>UMHQ01042522.1_pt1 | contig 178748 bp, 156 predicted proteins | sample 1965531 | NCBI WGS metagenome assembly UMHQ01 (sample SAMEA4836098, study PRJEB28245) | human gut metagenome | biome: gut microbiome; material: fecal sample | place: Denmark | collected 2008 | reverse complement strand
TGCTGGTGCAGGAGGACTGGGCTGAGGAGCACCTCAAGTCGCTCCTGAAGGCGCTCACGGACAAGAACGTTGAGCTCCACGGCGACGAGGCCGCGGCGCGCTACACTGAGGGCATGATACCGGCCACCGAAGCCGACTGGGCGGACGAATATCTCCGCCTCGCCATGGCCGTCAAGGTCGTCCCCGACGTCAAGGCCGCCGTCGAGCACATAAACCGCTACGGCACCAAGCACACGGAGTGCATCGTCACGGCCGATAAGGCAAACGCCGACTACTTCCTGCGCAACGTGGACGCCGCCGTCGTGGACTGGAACGCCTCCACGCGCTTCACGGACGGCTTCGAGTTCGGCTTCGGCGCGGAGCTCGGCATCTCGACGCAGAAGCTCCACGCCCGCGGCCCGCTCGGCCTCGAGGAGATAACGAGCTACAAGTACCTGGTGCTGGGCACCGGCCAGGTGCGTCCGTAAGGGAGGCGTAAGCATGGGAAAGACAGCATTCATAGGCAGCGGCAGCATGGCGCGCGCCATAATCGGCGGCCTCGTGCGGCACGGGGTGCCGGGCGGGGACATCCTCGTCGTTAACCCGCGCAATCCGAAGAGCACGGGCGAGGTCCAGGCGATGTACGGCGCCGTGCCCTCGGCGCCCGAGGCGATACGCGAGGCCGACACGGTGGTCATCGCCGTGAAGCCCCAGAGCTTCCCCGAGGCCGCGCCGGTGTACCGGGACTTCATCGCCCCGGGCACGCTGGTGGTGACCATCATGGCCGGCATCGGCACGGAGACGGTCGAGGCGGCCTTCCCCCAGGCGAGGGTCGTGCGCGTCATGCCGAACATCGCGATGTCCGTCGGCTGCGGCGCCTCCGGCGTGGCCCCCGGCAAAACGGCGACGGATGCAGACGTGGAAAAGGTCGTCGGCATCTTTGCCTGCGGCGGCGTGGCCGTGAAGATAGACGAGAGCGAGATCGACGACGTGGCGGCCCTCTCGGGCAGCGGCGCGGCGTATGTGTACCTGCTCATAGAGGCGCTGCGCGACGCGGCGATAGAGGACGGCATGGCTCCGGAAAAGGCCGCGATGCTCGCGCGCCAGACGCTCATCGGCGCGGCGAGGCAGCTGGAGGCCGAGGACGTCCCGCCCGAGGAGCTCCGCCGGCGCATCACCTCCAAGAAAGGCACCACCGAGGCCGCGATAAAGGCCATGTGCGAGCTCGGCCTGCCCGAGGCCGTAAAGGCCGGGTTCCGGGCCAACAAGAGGCGCTCCAAGGAGCTGGCCAGGGGAGAGTGACCCTCCGCGGCGCCCTTTACAGACAGGAAAAACTTAAGATTCTAGATATATAAGGAGACGACCTATGCTTCAGAGACCCTTTGAAAAAGTCATGGCCGCGAACCGCGGCGAGATAGCGATACGCATCTTCCGCGCGTGCTATGACCTCGACATCCGCACCCTCGCCATCTACTCCAAGGAGGACACGATGAACCTCTTCCGCACCAAGGCGGACGAGGCCTATCTCATCGGCGAGCACCTGAGCCCCCTCGGCGCGTACCTCGCCATCGACGAGATAATAGCGCTGGCGAAAAAGCGCGGCGTGGACGCCATCCACCCGGGCTACGGCTTCCTTTCCGAGAACGCGGCCTTTGCCAAGGCCTGCGAGGACGCCGGGATAAAGTTCATAGGCCCCCCGAGCAGCGTGCTCGCCAAGATGGGCGACAAGCTCGAGGCCAAGAAGATCGCCGTGGCCTGCGGCGTGCCCGTCATCCCCGGCACGCGCGAGCCGCTGAAGGACGCCGACGAGGCGCTTGCCAAGGCCAAGGAGTTCGGCTTCCCCGTCATCCTCAAGGCCGCCGCGGGCGGCGGCGGGCGCGGCATGCGCCTTTGCGAGAAACCCGAGGACGTGGCCCCGGCCTTTGAGCTGGTCAGCAATGAGGCCCGCAAGGCCTTCGGCGACGACAGCATCTTCATGGAGAAGTACCTCGTTGAGCCCAAGCACATCGAGGTGCAGATCCTCGCCGACGAGCACGGCTGCGTCCGCCACCTGGGCGAGCGCGACTGCTCCCTCCAGCGGCGCTATCAGAAGGTCGTCGAGTTCGCCCCGGCCTGGAGCGTCGCGCCCGAGGTGCGCGAAAAGCTCCACGCCGACGCCGTCAAGATAGCCGAGGCGGTGCACTATGTGAACGCCGGCACGGTCGAGTTCCTCGTGGACAAGAGCGGCAATCACTACTTCATCGAGATGAACCCGCGCATCCAGGTCGAGCACACCGTCACCGAGATGGTCACCGGCATCGACATCGTGCGCGCGCAGATACTCATCGCGGGCGGCGCGCCGCTCTCCCACCCGGAGATCGGCCTCGCCAAGCAGAGCGACCTCCGCGTGGACGGCTACTCCATCCAGTGCCGCGTCACCACCGAGGACCCGAAGAACAACTTCGCCCCCGACAACGGCAAGATCGTCTCCTACCGCTCCGGCGGCGGCTTCGGCGTCCGCCTCGACGGCGGCAACGCGGCCGCGGGCGCTGAGATAAGCCCCTACTACGACTCCCTGCTCGTCAAGGTCACGAGCTGGGACCGCACCTTTGAGGCCGTCTGCCGCAAGGCGCGCCGCGCCATCAACGAGGAGCACGTCAGGGGCGTCAAGACGAACATCTCCTTCGTCACCAACATCCTCAACCACCCCACCTTCATAAACGGCAAGTGCCACACCAAGTTCATAGACGAGACGCCGGAGCTCTTCGACATCGAGGAGAGCCGCGACCGCGCCACGCGCGTGCTCAGGTACATCGCGAACCTCCAGGTGCAGAACCCGGACGCCGAGCGCCGCGAATACCCCGCCCCGCGCTATCCCAAGCCCTCGCGCGAGGTCACCGCGGAGATGGGTCTCAAGCACCTGCTGGACACCAAGGGCCCCGAGGCCGTCAGCAAGTGGGTGCTCGAGCAGAAGAAGCTGCTCGTGACCGACACCACGATGCGCGACGCGCACCAGAGCCTGCTCTCCACCCGCATGCGCACCCGCGACATGGTCAAGGGCGCCGAGGGCACGGCGGACGTCCTCGCCGACTGCTTCTCCCTCGAGATGTGGGGCGGCGCGACCTTCGACACGGCCTATCGCTTCCTCTACGAGTCCCCCTGGGAGCGCCTCGTCATGCTGCGCGAGAAGATACCGAACATCCCCTTCCAGATGCTCCTGCGCGGCTCTAACCTCGTCGGATACGCCAGCTACCCGGATAACCTCGTGAACGCCTTCATCGAGGAGAGCGCCAAGGCGGGCATCGACATCTTCCGCGTCTTTGACTCGCTCAACTGGATACCGAGCATGGGGACGGCCATGGAGGCCGTGCTCAAGACCGGCAAGCTGCTCGAAGCCACGGTCTGCTACACGGGCGACATCCTCGACCCCAAGCGCGACAAATACACGCTCAAGTACTACGTCGACTTCGCCAAGGAGCTGGAGCGCCGCGGCGCGCACACGCTCTGCATAAAGGACATGTCCGGCCTCCTCAAGCCCTACGGTGCGAAGAAGCTCATCTCCACGCTCAAGCAGGAGATCGGCATCCCCATCCACCTGCACACGCACAACACCACGGACAACCAGATAGCCTCCTACCTCCTCGCCGCCGAGGCGGGCGTGGACATCGTGGACTGCGCCATCGGCCCCCTCTCCAGCCTCACGAGCCAGCCGAGCATCAACTCCCTGGTCGAGGCTCTGCGCGGTACGGAGCGCGACACCGGGCTCGACCCCGTCGGACTGCAGAAGCTCTCCGACTACTGGAGCGACATCCGCGAGCGCTACGCCAGCTTTGACAAGGGCCTGCGCGTGCCGGTCACGGACATCTACCGCTACGAGATACCCGGCGGCCAGTACACCAACCTCCAGCCCCAGGTCGACGCCCTCGGCCTCGGCCACCGCTTTGACGACGTCAAGGAAATGTACCGCACCGTCAACGACATGCTCGGCGACATCATCAAGGTCACGCCCAGCTCCAAGATGGTCGGCGACCTCGCCATCTTCATGGTGCAGAACGACCTCACGCCCGAGAACATAGTCGAGCGCGGCGAGAGCCTCGCCTTCCCGGACAGCGTCGTGAGCTACTTCAAGGGCATGATGGGCCAGCCGCCCTGCGGCTTCCCGGAGGACCTGCAGCGCGTGGTGCTCAAGGGCGAGAAGCCCATCACCTGCCGCCCCGGCGAGCTGCTGCCGCCCGTGGACTGGGACGCCGTCCGCACAGAGGTGCAGAAATACACTCCCGAGCCCACCCGCCGCGGCCTCATCTCCTACGCCATGTACCCGAAGGTACTCCAGGACTACTTCACGCACCGCAAGGAGTACGGCTACATCATGCGCATGGGCAGCCATGTGTTCTTCAACGGCATGGCCGTCGGCGAGACCACACAGATAAACATCGAGGACGGCAAGACCCTCGTCATCAAATACCTCGGCCTCGGCGACAGGAACGAGGACGGCACGCGCACCGTGCAGTTTGAGCTCAACGGCTCCCGCCGCGAGGTCGCCGTGCCCGACCCCAAGGCACCCGACACGGCCCGCAAGGTCACCATGGCCGACCCCAACGACAAGAGCCAGATCGGCGCCTCCATCCCCGGCATGGTCTCCAAGGTCAGCGTAAAGCCCGGCGACGAGGTCAAGGTGAACCAGGTCGTCGCCATAATCGAGGCCATGAAGATGGAGACCAGCGTCGTCGCGCTGACGGACGGCAAGGTCGGCGAGGTGTTCATCGAGCCCGGCCGCGCTGTCAAGGCCGGCGAGCTGCTCATGACGGTGGTGTAATGAAGCTCTATTTTTCGGGTCACGACTGCCGCTATGCGGCGGAACAGACCCTGCTCATGCTCTTCCCCGGCGAAAAGCCGGAGTACCCGGAGGGCCCTCCCTCCGGCGACCGCTGCGAGCTCACGGTCAAGCGGGGCGGACGGTATACCGTCTGCTCCGCCCTGCTCGTGCGCGGCGGCGTGGGCTATCGCGCCCGCGCCCAGGTGGAAAATTCCCGCCTCACGGGCGAGTTTGAGACGGTGGGGTACACCAACCGCATCGTGAAGCTCGCCTTTTACCGCGCCGCGCTCGCCTCCGGGCTGCCGAAGCCCGAATGGGGCAGTCTCTCCGGCGTGCGCCCGGCCAAGCTCATGGACGGCTATCTGCGCGAGGGGCTCTCCCCCCGCGCGGCCAAGAGCCGCTTCAAGCGCGAATATTTCGTCTCCGAGGAGCGCGCCCAGCTCTGCCTCGACTCCGCCCTCGCGGCGCAGAAGGCAGAGCGGAGCCTGGAGGCGCGGGACGTCTGCCTCTACGTCGGCATCCCCTTCTGCCCCACGCGCTGCGCCTATTGCAGCTTTGTCAGCCAGTCGGTGGAAAAGAGCATGAAGCTCATCGAGCCCTTCATGGACGCGCTGATGCTCGACATCGAGGCCACGGCCGCCGAGGTGCGCCGCGCCGGGCTCCGGCCGGTCTCCATCTACATGGGCGGCGGCACGCCCACCACGCTCTCGGCCGCTCAGCTCGAGCGGCTCTGCGCTAAGCTGGAGCGCGAATTCGACCTCTCGGCCCTGCGGGAGTACACCGTCGAGGCCGGGCGGCCGGACACGATAAGCCTCGACAAACTCGAGACGCTCCGCGCCCACGGCGTGGGACGGGTCAGCGTGAACCCGCAGACCATGTCGGACTCCGTCCTCGAGGCCATAGGCCGCCGCCACACGGCGCAGGACATCGTGGACGCGCTCGCCCTCGTGCGAAAGTGCGGCGGGCTGGAGGTAAACATGGACCTCATCGCCGGTCTGCCCACTGACACGTCGGAGGGCTTCTCCCGCACGCTGGACGAGGTGCTCGCCCTCGCGCCGGAGAACATAACCGTGCACACGCTCAGTCTCAAGCGCGGCTCCGGCCTCACGCTCGCAGGCAGGGGCCTGCCCGAGGCGGACGAGGTGCGCGCGATGCTCGATGAGGCGATGGCCCGCCTGCGCGGCAGCGGGTATGAGCCCTACTACCTCTACCGCCAGAAGAACATGGCCGGCGGCTTTGAGAACGTCGGCTGGGCCATGCCCGGCACCGAGAACCTCTACAACATCTGCATCATGGAGGAGCTCTGCTCCATCATCGCCATGGGCGCGGGCGGCTCCACCAAGCTGATCTCCGCCGACGGCAGGCAGATAAAGCGCTTCATCGCACCCAAATACCCCCAGGAATACATAAACGCCGCCCCCGGCTTTGCCGCCGGGAAGGAAAGGATAGGTGAGTTCTATGGCGTTTAGCTTGAAGAAGATAAACTACCGCACCGTGGCCGACCCCAAGGGCTTCCTCGCCGACTGCGACGCGAGGTACGCCGAGAAGATCAGCGGCGCGGCGGACATGATAGCGGACAACCTCAAGGCCAGCCCCATCGTCCTGCTCTCCGGCCCCTCCGGCAGCGGCAAGACGACCACGGCGCAGAAGATCGAGGAGGAGCTGACCAAGCGCGGGATAAGGACCTACACCATCAGCATGGACAACTACTTCCGCACCGTCGACCCCGCCACCGCGCCGCGCACCAAGGAGGGCGACATCGACTTCGAGAGCCCCAAGTGCATGGACATGGACCTCCTCAACGAGCACTTCACCAAGCTCGCGCGCGGCGAGAGGATACTCGTGCCGAAGTACGAGTTCGCCCGCCAGATGCGCGTGCTCGAGCCCTCCAAGTCGCTCAAGCTCAAAAAGGACGAGATCGTCATCTTCGAGGGCATCCACGCTTTGAACGACGACATCACCGCCAAGCACCCGGAGGCCTTCAAGCTCTACATCTCCGCGCGCTCCAACGTCGAGTTTGAGGGCAGCGTGGTGTTCAAGGGCACCTGGATGCGCCTCGTGCGCCGCACGGTGCGCGACAAGCTCTTCCGCGCCTACGACCCGGCCAAGACCATAGCCATGTGGGCCAACGTCCGCCGCGGCGAAAAGCTCTACATCAGCCCCTTCAAGAACAAGGCCAACCTCATGCTGGACACCGCGCTCGAGTACGAGCTGCCGGTCATGAACCACATCGCCACGGAGCTCTTCTCCTCCATCCCCGAGGGCATCGAGCGCTATGACGAGCTCAAGCAGGTACTCCCGGCCATCCAGCTCTTCGGACACATCGACAACGACCTTGTCGCGCCCGACTCGCTGGTCCGCGAGTTCATCGGCGGCGGCATCTACGAGCAGTGAGAGCCGCGGTCATAGGCGCGGGCGCCTCCGGCATGACGGCGGCGCTCACCGCGGCGCGGCTGGGGCATAAGGTGACGCTCTACGAGCGGCAGGCCCGCGTGGGCCGCAAGCTCATGGCCACCGGCAACGGCCGCTGCAACCTCACCAACACCGGGGCCGGGCCGTCGAACTACCACGGCGAGGCCCCGGACTTCGTCCGTCCCGCGCTCGAGGCCTTCCCGAGCGAGGCGGCGCTAGACTTCTTCCGCGGCCTCGGCCTCCTCGCGCGCGAGGAGTGGGGCGGGCGGGTCTATCCGCTCTCGAACTCGGCCAACAGCGTCGTGGACGTGCTGCGTCAGGCCCTGGACGCCGCGGGCGTGGAGCTCATCGCGGGCGACCGCGTGCGGGAGCTCCGTCGCGCGGGCTCCGGCTACTCCGTGACCACCGAGAGCGGCGACAAGCGGAGCTTTGACGCCGTCGTCGTCGCCTGCGGCGGCCTCGCGGGCGAGAAGCTGGGCGGAGGCCGTGACGGCTACGAGCTCTTGAAGGCCCTCGGCCACACCCGCACGGCCCTGCGCCCCGCGCTGGTGCAGATAACGACGGAGCCCATGTATCCGCGCTCGCTCAAGGGCATCAAGGCCGACTGTGCCCTCCGCGTCCTCTCGCGCGGCAGACTGCTGGCGTCAAGCTGCGGCGAATTGCTCTTCACGGAGACGGGCGTCTCCGGTCCGGCGGCCTTTGACGTTTCCCGCGCGGTCTCCGAGGCGGGCGACGCGAAGATGGAGCTCGAAATAGACTTCCTGCGCGACTACACTTCGGAGGAGGTGCTCGCGCACCTGCAAAACCGGGTGAAAACAGCCCCGGAGCTCCCGGCCTCGGAGCTGCTCACGGGCAGCGTCCACAACCGGCTGGGCCGGATGCTGATAAAATACGCGGACGTCGAAGCCGCCGCCCCGCTCTCGGCGCTCTCGGAGCGCGAGCTGCGCACCGTGGCCGCGGCCTGCAAGCGGTTCAAGCTGCCCGTGCGCGGCACGGAGGGCTTTGCCAACGCCCAGGTCACCGCGGGCGGGATACGCACCTCCGAGTTCGACCCCCGGACCCTCGAGAGCCGCCTCTGCCCCCGCCTCTTCGCCTGCGGCGAGGTTCTCGACATCGACGGCGACTGCGGCGGCTACAACCTCCAGTGGGCCTGGTCCAGCGGAGTTTTGGCCGGGCATCTGGGAAAGTAAAGGCGAAAAGCCCGCACCAGCCCCTCCCCAAGTCGGGCGAGGAACGTCCCGACCACCGAGGCACCAGCGCTCACGCGGATGGTGGAGACGCCAGGGTAAAAAGCGCTTTTCTTTGGCGGCTCGACACCGTTTCTTTGGGCAAACACCAAAGAAATGGGGTCGAATCGCAGAACAGGGTAAAGACCACCTCCCAAAGTAACGGCGCACACGCACAAGCGAAAAATAAAAGGGGGAACCCCCGGCGAGGGTTCCCCCTTAGGCCCCCTCCTGCGCTTCAATAAGCAAAAGGAGAGTTCCGCCCGCTGCGGCGGGCGGCCAGGGGCTCTGCCCCTGAACCCCGCCACCCTTGAAAAGGTGGACGAAACTTTCAAACGCGCGCAAAGCGCGCTGGAGTTGGAAACATGGTCAAGCTCACTAACCTCAACTTAAAACCCGGAGAGAGCGAGGAGCGGCTCTACGCCCTCGCGGCGGAGCGGCTCGGCGTCCGTGCGAGGGACATAGAGGAGCTCGTCATCCTCCGCCGGGGTCTTGACGCACGCAGGCGTGGGGCGATACGCTGGGTCTACTCCGTCCGCGTCCGCCTCCGCGGCGAGGCCCCGGAGCCCGACGCCGGGTACGAGATACCGCGGCTCTCGACCTCTGGGCCGCGGCCCCTCGTCGCGGGCTTTGGACCCGCGGGCATCTTCGCCGCGCTCGTCCTCGCCCGCGCGGGACTGCGCCCCATCGTCCTCGAGCGCGGGCCGCGCATGGACGAGCGGCAAAAGGCCGTCGAGGCCTTCCGCTCCGGCGGGCCGCTCGACCCCGAGGCCAACGTCCAGTTCGGCGAGGGCGGCGCCGGGGCCTTCTCCGACGGCAAACTCGGCACCGGCACCCACGACGGCCGCATCTCCTGGGTCCTCGCCCGGCTCATCGACCACGGTGCCAAGGCGTCCATTGCCTACGACGCCAAGCCCCACCTCGGCACCGACGTGCTCTCCAAGGTCGTCGTCAGCATCCGCGGCGAGATCGAGGCCCTCGGCGGCGAGGTCCGCTTCCGCACCCGCCTCGACGGGCTCGACGTCCGGGACGGCGCGCTCCGCGGCGTCACCGTCACCTCCGGCGGCGTCTCCGAGTATATCGGCGCGGAGAGCCTGATACTCGCCACGGGCCACAGCGCGCGGGACACCTTCAAAATGCTGCTCGACGCTGGGCTGCCTCTCGAGCCCAAGGCCTTTTCCATGGGGGCTAGGATAGAGCACCTGCAAGCGGACATCGACCTCGCCCAGTATGGCGTCCCGCGCGGGAAGAAGCTGCCCGCCGCGGACTACGGCCTGAACGTCCACCTGCCCGACGGCCGCGGGGTCTACACCTTCTGCATGTGCCCCGGCGGCGAGGTCATCTCCGCCGCGAGCGAGGCCGGCGGAGTCGTCACCAACGGCATGAGCTACTCAGGCCGGGCCGGAAAGAACGCGAACTCTGCCCTGCTCGTCTCCGTCTCTCCTGGGGATTTCCCCTACGCCGGGCCGCTCGGCGGCGCGATGTGGCAGAGGGAGATAGAGCGCCGCGCCTTTGAGTACGCGGGCGGGCGGTATCTGGCCCCGGCGCAGCTGGTGGGGGATTTCCTCGCCGGACAAGCGTCGTCCGGGCCGGGCCGCGTGGAGCCGAGCTGCCGCCCGGGCGTGTTCTGGGGCGACCTGCGCTGCGTGCTCCCGGAGGTCGTGAGCGCCTCCATGGCCGAGGCCCTGCCGCTGCTGGGGCGGAAGCTCCACGGCTTCGACGCGCCCGACGCGGTTCTGACCGGGCCGGAGACGCGCTCCTCCTCCCCCGTGCGCATACCGCGCGACGGGACGCTCTGCTCCGCCGTGCGCGGGCTCTACCCCTGCGGCGAGGGCGCGGGCTGGGCCGGAGGCATCACCAGCGCCGCCGTGGACGGCATGAAATGTGCCGAAGCCGTCATCGCGGCGTTCGGGGCATAATACAAGGGACGATAAATTCCGAATGGAGGAATTCACAGTGAAAATAGCAGTCATCACCGGCGCCAGCTCGGGCATGGGGCTGGAGTTTGCAAAGGCCATCGACGCGGAGGAGACGCTCGACGAGATCTGGCTCATCGCGCGGCGGCGCGAGAGGCTGGAGGACCTCGCCAAGGAGCTGCGCACCCCGGCGCGCATCCTGCCCATGGACCTCGGCGACGCGGCGAGCTTTGACGAGTACAAAAAGCTGCTCGAGCAGGAAAAGCCCCTCGTCTCGACGCTCTGCAACGTCGCGGGCTTCGGGCGTTTTGCGCTCTTCACGGAGACGCCGCTCGAGGTCAATCTGAATATGATAGATATAAACGACAAGGCCCTCGTCGCCATGACGCAGCTCACGCTGCCGTACATGAAGCGCGGCTCCCGCGTCATCAACCTCGACTCGCTCTCGGCCTTTCAGCCGGTGCCCTATCAGTGCATCTACGGCTCGACCAAGGCCTTTGTGCTCAGCTTCTCCCGCGCGCTGAACGTGGAGCTCGAGCCGCGCGGCATCCGGGTCATGGCCGTCTCCCCCGGCTGGGTCAAGACAGAGTTTTTCGAGCACGCCGTCTCCGACAACGGCGCCGTCAATTACTACGACATCCTCTGGGAGCCCGCCGACGTCGTCAAGCAGGCGCTCAAGGACTACAAGAAGGGCAAGGACCTCTCCATCCTGGGCCACAGCGTGCGCCGTCAGGTGCTGCTTGTGAAACTGCTGCCGCACAGGCTGATAATGAAGATCTGGATGAAGCAGCAGGGCCATGCCCACCGCCCTCCCGAAGATTGACATGAGTTTAATTATTGACAAACCGCCGGAGTGATAATAAAGTAATGTATTGTAGTGCACGCCTTTTCCGGCGGACGCGGAAAGTGAGGAATCAGCAATGAATGTACTTTTTGAGAGATTCACCCTGCCTGAGCAGCTCAGCCGGGTGATCTACAACAGCCCGAGCGTCATAATCCCCACCAGCAAAGAAGTCCTCTTCGAGCTGATCTTCGGCAATGAGCATACCGATAAGATCGAGGTGCTGTACGACGTAAACGGCAAGCCCGTCAAGGAGGCCGAGGTCGTCCGCTGCAAAAACGGCGCCGCGGTCAACTATCCGGAGGACTACATGCGCCGCCGCGACCCCGATTGTATGCGTATCGCCGACGACCAGCCCACGGATAAGCCGAGATTCGAGGAAGTCTACGGCTACAAGTTCGACACACTTCGCCACGAGACTCTCAAGTGGCTGACTAAGCAGGAGCTGATCCTCGTGCCCTTCAAGGCCGGCGGCTATGACTACGGCTATGAGGCCGTGCTGGTCTGCCCGAGGAACGCGGCCTTCTTCGGCTTCGCGATGGCCCAGCTGCAGGCCTTTGTGGACATACGCACCGTGGACCACTTCAAGCCCCGCGCCATAGTCTATGTCGCGCCCCCCTTCCGGCACACCCACTTCAAGGGCAAGCAGATAGTCGTCCACAACCGCATGCCGGACCTGCACGAGGTCTTTTCCTACAACCTCTACCCCGGCCCCTCCGCCAAGAAGGGCATATACAGCGTGCTGCTCGACATCGGCGAGCAGGAGGGCTGGGTCACGGCGCACGCCTCCTCCGCGAGGATAATCACGCCGTACGAAAACGAGATGGTCATGATGCACGAGGGCGCCTCCGGCGGCGGCAAGAGCGAGCTGCTGCAGGACGTCATGCGCTGCGCCGACGGCCGCGTGCTGCTCGGCGTGGACCTGGTGACGGGCGAGGAGCGCTACATCAGCATGAGCGACACCTGCACCATAGCCCCCGTGACCGACGACATGGCCATGTGCCCGCCCAGCATCCAGAAGAACGGCGGCAAGCTCAGCCTGGTGGACGGCGAGGACGGCTGGTTCGTCCGCGTCGACGGCATCACCTCCTACGGCTGCGACCCGATGTATGAGCGCATCGCCATCCACTCCAAGGAGCCGCTGATGTTCTTCAACCTGGAGGCCGTGCCCCGCGCGACCTGCCTGCCCTGGGAGCACGTGCTCGACTCCGACGGCAAGCCCTGCCCGAACCCGCGCATCATCGTGCCGCGCCGCATGATCGAGAACATAGTCACCACGCCCGTGGACGTGGACGTGCGCTCCTTCGGCGTGCGCATGCCGCCCGCGACGGCCAAGAAGCCGACCTACGGCATCATGGGCCTCATGCACATAATCCCGCCCGCCCTGGCCTGGCTGTGGCGCCTGGTCGCCCCGCGCGGCTTCAAGAACCCCAGCGTCAGCGGCGGCAGCCCGCTCGCCAGCGAGGGCGTCGGCTCCTACTGGCCCTTCGCCACCGGCAAGCGCGTGGTGCAGGCGAACCTCCTGCTCGAGCAGATCATACGCTGCACGGCCACGCACTATGTCCTCATCCCGAACCAGCACATCGGCAGCTTCAAGGTCGGCTTCGCGGCCGAGTGGATAGCGAGGGAATACCTCGCCCGCCGCGGCGGCGTCAACATGAAGATGGATAGGCTCTCCCCGGCCCGCTGCGCGCTCTTCGGCTACGCGCTCAACGAGATGAAGGTCGACGGCCAGCGCATCTCCAGCCGCTTCCTGCGCCCCGAGCTCCAGGAGTCCCTGGGCGAGGAGGGCTACGACAAGGGCGCCGAGATCCTCTACAAGTTCTTCGACAAGGAGCTCGCCGTCTACGACTGCGACGAGCTACACCCCGTCGGCAAGCAGATCCTCGAGTGCTTCAAGAACCGCGGCACCGTTGAGGACTACTGCGCCATACTTCCCCTCGGCCTGAGCGAATAAGAACGCACACGTGCAAATCCAGGGCGGGGCCCCGTTTCGGGGCCCCGCCTTTTTTCTGCCCTTTTATCAGCTCACAGGCGCTTGCGCCCGCCCGGCCGGGCCTCGTGCGGCCTGCAGGGGCAAAAAGTCGCTATTGTGCAAACGAAGTCGCCGGCGTCGATTTACAAAGGCGGCAGCGGCGGCGTAATATTGCATACAAATAGGCGCAGAGCGCTTGCGCAAATTGTGTAAATTCACTATTATGTAATACGACATGGAGGTTTGAAAAATGAAAAAGAACGCACTCAAGACCCTTGCCCTGCTGCTTGCGGCGGTGCTGGTGCTCGGCAGCTTTGCCGGCTGCGGCGAGGCCGCGCAGGAGCCCTCGGCGCCGCCCGAGTCCGGCGCCCCGGCGTCGGACGCCGCTGAGACCCCGGCGGAACCCGTCACCATCACCTTCTGGCACACGTACAGCGACAGCGAGGAGGCGCAGCTGCTCGACGTGGTGCTCCCGCTCTGGAACGAGCTGCACCCCGAGATCACGGTCGAGGCCGTGCGCCAGGACAGCAGCCAGTACCATGAGATGATCGTCACCTCCTTCGGCACCGGCGCGAGTCCGGACGTCGCCCGCGTGGACATAGCGAACATCGCCGCCTACGCCGCCCAGGGCGGACTTGTGGCGCTCTCGGACTACCCCGACTTTGCGGAGATCTCCGCCGACTACATGGACGCGCCGCTCTCCACGAACCTCTATCAGGGCAAGTACTACGGCCTGCCGCTCGACACCAACTGCAAGGCCGCGGTCATGAACATGAACGTCCTCGCCGAACTCGGCCTTGACGCCGTGCCCGAGACGATGGAGGAGCTCATCGAGGCCGCCTCCGGACGCGGCACCTACACGATAAACGTCTCCGGCGTGGGCGACTGGGATATGTACCCCTACTTCTGGCTCTTCGGCGGCGTGCTGACGAACGACGACTTCACCCAGGCCACGGGCTATCTCGACAGCGCCGAGAGCATCGCCGCCATGGAGAAGATAGCCGAGCTGCACGACGCGGGCATCTTCACCATCCGCGACGTGGACGGCTCCGTCGACGCCTGGGACGGCATCAACAGCGAGTACGCCATGTTCCTGGAAGGCCCCTGGTACTTCGGCTCCTACGAGGACAGTGAGGCCAAAGGCATAGTCGCCGCCACGGTCCCGACCTACAACGGCAAGAGCGCCTCCGTCGTCGGCGGCGAGAACGTCGCGGTGTTCTCCACCAGCGAGCACCCGGACGCGGCCTATGAGTTTGCAAAGTTCCTCACCTCCACCGAGGCGCAGCTGGCGCTGCTCCAGGCCGGCCAGCTCCCGATACTCAAGTCCCTCGTGGACAGCGACGAGGTGCAGAGCAACCCCGTCTGGTCCGTCTACATGGCCCAGATGGAGTCGGCCAAGGCACGCATCCCCTCGCCCAACAACTCCAACATCCAGCAGATCTGGAGCGACATGGTGACGAACATATTCGTAAACGGCGCGGACATCACCGCGGAACTGCAAAACGCGGCGGCGCTCATAGACGAGCAGCTCGCCTGACGCAAAAAAACGGCAAAGGGCGCGGGGCCTTCGGGCTCCGCGCCCGATGAGAGGAGGCACTTGAGGCATGGACACCGCCATTACAGCGGAAACGAGGAAAAAACGGCTGAAAAAAGGCGCGCAGGGCTGGCTGAGGGCCCTGCCGTTCATCCTGCCCGGGCTCATCCTCGTGGCCGTCTTTGTCGTCTACCCGATGCTGTTCACGATAAGGATATCCCTCTCGGAGTACAAGATCGTGCAGGGCGACATCACGTTCATCGGGCTGGAGAACTTCAAAAACGTGCTCGAGGGCGGCTCGCGCTTCTGGTACGCCTACCGCAACAACTTCCTCTACGCCATCGTGACCGTGCCCTTCATCATACTGGGCGGCATGTTCTTCGCCTATCTCATCAACAACCTCCGCCGCGGCCAGGGCATCTTCCGCGTCGGCTTTTACCTGCCGGTCATCACCTCCTGGGTCATCGTGTCCCTGGTGTTCCAGTACATGTTCAACAACTCCAGCCGCGGCCTCATCAACTACTTCCTCGTGGACGTGCTGCACGTCATGGACGACTATGTCCCCTGGCTGCTGCGCGAGTGGTCCGGCAACGCGGCCATCTGGCTGATGGGCATCTGGAAGAACATGGGCTGGGCCATGATAATCTACCTCGCGGGCCTGCAGAGCATACCCCGTGAGCTCTACGAGGCGGCGGAGCTCGACGGCGCGGGGCTGTGGAAGAAGTTCGTGTACATCACCGTCCCGGCGCTCCGGCCGACGACGTATTACGTCATGGTGAACATGATAATCGGCTCCTTCAACGTGTTCATCCAGGTCATGATGCTGACCGGCGGCAACCCGAACGGCAAGACCTCGGCGCTGCAATACCTGCTCTACGACCGGGCCTTCAACCAGTTCGAGTTCGGCGAGGCCTCGGCCATCGGCCTCATCTCGGCCGTGACCATCGTGGCCATCACCTTCCTGCTCAACCGCAGGCTGAGGCTCGACGACGTGGAGAAGGAGGGCTGACATGAGACGCGGCAAGAAAATGTCGGAGACGATAGGCCAGATACTGCTCTGGGTCTTTCTCATCGCGGCGCTGCTCATCTTCTCGGTGCCGTTCATCTTCATGATAACGAACTCCTTTGAGGAGTTCAGCTACGTGCTGCCGTACCCGCCGAAGCTCCTGCCCGACAGGCTGGACTTCTCCGCCTACGCGCACATCCTGGGCATGGACATCTTCCCGACGGCGGTGAAAAACAGCGTCGTGAACACCTGCCTCACCGTTGCGGCCTCGGTGCTCATCTCTACCCTCTCGGCCTACGGCTTTGCGCGCATCGACTTCCCGGGCCGGGAGGCCATCTTCAAGCTCTATCTCTTCACGCTGATGATGCCGAGCTTTCTGAACATCATCCCGCAGTTCCTCGTGCTCCGGGGCATAGAGCTGCCCTGGCTCAAGAACGGGCTCATCGGCACGTGGCTCGGCCTCATACTCGTCTACACCGCCACCAACGTCTGCGGGCACACCTTCTTCCTGCGGAACTTCTTCCGCGGGCTGCCGGACTAGCTCTCGGAGTCGGTGATGCTCGACGGCGGCGGCCACGGCACGATATTTTTCAAGGTCATGCTCCCGCTCTCGACGCCCGCCGTCGGCACGATGACCATCTTCGCCTTCCAGGGCTTCTGGGAGGAGTATTTCACCGCCAAGGTGCTCGTCGGCGCAAACGAGGACATGATAACCCTGCCGCTGCTGCTGCAGAGGCTCAACGGGCAGTATGCCACGCGCTGGGAGTGGGTGTTCGCGGCGAGCATACTCGCGCTCATCCCCGTCATAGCGCTGTTCATCGTGTTCCAGAAGAAAATGGTCGTGGGCGGGCTCACACAGGGCTCGGTCAAGGGGTAATTATGGAGAAAAATACGCTCATTTGCACGTTCGACAAGGCGCAGTATCTCTGCGGCGAGGACGTGAGGATAGACCTGCCGCCGGAGCTGATAGGCGGCGAGGCGCAAGTTACGCGGCTCGAGAGGCCCGTGCCCTGCCGCACGCACCGGGAGGGGGCGGCGCTCGTCCTCTCCGGGCTGGGCGATGGTAATTACGGAGTGACCATCCGGCACGGGGAGCTGCGCTGGGCGGGCGCCTTCGACGTGGTGCCGGAGCGGCGGCGCGTCACGCGCTACGGCTTTCTGACCGACTTCGCGCCGGACGACGAGGGGGAGGATGACCTGCGTTGGATGTGCGCGCTGCACCTCAACGCCGTGCAGTTTTACGACTGGATGTACCGCCACGACAAGCTGCTGCCGGACTCCGAGCTCTATTCCGACCCCATGGGCCGGCCCACGAGCCTAGCGGTCATCGAGGGCAAGATCGCCGCCTGCAAAAAGCTCGGTATGCGCCCCTTCGCCTACGGGGCGGTCTACGCCGCAACCGCCGCGACCTGCGAGGCGCACCCGGACTGGGCCATGTACTCCATGGACGGGCAGCCCCTCGTTTTCGCAAGCTGGCTGTACTTCATGAACATCGCGGCCGGTTCGCCCTGGAGCGGGCACATCGTGGGGCAGTACCTCGAGGCGGCGCGCTTCGGCTTTGAGGGCATACACATGGACACCTACGGCCTGCCCAAGCACGTCTGGGACGCGGAGGGAAGACCCGTCGAGCTGGCGGAGGAGTTCCCCGGCCTCATCGCGCGCGCGGCGGAGGCGGTGCGCTCGGAGCGGCCGGAGGGCGGCGTCATCTTCAACTGCGTCAACAACTGGCCCGTGACCGACGTCGCCTCCGCCCCGCAGGACGCCGTGTACATCGAGGTCTGGCCGCCGAACGACAGCTACCGCGACCTCTATGCGCTCGTCCTCGAGGCAAAGCTGCTCTCGGGCGGCAAGAGCGTGGTGCTCGCGGCCTATTTGAAGCCCTTCGAGACCGGCGGCGAGGCGGCGGAGAACGCCTTCCGCCTGGCCTGGGCGGCCATCTCGGCCTCCGGGGGCACCCAGCTCGTCCTTGGCGAGGACCGCTGCGCGCTCAGGGACAGCTACTACGTCAATCACGCCCGGCTCCGGGACGAATTTTGCCCTGTGGCGCAGAAATACTGCGATTTTCTTGTGAGATACGCGGATCTGTTGTATGATGACAGAGGGACCGACATAAGCCGGACGGCATCCGGCGGCATAAACGAGGACGTCTGCTTCTCCGGCGGGGACTGCGAGTTTTCGACGGACGGGGCGGGCGGCACGGTCTGGAGCATCATACGCGAATCCCGCGAGCTCATGAGCATCCAGCTCATCAACCTCCGCGGCAACGACGCGCGCTGGAACGAGCCGAAGGCGCGCCCCATCCCGGCCGAGGGCATCAGCCTGAGCCTCCGGCTTGACAGGCCGGTCAGGGGCATCTGGTGGGCCTCGCCGGACGGGGAGAGCCTCGGGCCCGTGGAGCTTGCCCACAGCTGGACGAATTCCGAGCACGGACGTGTCTACACCGCCTCCCTGCCGCCCCTCGATTACTGGGCCGCCGTCTGGGTACGACTGGGGGGCTGAAAATGCTCTTTTCCTATAACGCGGACCTGCTGCCCCGTCTGAGGATGACGGGACACATCCGGTACAGCCAGCCGTGGATACACTTTGTGCGGCGGCTGGACGAGTATGTGCTCTACGTCATACGCGAGGGCAACATGTATCTGCGGGAAAACGGGCTGGAATATCATCTGAAGGCCGGCGACTTCTTCCTGTTGGAGCCCGGCCTTCAGCATGTCGGGACGCGGAAGGCCTCCTGCGACTACTTCTACACCCACTTCACGCACCCGGAGCTGCGCCGCGTGGAGGACGGGGCCGCGGCGATGGCGGAGCTGGCCGAAAAGCGGCGCCAGAGCCTCATAAGCTACAACCTCGACGCCGCGGACCCCACGGACAGCGTGACCTACCTGCCCAAGCACTTCCACCTCTCCGGCGGCGAGCACCGGAGCCTGCTGCGCTCCGCCGTCGCCTGCTACGAGGCGCGGGAGGAGCACTACAAGCGCCGGGCCTCGACCTTTCTGCACAGCTTTCTGCTGCAGACCGCGCACGAGCATCTCATGGCCGAGATGGCCGTTCTGGACCGCCGCCTCAACCGCTCCGAGGCCGCCGTGGACCAGCTCGTGCAGTATCTAAACCGAAACTACACCAAAAAGCTCACGAGCGGCGAGATATCGGAGCGCTTTGAGATGAACTTCGACTATCTCAACCGCGTTTTCTCGGCGATGACGGGCAGCTCCATCTTCTCGTACATCAACATGTTGAGGATAAACAACGCCAAGCAGCTCATCGCCAGCACCGACCTGGCCTTTTCTGAGATAGCCTACCTCGTCGGAATACGGGACCGGTACTATTTCTCCCGCCTCTTCAAGAAGCTGACCGGCATGAGCCCGACGGAGTATTACAAGAAGGCGAGGGGGCAGTGAGATGGAGTACCCGCGCTTTTTCCGGCTCTGCTGGGACAATCTGCTGACGCTCATCGGGCTGAACCTGCTCTTTCTTATCTGCTGCGTGCCGCTCGTCACCCTGCCGGCGGCGCTGACGGCGCTGGCCGGGGCGGGTCAGGCCCTGCTCGAGGGCGAGGGCGGGGCGCTGCGGCGCTTTCTGCGGGTGTTCCGGCGGGAGCTTTTCCGCGCGATGCCCGCGGGACTTGTCATGCTGATGCTCGAGGCCGCGGCGGTCTGGGGCTGCCTCTTTTACCGGAGCTTTGCCGGGCTGCTGTCGACGGTGCTCTCGGTCTTCTGCCTCGTGTGCGCCTATATCGTGTTCTGCGCGGGGGCGTACTGCTTCAACATGCTCGCGCGGGTCGAGCTGGGCTTCGCGGGGCTCTTGCGCAACTCGTTTGCGCTGGTGTTCATGTGCCCGCGGCCGCTCTTTACATGGCTGCTTTTGGCGTTTATACTGCCGCTTGCAGGGGCGTTTTTACTGCCGCACTCGGTGCCGCTGCTGGCGCTGCTGCTGATCTCGGCAAGCGGCCTCGCCGCCGCGCGCGGGACGCTGCCCGCCGTGTGCGAATTTGTCGAAAGGAAGTGATCCCATGCCCGAGGCATGGTGGAAGGAGCGCGTATTTTATCAGATCTATCCCCGGAGCTTTCAGGACTCCAACGGCGACGGCATAGGCGACCTGCGGGGCATCATCTCGCGGCTCGACTATCTCAAGAGCCTCGGCGTCGGCGCCGTGTGGCTCTGCCCGGTGTACGATTCGCCTAACGCGGACATGGGCTACGACATCCGCGACTACGAGAAGATAATGGCCGAGTTCGGCACGATGGAGGACTTCGACGAGCTGCTGCGCGAGATGCACAGCCGGGACATAAAGCTCGTCATGGACCTCGTGGTGAACCACTCCTCGGACGAGCACCGCTGGTTCGTGGAGTCCCGCTCCTCGCGCGAAAATCCCTACCGCGACTACTACATCTGGCGCGACGGGAAGGACGGCCGGGAGCCGAACAACTGGGCCTCCTTCTTCACGCCCTCGGCCTGGAGCTACGACGAGGGCACGGGCCAGTGGTATCTGCATCTCTTCTCCGAGAAGCAGCCGGACCTCAACTGGGAGAACCCCTCCGTGCGCGAGGAGGTCTACTCCATGATCAACCGCTGGTTCGACCGCGGCGTGGACGGCTTCCGCATGGACGTCATCACCGTGATAGCCAAGGCCCCGGGGCTGCCGGACGGCAAGGGCGCGCCCGGCGCGGGCGGCTATGTGTTCTCGCCGGAGCACTTCGCCTTCCAGCCCAAGCTGCACAAATACCTGCGCGAGATGCGCCGCCGCTGCTTTGACGGGCGCGACTGCATGTGCGTGGGCGAGACCTCTTTCGTCAACACCGAAAACGCCAACAGCCTCGTCGGCGACGGACGGGAGCTCGACCTGCTCTTCCAGTTCGACCTCATGGACATGGACGGCGAGGGCTCCAAGTGGAACGCCATACCCCTGGACGTGCCGAAGCTCAAGCGCATCGTGGCCGCCTGGCAGGGCGCGATAGACTGGAACACGCTCTTTCTGGGCAACCACGACCAGCCACGCGTCGTCTCGCGCTTTGGCGACACGAGCAGCGAGGAGCTCTGGAAGCGCAGCGCAAAATGCCTGGCAACGCTGATGTACCTGCAAAGGGGCACGCCCTTCATCTATCAGGGCGAGGAGCTCGGTATGACCAACGCGCCCTTCGAGACGCGAGAGCAGCTCCGAGACGTGGAGGAGCTGAACCTGCTGGCCCTGTGCAGCAGCGAGGCGGAGCTCGAATGGGCCTGGCGCGGCATAAAGGCCAAGGGCCGCGACAACGCGAGGACGCCCATGCAGTGGAGCGCCGGCGAGAACGCGGACTTCACCACCGGCGAGCCCTGGATAATGCTCAACCCGAACTACACCGATATAAACGCCGAGGCCGAGGAGGGCGACCCGGACTCCGTCCTGAACTATTACCGCGCGCTCATCGCCCTGAGGGACTCCACCCCGGCGCTGCTGCGCGGCGACTGGCGGGAGCTCCTGCCCGAGAGCGGCCAGGTCGTAGCCTATACCCGCGGGCTGGACGGAGAGGAGTACGCCGTCTTGTGCAACCTCAGCCGGGAAAGCGCCCCGCTGCCCTGCCGTCTGGGCGACTTCGGCGAGCCGGTGCTCTCGAACATGCCCGCCGACCCCGCCGCCGAAGCGCTGCGCCCCTACGAGGCGCAGGTGCTCAAAAAGGGCTGAAAACCCTCCGAAAACAGCAAAAAATGCCCCGGTCCGTGGACCGGGGCATTTTCTTATCAACTTTTCGCCCGGCCGGAGCGCTCCAGCCGCGCTATTATCCAGCCCGTGCCGCAGGCCATGAGTACGCCGATGCAGCCCGAGAGGGCCGCGGGCGGGGCGTTTTGCAATCCGCCGGAGGCAAAGACCGTCGCCACGGCGGCGAACACCGCGGGTATCTTGCCCAGCCAGGTGCCGGAGAGGAAGCGCAGGTGCAAAAACAGCAGCCCGGCCGTCACGACGAACTCGGAGACCACCGTCGCCGCGGCCCCCGGCATGAAGCCGCCGAGGAGCTCCGGCAGGTACACATACACCGCGGCCCAGACATAGCCCGCGAGGAAGCTGCACAGATACCGCGGCAGGTCCTCCCCCTTCGCGCCGAAGGCCATGGTCAGGAAGAAGCCCACGTACACGCACCAGAGGTATCCCCCGAGCGTCCCGCCTATCAGCAGATACGCCGCCGTGACGAGTGCGAAGGCGCTCCCGCGCACCAGCGCCGTCCTCAGGGCGGAGCGGGTGTCCATGCGTCAGCCCTCTGCGCCGGCCGCGGGGGGCGGGGCGGCGGGCTCGTGCTTCGGCTGCATGGCCCTGCGCTTGCGCTCCTTGCTGGTCACGACGTAGACCATCATGATGACGGTGATGGCATAGGGGATGGCGGATGTGAGGTCGGAGCTGATGTAGTTTTGCAGTCTCAGACCTATGGCGTCGAAGAAGCCGAACATCAGCGCAGCCAGATAGGCCTTGGCCGGGTTGGCGGCGGCGAAGATGACGCAGGCGAAGGCGATGAAGCCGCGGGAGGCGGACATGCCCTCGACGAAGGTGCCGTTCAGGTAGCCGAGCGAGAGATAAGCGCCGGAGAGGCCGCAGAGTATGCCGCACAGCACGCTGGAGAGCCACTTCATCTTTTCCGGGCTGATGCCCGCGGTGCGGAGCGTCTCGGGCTTCTCGCCGGAGGCGCGCATCCAGAAGCCGTAGGGCGTCTTGTACACAAAGAGCCACATGACGAGTATCAGCACCCAGGCGACGTAGACCAGGGCGGTGTTGCCGCTTATGATCTCGCCCAGGAAGGGGATGTCCTTGATGACGGGGATCTCGATGGGGCGCATGTAGTCGATCTCGTAGCCCGAGGTGCCGGAGAGCCCGAACACGGCGCGGGACACATAGGCCGTGAAGCCGGAGGCGAAGATGTTCAGCGCGCAGCCGATTATGAACTCGTCGCTTTTGAGCTTGACGACGAACAGCGCGAAGAAGAGGCCCACGAGTATGCCGAAGAGCACGGCGACGGCCACGCCGCCCGCGGCGGAGCCTATGACATAGCTGCCCAGGACGCCGATGAGCGCGCCCATGAGTATCATGCCGTCCATGCCGATGTTCATGATGCCCGCGTGCTCGGTCATGGAGCCGCCCATGGCGGCGAGCGCCACCGGCGTTGCGCTGCGGAGCATCTGCGTGAAGGTGCCGGCCGAAAACACCTGGGACAGTATCTCATTCATTTGCCGCACCCTCCTTTGAGCGTTCTCTGGCGGCGAGCCGGGCGGCCCTGTCCGCGAGCTTTGCCTTGATGTCGCTCACGATGCCGCTCTCGGCAGCCATGCAGAATATGACGACGGTCTGGATGATGAGGTAGATCTGGTTCGGCACGCCGGCGGCCGTCTCCATGCCCTGGGCGCCGATCTTGAGTATGGCGAAGAGCACGCTTATGATGGCCGTGGGCAGGACCTGATACTTGGCGATCATGGCGACCATGAGGCCCTCGAAGTAGTAGTCGTTGCTGATGCTGGCCTTGTAGATGTGCTCGGCGCCGTAGACGCGGAACATGCCGACGAGGCCGCACATCATGCCGGAGATGAGCATGGCGACGATGACGATCTTGTCCGTCTTGAGGCCCAGGAACCGGGCAAAGCGCGGGTTGTCGCCGGTCAGGCGCATCTCATAGCCGGTGGAGGTCTTCTGCATGATGTACCAGGTGAGGATGGTCATGGCCGTGGCGACGAAGAACACCGTCGTGAGGTTGGAGCCGGTGGCGAGCTTGGTGAACCAGTAGGTCTGGGGCAGGTTGCCGGTGCCGGCGACGATGTTGTTGTCCGGGTTCTTCCAGGGGCCCTTGGCCAGGAACTCGCAGACAAACTCCGCGATGTTGTTGAGCATGATGGTGGTTATGACCTCGTTGACGTTGTGCTTGACCTTGAGCCAGCCGGGGATGAGGGCGTAGATGCCGCCGACCACCGCGGCGCCTATGGCCGCGACGGGGATGACTATCCAGGCCGAGAGGCCGTTGAGCACGACGCCGATCTGGGCGGCCACGATGGCGCCGAGCAGGAGCTGGCCCTCGCCGCCGACGTTGAAGATGCCCACGCGCGAGCCGATGTCGCAGGCCACGCCGCAGAGGCAGAGCACCATGGCGTATTCGAGCACGTCGCCTATGTGCCTCGCGTTTGAAAAGGCGCCGCTGAGCATGGCGGCATAGGCCGTGAGCGGATCGAAGCCCGAGATCAGCAGGATTATCGCGCCTATGAGCAGCGCGGCGACTATGCTGACCGCAAGCGCCGCTATGTAAGAGTAGTTAATGCGTAGTTTCATGCGCTTCCTCGGCCTCCTTCCTTCGGCTGCCCGTCATGTAGTAGCCGATCTCTTCCTTGGTTATCTCGTCCGCGCGGAACTCGCCGGTTATCTCCCCCTCGTACATGGTGATTATCCTGTCGGAGAGGCGGAAGATCTCGTCGAGGTCCGCAGAGGAGAGGAGCACGGCGCAGCCCTCGTTGCGCTTGTCGATTATCGCCGTGTGTATGAACTCGATGGCGCCGATGTCTATGCCGCGCGAGGGGTTCGATATGACGAGCACGGGCGTGTCGTGCGAGAACTCGCGCGCGACGACGACCTTCTGCATGTTTCCGCCGGACATGGAGCCGACTTTGCCGTGCAGTCCCGCGCCGCGGATGTCGAACTTCTCATAGATGCCGGAGACGTACCGCTCGATGGTGGAGCGGCGCAGGTGGAAGCCCAGGGCGTTGAACTCCTTGTCCCTCTGCCTGCCCGCGAGCAGGTTGTCGGAGACGTCCGCGAGGGGGTCGACGCCGGTGGCCAGCCTGTCCTCGGGGACGTGGGCGAGACCCAGCGCGCGTATCTGCCCGGGGCTGAGCCCGGTCGAATCCTGGCCGCGGACGGTTATTTTGCCGCTGATGGCGGGGCGCATGCCGGTTATGGCCTCCAGCAGCTCGCTCTGGCCGTTGCCCTCGATGGCGGCGATGCCCAGCACCTCGCCCGCGCGGGCCTGCAGGCTCACGCCGTTGACGGCGACGAGGCCCCGGTTGTCGCGGACATAGAGGTCCTCGACCGAGATCATCGTCTCGCCCGGCGCGCCGGTCTTCTCCAGCTTGTCGAAGAGCACGGGGCGGCCCACCATCATGGAGGCTATCTGCTTTTCGGTTATGTCCTTCGTGTCCGAGAGCCCCACGAGGCGGCCCTGGCGCATTATGCCGACACGGTCGGAGATGGCCATGACCTCGCCGAGCTTGTGGGTTATGAGGATGACGGTCATGTTCTTTTCCTCGATGATGTGGCGGATGACCCGGAAGAGCTCCGCCGTCTCCTGAGGCGTGAGAACGGCCGTCGGTTCGTCGAGGATGAGTATGTCCGCGCCGCGGTAGAGCGCCTTCAGGATCTCAACGCGCTGCTGGACGCCGACGCTGACGTCCTGCACGGGCGCGGAGGGGTCCACATACAGGCCGTACTCATCCACCAGCTCGCGGGTGATCTCCTCGGCGCGCTTGTTGTCGAAGAAGATGCCGGCGCGGCGCGGCTCGCGGCTCATGACGATGTTCTGAGCCACGGTGAAGGACGGCACGAGCATAAAGTGCTGGTGGACCATGCCTATGCCCATCTCGATGGAGTTTTTGGGGCTGAAGGTCTCCACCTTTTTCCCGCGGATATACACGCTGCCGTCCGTCGGCGGGAATATGCCGTAGATTATGTTCATGAGCGTGCTCTTTCCGGCGCCGTTTTCGCCGACGAGGGCAAAGACCTCGCCGCGCCGGATCTCGAGCGACACGTCGTCGTTTGCCAGCACACCCGGGAACTCCCGCGTGATGTGTTCAAGCCTGATGACGCTCTCCTGCAAGCGGTAACACTCCCTTCGGAGAAGAATATGTAAGGGGGGAGCGCCGGCTTCGCGTGACGCTCCCCCGGGCCGCGCTTACCGCGGCTGGTTTCGGGACTCTATTGCCGATTTACCTGACGGTGTCGACCACTATCTCGCCGGAGACGATCTTCTCGGCAAGGGATTCGACCTCAGCCTTGATCTCGTCGGAGACCTGCTGGGTCGAGCCCTCCTCGCCGTAGCCGATGCCGACATAGCCGGTGGCGAGGTCGGCGTTCCAGGTGGTGCCCCAGAGCGAGGTGTCGCCCGCCATGTACTGCTTGACGGCCTCGTAGATGGAGTTGCCGACTTCCTTCTTCATGGAGCAGATGATGACGTCGTCAGCGATGTACTTCTGGTCGCAGTCGACGCCGATGGCCCAGAAGCCGCGCTCCTGCGCCGCCTCGAACACGCCGTCGCCGGCCTTGGAGGCGATCTGGAAGATGACGTCCGCGCCCTTGTCGTTCAGGGCGAGCGCGCACTCCTTGCCCTTGGCGGGGTCGTCGTAGTCGTTGGTGTAGTTGACCTCGACGCTGATGGTGCTGCCGTTCTGGGAGGCGTAGTACTCGGCGCCCTGCTTGTAGCCGACGATGAAGTCGTTGATGGTGTCGCTGTCCTCGCCGCCGACGGCGCCGATGACGCCGGACTCAGACATGGCGGCGGCTATGTAGCCCGCGAGGTAGGAGCCCTCGTTCTGGGCGTAGGTGATGTTCAGGACGTTGGAGACCGGCGCGCCGGTGGCGTTGTCGACCCAGATCCAGTAGACGTCGGGGTAGTCGAGGGCGATGGTCTCGACGTTGTAGAACTCCCAGCCGACGCAGACGACGATGTTCGCGGTGTCCGCGGCGTTCTGCATCTGGGCGTCGAAGTTCTCGTTGTTGCACTCGATGGTGGAGACGCTGATGTTCTCATAGTCGGCGGCGAGCTTGTCGGCGCCCTCCTTGGCGGAGTCGTTGAAGGAACGGTCGCCGAAGGTGCTGCTGACGACGACGCAGACGTTGACGGTGTCGCCGCCCGTCGTCTCCTCGGCGCCGCAGCCGGCCATCAGGCCGAGGGCCAGGACCGCTGCGAGGGCAAGAGCGATGATTTTTTTCATTTTTGTCTCTCCTTACATTCAGATTTTATGTTTTGCCCGGCGGCGTTCCCCGCCGGACGGCTGCACGTTTTCAGTCCAGCGCCGTGTCTAGCGCGAGCTGGATTATGCTGTCGAGACCGGACTCCTTGACCGCGTCGGACACGCTCTCGTCCGGGCGGTACATGTTGACGACGATGGAGAGCAGCATGAGCGCGCGCGCCCCATAGAGCGCCGCGGCCGTGTAGAGGGCGACGCCCTCCTGCTCCGAGGCCAGGATGCCGTACTTGGCCCAGAGCTTGCTGTACTCCAGCTTATTCTCCACATAGAGGTGGTCATTCGTGAGCGTGTTGCCGACGTAGACCGGGCAGCCGCGCTCACAGGCGAGGTGATAGGCCTTGTCCAGCAGGCCGAAGTCCGCGATGGGGGCAAAGTGGCCGGGCAGGGCGTAGTCGTTGATGGCGGAGGTTGTGGAAATGCCCTGGGAGAGGATGATATCCCCTAGCTGGATGTGCTCCTGGGTGGCCCCGGCCGTGCCCAGGCGGAGCAGCTTTTTGCAGCCGTACTCGCGGCAGAGCTCGGTGGCGTAGATGAGCATGGACGGCGCGCCCATGCCGGTGGACATGACGGAGATGCGCTGGCCCTTGTATGTCCCGGTGTAGCCCCAGGTGTTGCGTATCTCGTTCACCCGCACGGCGTCGGTAAGATAGGTCTCGGCTATGTACTTCGCCCGCAGCGGGTCGCCGGGCAGGATGACGTTCTCGGCGATCTCCCCGGGCGCCGCGCTGATGTGCATACTCATTTTAACTTCCTCCTTGCACAAAATCCACAATGCGAGGGATCTTTTTAGGCGGATTTTACACGGATACACAAAAGAACAACACGACAAATGTCGTGTTGTTCTCAAATTATAGGATATTCACAAAATTCAAAGCGTTTTTTTGTAGAGGTCTTCGAGATAGTCGCCCTTGAGCAGGCGGTAGCCGCCGCGGGTGCGCTCGAGGATTCCCTCGTCGCAGAAGCGGGCAATGATGCGCTGGAGGTGGCGGTAGCTGACGCCGAGGTACTCGGCGGCCTCTGTGAGCCGCTCTTCAAACATGTCGCCGCGGCGGGTGAAGTGTATGTACCGGGCCAGCCGGACCTCCACGGAATAGGAGGCGTTGAGCGACTGGTGGTTGCTGATGCTGCCCAGCCTCTCGCCCAGGCGGCGGGCGATGAAGGCGAGGAAGGTGTAGTCCCGCAGCAGCTGCTCCCGGCAGGCGGCCATGGAGAGGCCGAGGCAGTCGCACTCCCGCATGGCCTGTACGGCGATGGTGGTGCCCCGGGCCTCCACCAGCTCCACCTCGCCGAGCACGTCGAAGGCGGAGGAGAACTCGACCACGGAGACCTTTCCGTTGTTAAATGTGCGGAAGACCTTGACCTGTCCCCGGACGAGCAGATAGAGCTCCCTGAGCGGCTCGCCCTCGAGGTAGATGAAGTCGCCGCGGCGGAAGCGGTGGAGCCGCAGCTCCCCAAGCACGGGGGTGGAGAAGAGGTCCTGCACGTTCCAGGTCTGGATGTAGTATTTGAGGAGTTCGGGGTCGTTGAAAAGCATGAAGATCACCTGTGCATATTCTACCATAAAACCCCGGCCCTGACGAGAGGGAAGGCGCCGAAAACATCCCGGCCGCTTTCAGCAAGATACCATATTGATTTTCGTTCCCTAATGATGTAAAGTATCAAAAAAGGAGGTCGCCATATGTATGAACTCATCCGCGCCGGTGAGCGCAGTTATTATATAGACTGCCCCGCGAAAATCGGCCTTTTCGAGGTCGAGGGCGGGGTCTGCCTGGTGGACAGCGGCAACGACAAGGACGCGGGCCGCAAGGTGCGCCAGATCCTCGACAAGAACGGCTGGAAGCTGCTCGCCATCCTGGTGACGCACTCCAACGCCGACCACATCGGCGGCTGCCAGTACCTGCAAAAGCAGACCGGCTGCCGGGTGTTCGCCCCGGGCATTGAGGCGGCGTTCACGCGCTCGCCCGTGCTGGAGCCGGCCTTTCTCTACGGCGGCTTCCCGCCCAAGCCGCTGCGCCACAAGTTCCTGATGGCCCAGCCCTCCCCCGCCGAGGACGTCTCGGCCCCCGGCTTCCCCGCCGGCGTCGACATTCTGCCCCTGCCGGGCCACTTTTTCGACATGACGGGCTACCGCACGCCGGACGGCACGGCCTACATTGCCGACTGCCTCTCCAGCGCCGCGACGCTGGAGAAATACGGCGTGCCCTTCATCTACGACGTCGCCGCCTACCTCGACACGCTGCGAAAGCTGCCGGAGCTGGAGGCCAGGCTCTACGTCCCGGCCCACGCCGAGGCGGTGGAGGACATCACCCCGCTCGCGGAGCTGAACCTCCGCCACGTCGAGGCCCTGTGCGAGGGCGTCCTCGAGCTCTGCGCCGAGCCGCTGGTCTTTGACGAGCTCCTCAAGCGCGTCTTTGACCGCTGGGCGCTCCAGCTGACGATGGAGCAGTACGTCCTCGTGGGCAGCACGGTGAAGTCCATCCTCTCCTGGCATCTCGACGCCGGGCGCGCCGAGGCGCTCATCGAGGAAAACCGCCTGCTCTGGCACAAAACGTGACATAGTCACAGACGTCCCCCCTCCCCTGTGTTAGTATAGGGCCAAGAAAAAACACAGGAGGAATTAAAGATGTCAGCCGTAAAGATAACTTCTGCCAACTATGCAAGCGTGGTAAAGGCCAGCGATAAGCCGGTGCTGCTGGACTTCTGGGCCAGCTGGTGCGGTCCCTGCCGCATGGTCTCCCCCGTGGTGGACGAGATCGCCGGCGAGCGCTCCGACATCCTGGTCGGCAAGGTGAACGTGGACGAAGAGCCCGCCCTCGCCTCGGCCTTTAACATAACCAGTATCCCGACGCTCGTGGTCCTGCGCGGCGGTGAAGTGGTCAACCGCGCCACCGGTGCCAGGCCCAAGAGCAGCATTCTCTCCCTCATTCCCTGATCCCGGTTTATCCATCCACACTTTCCCGAACATCCCGACAGATCCGCAAGACACAGGAAGTCCCCGGAGTGCAGGCTCCGGGGACTTTCTTCGTTATTCATACAGCGCCACGAACTCCTCGAGGCAGAGGCCGTTTTCCATGATGTACGCCGCGGCCTCCTTGCCGACGTAGCGGAAGTGCCAGGGCTCGTACATGATGCCCGTCACGTCCTCCTTGTCCTTCGGATAGCGGACGATGAAGCCGTAATCGGCGCAGTTGGCGCTCATCCACTGGAAGAGCTCCGTGTTCTCCAGGCTCTCGTCCTTGAACTCGTAGTACTTGTCGGTTATGTCCGCGGCGAGGCCGAGCTGGTGCTCACTGGTGCCCGGGGGCGCGACTATGGTCTTGGCGACCTCCTCGCCGTACTGGGAGACCTTGCGGTTGTAGAGGTAGGTCTGCGTGGCGTAGTCGCGGTAGGTGGAGGAGAGGTAGACGGAGAGCCCCTGCTCGCGCGCGGCGGCTATGAACTCGGCCAGCGCGTCGGCCGCGCGGCTGTCGAAATACTGGCCGTTCTCCATCTCGGTCAGCTCCGGGGCGTAGTCGCCGATGTTGTTGTCGAGGTTTGCGATGCGGAACTCCCAGCTCGTGATGTCCACGTCCGGTATCGAGGGCGTCGGCTCCGGTGTGGGAGTGGGGGTGGGCGTCGGCGTGGGCTCGGGGGTCGGCGTGGGCGTGGGCTCCGCGCTCTCGGCGGGCTGCGTCTCCACGGTCTCGGTCTCGCCTGCGGGGTCCTCCGTCGCCGGGGATGCCTCCAGCCGCTTATATATGCAGAACACGAGCACCGCCAGCAAAATCACGCCGACGATGACGCGTATCACTCTGTTTATCCTCATTTTTCATCACCAATTCGGATATTACCACTTTTGCCCGCGCCGGTCAACGGCCTGTTGCGGCCCGCTCCGGGCTGTGCTATACTTGTACAAAAGATTTTTCGGGAGGCGGACTCTTATGAAACTTACATGGTACGGACACTCCTGCTTCATGCTTGAATCCCGCGCCGGCACGGTCGTCTTCGACCCCTATGCCGACGGCTTTCCCCGCGGTCTGAAGCTGCCGCAGCTCACGGCGGACCTTGTGCTTTGCAGCCACGGCCACGGCGACCACAACGCCGAGGACAAGGTCACCCTCACCGGCCAGCAGACGGACTACACCGTCGAGACGCTCTGCTGCTTCCACGACGACGTGCAGGGCAAGAAGCGCGGCGAGAACCTCATCCGCATAGTCTCCGGCGGCGGCGCGCGCGTGGCGCACCTCGGCGACGTGGGCCACATGCTGCCCCCGGGCCAGATTAAGGCCATCGGCCATGTGGACGCCCTGCTCATCCCCGTCGGCGGCTTCTACACCATCGACGCCAAGACCGCGCGCGAGCTGGCCGACGCCATAGACGCCCAGCTCGTCATCCCCATGCACTACCGCGGCGAGGACTTCGGCTTTGACGAGATCGACACGGTGGAGCCCTTCGTGAAGCTCTCCAAAAACGTGGAGTTTGCCGAAGGCAGCAGCATAGAGCTCCCGGACTTCGGCGAGCCGCGCACGGTGGTGCTCAAGCTAAGATGAAGTTCCGCAGCATAGAGAAAAAGGGCAGCGGCGACTATCTCAGCCGCTACGACATCCACTACGAGACCCCCGCCGGCGGGGAGAAGGTCTACGAGATGTTCTCCCGCGACCCGGGCATAAGCACCGAGGAAAAGCTGCGCCACCCCAGGACCGACGCCGTCATGATAATCATGACGGACGAGAGCCGGGAGCACCTGCTGCTAATCCGCGAGTTCCGCCTCGAGCTGGACCGCGAGATCTACGGCCTGCCTGCGGGGCTCATCGACCCGGGCGAGACCCCGGAGAGCGCCGCCCGGCGCGAGCTCAAGGAGGAGACGGGGCTGGACCTGCTGGAGATCCGCCACGTCATGCCCCCGGCATACAGCGCCGTGGGCCTCTCCAACGAGCAGTGCATCTGCGTCTTCGGCATCGCGGGCGGCAAGATCAGCCCCTGCAAGGAGACCGGCGAGGAGATCACTGCCCGCTGGTACTCCCGCGACGAGCTGCGCGAGATGGTCCAGCACGAGACCTTCGGCTCCTGGGCTCAGGCCTACACCTACATGTGGACGATAGGGTTTTGAAAAAGCTAGACAGCGCTCCGTATGGGGCGCTGTCTCTTTTGTATATTTAGGGGTTTTGCGCTCCGCTTTTTTGTAAAAAAGCGGGGCAAAAAACTTTTATTCGCTCTCCCAGAAGAGGTCGTCGAGGGTACGGCCCAGCACCTTGCAGATGGCGATGCACAGCTTGATGGTGGGGTTATAGTCGCCCTTCTCTATGGCGTTTATGGTCTGCCGTGAGACGCCCACGGCGTCCGCCAGCTGCTGCTGCGACATGTCCAGCGCCGCGCGCGCGGATTTGAGGCGCAGATTCTTCATTCTGCCTCTCCCTGCTCATGCAGGCCGTGCACATAGTACACCACCAGTACGATACCCGTCGTGGCGCCCACTATCAGGCTCACCGAGCGGAAACTCAGCACCCCGTCCCTCAGAAGGTCCCCGTCAATGACATGCGACACGCCGAACAGCAGGTTCGCTGCGGTCAGCACCAGCAAGACCGTCAGGTTCCGCTTCCGGTTCCTGCCTATGCCCGCAAACGCGTCCTGCCTTATGCAGATGACCGCAAACACGATCAGCGAAACGCAGCAGCAGATTATGCAGCCCGTCAGCGTGTCGCACCAGGGCTCGATCAGCATGTCCGTGAGCCCGTACACCATCAGGCATATGATCAGCGAGAAAAATCCCCACATGAACGCCCGGCCCCTCGCCAGTATCTGCCTCTCATCATAGTCGTTCATTCCGCGCACTTCCTTTCCTGTGGCTGCATCATAGCACCTGTGTGACATATTGTCAAGTATATTTTACATTATGTCCGTTAAAAATGCCCCGGCCATGAGCCGGGGCGGTTTATTACAGGTTTTCTCTTGTGACGGAGTTGACCCACTTGCCGGAGCGGAGCCTGGGCAGGCAGAGGAACACCTTGCATACGTCGTCGAGGCTGATGCAGATGTAGACGGCGACTATGCCGAGGCCGAACACCAGTCCGCAGAGCGCCGCGGCGGGCAGGCAGATGCAGTAGAGCGGGCCCACGTCGCAGACGAGCGCGTAGCGCACGTCCCCGCCGCCGCGGAACACGCCCACGATGTTGCAGAGGTTCAGCGAGCGCAAGGGCATGATGGCGGCGATGAAGGCGAGCATCATCTTGGCCATGTCCCCCGCCTCGGCGGAGATGTCCATGAGCGGGAAGATGAAGCTGTCGAGCAGCGTCGCGCGGATGACGAGCAGTATGCCCATGCTCACGACGCCGGTGAGGAAGCAGACGAAGTTGAGCGCCACGCCCTTGCCGTAGACCTCCTCGGTGTCGCCGCAGCCTATCTCGCGGCCGATTATGACGGCGGCGGTGTTGCCCGCGGCGAAGAGGGCGACGGCGGCCATGCGGTCTATGTTACCGGCGATGGTGTAGGCGGCGAGTATGGGCGTGCTGTTCGGCATGTGGCCCATGATGATGGAAAAGAGCGACATGGCGAGGCTCCACATGCCCTCGTTTAGCACGACGGGCAGGGAGTAGCGGATGAAGTCCCCGGCGATTATCCGGCCCGGCCTGGCCATGAGGCCCGGCTTCACGGGGAGGCGTCTGCCCCAGAGCATGCAGCCGAGGACGACCACGACCTCAAACACGCGGCTTATGAGCGTGGCGACGGCGGCTCCAGCGCAGCCCATGGCGGGCGCGCCCCATTTGCCGAAGATGAGCATGTAGTTGAGCAGGATGTTCAGCGCGCCGGACGCTGTGAGCAGCAGCGCGCCGAGCCTGGGATTCTCCATGCTCCGCTGCACGGCGATGTACACGCCGGAGAAGGCCATGCAGACATAGGAGAAGCCGACGATGCGGGCATACTCGGCCCCCGGCGCCCAGAGGTCCGGGTTGTTGGTCACGAGCTGCATAAGCTGCATGGGGAAGAAGAAGGCGAGCAGCGCAATGAGCGTCGTGAGGCCCAGCGAGACATAGTAGCCCATGCCCATGATGCGGTTTATGGCGTCGAGCCGGCCCTTGCCGTAGTACTGGGCCACGAGCACGCCCGTGCCGCTCTGGATGCCGAAGATAATGAGCGACAGGACGTAGAACACGGAGTTTGCCATCGTCACGGCGGCGAGCTCCGTCTCGCCCAGGGCGCCGACCATGAATGAATCGGCCAGCGCCATGAAGTTGGTGACGAGGTTTTGCAGTATCATCGGGAGCATCAGGGCTATGGCGCTCCGGTAGAAGCCCCGGCCCTGTCTCAGGTAGTGCATTTTATTCAGTCCTCAGTGCCTCCACAGGGTCGCGCCTCGCGGCGAAGCCGGAGGGGATGAGTCCGGCGATGAAGGTCAGAATCATGGATATGAGCACGAGAGCGACGCCGCCCTGCACGGGCAGGATGGCCCTCAGGCTCTCGATGCCGGTGAGGTTCTGCACGATGGCGTTTATCGGGATGATGAGCAGCAGCGTTATGCCTATGCCTATCACGCCTGCGGCAAAGCCCTCGATGAGCGTCTCCGCGTTGAACACGTTGGAGACGTCGCGCTTCGAGGCGCCGATGGAGCGGAGTATGCCGATCTCCTTCGTGCGCTCGAGCACGGAGATATAGGTGATGATGCCGATCATTATCGAGGAAACGACCAGCGAGATGGCCACGAAGGCTATGAGCACATAGCTGATGGCGTTGATTATCGTGGACACCGAGCTCATGAGTATGGCGACATAGTCCGTGTAGCTTATCTCATCCTCCTCGTTCTCGACGGAGGCGTTGTACTCGGAGATGATGCGCGCGATCTCGTCCTTGTCGGCGAAGCTGGCGGCGTAGAGGCTGATGGAGCTGGGACTGTCCTTGTCGACGTAGCCGAGGAGCTCCAGGTTCTCCTCATAGGTGCTGTCCGAGTACTTCGGCGGCAGCTTTTCGTCGTAGACGTACTCATACTGCTCGTCGGTCAGCGGGGTCATGGTCAGGGCCATGGAGAGCTGCTCGGCGCTCATGGCGGCGAGCCTGGCGCGGGCGGCGTCGGCGTACTGCTCGCGGACGGCCTCGGCGGTCATCTCGCGGACGTAGTTCATCAGCGTCTCGTCGTCCATGTCCGCGATATAGTCGCGTATGGTGTCGGGCTCGACGCCCATCTCCGCGGCGTAGCCCTCGAGCATCATCTCCTCGATGTACTCGCGGGTCATGCCCTCGGTGGCCTGGTCGACGGCGGCGGTCACATAGTCCTCAGGGGCGTGCGCGGCGATGTCGGAATAGAGCGCGGCGCGGCCGGAGACGTCGAGGCCCTCTATACAGGCGTCGACATCGGCCTTGATCTCGTCCATGGTCGGCTCCGGCTCGTCGCCGGTGGCGAAGGGCAGGCCGAGGATGGCGTCGGTGGACGGGTCCGCGAGCTGGGCCTGAACTATCTCGGAGTCGTTGGCGAGGTCGATTATCCTGTCGGTCAGGGCGGAGGTGTAGCCTATCGCGCCGGACATCATGCCGGCGACGGCGTCCTCGTTCTGGCGGACTATGCCGCTTATGCGCAGCGTGGTGCCGGTGTCCTTGGAGTCGTAGAGATACTCCATGCCGGCGGTGGAGCCGGTGAGGTCGGTGTACTGGCCGGTGGCCTCGTCGTAGACGTAGTACTCGGGCCGGGCGATGAGCTTGAAGGAGAGGCCGCAGAGCTCCTCATAGCTCCAGCTCTCTACCTCGGCGTTGAGGGTCTCGCCGGACATGCTGGCCTCAAAGCCCTCGGCCATCTGCTCCTCGGTGCGCAGGCCGAGGGAGTAGAGCACGAGGTCGCTGACCTCGTTGTTCTTGTCCACTATGAGCACGACCTCGTCATAGCTCTGCGGCCAGGAGCCGTAGATGACGTCGTACTGGCTCTTGAGCGTGTCGTCTATGAGCTCGCCGTTCTCGCCGGGGAGCATCTCCTCCCATACCTCGAAGCTGGAGTAGAAGTCGCCCATCGTGCTGAAGTAGCTCGAGTAGTCGCCGCCGTAGACGCTGCTCATCATCTCGTTGAGCAGGGAGACGACGTCGCTCTTGACGATGTTGCCGTCGGAATCCTTGGTGTAGACGTCGAAGCCGAGGTCGTAACCGTACTGTATGGCGCTGACGTAGTCCTCGAGCCCGCTGCTGCCGGACTCGATGAACTCCTTGAAGGCCTTGAGGTTGTTGGTGTTGACGTCCATGGTGTTGAGGCTGTCCATGAGGTCGTACATGACGACGTTGGAGTACACGGCGTCGCGGTCGTGCTGCGCGCCGGAGGCCGCCTCGCTGTGTGCGCCGCTGAGCGCCTCGACCATGGAGCCGAGGTCCGCGGCCTCTGCCTCTATCGTGAGCGGGTAGGAGGAGAGCGTGTCCTCCTGCACGCGGTCGATATAGGTCTGGATGCCGTTCGAGAGCGAGAGTATGAGCGCGATGCCGATTATGCCTATGCTGCCTGCGAAGGCCGTGAGTATGGTGCGGGCCTTTTTGGTCATGAGGTTGTTGAGCGAGAGGGAAAGCGCCGTGAGGAAGCTCATGGAGGGGCGCTTTTTGCCCGTGTCCTCGGCCTTTGCGGGGGCGCTGTCCGGGTCGAAGGGGTTCGTGTCGCCCTTTATCTCGCCGTCGAGCAGGCGGACGATACGGGTGGAGTAGCGCTCCGCGAGGTCCGGGTTGTGCGTGACCATGATGACAAGCTTGTCCTTGGCTATCTCCTTGAGCAGCTCCATTATCTGCACGCTGGTCTCGGAGTCGAGGGCACCGGTGGGCTCGTCGGCGAGGAGGATGTCGGGGTCGTTTATGAGCGCGCGGGCTATGGCGACGCGCTGCATCTGGCCGCCGGACATCTGGTTGGGCTTTTTATTCAGCTGGTCGCCCAGGCCGACCTTCTCGAGCACCTTCACCGCCCGCTCCCGCCGCTCGGCGCGCGGCACGCCGGAGATGGTCAGCGCGAGCTCGACGTTCGCGAGCACGCTCTGGTGCGGGATGAGGTTGTAGGTCTGGAAGACGAAGCCTATGGAGTGGTTGCGGTAGGTGTCCCAGTCCTTGTCGCCGTACTCCTTGGTGGAGCGGCCGTTGATGATGAGGTCGCCGTCGGTGTACTGGTCGAGGCCGCCGATGATGTTGAGCAGCGTCGTCTTGCCGCAGCCGGAGGGGCCAAGGATGGAGACGAATTCGCTCTCCCTGAAACTGATGCTTACACCCCGCAGCGCGTGGACGCTCATGTCCCCGGCGAGGTAGTCCTTTGTGATGTTCCTGAGTGTGAGCAAGGTTTCAACAGATCCTTTCAGCTTTGCGCGGGAAACTCATTCCCTGGTGGCTTTGCGTATATCTTCGAGGCTGCCCAGCACAAGGACGTGTTCGTCCTTCACGAAGACATAGGCAGGGTCGAGTACGGGGTGGAGCCTCTCGCCGCGCCTCGCGGCTATGAGGTTGAGGCCGTGGCGGCTGCGCAGCCCGACCTCGGCGACGGAGTGGCCGACCCACTCGTCCGGTGCGTCTATCTCGCAGATGGCGCAGCCCTCGGAAAGGCCGATGAAGTCAAAGATGCGGTCCGAGCTCTCGCGCACCGCGATGCGCTCCGCCGCGTCCCGCTCGGGGTAGATTATGAAGTCCGCGCCGCAGCGCATGAGGAACTTGGCCTCGAGGTCGCGGTCGGCCTTGCTGTACACCCGCTTGGCGCCCAGCTCCTTGAGCTGGTCGGTTATCTCCAGGCAGGCCTGGAAGTTCTTGTTCACGCAGACGAAGCAGGCGTCGAAGTTCTGCACGCCGAAGGAGCGCAGGACCTCTATGTTGGCGCAGTCGCAGATCTTGGCGGCGGCGACGTAGGGGAGCATGTCCTCCAGCGCCTCGCCGTTCTGGTCGGCGATCATGACCTCGCACTTCATCTTGCACAGCGCGCGGCACAGATGGTGCCCGAAGGTGCCCATTCCGATTATGAGGAAGGATTTCATGTTTTAACCTCCTGTCAGCCTACGGTGACCTGCTCCTCGGGGTAGGTCACGGGCGGGTCGGTGCGCCGCTCCAGCAGCGCCATTGCGAAGGATATGCTCCCCACCCTGCCGAGGTACATCAGCAGCGTCACCACCAGGGCCGAGAGCGTGGAGAGCTCGCGGGTTATGCCGGTGGACATGCCCACCGTGCCTATCGCGGAGAAGACCTCTATCAGCACGTCCGCGAGCGGGAGCGACTGCGTGCCGCAGAGCACCAGCGCGCCGAGCAGCGCGAGGATGAGGTTGGTGCCGGCTATCATGCCGGAGCGCTTCATGGCGTCGTCCGGGATGCGGCGGCCGAACACATAGGCCCCGCGCCTGCCCCGGATGCCCGAGAACAGGAAGATGAGCACCACGGCGACGGAGGTGGTCTTGATGCCGCCCGCCGTGGAGCCGGGGCTGCCGCCGATGAACATGAGTATGACCGTGAGCAGCTTTGAGGCGTCCGAGAGCGCGGCGGTGTCCACGCTGTTGAAGCCAGCCGTCCTCGGCGTCACGGAGGAGAAAAAGCTCACGAGAATCTGCTCGCCGAGGGGCATGTCCGCGTTCATGCGGCTGCGCTCAATGAAGAAGAAGAGCACGGCCCCGCCGAGTATGAGCGACGCGGTGGACACCAGCACCAGCTTGGTCTGGAGGTCGTACCTGCGCCAGTGCAGGCCCTTGAGCCGTATGTCGTCCCAGACGAGGAAGCCGATGCCGCCGAGGACGATGAGCAGCATTATCGTGATGCTCACCAGCGCGTCGTCGGAATACGACACCAGCGAGGAGAAGGGCGCCTTGACGCCCATGAGGTCGAAGCCCGCGTTGCAGAAGGCGGAGACGGAGTGGAACACGGAGTACCATATCCCCCGCCCCAGCCCGAACTCGGGGATGAAGCGTATGGACAGCAGCACCGCCCCCGAGAGCTCGAAGATGAGCGTGCCGAGGCCGATGGTGCCGGTTATTTCCATGATGCGGCCGACGCGGACCGTGTTTATGCTCTCGGCCATGACGCCGCGCTCGCGTATGCTCATGCGGCGGCGCAGCAGCCGGGAGAAGAGCGTGGCGATGGTCATGAAGCCCAGGCCGCCTATCTGGATGAGCAGGAGTATCACCACCTGCCCGAAGCCGGACCAGTAAGTCGCCGTGTCCACCAGCACGAGGCCCGTGACGCACGAGGCGCTGACCGCGGTGAAGAGCGCGGTTACAAAGCCCGTCGTCCCTCCGCTCTGCGAGGACACCGGCAGCATGAGCAGTATCGTCCCCGCCGCGATGACGGTGAGGAAGCCCAGAGCAATGGTCTGGACATATGAGAGCTGTCGAATTTTCATAACTTGACTATTATAACAACCTTATATTCCATATGCAAGCAAAAAGTCCCGGTTTCCCGAGGCTCTTGCTCATCTCTTCTCGGGCAGGATCTCAATCCAGTAGCCGTCCGGGTCTTCGATGAAATAGACGCCCATTTTCTCGTTCACAAAGCACACGGCGCCCATCTCCTCGTGCTTTTTGCGCGCGGCCTCGTAGTCGTCCACACGCATGGCGAGGTGGATCTCGCCCTCGCCGAGGTCGTAGGGCTCCTTGTGGTCGCGCAGCCAGGTCAGCTCCAGCTGGAAGCCGGTCTCGCCGTCGCCCAGGAACACCAGCTTATAGGAGCCGTCCTCCGAGGCCTTCTCGCGGACGGGCTTGAGGCCCAGGGCCTCGTCATAGAATCTGATGCTGCGCTCGAGGTCGAGCACGTTGAAATTGAAGTGATAAAAGGTAAATTTCATGTCATTCGCCTCCAGTGCACAGAATAGCGCAGTTTTCACGATTTGGCAACAGCAAAAGCGCTCGAATCTCCCTGTCGAGGGCTTTGACTTGATATTTCCTGCCCGATGTGAGAAAATGATGTTTCGGAAAGGGGGCGCGGGGAGTGAAGGATACGCTCAGAGATATCTACGACGCCGTTGACGAGTTCTTCGGCGGTCTCGGCAGCCGGAGGATAACCACCTACTCGGCCGCCTGCGCATACTACCTCTTCATGTCTCTCGTGCCGGTCATAATGCTGCTCGTCTCCGTGCTGCAGTATACGCCGCTCACCAGGGACGTAGTGCTCGGCGCCGTGGCCGAGTACGTGCCGGAGTCGCTCTACGAGATAGTGGACTTCATCGTCTCGAGCATATATAACGGCGGCCGCGTCGCGCTGACCGTGTCCATACTGCTGACGCTGTGGTCCGCCTCCGCCTGCATGAAGGCGCTCCTGCGCGGGATGGACTCCGTCTACGACGCCGAGCGGCGCGAGGACTACATCCGCTTTTCCATCCGCGCCTGCGTCTACATGGTCATCTTCGTCGTGCTGCTGCTGCTGAGCTTCTTCGTCATGGTCTACGGCGGGCGCATACTCGACCTCATAGAGCAGAGCATGCCGGTGAACCACTCGCTGGACTTTCTCTTCACGCTGGCCAAGTATCTGCGCTTCGTCATCATCCTGGCGCTGCTGGCGCTGGTGTTCTGCTTCCTCTTCAAGTGGATGCCCGCCCGGCCGCTCAAATTCCGGCGGCAGGTGCCGGGGGCGGTGTTCAGCTCCGTGGCCTGGGCGGCGTTCTCCTTCATCTTCTCCTTCTACGTCTCGTTCTCCGACAAATTCGGCGCCTACGGCTACATCGGCACCATCATGATCGCGATGATCTGGATATTCTACTGCTTCTACTTCCTCCTGCTCGGAGGGTTTATCAACCACTATATAGAAATGAAGCGGGCAGGGACTGAAAAATGACTGACATAAGCGTACAAAACCTGAAAAAATCCTTCGAGGTCGGCCATCCGGTGCTGGACGGGCTGACCTTTGAAGTCGCGGCCGGGGAGCGCGTGGGCATACTCGGCGCCAACGGCTGCGGCAAGACCACGCTCTTCCGCATCCTCTCCGGTGAGCTGGAGCCCGACGAGGGCACGGCGGCCATACGCCGCGGCCGGCGCGTGGGGCTCATAAGCCAGATCCCCGTCTACCCCGAGGGCTGGACCACCGAGGACGTGCTGCGCGAGGCGCACTCCGGTCTGCGGGCCATGGCCGCGCGAATGCAGGAGCTCGAGGGCCTCATGGCCACCGACAGCAGCGAGGCGCTGCTCAAGGAGTATGACAAGCTCGCGGACGACTTCCGCCGCCTCGGCGGCTACGACATGGACTATGAGCGCAACCGCGTCGCCAACGGCCTCGACATCCCCGCCGAGATGCGCCGGCGCGAGTTCGCCCTGCTCTCCGGCGGCGAAAAGACCCGCGTGAATCTCGCGCGGCTCATACTCGAGGACACGGACATCCTCCTGCTGGACGAGCCGACTAACCACCTCGACATGCGCGCCACGGAGTGGCTGGAGGACTACATTCTCCACTTCCGCGGCACCGTGCTGGCCATCAGCCACGACCGCTATTTCCTCGACGTCGTGGCGCAGCGCTGCGTGGAGATAACGGACGGCAAGGCGGAGCTCTACTCCGGCAATTACAGCTTCTACATCGTGGAGCGGCAGCGCCGCTTTGAGGAGAAGCTCAAGAAATACGAGAAGGACCAGGCCAAGATCGCCCAGCTGGAGGCCGCGGCGGCAAAGCTGCACCTCTGGGCCTTCATGGGCAACGACAAGCTGCACAAGCGCGCCTTCTCCATGGAAAAGCGCATAGAAAAGCTCAGCCAGAGCGAAAAGCCCAAGACGGAGCGAAAGCTGCACGCCGCATTCAAGGAGCGCGAGTTCCGCGGCGACGAGGTGCTGACGATGGACGGGCTCACCAAGGGCTTCGACGGCCGGGTGCTCTTCTCCGGCCTCTCCCTCGAGGTCACGGGCGGGGAGCGCATCGCGGTGATCGGCGAAAACGGCAGCGGCAAGACCACGCTCGTGAAGCTCATAGTCGGCGAGGAGGAGCCGGACGCCGGCTGGGTGCGCCGCGGCCCGGCGATAAAGTGCGCCTACCTCCCGCAGCATGTGAAGTTCTCGGAGCCCTCCCGCTCCGCGCTCGACACGCTCATCTACGACTGCAAGTGCCAGCCCCAGGAGGCTCGGGACTCGCTCGGCGCCTTCGGCTTCTCGGGCGAGGACGCGCTCAAGGCCGTAGGTACGCTCTCCGGCGGCGAGCAGAGCCGGCTGCGCCTGTGCATGCTCATGCGCGGGGACGTGAACCTGCTCATCCTCGACGAGCCGACGAACCACCTCGACCTCGCCTCCCGCGAGTGGATGGAGGACGCGCTCTCGGACTACTCCGAGGCCCTGCTCTTCGTCTCTCACGACAGGTATTTTATAGAGAAATTCGCAACGCGCATCTGGTGCCTTGAAAACGGCGCGCTCACGGACTTCCGCGGCACTTTCTCCGAGTTCCGCGCCTACCGGGCCAGGCAGGAGGCCATAGCCCAGGCGGCGAAGGCCGCCGCGCCCAAGCCCGAGAAGAAGCCCCAGCGCAAAAAGGGCACGCCCGAGCGCGAGAAGGAGGCCCGCCGCTGCGAGCGGGAGATTGAAAAGATCGAATCCCGTCTGAAGGAGATCGAGAGCGAGGAGGGGGAACACGCCTCGGATTACCAGCGTCTAATGGAACTGGAAGACGAAAAGGCGCGCCTCTCGCCCGAGCTGGACGCGCTCTACTCCAGATGGGAGGAACTGCAAGATGAAGAATAAGCTCTGGCTCATAGTCGTAATCATCCTGCTCGCCGCGGCGGCGGTCTTCGCCTTTGTCGCGACGGGGCACACCTACTTTGCGGCGCTGCTCGCGCTCATTGCGGTGCTCATAGTCTTTTACCGCTTTGCCGGGCGGGTGCTCCGCATCGTCGTCACGGTGCTGCTCATAATCGGCGTCGTCGTGTTCGTCATAATCGAGGTGCCCATAGTCAGGGCAGCGCGGACGGACGCGCCGGACGACTGCGACTACATCATCGTCCTCGGCGCGGGCCTGCACGGGGACGTGCCCTCGCTCTCGCTCCGGAACCGCCTGGATGCCGCGCTCGAGTGGCTGGAGGCGCACCCGGACTGCGTCGCCGTGGTCTCCGGCGGCCAGGGCCCCGGCGAGACGATGACGGAGGGCGAGGCCATGTCCGTCTGGCTGGAGGCCAAGGGCATAGACCCCTCGCGCATAATAGTCGAGGACAAGGCCACCTCCACGATGGAGAACCTCGAGTTCTCCTTTGAGCTCATCCGCGCCGCCGGCGGCGAGCCGGACGGCAACTGCGCCATCGTGACCAGCGAATACCACCTCTGCCGCGCCAAAATGATGGCCGCCGACCTCGGTGTCGAGGCCTGGGGCGTGGCGGGGCACACGACCTGGCCCACGCTCATGCTCAACTACTTCATCCGCGAGGCCTTCGCGGTCACCTACTACCGGATATTTGGAGCCTGATATGGAAAAGGTAAACGTCTACGATTTCGACAAGACCATACTGCCCTACGACAGCACCGAGGCCTTCTTCCTCCACTGCCTGAGGAGGTACCCCCGGGTGCTGGCCCCCGCGCTCGGCGCCGTGCCGCTGGCGGCGGGGATGCCGTTCGGACTCGTGTCCAAGACGCGGGTGAAGGAGGTATTTTACCGCTTTCTCGCCCTCATCCCGGACATAGACGCCGAGGTCGCGCGCTTCTGGGAGGCGCACATCGCGGACATCAACGCCTGGTACCTCGCGCGGCGGCGGCCGGACGACATCGTCTCCTCCGCCTCGCCGGAGTTCCTGCTGCGGCCGGTGGCGGAGCGTTTCGGCTTCCGGCTCATGGCCTCGCGCGTGGACAAGCACAGCGGCTGGACGCTGGGCGAGAACAACCACGGCGAGGAGAAGGTCACGCGCTTCTACAAGGAGTACCCCAATGTGGAGATAGCTGAGTTCTACTCGGACTCCCTCTCGGACACGCCGCTCGCGCGGCTGGCGGAGCGGGCCTTCCTCGTCTCCGGCCAGTGCCTCGAGCCCTGGCCCGAGCGGAGCCTCCGGCTATGAGGCGCGGAGTAAAGGCCGCGGTCTGGGCGCTCTTTGTGCTGTATGGCCTTGTCATGCTCTGGCTGCTCTTCCTGAGCGGGCGGCACCCGGAGTTCCTCCGGGGCTATGTGGAAAACGGCATCTACTGGTCGCTGGTGCGCAGCACCATGAACCTCGTGCCCTTCCGAACCGTGGCGGACTTTCTCGAGAACATCGCCTCCGGGAACGACTACCTCATCCGCCACGCCGTCGTGAACCTCGCCGGCAACGTCGTCATGTTCGTGCCGCTGGGGCTGTTTCTGCCGCTGCTTTTCCGGAGGCTGCGGCGGTATTGGCGCTTTCTCCTCGTCTGCGCCCTGGTCATCGTCGTCGTGGAGACGGCGCAGGTGCTGCTCACCGTCGGCTGGGCGGACGTGGACGACCTCATTTTGAACCTCTGCGGCGCGTCGATAGGTTTTCCCTTCGGTCTGCTCGCCGTTAAACTGTTGGATAAAGGGGATAGAGAGACTTGAAAAAGGTCGATTATGAGCATTTTTCCCGCTTTCTGATGCCGCACAGCGTCGCTGCGCGCGCAGATGAGCTGTATTTCTGCGTGAAGCGCGCGGTGCTCGACGAGAACCGCTACGCCTCGGACCTCTGGGTGCTGCGGGACGGCAAGGCGAAGCGGCTGACCTCCGCCGGCGACGTCTCGGGCTTTTGGCTGACGGACGAGGGCGTGGTCTTTTCCGCCCTGCGTGAGAAGAAGGACAAGGAGCGCGCCGAGGCGGGCGAGCCGCTGACGGTGCTCTACGTCCTGCCCTACGACGGCGGCGAGGCGCGCGAGCTCTGCCGTCTCGACTGCTCCGTGGGCGAGGTGCGCTTCCTCGGCAACGGCCGCTTCCTCTTCACGGCCACCGTCTCCCGCGACTGGGAGCGGGCCCTCTCCGAGGCCGGAGGCGACGCCAAAAAGGCCGCCGAGGCGCTCAAGAAGGATAAAGCCGCGTGCACGGTGGTGGACGAGCTGCCCTTCTGGTTCAACGGCCGCGGCTTTGTGAACGGCCGCCGCAGCCGCCTCGGCATTTGGGAGGACGGAGCTTACCGCTTCCTCACCGGCGAGAATACCGACGCCGAGCTCGGCGGTCTCTCCCCCGACGGCAGGCTTTTGAGCTTCACCGCCGTGGACTGGACAGGCACCATGCCGCTCAACGACCGGCTCTGCCTCCTCGACACCGAAACGCTGGCCATCGAGGACATCACCGTGGCCGAGGGCGCCTCGCACTACTGGTCCGCGCCCCTCGAGGGCGGGCGCATCGCCGCGCTGGTGAACACCCGCGACAGGTACGGCCTCAACCAGAACCCCTCGCTCTATCTGCGTGAAAACGGCGCCTGGCGCCCCGTGCTCGCCGACGGCGCGCACTGCTTCGGCAACAGCGTGGGCAGTGACATAAAGGCCGGGGCGAACTTCTCCGGCGACGAGTTCGAGCGCGGCGGCGAGCTCTTCTTCCTCGACACGCAGGGCGGTTCCGCCCACATTCTCGCGGTGGACGAGGCCACGGGCGCGGCGCGCTGCGTCACCAGGCCGGGCCTCAACATAGCCGCGGCGGCGCTCTGGAAGGACGGCTTTGCCGTCTCGGCCATGCGCGGCAACTCCGGCTGCGAGATAATGTACATAGCCCCGGACGGCACGGAGACCGCCCTCACGGACTTCAACGCCGCCATATGCGCCGAGTACGCCTACTCCGCGCCGGAGCCGCTGAATTTTGTGAACTCCCGCGGCCGCGAGATCGAGGGCTGGGTGATAAAGCCCGTGGACATGGATCCGGGCAAAAAGTACCCCGCCATTCTCGACGTCCACGGCGGGCCCAAGACGGTCTACGGCAGCTGCTATTTCCACGAGATGCAGTTATGGGCCTCGCAGGGCTTTGCGGTCATGTTCTGCAACCCCACCGGCGGCGACGGCGGCGGGGACGAGTTTGCCGACATCCGCGGCCATTACGGCGAGCAGGACTACGCCGACCTCATGCAGTTCGTGGACACCGTGCTCGAGCGCTGCGGCTTCATCGACCCCGACAGGCTGGGCGTCACGGGCGGCAGCTACGGCGGCTTCATGACCAACTGGATAATCGGCCACACGGGGCGCTTCAAGTGCGCCGCCAGCCAGCGGAGCATCGCGAACTGGACCAGCTTCCACAACACCTCCGACATCGGCTGGTACTTCGCCGAGGACCAGGTGGGCGGCAGCCCCTGGAACGGCCTTGAGAAGGTCTGGGAGCAGTCCCCGCTCAAGTACGCCGACCGCGTCACGACGCCCACGCTCTTCCTGCACTCGGACGAGGACTACCGCTGCCCGCTCTCCGAGGGCCTGCAGATGTTCTACGCCGTCCGCGAACACGGCGTGGAGTCGCGCCTTTGCATCTTCCACGGCGAGAACCACGAGCTCTCCCGCGCCGGCAAGCCGGAAAACCGCATAAGGCGGCTGCGGGAGATAACCGAGTGGATGGAGCATTACCTGAAATAAGCATAAAAAATCGCCCGCCCGCGGAAAATCTCTTCCGCAGGCGGGCTTTTTGTGTTATATTCTGCTTACTTCGCGAGCATTTCCTTGATGGTGTCGCCCAGGATCTTGATGCCCTTCTCTATGGCCTCGTCGGAGCTGTTGGAGTAGTTGATGCGCATGGTGCGCACGCCGCGCTCCTCCTCATAGAACGGGTCGCCGGGGCAGACGGCCACGCCCTTGGCAGCGGCGGCCTGCATGACGTCGACGGCCTTGAGGCCCTCGGGCATGGTGGCCCAGATGAACATGCCGCCTTCGGGCTTCGTGTAGCTGACGCTCTCGGGGAAGTCCTTGGCCATGCAGTCCATCATCTTCTCGGCCTTCTCGCGGTACATGACCTTGATCTTCTCGATCTGCTCGTCGAGGTCGTTGTCGAGCAGGTACTCGGCGAGGACCATCTGGCCGAAGATGTTGGTGTGCAGGTCCATGGTGGACTTGAAGGCCAGCAGCTTGGCGTAGAGCTCGGGCTGCTTGCAGGCTATCCAGCCGATGCGCATGCCGGGGGCGACGATCTTGGAGAAGGTGCCCATCGCGGCGCACTGCTCGCCGAGCAGCTCGGCGAAGGAGCTGCCGCCCTCGCCGTGGAAGCGGAGCTCGCCGTAGGGGTTGTCCTCGATGACCGGGGTGCCGGCGGCCTTGAGTATGGCGGCGGCGCGCTCACGGACGGCCTGGGTGTAGGTGAGGCCGGTGGGGTTCTGGAAGTTCGGGATAACGTAGATGAACTTCGGGTCGTTCTCGGCGAGGACCTTTTCCAGCTCGTCGCAGTCGATGCCGTCCTCGTTCAGGCTGACGGAGCAGACCTTCGGGCCGTAGAGGTGGAAGGTCTGGAGAGCGGCGAGGTAGCTGGGCTTCTCAACGACGATGGGATCGCCCGGGTCGATGAGCGTCGCGGCGACCATGTCCAGCGCCTGCTGGGAGCCGTTGGTGATGATGATGTTCTCGGGCGCAAAGTCTATGCCCTGCTTCTTATAGCGGTCGGAGATGAACTTGCGCAGCGGCAGATAGCCCTCGGTGTTGCTGTACTGCAGGGCGCGCACACCGTCACGCTCAAGGACCTTCGTGACCGCGGCCTCCATCTCCTTTACAGGAAAGGAGTCGGGGTTCGGAAGTCCGCCGGCAAAGGATATTACGTCCGGGGATGCGGCGGCCTTGAGTATGGCAGCGGTGAAATCGCCCTGAAAATCGGGCTTGGACATGCGTTCAGAGATCCTGAGCTTCATTTCTTGTTCCTCCTCTTAGCAACTTAACTCTCTCTCGCGTATGGATATATTATCCGCGATAATACAACAAATGATAACACCGCGCTTCCGGAATTACAAGGTTTTTTTCGCTACTGTAATGAATTTTCAGGCGAATAGATGAAATGTTGATTTCCCGCCGTTATGTTTGTTGCGGGAGATGAACAAAATGAACTGCGTATACCTCTTGCTGTCCCGCTCCGGGACGGCGTTTTCAAGGCTCATCCGCGCGCTGACGGGCGACGAGTACACCCACATCTCGCTCGGGCTCGGCTCCGGCGGGGAGATATACAGCTTTGCGCGGCTGCACCCGCGCCGCCCCCTGCCGGCGGGTCTGGTGAGGGAGGACTGCGCGCGGAGCTACATGGCCCGGCACCCGGACATCCCCTGCGCGGTCTACCGCCTCGCCGTCACGCCCGGTCAGCGCGAGGCTATAGAGGCCCGCGTGGGCTCCATGCTGCTCCAGCGCGAGCTCTATCATTACAGCATCCTCGGCACCGCGCTCTGCAGGCTTGACATCGCGCACGAGCGGGGCTACCATTTCTTCTGCTCCCAGTTCGTCGGCGACGTGTTGGCAAGGTCCGGCGCTGTCGAGCTGCCCAAGGCGCCCTCGCTCATGCGGCCGGAGGACTTCACCCGCCTGCCCGGAGCCGAACTCATCTACAAGGGCCCGCTCTCCGGCGCGCCCTGCGTCAGAAATATTTTCCACAGGGGAGAGGACTATGCCGTCTCACGACCGGCCTGAGTTGTCTGAAAAAGCCAAGAAAATAATAGCCGCGGCCTCCATCGCCGTCTTCGTCCTGCTGACGGCGGCCATAGCCTGGTTCGTGGGGCGGCCCATGCTTAAATTCGTCTCCGAGCCCGAGCATTTCCGCGCCTGGGTGGACTCCGGCGGGTTGATGAGCCGCGTCTGGTTCCTGGGCATGCAGCTTCTGCAGGTGTTCGTCGCCATCATCCCGGGCGAGCCCATGGAGATTGGCGCGGGCTACGCCTTCGGCGCCGTGGAGGGCACGCTGCTCTGCCTCGCGGGCACGACGATAGGCAGCATGGCCGTGTATTTCTTCGTCCGCCGCTTCGGCGTCCGGGCGGTGGAGATATTCTTTTCTAAGGAGAAGATAGAGTCCCTCCGCTTCCTGCGCGACACGCGGCGGCGCAACACGCTGGTATTTCTGCTGATGCTCATCCCCGGCACGCCGAAGGACCTGCTCAGCTACTTTGTCCCGCTCACCGGCATGGGGCCCTGGACCTGGTTCTGGATAACCACCGTGGCGCGCATTCCGTCCATCGTCACCTCCACCATCGGCGGCAGCGCGCTCGGCGTGCAGAACTACGTCTTCGCCGGCGTCGCCCTGGGCGTGACGCTGCTCATAAGCGGCGTGGGCCTGCTCATCTACCGCCGCATCTGTCTCGTGCATCAGGAGCACCTGGAGCACAAACAGCACCACAAGACCGAGGAGGGTCCCAAAAATGGCCGATAAGCTGCTCATCGCCGACGATGAGCCCGATATAGTAGACACCCTCGCCCGCTGCTTCGCCTCCCGCGGCTACGAGATCATGCGGGCCTCGAGCGGTGAGGAGGCCGTGCGCCAGGCCGGCCGCGCGCCGGACCTCATACTGCTGGACGTGAACATGCCGGACCTCGACGGACTCGAGGTCTGCCGCCGCATCCGCCAGCACGTCGCCTGCCCCATAATCTTCCTCACCGCCCGCGTCGAGGAGAGCGACAAGCTCCGCGGCTTTGCCGCCGGAGGGGACGACTACGTCGTCAAGCCCTTCTCGCTCGACGAGCTGGCCGCCCGCGTGGACGCGCACCTGAGGCGCGAGCGCCGCCACGGCTCTGCCTCCGAGCTCCGCTTTGACGGCGAGCTCGTAATAAACTACACGGACCGCAAGGTCACCTGGGCCGGGCACGAGCTGGGCCTCGTGCGGCGCGAGTTCGACATAGTGGAGTTCCTCTCGCAGAACCCCGGCATGGTGTTCGACCGCGAGCGCATCTACGAGTGCGTCTGGGGCATAGACGGCGAGGGCGACTCCAGCGTAATCTCCGAGCACGTCCGGCGCATCCGCGCCAAACTCGCCGCCACGGGCTGCGAGAGGCAGTACATCGAGACCGTCTGGGGGGTCGGCTACCGTTGGGCAAGATAAAGGCCGCAAACGAGCGCCGCCGGCGCAGGCTCAAAAATATGCCGCTGCGCCTTAGCTTCGTGCTCTACATGGTCGTCACCGCCCTCGCCGCGACCGCCGTCTGCGCCCTCATCATAAACGGGCTGGACAACACGCGGATCGAGCTCTACTATAAATACCGCGACCAGGCCGAGCAGATACCCATACCCGAGGGCGGGCACGCCGAGTACGGCTATACGAACGACGCCGAGGTCTACGTCATCTACGACGCGGACGACCACGCCGTGGACAGCGGCAGCGTCCCCTATGACGAGGGCAGCCTGGTGAGCGACGAGGGCGGCGTGATAATCATGCCCGAGTACAGCGCCGAGGACAAGTCCATCGACTATGTGTGCCGCTTGCTCCAGGCCCTGACCATACCCGTCTCCTACCTCGGCGCCATAATTCTCTGCGCCGTCATCTTCTACCGGCGCAAGCTCAGGCGGCCCATAGAGATACTCAACGCCGCGTCGGAGAAGATCGCGGAAAACGACCTGGGCTTCACGGTGGAGGTCCCCTGCGGCAACGAGCTGGGGCGGCTGTGCGAGTCCTTTGAGAAGATGCGCGCCGCGCTGCTGGAGCTCAACCGCGAGCACTGGGCGCAGATGGAGGAGCGCCGCCGCCTTAACGCCGCCTTCGCCCACGACCTGCGCACCCCGCTTACCGTCCTGCGCGGCCGGGCCTCCCTGCTGGAGGCCGAACTGCCGCCGGGCAGCGAGGCCGCCGCGGACGTCGGCGTCATGAAGACGCATATCGAGCGCCTTGTCCGCTATGCGGACGCCATGTCGAACCTCCAGCGCATGGAGGACGTGGAGGTGAAGCGCGCGCCGATGCAGCTCTCGGCCATAGCCGAGGGCCTGCGCGAGACGGCGGAGATACTCTTCGCGGGCCGCGAGGTGTGCGTCACGTCCGCGGAGGGCACGGCGGAGGTGGACATCGAGGTCGTCATGCAGGTCTGCGGGAACATCCTCTCGAACAGCGCCCGCTACGCGCGCTCCCGCGTGGACATCGACCTCTCGCTCGTGAACGGTGCCATGCGCGTCGCCGTGACGGACGACGGCGGCGGCTTCACGCGCGAGGGGCTCGAAAAGGCCGCGGCGCCCTTTTACAAGGGCGAGGGCGGCGGCTCGGAGCACCTGGGCCTGGGCCTGAACATCTGCGACATCCTCTGCCGCCGCCACGGCGGGCGGCTGGTCATAGAAAACGTGGGCGCGGGCGCGCGTGTCACCGCCGTATTCGGCGGCGAATAGGCCCGCGGGAAGGAGAAACCGGTCTTGCAGCTCTATTTTGCGCCCCTCGAGGGCGTCACAGGCTATGCCTTCCGCCGGGCGCACATGCGGTATTTTGCCCCGGCGGACAAATATTTTGCGCCTTTTTACTCGCCCACACGCGAGCACGTCCTGCCGCCGCGCGCGGCCCGGGAGCTCGACCCCGTCCGAAATGAGGGCGTGCCCCTCGTGCCGCAGCTCCTCTGCCGCGACCCGGGCGACTTCATCTGGGCGGCAAAGCTGCTCGCGGACATGGGCTACGGCGAGGTGAACCTCAATCTCGGCTGCCCCTCCGGCACCGTCGCCGCCAAGGGCAAGGGCTCGGGCTTTCTGGCCTTTCCGGAGGAGCTGGAGGCGTTTTTCGATCGCGTGTTCTCCGAGCCGGGGATGCCCCGCGTCTCGGTCAAGACCCGCCTCGGCGTCGAGGACCCGGCGGAGTTCGCCGCGCTGCTGGACATCTACCGGCGCTTCCCCATCTCCGAGCTCATCGTCCACCCCCGCGTGCGCCGGGACATGTACAAGCTGCCCGCGAGGCCGGAGTTCTTCCCGGAGGACGGCCCCTGGCCGCTCTGCTACAACGGCGACGTCTTCACGGCGGAGACCGCGAGGGCGCTTGAAGCGCGCTTTCCGGGCATGTCGGCGCTGATGCTGGGCCGCGGCGCGGCGGCGAACCCGTCGCTCTTCTCGCTCATCCGGGGCGGAGGCGGCGTTGAGCGCCAGGCGCTCCGGGTCTTCCACGACGAGATATACGACGCCTGCTGCCGCGACTTCGGCTCCGCGGGCTCTGCCATGCTGCGCATGAAGGAGCTCTGGGGCTATCTGCGCTGTCTCTTCCCCGACTCCGCCAAGGCGATGAAGCGCCTCGCCAAGACGCGCCGCCCGGAGGAATACGTCTCCGCCGCGGCGGACATCCTGGGCGGCGAGAGGCTGGAGCCGGCGGGGGCGTTCAGCAATACATAAATATTTAAGGGGGAAACCCCTTGGTAGGGTTTCCCCCTTTGACCCCCTTCCTGACCTTTTTTAAGCACAAGGGGATTCCGCCCGCTGCGGCGGGCAGCCAGAGGCTTTGCCTCTGGACTCCACCCGCTTTTTTGTAAAAAAGCGGGGCAAAAAACTTTTACACTCAGGGCGGGTGATTACTATGAGGCTGTTCATTGCGATAAACTTTGGTGATACGGCGCTCGACGCCTTTGAGGCGGCGCGGGAGAGGCTGCGCGCTCAGGCCGGGCGCGCCAACTACTCGCGGCGCGAGAACCTCCACCTCACGCTCGCCTTCCTCGGCGAGCTGCCGGGCTCGCGGCTGGCGGACATCGAGGCCGCGATGAGCGCCGCGGCGGCGGGGGCCGGGGCCTTCACGCTCAGCTTCGACCACGCCGGGCGCTTTCGCCGCGAGGGCGGGGACATCTGGTGGCTCGGCGCCGCCGACTGTCCGGCGCTGACAGCGCTGCAAAGCCGCCTCGCCTCGGAGCTCAGGGCGCGGGGTTTCGCGCTCGAGGACCGGCGCTTTTATCCCCATCTCACGCTCGCGCGGCGGGTGTTCGGCGCGGCCGATCCGCGCTCGCTCCTCGCCGGAGCAGTCCCCTGCCGCGTCTCCGGCATGAGCCTCATGCTCTCGGAGCGGCCGGAGGGCAAGCTCACCTATACGGAGCTCTTTTACGCCGCCTTTGCGCGTTGACGGGGCGTGATTCGGCGTGTTATCATAGGCAGTACAGATGATCATAGAAAGGCGGTGCCGTCATGCTCGTTCACGACCTCACTCACACCATAACCGAAGACATCCTCGTCTGGCCCGGCACGGAGCAGCCGAAGCTCTCCGAGGGCAGCACGTTCGAACGCGACGGCTTCCGCGAGACGCGGCTGGAGATATTCTCCCACGTCGGCACGCACATGGACGCCCCGGCGCACATGCGCGTTGACCGGCCGCAGCTTGACGAGCTGCCCGCCTCCGCCTTCTGCGGCACGGCCTTTGTTCTCGACGCGCGCGGCTGCGCCCCCGGCGGCGAGGTGCCCGCCGAGGCCGTGGAAGGCGCCGCGGGCGCGGATTTCCTGCTCGTCTGCACGGGCTGGGACCGCTTCTGGAACACTCCGGAGTATTTCGGGCGCTTCCCCGTGCTCTCCGAGGCCGCCGTGCGCCGCGCCGTGGAGCTCGGCGTCAAGGGCATCGGTCTCGACACGATGGGCATTGACCCCATGGACGCCGAGGGCTTTCCGAGGCACCACATAATGTTTGAAAACAGCCTCGTAATCGTCGAAAACCTCTGCAATCTCACGGAAATTGCGGGCAGGCGCGTGTTTTTTGCGGCGCTGCCCCTGAAATACAAAGACGCCGACGGCGCACCAGTGCGTGCCGTCGGCATCGAGGACTGACGCCCGCTCAGCCGAGCGCGACGTCCAGTATCATCATTATCACAAAGCCCAGCGCCGCGCCTATCGTGCCGACGTTGGAGTGTTCGCCCGCCTGGGCCTCGGGGATGAGCTCCTCCACGACGACGTAGATCATCGCCCCGGCGGCGAAGGAGAGTATGTACGGCAGCGCGGGCGTCACGAGGCCGGTCAGGAGTATCGTGAGCAGCGCGCCTATGGGCTCCACCACGCCTGAGAGCACGCCCATGCCGAAGGCCCTGCCCCGGCTCACGCCCTGGCCGACGAGCGGCATGGAGATCACCGCGCCCTCCGGCACGTTTTGCAGCGCTATGCCGGCCGCAAGCGTGAAGGCCGCGGCGGCGGAGACCGCCGTCTCGCCCGAGAGCGCGCCCGCGAACACCACGCCGACGGCCATGCCCTCCGGCAGGTTGTGCAGCGTCACGGCCAGCACCAGCATCGTGCTCTTGCCGAGGGAGCAGCTCCTGCCCTCAGGGCAGTCGGAGCCGAGGTGCAGGTGCGGTATCACGCTGTCGAGGATGAGCAGGAAGACTATGCCCGCCATAAAGCCCACGGCGGCCGGCACCCAGGGCGTCACGCCCTGGCCCTCCGCCATGTCTATGGCCGGGATTATCAGCGACCAGACCGAGGCCGCTATCATCACGCCCGACGCGAAGCCGAGCAGCAGCTTTTGTACCCAGGGGCTCGCCTCCCGCTTGAGGAAAAACACAAAGCAGGCCCCGAGCGCCGTGCCCAGGAAGGGTATCAAAATACCTATCGCGGTTTTGAGAGTGTCGTTCACGCACACCGCCTCCCTTCTGCCCGGATTATATCATATAAAATTTTCTTTTCAATCAACTTTTCGCCAGCCCACCGCGTCATTATATACAGAGACAGACAGACAGGGGATGAGCCAGGACATGAGCAGAAAGAGCAGCCGGCGCGGAAGCCGGGAAGCGCGCTTCGGGCGCGGATTAAAGACGGCACTGGCCGTTTTCGCGGTCGTCGTCTGCATGTTCATAGGCGGCTCGACCTTCTTCATCGGCCACGGCTCGCACGTCTCGGCGGACAACGGCCCCGCGCGGGAGAGCGCCCCGCCGGCTTCCGAGGCCCCGGCGGCTGAGAGCGCCCAGCCCGATGACAAGTCCGGCGGCGAGGGTGCTGCCGGCGACGAGCTCTCCGGTGGGGACGAGACCGCGGAGGACGCGCGCCCCTCGCCCACGCCCAACGACTGCGACATGCTGGTGCCCGAAAGCGAAGCCGTGGACGACAGCTATTTTGACGACGCCGTGTTCATCGGCAACTCCCGCACCGAGGGTCTGAAGATGTACTCCGGCCTTTCAAACGCCACCTTCATAACCGAGGTCGGCCTCACGGTGGACAGCATCTTCACGGACTACTGCAACATCTCAGGCGGCGGGAAGGCCCGGGCCTTCGATCAGCTAGCATCCATGGAGTTTGGCAAGGTCTACATCATGCTCGGCATGAATGAGCTCGGCTGGGTCTATGAAAGCGTGTTCAAAGAGGACTACGGCAAGATAATCGACAAGATACGCGAGATAAACCCGGACGCCACGATATACATCCAGTCCATCATGCCCGTCAGTAAGTGGAAGGACTCCACCGACGACGTATACACCATCGCCAACGTCGAGCGCCTGAACGCCCAGCTGCGCGACCTCGCCGACGAGAAAGAGGTCTGGTACGTGGATGTGGCCGCGGGCGTCATGGACGAGGACGGCTACCTTCCCTATGAGGCGACAGGCGACGGCGTGCACCTCACCCCGGAGTACTGCGTCAAGTGGATGGATTATCTGAGAACGCACACCGCACAATAGACAATAGATAGAGATAGAAAGAGGACGATAACATGATAAAGAGAATAGCCGCCGCACTGCTGGCGCTCTGCCTTGTGCTCCCTCTCGCGGCCTGCGGGCAGGGAGGCGAGCTGGAGCTGAACATCGACGAGCTCGGAGAGGAGCTCTATTCCGTCGGAACCTTTGGCGAGGAGCTCTATGCCCTGGATGAATCCGTGGCCCAGGGCCTCTACGGCACTGACGCGGACACGCGCTGCTGGGTACGCGCCGGTACCGGCGCCACGGCCGAGGAGCTGGCGGTTTTCGAGACGAAGGACGCCGATGCCGCCGCCGCGCTGGTCCAGAAGCTCGAGGCCCGCAACGCGGACCGCATCGAGAGCTACTCGAGCTATATCCCCGAGGAGGTGCCCAAGCTCGAAAACGCCGTGATACTCTCCGGCGGGCGCTACGTGGTGCTCTGCGTGGCGAAGGACGCCTCCGCCGTGCGCGAAGCCGCCGAAAAGGCCCTCGGCTGATATGAGCGGCGAGGAATTCGCCAACTTTGTCCGTCGGAACGAGGAGAGCTTTTACCGCATCGCGTACAGCTATGTGCGCAGCCGCGAGGACGCGCTGGACATCGTGCAGGACTCCGTTGAAAAGGGCCTGCGCAAGCTGCCCACTCTGCGCGACCCGGAGCGGATAAAGCCCTGGTTCTGCCGCATACTGGTGAACGAGAGCATAGACCGTCTCCGCCGCCGCCGGGACACGGAGCCCGCCGACGAGAGCCTGCCCGGGCCTGACGACGCGGGCGGCCGCACGGAGGCGCTTGCGCTGTACGGCGCTGTGGCGGCGCTGCCGCCGAAGCTCAAGACCGTCATAGTGCTGCGGTTTTTCGAGGACATGAAGCTCGCGGAGGTGGCCCAGGCCGCCGGGTGTACGCTCAGCACGGCGAAATCCCGGCTCTACAAGGCCCTGGCGCTGCTGCGCGTGGAGCTTGACGACGGGGAGGTGTGAGCGGTGAAGGACGAACTTCGCGACATATACATGCAGACGGAGATCCCCGAGGAACTGCCCGGCCTCGTGGAGGGCGCGATCAGGCGCGGCACACGGCGCGCCCGGCGCCGCCGGACGGCGGTGAGGATAGCCTCGCCCATACTTGCGGCCTGTGCGGTTTTTGTGTTCATGCTCAACACCGTGCCGACCTTTGCCGGGGCCCTGTACGAGGTGCCCGTGCTCGGCGACGTCTGCCGGGTGCTGACCGTCCGCCGCGATCACTATGAGGACGACAAGAAGAACGTGGACATCGAGGTCCCGGCCATAGACGTGCAGCTCGGCGGCGCCGACTGGGCCGACAGCGTAAATCAGCTCATCCAGGCCACGGTGAATGCCGAGGTGGCTCAGTCCGAGGCCCGCGCCGAGGAGTATTACGACGCCTTCATAGCCACAGGCGGCACGCCGGAGGAATATCAGCCCATAGGCATAGATGTCGACTACGAGGTCTATTACGCCTCGGACGAGGTGATCTCCTTCGCCGTAATAAAGGCCGAGACGCTCGCCTCGGCCTATGAGACCTTCCACTACTATAATTATTACCTCAAGACCGGCGAGGAGCTGACCATAGAGGACGCCGCGGGGCCGGACTGGCGCGAGCGGGCCAGGTCTGCGCTCGTGGAGCTGGTCACGAACCCCGGCGAGGGCGAGACCTACTGGGCGCTGGAAGACATAAACCTCGACGCCGTGCTGGACGAGGCGCAGTTCAAGCTCGACTCCACCGGCGCGCCCGTGCTGGTGTTCCAGAAATACGCCCTCGGCCCCGGCGTGATGGGCCGCCCGGAGCTCACGCTAAAATGAAAAACAGCCGCCCGTGGGCGGCTGTTTTCTTTATTCAGGCATGCCGAGCAATTTGCAGTAATCCTCCGCCGCGCTCACGCGGCCGGCGGCGGAGAAGGACATGGTCTCGGGCGCGAGGCAGCGGCGGGCGAGGGCGAGGACATCCTCGCGCGTGACGGCGTCGTAGCGCTCTATGAGCTCGTCCGGGCTGAGCGCGCCGCCGAGGAAGAGCTCGCCGTAGCCCAGGCGGTTCATCCGCGAGCCCGTGGACTCGAGGCTCATGAGTATGGAGGCCTTCACCTGCTCCCTGGCCCGGGAGAGCTCGTCCTCGGTGACGCCCTCGTCCAGGAGGCGGTGCAGCTCGTCCATTATAACGCCGAGGGCGCGCGCCTCGGTGTCGCGGTTCGTCGCCGCGGCGACGGCGAAGAGGCCCGTGTCCTCAAAGCCCGCCGTGAAGGAATAGACCGAGTAGCAGAGCCCGTGCTTCTCGCGCAGGGTCTGGAAGAGGCGCGAGGAGGCGTTGCCTCCGAGTATGCCGGAGAGCAGCTGCATGGCAAAGCGCTCTCCGCTCGCCGTCTCAAGTCCGGGGAAACCCAGCACCAGCTGGTTTTGCTCCGTGGCCTTGCGCCTGACCGTGAGGCAGGGTCGGTAGGCCGAGCGCTCCGGCTTCTTCGGCTTTGCGGCGGGCATGGCGGAAAAGCGCCGGGCAAGCTCGGCCACATCCGCGTCCGAAAAGCTGCCGGAGAGCGCCGCCACGACCCGCGGCGCGGCGTAGTGCCTGGACATGAAGTCTCGCAGGCTCTCGCCCGTCTGGCGTGCCAAGCTGGAGCTCCGGCCGAGCACGGGCCGCCCCAGCGCGCCGGGGAAGCAGCCGCCGATGAGCCGCTCCGCCGCCACGTCCTCGGGCGTGTCCTCGTACATGTCTATCTCCTCTTGTATTATGCCCTTTTCGTTCTCCACGTCCGCCTCGTCGAAGCGGGAGTCGAAGAACATGGCGCAGAGCGTGTCCGTCGCGAGGGACAGGTGCGTGTCCAGCACGCGGGCATAAAAGCAGGTGTTGTCCCGCGTCGTATAGGCGTTCATCTGCCCGCCGACGGCGTCCATCCGCTCCGCAAGCTGCGCGGCGGTGTACTGCGAGGTCCCCTTGAAGAGCATGTGCTCTATGAAGTGCGCACTGCCCGCCTCGGAGTATTTCTCGTATCTCGAGCCCGCGCCGACCCAGATGCCCAGGGAGGCCGAGCGCACAGCGTCCATATGCTCGCAGACTATCCTTGCCCCGTTGGGCAGCGTGATCCTCTCGTACATTACAGCACCCCTTAGTGTATTGTAGCGATATTTTAACACCTTTTCGTCCAAATGCGAAGAGGGTTTTGCGGCCAGCCACTTGACACGGCGGGCATGGCGTGGTAACATGCTTTTACCCGTGAGGGAGTAGTCGTCCGCATACGGCGGAGGCAAGTCAACAGCATGGCGGAAATTGGGTTTCGCCTGGCTTGCATTAAAAGACAAGACTCATGGATAGGATACCCCTATCCATGAGTTTTTCTTTATGTAATGAAAGGATGGTAATGTTGAAGTACTATTGCGAGGACGCCGAAAGCGTACTGCGCGAGGTAGGCAGCAGCGAAGAGGGCCTGAGCTCCGGCGAGGCCGCAAAGCGGCTGGAGCGCGACGGCAGGAACGAGCTGGCCGCTGAGAAGAAGGACTCGCTCATAAAGCGCTTCTTCGCGCAGATGGCCGACCCGATGATAATCATCCTCATAGCCGCCGCGGCGATAAGCGCCATAACCAGCGTCTTTGGCCCCGAGGGCGAGGGCTTTGCAGATGTCATCATCATCATGGCCGTCGTCATAATCAACGCCGTGCTCGGCGTCTATCAGGAAAACAAGGCGGAAAAGGCCATAGAGGCCCTGCAGGCCATGTCCGCCGCCACCAGCAAGGTCGTGCGCGACGGCAAGCTCTGCGTCGTGCCCAGCGCCGAGCTCGTGGTGGGCGACATAGTCCACCTTGAGGCGGGCGACGCCGTTCCCGCCGACGGCCGCATACTCGACAGCGCCAGCCTCCAGATAGAGGAGGCCGCCCTCACCGGCGAGAGCGTCCCCGTCTACAAGTTCATCGACATCATCGACCTCAAGGACGGCTCCGATGTGCCCCTCGGCGACCGCAAGAACATGTGCTACATGGGCTCCACCGTCGTCTACGGCCGCGGCACCATGGTCGTCACCGCCACCGGCATGGAGACCGAGATGGGCAAGATCGCCGACGCGCTCGCGCGCGCCGAGCAGGGTCAGACCCCGCTGCAGATCAAGCTCAGCCAGCTCTCCAAGATCCTCACCTGGCTCGTGCTCGGCATCTGCGTCGTCATCTTCGCCGTGCAGATACTCCGCGCGGGCGGGCTCAACTTCAACGTCGTGCTCGACAGCTTCATGGTAGCCGTCTCCCTGGCCGTCGCCGCCATACCCGAGGGCCTGGCCGCGGTCGTCACCGTGGTGCTCTCGATAGGCGTCACGAACATGTCCAAGCGCAACGCCATAATCCGACGCCTGACCGCTGTAGAGACCCTCGGCTGCGCCCAGGTCATCTGCTCGGATAAGACCGGCACCCTCACCCAGAACAAGATGACCGTCGTCGACCACTACGGCGACGACGAGAAGCTCCTCGCCACCGCAATGAGCCTGTGTTCCGACGCGGAGGAGGACGAGAGCGGCGTCGCCGTCGGCGAGCCGACAGAGTGCGCCCTCGTCAACTACGCCCACGGCCTCGGCCTCGGCAAGCCCGCGCTCAAGGAGGCCCAGCCCCGAGTGGGCGAGGCGCCCTTCGACTCCATGCGCAAGATGATGAGCACCATCCACAAGACGGCGCAGGGCATTGTCCAGTACACCAAGGGCGCTCCCGACGAGATACTCAAGCTCTGCACGTCCTATCTGGACAACGGCGCCGTCAAGCCCATGACCGACGCCAAGCGCAGCGAGATCCTCGCCGCCAACAAGGCCATGGCCGACCGCGCACTGCGCGTCCTCGCCGCCAGCGAGCGGCTCTGGGACTCCGTCCCCGAAGACTGCAGCCCCGCAAACCTCGAGCATGACCTCACCTTCATCGGCCTTACCGGCATGATCGACCCGGTGCGCCCCGAGGTCGAGGCCGCCATCGAGGAGTGCCGCAGCGCCGGCATCCGCCCCATCATGATAACCGGCGACCACATCGACACCGCCATGGCCATCGCCCGCGAGCTCGGCATCCTCACGCCCGAGACCCGCGCCATCACCGGCAGCCAGCTCAATGACATGAGCGACGAGGAGTTTGACCGCCAGTTCAAGGACATCAGCGTCTACGCCCGCGTGCAGCCCGAGCACAAGACCCGCATAGTGAACGCCTGGCGCAAGCACGGCTCCGTCACCGCCATGACCGGCGACGGCGTAAACGACGCGCCCAGCATCAAGAGCGCTGACATCGGCGTCGGCATGGGCATCACGGGCACCGACGTCACCAAGAACGTCGCGGACATGGTCCTCGCGGACGACAACTTCGCCACCATCGTCGGCGCCGTTGAAGAGGGCCGCCGCATCTACGACAACATACGCAAGGCCATCCAGTTCCTGCTCGGCTCCAACATGAGCGAGGTCATCAGCATCTTTGTCGCCACGCTCATGGGCTTCACGATACTCCAGCCCGTCCACCTGCTCTGGATAAACCTCGTCACCGACTGCTTCCCCGCTCTCGCGCTCGGCATGGAAAAGGCCGAACCCGACATCATGCGCCGCAAGCCGCGTGACGCCAAGGCCGGCGTCTTTGCCGGCGGCATGGGCTTCGACATCGCCTATCAGGGCCTGCTCGTCAGCCTGCTGACCCTCGCGAGCTACTTTGTCGGCCACTACATCGAGTCCGGCGTCTGGGAGATCGCCAACAGCCCCGACGGCACTACCATGGCCTTCGTCACCATGAGCATGGCCGAGATCTTCCACAGCTTCAACATGCGCTCGCAGCGCGGCAGCATCTTCACGCTGCACAGCATGAACAAGACCCTCAACTGGGCCGCTCTCGGCAGCCTGATCGCCACGACCCTCGTCTGCGAGGTGCCGTTCATTGCCAACGCTTTCGACTTCACCAGCGTGGAGCTCAGCGAGTACCTCATCGCCCTGTGCTTCGCCGTCAGCGTCATCCCCATCGTCGAGCTCATCAAGCTCATCCAGCGCGCTGTCTCCCGGGGCAGGGCCTGAGCAGCACACGTTTCCCCACACAGCGCCGCACCTGAGTGCGGCGCTGTTTTTTGTTGCCCCGTGGGCATGGACATGATAAAATTTGCTTATCAAGGCATACATCCGAGCGCAAAGGGGGCTTTTGTATGGAGATAAGGGTGCTGCGCTATTTCCTTACCGTTGCCCGGGAAGAGAGCATAACCCGGGCGGCCGAGGTGCTGCACATAACTCAGCCGACGCTCAGCCGCCAGCTCTCTCAGCTGGAAGAGGAGACTGGCGTCCGGCTCATGGAGCGTGGGCCGCGCCGCATAAGGCTCACGAGCGAGGGCATGCTGCTCCGCCGCCGGGCTGAGGAGATACTCGAGCTCGTGGACAAGACCGAGGCTGAGCTCTCAGAGCAGGATGAGCTGGTGGAGGGCCGAATCTCCATCGGCTGCGGCGAGCTGGCCTCCGTCTCGCTGCTGCCGGAGCTCTTCCGCAGCTTCCGGGAGCGCCATCCCCGCGTCGGCTTCGACCTCTACACTGCCACGGCTGACCTGGTCACGGAGCAGATGGACCGCGGCCTGCTGGACATCGGGCTGCTGCTCGAGCCCGTGGACATAGGCAAGTACGAGTTCATCCGCCTGGACATGAAGGAGCGCTGGGTGGTCCTAATGCGCCCGGACGACCCGCTGGCCGCGCATGAGGGAGTGACGGCGCAGGATCTGCTGGGCCGTCCGCTGATACTCCCCCGCCGCACCAGCGTGCGCGGCGAGCTGGCCAGCTGGTTCGGGGACTTTTACGAGCGGCTGAACGTCGTGTTCACCAGCAACCTCAACACCAACGGCGCGCTCATGGTGGCCAGCGGCCTCGCCTATTCCGTCGTCATCGAGGGCGCCGTGCCGCTCTGGGACCAGAGCAAGGTGACCTACCGGCCCCTCAGCCCCGCGCTCACGGCCACCAGCGTGCTCGCCTGGAAGCGCGGCCAGCCCTTCAGCCTCGCATCGGCCCGATTCATCGAGCACATCAAATGCTTTTTGGGCATGGATAGAGGCGATAAACTAAGTATTTGATATAATGCGCGTTCCGGTTTACAATCAAGGCGCAGTCGGGAAACACCTCCCGGCTGCGCCTTGATCTTTATATGGGAGGCGTGCCGCATGATGCGGATTTCTGCGGTCATATTCGTCCTCCCGCCGCTTTTGCGCCCGCGGCCGGAGGCGGAAGACCTTCCGCGTCATCGGGGCGCAAATCTGAATCTGGAGGTAATCACATGAGCAGCAAGACCCTTGTGGCATATTTCTCGGCCACTGGCACCACCGCGCGTGCGGCCCGGCGTCTGGCCGAGGCCGTCGGAGCCGACATCTACGAGATCCGCCCCGCGGTCCCCTACACCCGCGCCGACCTCAACTGGTCCGACAGCAAGAGCCGCAGCACCCTCGAGGCGCACGACGCCGCCTGCCGCCCCGCCATAGCCGGGGAGCCGGTGGACCTCTCGGGCTACGGCACCGTCTTTGTCGGCTTCCCCATCTGGTGGTACACCGCGCCGAGGATAATACAGAGCTTCCTAGAGAGCCACGACTTCGCGGGCAAGCGCGTCGTCCCCTTCGCCACCTCCGGCGGCAGCGGCCTGGGCCGGACCGCCGAGGCGCTGCGCGCCAGCTGCCCCAGCGCGGAGGTCCTGCCCGGCAGGCTCCTCAACGGCGGCTCTTCCGACGGCGAACTCAAAAAATGGGCGGAGAGCGCAATAGGCTGAGCCGCCCGGAAAGGAAGTAAAAAGATCATGAGTTTTTCCATATACATGCCCACGCGCTGGCTCTTCGGCGCGGGCGCGCTCAACGAGTTGGGCCGCCAGCCCCTCCCCGGCCGGACGGCGCTGCTGGTCTCGTCCTCCGGCCGCTCGGCCAAGGACTCCGGCTCCCTCTACCGCGTCATGGAGCTGCTGGCCCACGGCGGCGCGGAGTTTCGGCTCTTTGACCAGGTCGAGTCCAATCCCTCCAAGGACACGGTCATGGCGGGCGCCCGGTTCGCGCGGCGAAACGGCTGCGACTTCGTCGTCGCGCTCGGCGGCGGCAGCGTCATGGACGCCGCCAAGGCCATAGCGGCCATGTCCACGAACGACGGCGACCTCTGGGACTACGTCTCCGGCGGCTCGGGCAAGGGCCTGCCCCTGGCGCACGAGCCCCTGCCCGTCATAGCCATAACCACCACCGCCGGCACCGGCAGCGAGGTGGACCAGTGGGGCGTCGTCTCCAACACCGAGGCACGGGAGAAGATAGGCTTCGGCGGCTATGACTCGCTCTTCCCCGTGCTCTCCATCGTCGACCCGGAGCTGATGGCCACGGTGCCGCCGGACTACACGGCCTATCAGGGCTTCGACGCGCTCTTCCACAGCGTCGAGGTGTACATCTCGCGCTTTGCCAACCCGTTCTCCGACATGGTGGCCCTGACCGCCGTTGAGAATGTGGCGCAAAACCTCGCCGCCGCGGTGCGCTGCGGCTCCGACATGGCCGCGCGCGGGAAGGTCGCCTTTGCCAACACGCTCTCGGGCTATTCCATGGTCACCGGCTGCTGCACCAGCGAGCACGCCATGGAGCACGCCATGAGCGCCTTCCACCGCGAGCTGCCCCACGGTGCCGGGCTCATCATGATCTCCAGGGCCTATTACCAGCACTTTGTGGACCTGCACGTCTGCGACGAGCGCTTCGTGCGCCTGGCTCAGGCCATGGGCATGGCCGGGGCGAGCCGTGCTCAGGACTTCATAACCGCGCTGGAGCGGCTGCAGGCCGACTGTGGCGTGGACGGCCTGCGGATGTCGGACTACGGCTTCACGCGCGAGGAGCTCCCGGAGCTCGCGCGCAACGCCCGGGCCACCATGGGCGGCCTCTTCGAGTCCGACCCCGCCGCGCTCTCCGACGAGGACTGCCTCGCCATCTTCGAGCGCGCCTACCGCTGAGGGAAAACACTTGGACGGCGGCGCGGTCCGGGTGTGGTATGCTCCAGGCATAAACAAAGCAAGGAGGCACACCCGTAATGAAACTGAAAAAGCTCACCGCGCTCGTCCTGCTGCTCTCCCTCTGCCTGGCCCTCGCCGCCTGCGGTGCGGAGGAGTCCCCCGTCTCCGACGCCCCGGCGGCGGACGACGGCCTGGTGGACTACACCGTCGAGGGCGTCGGCACCTTCCGCCTGCCCGAGGGCTTCGAGATGGAGACCGGCTCCACCACCGATCCCCTGCCCACGAACTACGTCGTCTTTGAAAAGGACGGCGTGACCATCTCCTGCAGCCGCTTCGGCAAGGACGCCTATGAGGCTGCCGGAGTGCCCCTGCCCGCGGACGTGGAGGAGTATTCCACCCGCAGCGGCGTGCAGAACGCCGTGCCCGCGGGCACCGAGTTCGCCTACGACAGCTACGGCAGCTACGCCGCCCAGTTCACGGACGAGGACGGCATCAGCTGGTACTACGTGCTGCTCAAGGGCACGGACGCCTATGCCAGCTGCTATCTCTACGCCCCGGCCGACGCCTTCGACGCCGACAGCGCCGCGCTCTGGATCAGCGGCACGGTCATTGAATGATGCTCAGCCCCTCCAAATAAAGCGGCGCCCCGGAAAAGTCCGGGGCGCTGTCTTTATGCTCTTGTACGTTCCGGCAGCGGCAGGGCCGGGTCGTCGTGCCAGTAGATGATGAGCCTCCCGTGCGCCACGGAGATGCGGGCGCGCTCCCCCGTGAAGCTGTTGCTCACAGCGAGGGGGAAGTCCGGCGTGAGCACCGCGCCGTCAAGCGCGTAGCTCAGCCCAGTCTCGCAGACGCCGGAGGCCTCCGGCCCGAAGCAGAAGGCCGAAAAATCGCCGGAACAGCGTGCGTCGAACTCCAGCGCCGCGCCGTCCGAGATGGCCGTCAGCGCGCAGCCGCGGCCGACGAGTATGGCCTCCATGCCGTGCGCATCCGCCCAGGCCAGGGACTGGACGTTGGCCAGCGAGTGGTCGAAGCGCGCCCCGCCGAGTCCGCCGAAGATCAGCACGCGCCGGAAACCCAGCTCGTGCGCCCGCTTGAGCGCGGCCATGGTGTCCGTGTCGTCCTTGCGCACGGGGCAGACCTCCACGCTGGGCGCCTCCGGCACATAGCCGAGGGAGTCGAAGTCGCCGAGCGCGATGTCGGGCTGTATACCGAGGTGCGCCAGGTGCCTGAGCCCCGCGTCCGCCGCGATGACAAGGTCGCCCTTCTCCGGCCGGAGCCGCTCCTCCGCGAGCTCCGCCGCGGCGACGATATAGCATGTCTTCATAGCTCTCTCCACCCTCATTCGGCCAGGGCCTCGAGGCGCGGCCTGTCAGCGATGCGCACCGTCCCGCGCGAGAGGCTGACCAGCCCCTCGGACTGGAAATAGCGCAGCATCCGCGTCACCACCTCGCGCGCGGTGCCGAGGTGCGCGGCGATGCGCTCGTGCGTGATGCGCAGCTCATCGCTGCTCTCAAGGGCCGATTCCTCGAGCAGAAAGGCCGCAAGGCGGCGATCAAAGCTCTTCCAGAGTATCTGTTCCACAAGCCACATGACCTCGGAAAAGCGCGAGGCCATCAGCTCGTTAGTGTAGTTTGCAAGCGGCGCGGACTCCTCCATCACGCGCTTATAGACCTCCGGGGAGACGACCAGCACCTCCGAGGGCTGCTCGGCCTCGATTGAGACGTCGAATTGCAGGCCCCTCATCACGCAGGAGGCGGAAAAGAGGCAGATGTCGCGCTCAAAGAGCCGGTAGAGAGTTATCTCGCGCCCGGTATCGGATATCATATAGGCCCGCAGCCGCCCGGAGCGCACCGCGAGCAGGCCGACGCATTCGCCCGCGCCGGAGAGCTGTTCGCCCGTCTCAAGTCTGCGAGGCGACGCCGCGGCCTCCAGCGCGCGCCGCTGGGCGCCGGTGAGCTTGTCCCAGACGCCGGGGAAAAAGGCTTCAAGTTCCATGCAGAGACCTCGCTTTCCCCAGTATTATAAACCATCCCCCTCCCCGGCGCAATGGGCGCAGGAAGGGGGACAGCAACTTTCAGCTCTCCATCTGCTTGCCGAGGAAGGACGCCACGGTCTGGGCGAGCTTATATTCCACATCGCCTGAGGGCGGGGCGCTCTTGGGCGAGGCGAAGATGACGCAGCCCATGAGGTCGCCCTCGGAGATGACGGGCGCGGCGACGGAGACGCAGTAGCCGCTCTCGCCGTCGGTGACGGGCACGGAGCTGCCGCCGGACTCATGCCGGTAAACGCGGCGCGACTCCATGATCTGCTCGAGCTCGGGGGAAATACGCTTTTCAAAGAGCTCGCGCCTGCCCCCTCCGGCCACGGCGATGACGACGTCCCTGTCGCAGACGGCGGCCACGCAGTCCGTGGACTTGTGCAGCGAATCGCATATCTGCGCCGCGAAATCCGAGAGCTCCCCAATGGGCGAGTACTTCTTAAAAATGACCTCCCCGTCCTTGTCCGTAAAAATCTCCAGCGGGTCGCCCTCGCGGATGCGCATGGTGCGGCGGATCTCTTTGGGGATGACTACGCGGCCCAGGTCGTCTATGCGCCTGACTATGCCGGTCGCTTTCATTTACTTTTCCTCCTGCCTTTATTTCTTTTTGCAGGAATTAGTATCCGCAGTTGCTCTGAACCTATGCGTTGACCATTATTTGGCGCTCCATGGTTTACTTTTGTGTGGCAAAAGCAGCAAACAGCCGCTAAACTATCGTCTATTCGCCGGGCTCGTTCAGGCATGTCCCAGAGTGGAGAAAAACGTATAAAATAGTTGCAAAACAATTTACAAGTGATTATAATAAATTTATATAAGGGAAATAAAACGATTTAGGTGAGTTTATGAAGACCGGCAACAAGCCAAGCGTAAAACGGATAAGCGAGATCACTGGGTTTTCGCCGGCCACAGTCTCCAATGCGCTGAACATGAAGCGCGGCGTCAACAAGGACACGGCGGAGCGCATCTTTCAGGTCGCGGGTGAGCTGGGCTATTTCACCGGCTCCAAGAGCCTCAAGAGCATAAAATTCGTCCAATTCCGCCGCAACGGCGGGATAATCGACGACAGCCCCTTCCACCCCGCGGTCATCGAGGGCGTGGAGGAGGCCGCGCGCGAAAACGGCCTTGCCACAATATATATACGTCTGAACTACACCGCACCGGATTATCTCGAGCAGGTCAGCCAGTTGACCTCGGACTCCAACGGCGGCGTCATCCTCCTCGCAACCGAGATGCTGGAGGAGGACTTTGACCCCTTCATGCACTGCAAGTGCCCGATAATACTGCTCGACGGCTGGTGTGAGCGTCAGCCCTTCAACGGCGTGCTCATCAACAACATAGACTCCGCACAGAATGCCGTGGGCCACCTCATCGCCCGCGGGCACCGGAAGATAGGCTATGTCCGCGGCTCCTTCCGCATCAAGGCCTTCCAGGCCCGCGAGTACGGCTACCGCCAGGCGCTGCTGGACCACGGCCTCGAGCTGGAGCCCCGCTGGGTCGTCACCGTCGGCACCAAGACCGACAGCGCCTACGAGGGCATGCTCTCCTACCTCGACACGAAGCCGGAGCTGCCCACCGCCTTCTTTGTGGACAACGACCTCATCGCCTTCGGCGTAATGCGCGCCCTCAAGGACCGCGGCTACCGCGTTCCGGACGACGTCTCCATCGTCGGCTTTGACGACGTCGCCTACTGCACCGTCTCCTCGCCGGCGCTCACCACCATCCACGTCAACAAGCGCTCCATGGGCTGGGAGGCCGTACGCCGCCTGCTCACGATGATGGACGACCCAAATACCGGTATTTTCAAGATCGAAAGCTGCACCGAATTTGTCGAACGCGACAGCGTCAGGTCGTATGAAGCCGAGGAATAAACTAAACTAAAACATTTACATATTCGTTTACACGCCGTCCGCGTCATGCGGGCGGCTTTTTTTGCGCCCTGCCGGGGAGCCGAACATTTGGTCTGTGCGGGCGGGTAATTCGCCTTTTTCTGGCTTAAAGCCTGAGAATTCGCTCAATAATCGGTTAGGATAAGGTAAATGACTGCCAAATTGCATAAAACCGGCAGGATTGGATTGTGTATCTAAACGAATCTTGCGGATTACCAAAATCGCCTTGACAATATTTATGTAAATATTTATAATTTAGTTGAAATTTACATCAGGAAACCACAAAAACCAAAACTGTTAAAAAGAGGGGCAAGAGCATGGCTCAGATAAAATTGGGGTTTGCACCCACCAGACGGAGCATTTTCAGTGCGCCCGACGCGATAAAGTACCGCGGGCTGACGGCGCAGCGGCTCAGGGAGCTGGGCGTCGACTTTGTGGACATAGACGACATCAACGAGGAGGGCCTGCTCTACAACGAGGACGACAGGCTGAAGATCGTGGAAAAATTCCGTGCCGCGGGCGTGGACGGGCTGCTGCTTGCCCACTGCAACTTCGGCACCGAGTACCTCTGCGCCAGGCTGGCCAAGGATTTGAACGTCCCCGTGCTGCTCTGGGGACCTCTGGACGAGCGTCCGGAGCCCGACGGCACGCGCCTGCGCGACACGCAGTGCGGCCTCTTCGCCACCGGCAAGGTGCTCAGGCGCTTCGGCGTACCCTTTACATACCTGACTAACTGCCGCCTTTCCGACCCCGTGTTTGAGCGCGGCGTGCGTGATTTCCTCGCGGTCTGCAACGTGGTAAAGACCTTCCGCAACATCCGCATTCTCCAGATCGGCCCCAGGCCCTTCGACTTCTGGAGCACGATGTGCAACGAGGGTGAGCTGCTGGAGAAGTTCAACATCCAGCTCGCGCCCATCCCCCTGCCGGAGCTGACGACGGAGGTCAAAAAAGCCATCGCCGAGGGCGGCGAGGTGCAGAAGACCATCGCCTACTGCCGTGAGAACATGGACATCAAGGTCTCGGACGAGCAGCTCACGAACATCGCGGGCCTCGCGGTGGCCATGGAGCGGCTGGTGAAGCAGTACCACTGCAACGCGGCGGCCATCCAGTGCTGGAACGCCCTGCAGGGCGAGCTCGGCATCATGCCCTGCGCGGCGAACGCGCTCCTCAACGACAAGGGCATCCCCGTCGTCTGCGAGACCGACATCCACGGCGCAGTCACGGCGCTGCTGGTCGAGGCTGCGGCCAATGACGGCACGCGCAGCTTCTTTGCCGACTGGACCATCCGCCACCCCGATCTCGCCAACGGCGAGCTCTTGCAGCACTGCGGGCCCTGGCCGCTGTCGGTCGCGGGCTGCAGGCCCTGCATCACCTACCCCCTCGCCTTCGACTACCCCGGCGCCATCACCGCCGAGGCCAAGCACGGCGACCTCACCCTGGCCCGCTTCGACGGCGACAACGGCGAGTATTCGCTCCTGCTCGGCAACGCCAAGGGCGTGGACGGCCCGACGGGCATGGGCACCTACCTCTGGGTCGAGGTCGACAACATCAAGCGCCTCGAGGCCAAGATCGTTGAGGGCCCGTACATCCACCACTGCGTCGGCATACACAAGGACATCGTCCCTGTACTCTACGAGGCCTGCAAATACATCGGCGTGAAGCCCGACCTCTACGACCCCATCGAGGAGGACGTAAAGGCCTATCTGAGAGGAGAATGAGCATGACGCTTACTGAGCTTGAGAAGAAGGCCTGCGACATCCGCGCGGACGTCGTGACCCTCATACACAAGGCCGGCTGCGGCCACATCGGCGGCGACATGAGCGAGGTCGAGGCGCTTGTCGCGCTCTACTACAAACACCTGAACTGCTCCCCGGAAAACGAGGCCGACCCGGACAGGGACCGCTTCGTGCTCTCGAAGGGCCACTCGGTGGAGACGCTCTACTGCATCCTCGCCGACCGCGGCTACTTTGACAAGGCCGAGCTCATGGACACCTACAGCGCCTACGGCTCGCGCTTCATCGGCCACCCGAACAACAAGATACCCGGCGTTGAGATGAACTCCGGCTCCCTGGGCCACGGCCTCTCGGTCGCGGTCGGCATGGCGAAGGCCGGCAAGATGGATGGCCGGGACTACCACGTCTACGCCGTGCTGGGCGACGGCGAGCTCGCCGAGGGCAGCGTCTGGGAAGGCGTCATGGCCGGCGGGCACTTCAAGCTCGACAACCTCACCGCCCTCGTGGACCGCAACCGCCTGCAGATCTCCGGTTCCACCGAGGACGTCATGCGCCAGGACAGCCAGGAGACCCGCTGGGCCGCCTTCGGCTGGAACGTCATCTCCATCCCCGGCAACGACATGGCCGCTGTCGACTCCGCCCTCACCCTCGCCAAGGAGACTAAGGGCAAGCCGACGGTCATCATCCTCAACACCACCAAGGGCTGCGGCGTCTCCTTCATGGAGAACCTCGCCGTCTGGCACCACAAGGTCATGGACGACGCCCAGTATGAGACGGCCATGGCCGAGATAGCGGAAAGGAAGGCGAGTCTGTAATGGCAACGGCAAACAAGCAGGTGATCTGCAACGTGCTCATGGAGCTGGCCAAAGAGGACAAGGACATCGTCGTCCTCTGCTCGGATTCCCGCGGCTCCGGCTCGATGACCCCCTTCGCGGACGCTCTGCCGGAGCAGTTCATAGAGGTCGGCATAGCGGAGCAGTCGCTCGTCTCGATAGCGGCGGGCCTCGCCAACGCGGGCAAGAAGCCCGTGGCGGTCTCGCCCGCGTCCTTCCTCTCCACGCGCTCCATGGAGCAGGTCAAGGTCGACTGCGCGTACTCGCACATGAACGTGAAGCTCCTGGGCATCTCCGGCGGCGTCAGCTACGGCGCGCTGGGCATGACCCACCACTCCACTACCGACATAGCCACCATAGGCTCCATTCCCGGCATGAGGGTGTACTTCCCCTCCGACCGCCTCCAGACCGAGAAGCTGACCCGCGCGCTCATGGCTGACACCGACCCCGCCTACATCCGCGTCGGCCGCAACGCCGTCGAGGACGTGTATGAGGAGGGCAAGGTCCCCTTCGAGATGGACAAGGCCACCGTGGTGCGCGAGGGCAAGGACATCGCCATCATCGCCTGCGGCGAGATGGTCTGGCACGCCAAGAAGGCCGCCGAGGCCCTGGCCGAAAAGGGCATAGAGGCCATGGTCATCGACATGTACTGCATAAAGCCCCTCGACCGCGAGGCCGTGCTCAAGGCCGCGGCGACGGGGAAGATAATAACCGTTGAGGAACACGTCGCCATCGGCGGCATGGGCTCCATGGTGGCGCAGGTCACCGCGGCGGAGGCCCCCTGCCGGGTCGTGAACCTCACGCTGCCGGACAGCCCGGTCGTCACCGGCAACTCCAAGCAGGTCTTCGCCCACTACGGCCTTGACGCCGCGGGCATCGAAAAGACCGCGCTGGAAATGCTCAAATGAGCCGGTACATACTCGCCGTGGACCAGTCCACGCAGGGCACGAAGGGTCTGCTGTTCAATGAGGACGGCGAGCTCGTCTGCCGCGCGGACCGGCCGCACAGACAGATAATAAGCCCCCTCGGCTGGGTCAGCCACGACCCGGAGGAGATAAGGCGGAACACCCTCGCCGTCTGCCGCGACACAGTGGAAAAGGCCGGGATAGACAAGGGCAGCATCGCCGCCTTCGGCATCTCGAACCAGCGCGAGACCACCGTCGCCTGGGACCGCGAGACGGGGAAGAGCATCTGCGACGCCATCGTCTGGCAGTGCGCCAGGGCGGAGGCGGTCTGCGAGCGGCTCTCGGACATGGCCGACACTGTGCGCGCGCGCACGGGCCTGAACCTCTCGCCATATTTCCCCGCCGCCAAGATGGGCTGGATAATGGAGAACGTCCCGGAGGCCAAAAAGCTCGCGGACGAGGGCCGGCTCTGCCTCGGCACCGTGGACAGCTGGCTGCTCTCCTTCCTCACGAAGGAAAAGGTGCACGCCACGGACTACTCCAACGCCAGCCGGACACAGCTCTTCGACATAATCGCCCTCCGCTGGGACGAGGAGCTCTGCCGCGCCTTCGGCGTGCCCGTCGAGGCGCTGCCGGAGGTCAGGATGAGCGACTCCGTGTTCGGCACGACCGATCTGGACGGCTACCTCGACTCTACCATCCCCATCTGCGGCGTCCTAGGCGACAGCCACGGCGCGCTCTTCGGCCAGGATTGCCGGAGGCCCGGCCAGGTGAAGGCCACCTACGGCACCGGCTCCTCCGTGATGATGAACATCGGCGACGAGCCGAGATTTTCCTCGGGCGGCCTGGTCACCAGCCTCGCCTGGGGCATGAACGGGAAGGTGGAGTACGTCTTTGAGGGCAACCTCAACTACACCGGCGCGGTCATGACCTGGCTGCGCAAGGACGTGGGCCTCATCGAAAACGACGTGGAGGCCACGGAGCTTGCAAAGGCGGCGAACCCGAACGACAAGTGCTACTTTGTCCCCGCTTTCTCGGGCCTCGGCGCGCCCTATTGGGACAGCAGGGCCTCCGGCCTGCTCACGGGCGTGAGCCGCACAACGGGCCGGGCCGAGATCGCAAAGGCCTGCCTCGAGTGCATAGCGTATCAGATAACGGACCTCACGGAGCTGATGCGTCGGGACGCGGGCGTGGAGCTCGCCTCCCTGCGCGTGGACGGGGGCCCGACGGCCAGCGAATATCTCATGCAGTTCCAGAGCGACATGGCCCGCACCTCGGTGGAGGTGCCGAACCTGCAGGAGCTCTCCGGCATGGGCGCAGCCTATGCGGCCGGCATCTCCGCCGGGCTCTATGACCCCGACAGGGTCTACGAGCACGTCCGGCGCCGGGTGTATTCCCCCGCGATGGACGAGGGGCGCCGGGAGGAGCTCTACAAGGGCTGGCAGGCCGCGGTGCGTCAGGCGCTGACGCACGACTAAAAGGTATACTGCGGGTGTGAGTGCCCGTATTATAAAAATTTCAGGAGGTCAAACAAATGAAAAAGTTCCTTGCACTGCTCCTAGCGCTCGTGATGGTGTTCGCGCTCGCCGCCTGCGGCGGAACCGAGACCACCCCGACCGACACCCCGGATGACTCCACCGTCAGCGAAGCCCCCGCGTCTGAGGCCCCCGAGGACGGCGGCGAAGAGGCCACCTTCCTGCCCGGCGGCGGCAGCAACATCGTCTACGTGATCACCCCGGCCACCTCCAACGTGTTCTTCGCCACCGAGGCCGAGGTCGCCCGCGCCAAGGCCGAGGAGCTCGGCTACGAGGTCAAGACCGTCTCCCACGACGACGACGCTTCCCGTCAGCTCGAGGCCATAGAGGCCGCCATCGCCGACAAGGCCGCGTTCATCATCCTCGATAACGCCGGCGCCGACGCCACCATCGAGGCCGTCCAGGCCGCTTACGATGCTGGCATCCCCTGCTTCCTCATCGACCGTGAGATCAACACCACCGGCATCGCCGTTGCCCAGATAGTCGCCGACAACGCCCAGGGCGCCGCCGCCATCGCCGAGAAGTGGGTCGAGGCCATGAACTACGAGGGCAAGTATGCCGAGCTGCTCGGCCTCGAGAGCGACACCAACGCCCAGGTCCGCAGCGACAACTTCCACTCCGTCATCGACCAGTACCCCGATCTCGAGATGGTGGCTCAGCAGTCCGCCAACTGGGACCAGACCGAGGCCTATGAGAAGACCGAGGCCATCCTTGAGGCCAACCCGGAGATCACCGGCATAATCTGTGGCAACGACACCATGGCCTGCGGCGCTGCCGCCGCCTGCGCCGACGCCGGCCGCACCGACATCAAGATCATCGGCGTTGACGGCTCCGACGATGCCGCCGCCCTCATCAAGTCCGGCCAGATGGTCGGCACCGCCCTGCAGCAGTGCGCCCTCATCGCCGAGATGGCCGTTGAGCAGGCCGACTACTACATCAACAACAACGGCGCCACCCTCGACGGCGTCGGCGAGAAGCAGCTCGTCCCCTGCGTCGCCATCACCGCTGAGAACGTCGACAATCTCTCCGCCTTCGTGTACACCGAGGGCTGAGCCGCAACCTGAGAAACCAGCGTGCCGCCGCCCCTTACGGGGCGGCGGCGTCCCAAAAGCGGAAGGGCACATTCCGGGTTCTCCCGGCCGCGCCGATACCGGAGGCGCGCGGAATATGCCCTTTTCGCAGAGCACCGCCAAATTAAGCAAGGAGAGGATAGAATGAAAAGGTTTAGCCTCGTCGCCGCCATAATGCTTGCCGCCGCGCTGCTCATGCTGTCGCTGTCCGGCTGCGGCATAGTGAAGGTCATCCCCGTTGGTACCGAGGGCGACTATACCGGAGTTGTGGAGTTCGACGCCAGCGCAGAGGCCGCCGACGACTGGGAGCTCATCGCGACTGAGCTCACCGGCACGGCCCAGCCGCTTGCCGACACGCTCGCCTCCGCCGCCAACGGCACCGCCTACTGCGTCAGCTTCACCGGCACCGTGGAGGAATACAACACCGACAGCCCCAAGGGTTATCTTCTCGTGACAGTCGAGGGCGTGGACGACAAGGAGGTCCGCATCCAGGTCGGCAGCGTGTTCAGCGGCACCACCGTGCGTGACTGCCAGACCGGCAAGGCCTATGAGGACTTCACCAACCAGACCGAGTGGTCCCAGTACGCCAAGACCGTCAACGATGAGGTCCTGACAAACGTCATAGAGCCCCTGGGCGACCTGAACGCCCTCGTGGGCAAGACCGTTGAGATAGTCGGCTGCTTCACTCCGGAGGCGACCACCATCACGGTGACCCCCGTGGCGATAACCGTCCAGTGAGGTGAGGACGATGTTTGACGATCCGAATGTTGTCCTGCACTGCGAGCAGATCGAAAAGATATATCCCGGCACCAAGGCGCTCGACCACGTCTCCTTCGACGTGCTGCGGGGCAAGGTGAACGTGCTCATCGGCGAAAACGGCGCCGGCAAGAGCACGCTGATGAAGATAATCGCGGGCATCGAGCAGCCCTCCGGCGGCAAGCTCTATATGGAGGGCCAGGAAGTCTCGTTCAAGGACACCTCCGCCGCCCGGGCGAAGGGCATAGGCATCATCCACCAGGAGCTGAGCCTCTTCCCGAACCTCACCATAGCGCAGAACATCTACATGAACCACGAGAAGAAAAAGGGCCCCTTCGTGGACAACGCCGCCCATATCGAGGGCACCAAAAAGGTCCTGGCGCGGCTGCAGCACCAGATGCCGCCCAACACCCAGGTGGGCGACCTGCGCGTCGGCCAGCAGCAGATGGTCGAGATAGCCCGCAACCTCGTGGAGGAGGACCTCAAGATCCTCATCATGGACGAGCCCACCTCCTCGCTCTCGAACCAGGAGGTCAAGGTCCTTTTCGGCATCATGCGCGAGCTGACCGAGGCCGGCATCTCCATCGTCTACATCTCCCACAGGCTTGAGGAGATCATGGAGATCGGCGACCACGTCACGATACTGCGCGACGGGCATTACGTCGCCGACGCGGATGTGAAGGACATCCAGCTCAGCTGGATAGTCACCAACATGGTCGGCGAGAACAAGAGCTACACCCGCACTCCCAGGAGCATCGACCTCAAGAAGCAGCCCGTGGAGCTGCGTGTCGAGAATCTCTGTCTGCCCAAGAAGGGCGGCGGCTGGCTGCTGCACAACGTCTCCTTCGAGGTGAAGAAGGGCGAGATATTCGGCATCTACGGCCTGCTCGGCGCGGGCCGGAGCGAACTCATGGAGTGCATCATGGGCCTGCGCCCGGAGCACACGGGCGAGGTATATCTGGAGGGCAAAAAGCTGCACATCGGCCAGACGGCGGAGCAGATAAAGCGCGGCCTCGCCATCGTCCCCGAGGACCGGCAGGGCGCCGGCCTCGTGCAGACGATGGACATCGAGAAGAACACCTCCCTCTCCAACCTAAAAAAATATGCAAAGCACCTCTTCCTCAGCCAGAAAGCGGAGGATGAGGACGTGGACAAGGTCATAGAAGAGATACACATCAAGGTCGCGGACAAAAAGCTGCCGATACTCTCGCTCTCCGGCGGCAACCAGCAGAAGGTCGTCATCGGCAAGGGCCTGCTCACCGGGCCAAAGATCCTGCTCATGGACGAGCCCTCCCGCGGCATAGACATCGGCGCCAAGACCGAGGTGTTCGACATCATACACCAGTTCGCGGACCAGGGCCTGACGATACTCGTGGTCTCCTCGGAGCTGAAGGAGATCATGAACATCGCAGACCGGATAATGGTCCTGTCCAACGGCGTCAAAACGGCGGAATTTATAGCGGGCGACGGTCTCACCGAGGACGACCTCGTCCTCGCCTCCTATGCCGGCCACCACACCGACTCCGAAGCAGAGGCCACAGCCTGAATTAAAAGGGGAGCGACGAGATGAAAACCAAGAAACAGTACGATAAAAACGACTTTATAATGACACTCCTGAAGGGCCGCACCTTCATCGTCCTCATCATCCTCGTGGTGCTTTTCAGCGTGCTGAGCGAGAACTTCTTCTCGACTTCCACCCTGCTGATGGTCGCAAAGCACGTTGCGCTCTACGGCATCCTGGCCATAGGCATGACCTATGTCATCATAACGGGCGGCATCGACCTCTCCGTGGGCAGCGTGGTCGGCCTCGCCGGCATGATAGGCGGCTATCTCATCCAGAACGGCCTGACGGTCGGCGGCTATACGCTGTACTTCAGCGTACCCATGGTCATCCTCATCGTCATCTTGCTGGGCTGCGTCATAGGCTGGATAAACGGCGCTGTCATAACCAAGCTGCGCGTCGCACCCTTCATAGCCACGCTGGGCACCATGTACATCTGCCGCGGCTTTGCAAACATCATCTCCAGCGGCAGGACCTTCTCCTCGCTGGCCGGCTATGAGGGCCTGGGCAACACCGGCTTCAAGTTCATGGGCTCCTCCGTCATGGGCATACCCGTGGGCGCGATACTGCTGGTCATCCTCTCCGTGATAACGGCCATAATCCTGCGCAAGACCACCTTCGGCTGGCACGTCTACGCCGTCGGCGGCAACGAGCGCGCGGCCAGGATGAGCGGCATCAAGCCCGACCGCATCAAGATCTACGTCTACATGCTCTCCGGCGCCTGCGCCGCCCTCGTCGGCATCATCAACACCGCCCAGCTCATGGCGGCCCACCCCGCCGGCGGCGACGGCTGGGAGATGAACGCCATCGCGGCCTCCGTCCTCGGCGGCACCTCCATGGCCGGCGGCATCGGCACCATAGGCGGCACCTTCGTCGGCGCCTTCGTCATCGGCGTGCTCAACGACGGCATGGCCATGTGCGGCGTCACCGAGTTCTGGCAGAACGTCATCAAGGGCGCCGTCATCATCTTCGCCGTCGTCATCGACCAGTATCAGCGCAACCTGCAGGCCAAGATGGCCCTGCGCGTCAAGAACGAGGCGAAGTGACATGAAAAAGACCGGAATACTCAACGCCCAGCTCATGGGCCTCATCACCGCCCTCGGCCACAAGGACCAGTTCATGATAGCCGACGCCGGCATGCCCATCCCCAAGGGGGTCGAGATAGTCGACCTCGTCCTCGTCGGCGGCGTGCCCGGCTTCAGGCAAGTCATGGACGCCGTGCTCGCAGAGACCTGTGTCGAGAGCTATACGCTCGCGGAGGAGATTGACGAGCACAACCCGGAGCTGCTAAACTATATGCGGGAAAAGCTGGCCGGACTGCCCTGCGAGAAGATACCGCACACGGAGCTCAAGCGGCGCTCCGCGGGCATCAAATTTGCCATCCGCACGGGCGAGTTCACGCCGTATCCCAACGTTATTCTGACCGCCGGCTGCATCTTCTGAGGCCGGAGAAGGGAGCGGGCATGAAGGCTCTGTGCTTTGGTTCCATGAACATCGACTACGTCTATTCCCTGGACCACATCGTCGGGCCGGGGGAGACGATATTCTCCACGGGGCGCGAGATCTTCGCGGGCGGCAAGGGGCTCAACCAGTCCGTCGCCATGGCCAAGGCCGGGCTGCCGGTCTGGCACGCAGGCATCTGCGGCGCGGGCGGCGAGCTGCTCGTCGAAACGCTGGAGAGCAGCGGGGTGAACACCTCGCTAATAAGGCACGAGGACACCCCGACGGGCCACACCATCATCCAGGTGGACGCCAAGGGCCAGAACTGCATCATCGTCTACGGCGGCACGAACCGCCGCATCACGCCGGAGTACATAGCGGAGGCGCTCTCCGGCTTCGGCGAGGGCGACATGGTGCTGCTGCAAAACGAGGTGAACCGCCTGGGCGAGATAATCGACGCCGCCCACGCGCGCGGGATGCGCGTCGTGCTCAATCCCTCGCCCTTCGACTCCGCGGTGCTCGAGTGCGACCTCGACAAGGTGGACCTGTTCCTGGTCAACGAGATAGAGGGCTCGCAGATAAGCGGGCTGCCGGCCACGGAGCCGGAGGCGATACTCGACTGGTTCGCCTCGGCGCACCCGAAGTTGGCCGTGATACTTACCCTGGGCGCGGACGGCGCCTGGTATTCGGACGCCGCCGTCCGGCGCTATCAGAGCGCCGTGCCGACCAAGGCGGTGGACACCACGGCGGCCGGCGACACGTTCACGGGCTTCTTCCTCGAGGGCTGGATGACCGGCAGGAGCATTGAGGAATCGCTGCTGCGCGCGGCGCGGGCGTCCTCCATAGCCGTGTCCAGGCCCGGCGCGGCCCCGTCCATCCCCTCCGCCGCGGAGCTCGACGGCGTATGAAAAGGGGAAAGCGCTCAGTCCGCAGCGGCATGCTGATCCGCCTGCTGGCGATACTGTACCTGCCGTACCTGATGTTTTCGATGTATAGGAATTACACCTCAGGCGAGGCTGGGGTGTCTCTGGTGCTGTTCATCGCCTTGATGGCCGTCATGGGCATAGCCGAGATAGCCATTGCAGTCTCGGCCGTCCGGCTCTGGCTGGGACATTATAAGGAAGAGGAAAAAGAAGACTAGACCAGCTCCCGTTTCACGAAGCGCACGGGAAAGCTCCCGGCGAAGCGCGAATACCCGGGCGGAAGTCTGCGAAAAACTCCAAGCGCCATAGGGCACAGCTTTGAGCTGCACCCTATGGCGCTTTTGTCAACTTATATTATGGTTCCGGGCCGCTGACAGCTCCGTCATGTCACCGCATAGACCGCGCTCCTGAACGCCTGCCAGGTGTCCAGGTCAGCGAGGCCGTAGCGCAGTATCAGATTCAGCGCCGCATCCAGGGCATGGGCCGGGTCGCACCACACGTCCGGTTCGTAGCCCTTGAAGTCCACATTTTCAGTTGTGAAGCTGAGCCCGAACGAGGCGCCGAAGCTGAAGTATATGCCCGAGCGGGGCAGGCGGAAGCTCATAACGTTCCCGCAGATCTGATAGCCGCTGGAGTTGCTGCCCACCACCAGCACGTTGTCCAGCTCGCGCAGGAAGTTGAGCATGCTCTCTCCGGAGGAGCCGCACATGTCATCCACTAGGACGATTATCGGTATGTCGTTGGGCAGCTGCCGTCCCTCCAGGTTTGCCACGTGGTAATAGAAGCCCGACGTGCCTTCCTCGGGCGTGAAACCGTCCCTGACGCCGGCGGCGTTTCGCAGCGCGCTCACGCGGGTGCTCCAGGCCGCGGTGGTCTCCGGCTGCTGACCGCAGAAATTTTCGACCCAGCTCCTGCCGAACTCATCGGCGCCCCCTCCGTTTGCGCGGATATCGAATATTATCAGTTTTGCGTCGCGCACCTTGGCCGCATCGGCTGCAAAGCCGTCCAGCAGCTCCTTGTAGGAGAGGTCAAAGTTGCGCTCCGATATATAGACTATCCCGTTTTCGCGCAGCAGATTGTAGTCCGGCACGCGCATGGACTCGGAATACGGCTCGCTCTCGGTCCAGGTAAGGCGCTCGCTCCGGGTCTCGCCGGCGGCGTTTTTGAGCGTGACGTCGGACTCTGTCATGTCGGCCGGCCGGCAGAAGAGCACCGGCGCCCAGCACAGCTCGCCCGCGCGCGTCAGCGAAGGCTCCATGCTCACCCTGCTGTCTGAAAAGCCGCCGAAATACCACTTTTCGCCGCCTATATACTTGTAATAGCCCACATCATCCTGCGCCCAGCTCTGGTCGGGGCAGTAGAAATATTCATAGCGGAAGAGCTCCTCCCGGCCCCTGACGTCCCCGGCTTGGAAATGCGCGTCGCGCACAAAGTCAAGCGTCCCGGAGAGCTTCTGCTCAAGTTCGGAGCTGCGCACGGTGCTGCGCCCATCCAGCCAGGCCATGACCTCCGCCCTTGCCGCGTCGAAGTTCTCCGCGCCGAAGTAGTAATACGCCCCATAGGCGGCCTCGACTGCGCGGAAGAACAGGTCAACGTCGGCCGCGGCCTGTTCGCGGCTTATGCTTCCGTTGCCGCCGCGGCCGGTGTCCACCAGCGCGGCGATCTCCTCTGCGCTGAGCAGATCCGTCGTCTCCGGGTCATTGACTATGTAGTCCGTAAAGCCGTCGAAAACCTCGCCGCTCTCAAAGAGCTGCTTGTGCTCCGCCGAGGCGGCATCCATGACGGCGTCAAAGTCCGCGCTCGGCGGGTCCTGGGCGCTGATCTTCTCGAGCAAGGTGCTGTCCGAGCCCTTCAGCTCCTGCGAGAGCGCCGAGAGGGACACGATCGCCGCGTCCCCGCGCACGAAGGCGCCGTTGTTGGCCGCTCCGTATTCCACGGACGTGACGCCGAGTTCGTCCGTCAGCTCCCACGCGCGCTCCCAGTCGAAATCACCCGCGGCATCGTCATAGCCGAGCGCGCGCAGGATGAACGTGAGGTACTGCGCCGAGGTCACGCGCTCGCCGCTGCTGAAGGTGGTGTCCCCCGTGCCGGTGGTGAGGCCGTTTTCATACGCCAGGCCGACATAGGGCTCTGCCCAGGCGGGCACATCTGTAAAGGGCGTCTCCCATTTACCGCTCAGGGCCTCGTTTTCCCTGCCCAGCAGGCGCACGAGCATTGTCACCGCTTCGCTGCGCGTCATGGCGCGGCCCAGCTCGAAGACGGGCGCCCCGTCAGAGTCCGTTCCGGCGCCCTGGAAGAGGCCCAGGGCGTAAAGCGCATCCGCCGCGTCCTCCGCCTCGGTTCCGGCGGCCAGGGCAGCCGGCGCAAGGCTCAGCAGCAGGGTGAGCACAAGTACAGTAGCCAGTGCTTTTTTCAATTCCATTCCCTTCCATCTCTACCGAATTGAGCAAATTTGACATCAAAATTATATCTGCGCCCCTCTCCGCTGTCAACAAAACGAAAACGCCCCCGTCAGCAGGGCGAAAAAACAGCCCCTAAATTCAAAGTGCAGCCCGTCAGCTGCCGTGGCGGCGGTAGGCGCGCACGGTCAGGGCGAACCATATAGGTATCTGCACGGCCGTGGCGGTGAGCATGACGTAGGGTGACCATGTGACGAAATCGCCTATCCACAGGAAGCGCAGGCCCGTCAGCTCGTCCATCATCGCACCGGTCAGGGACACGCCGCCGGAGGGCAGGCAGAGGCGGAGCCAGTTGAGGAGGTTGCCCTCCGCCGCGGCAAAGCCGTGGCCAAAGCTCCCGCCGGCCATGAACATGCGTATTATTGTGGGTATGAGCGCGACGGCTGCGGATATGGCCACGACGCCGAGCGAGCTCCTCAGCCGCGACGAGACAAAGAGCGTGAAGGCGTTCACGGCCAGGAAGGCGAGCAGGCTCGACAGCACTATCCACCCCAAAACGCCCATGGCGTCGAGTCCCTGAGGGTTGAACGCCACCTGCAGCAGCTCCCCCGAGGTGATGTCGTCAAAGCCGAAGGCGAAATACATTACCGCCAGGAAGGAGCCGAAGCAAAGGGCGAAAACACCGAGGTCTATCAGGAGCGCCGAGCCCATCTTCGCCGCCGCCAGCCGTCCGCGGCCGTGCCGGGTGCAGTGCAGGATGTCGTCGGCCCCGCTCGCGTAATCCGAGGAGAATATGGGCGCGGTGATGACGACGCAGATGAGCGTCACGAGCAGCGCGCACAATCCGAGGCTGCTGAAGGCGTTCGTTGAGCTGATGCCGTAGCTGTAGTAAAAGTTCCCGCTTTCGGCGCTCAGGCGGGACATGGCGTATTCAACGACCTGGGGCGTCTGCTCGTATTTCTCGTTCAGCGTCCGCTCCAGGGTATCTAGCCGCTCCTGATAGTAGTTTTGCGCGCGCTCCGGCGAGATGTCGGCGGAGGTCAGCGCCGCGCCGAAGTCGTCGGAAAACGCGTAATATATCCACGTGAACACCGGCGAATACGGCCCCAGCACCGAGCTGCTGATGTCCGGCGGTATGTCGTAGTCCGTGCCGTACCGCGCCAGCAGCTCGTGGTGCAGCGACACGGCGGAGGCGAAGAGCTCCGGCGTCACCTCGCCGCGGATGACGGAATACCGCTCCCGGTTCTCCTCGTAGACGGCCGCGCCCCTGACTATCTCGGTGGGCTCGTCGCCGTGGTCTATGTACTTGACGACCTGCCTGACGGTGGAAAAGGCCGAGGCCAGGCATATGGCCAGGGCGATGGCGACGAGCCGCCAGGTCGAGCGCGTTTTCAAAATGCGCTTCAATTCGACTCTCAGCACCGCTCCTCCCCCCTTTCCGGCGTCTCCTGCCTGAACAGCCACAGGTACAGGTCCTCAAGGCGCGGCTCCGCCGGGCGCGAGCCGGGGATGTCCGGCGCATCGGATATGTAGCGGACTCTGACCGCGCCGTCCGGCTCACCCCTCATGCTCACTATGCGCACGGAGCGCTCGAATAGGGCCAGCTCATCTTGCCCTATGACGGCCGTGAACGCCTTTCCGGCAACGGCCTCCAGGAGCTGCTCCGTCGCGCCGACGTCGACTATCCGCCCGTCCTTCATAATCATGTTCTGCGCGGCGATGTACTCCACGTCCGAGACGATGTGCGTGGAGATGAGCACGATGCGGTCCTGCGCAAATTCCGACAGCAGGTTCCGAAAGCGCACCCTCTCCCCGGGGTCGAGGCCGCTGGTCGGCTCGTCGAGTATGAGGATGTCCGGGTCGTTGAGCAGGGCCTGAGCTATCCCCACGCGCCGCTGCATGCCGCCGGAGAGCTTTTTTATCGGCTTTTTTCTGACCTCAGTCAGGTTGAGCAGCTCCAGCAGCTCGTCTATCCTGCCGCAGTATGCGCGCCTGCCGAGGCCCTTGAGCGTGGCCACATATTCGAGGTAGTCCACAACGTTGAACTCCGGGTAAAACCCGAAGCTCTGTGGGAGATAGCCCAGCGCGTCGCGGTAGGCCTCGCCCAGGGCCGAGGTGTCTATGCCGTCACAGAGCACCCTCCCCGAGCTGGGCGTCAGGATGCCCGTGAGCATCCTCATTAGCGTGGTCTTACCGGCGCCGTTTGCGCCTATCAGGCCCCAGACGCCGGGGGTTATCGTGAGATTCACGTCGCGCACGGCGGTCTTTTTGCCGTAGCGCTTGCTGAGGTCTCTTATCTCCAGTTCCATGCCGCACCTCCTAATAACTCAGCGCCTGCTGCATGTCGCGCGCGGGCAGCTGCCTCAGCAGCTGGCGGCACTCCAGCGCCAGCGCGGCCAGCAGCGCCGCGCAGACGGCCGCCGCCGGGGCCGTGCCGAGCTCTGCGCACAGCTCCCCGAGCTCCGTCCGAAATATCCAGAGCGCCGCCGCGAGCCCGAAGCCGAAGCCCAGCGCCGCGTGCAGCCCGTGCTCCTCCCCGCTGTGCTCAAGTATCAGCAGCATTCCCGTGCAGGCGAGCAGAAAGGGCAGCACGACGAGCCCCAGTGCTGCGTTCGCCGCGCCCGCCAGGCCCCCGGTCAGGCTCAGCGCCGTAAGGCATGCGGCGTCTCCGGCTCCGACTGCGCTGAGCTTCGCCAGAAGCAGCCGCCTGCTGGAGAGTCTTGTCGAGCTCTCGAGCTCGCGCATTTTGTATTTCCGCGAGCGCCCGTAAAACGGCAGCGCGCACATGGCCACAAATACGGAAAACATGCCGAGCAGCGCCGGGGCATCCGCGGCGAAGTCCTCTGAGCGCATCGCGAGGCGCAGCACCAGGCACATGCAGAGCACGGCTGCCGCCTGCGCCGCCCATATGGGCACGGCGACAAAGCGGAGCTGGCCCGCTATCAGCCCCGGGACGCTGAGGCGGCTCATCCGCCTGCGGGCGCGGTATGCCTTGAGACAGAGCGCCGCCGTCTCGTCCACATGCGCCGGGCGCGGCTCCGGTGAAGGCAGGGAGCCAAACTCTGTTTTCAGTCTTCGGTCTATTTTTCCCATGTTTCGGCTCCTTTCACAGGGATCTTTCAAGCGTCTTGAGCGCCGAGCGCAGACGGGACTGCACCGTCCGGAGCGGCTCGTCGACTATCTCGGCGATCTCCCTGAGCTTCAGGTCGTGCACATAGCGGAGCTCGACGACCTCGCGCTGCTTGGCGGTCAGCGTGGAGAGCAGCTGCGCCAGGCTGAGCTCGGCCTCAACGCGCGCAAAACCCGGCTCTATGTACTCCTCCGGCTCTGTTGGCTCGCGCCGTCCGCTGCGACGCCACAGGTCGGTGCAGGTATTTGCCGCGATCTTGTAAAGATAGGCTTTGAACCTCCCGCGATGCGCATAGGCGTCGATGTGACGCACCGCCTTCAAAAAGGTCTCCTGCGCCGCGTCCTCCGCCGTCTGCCTGTCCGGTGTGTGCCCGAGGCAATATCGGAGTATGCCGGGATAATGGCTCCGTATAAGCTCCTCCAGCGCCGCCTCGTCTCCCCCGCGCAGCCGCCCGAACAGCTCATCCTCCCGCGTCAAAATACCACCTCCTGCCGAGAGCGTCCTCTCATTAATTATAACGTATCAGGGCGCAAAAATGATTTCCGTCATAGTAAGAAAAACTACTTTCCGGCTGGTCTCGACAGAATAGAAAGGAGCGCCTGCCTCGAGGCAGGCGCTCTTAAAATGCAAAAGCAGATATGCTACAAATGCATTTGGGCTTGCTGGTTATCTATCACATTGTGGGCATTTTTACTCAGCGTATGAGCCGCTGCTGTTTCGGGGTTATGCTCCGACATTCTGCAAGCGGTGCAATGTTCGTTCCTTAGGCTATACCAGTTTTTCTTTAGCCTCAAGATACTTCATATATCCCTCGGATATCTTTTCCCGAGCCGTCAAGGTCATGGGGATCAATACGACAAGGCAGACAAGAGTGCCCGGCCACAGCGGGGCAATGCCCCACGGGTCTCCTGCAAAAAACCACAGCGCCGCCGTTGCTCCTCCTCCCAACATCGACCAGAAAGCAGCCCGGCCGTTCACCCTGGGCCATACCAATGCTGCCAACAGGACGATTCCTACTATGGAGCGTATCTGAAACGCTCCCAACATGTTGTCTAGTATGGAGCCGCCATTCATCCCCAGCCAGGTTCCAAGTATTCCTGCGACTATTATCACTGCATAGGAAAACTTCAGTTGCTGCTTTTCAGTTGCATTTTTTCGTAAAGCGACCAGATAGAGATCCTTTGTCATTGTGGCTGATACTATGAGGAGCAGGGTCGGCCCAGTCGACCATATCGCAGCGATGATAGCCATGCTCAGTATGCCGCTGTATATTGGCCCCAGGCTGTCAGCCATGCGGAAAAGTGCGCTGCTGCCGTTTATATCCGGCAAAGTTACCCTAGCACACATACCGGTCAGGGCCGGAAGTACGGCAAAGGGTATCACCATGACCCCGGCAAGGATTATTCCCCAGTTGGCACTTCGCTTAGACTTTGCTCCGAAAAGGGCGCTGGTCACATTTGACGACGCCAAGAATGATATCGCGGTACCGATCGCGCTGGCCAGTGTGTTTGCCGGCCTTTCACCTATTACGGAGAAAAAGCTCTCAGGCAGCTCGTTTGTGAGTACGTCCATTCCTCCCGCACGGTCTACTGAAGCTACCGCTACGATAAGCACGCCTATAAACATGACGGCTGTATGTACGACTCCCATCCAGGAAATGCCGAACATTCCGCCGAAAATTGCTATCAATATAAAGAATGCCGTAAACAGCCAGGTCGTCAGCGTCTCTTCCACGCCGAGCAAGGGGGCCAATATGGTGGACGCCGCCGTAGCCTGGGACGAATAGAGGATGACATATACGAGCGCAACTATGAACATCATGAGCGTTCTTACTCTCTGCCCGAACATTACAGCAAAGGCCTCCGGTATAGTCATCGCTCCATATCCCACCGACATGGCCCTATAAAATTTTGAGACCGTAGTCGCTACCAGGAAACATCCAAGAGCCATTCCCCAGTTGGCCCAGACTGCGGTAGAAAGTCCGCCGGTGTATGCGTTGGCCGCATTGCCAATCGTCCCCGCTCCGGCTATGATCTCTGAAAAAAGCAGCGCCGACACCACGATCATTGGCATTGAACGGCTGGCTGTATAAAATGCGCTCGTGTTTTGCTTAGCTCTCTTGGCGAAATACAGTGAAACGGCTGCTGTAAGCACAAGGTATCCCACAATCATGGCGATTTGTATCATATTTTACCTCTTTAAACTGAGAGTTGCAGTGGTATAAACAGACGCCCCACCGCACAGCGGCGGGGCGCCATGGCCGCGGCCTGACTCAGACCTTTCTTATGACACCGCTCTCGTAGAGCTTTGCGATCTCGGCCTGATCATAGCCGAGGTCAGACAGGATGTCGTCGTTATCCATGCCTATGGTCGGGCACCCTCTCCATATTTTGCCGGGGTTGTTTGTGACCTTCGGCACGAGCGCCACGCCCCTGAGCTTGCGGCCGTCGACGGCGTCCCACTCCTTGATCGTCTCGCGGGCGATGTAGTGCGGGTGCTTCTCGGTCATCTCGTAAGTCATGACCCTGCTGCAGGGCACGCCTATGGAGCAAAGAATATTTTCTACCTCTTCAGCTGTATTGTTATTGCAGAGTTCCTGGACCTTTTGCTCAAGGATGTTGCCTCCTTCGGTACCGACCTTGGCAAAATTCTGTGTGGCCGGGAACGGGTCAACGCCGAACTCATATCCAAAGAGCTTGAGCCCCTTTTTCATGACGCCGGCGCCCAGGAACATGAGGTAAACATAGTTCCCGTCCTTGCACTTATAGGTGCCCCAGCAAGCAGTAACATCGTTATGGGCGCCAACGGGGCCGCTTGTTACGCCGCGATTGTACCAGTCCATCGGGCGCTGGTTCTGGAAACGTATCGCCATCTCGTATTGGGCAATATCGAAGCTTTCGCCCTTTCCGGTCTTTTCTGCCCAGCGAAGCGCAGCGATGATATTTGCAAGGCCGCTCAGGCCGGCCAGATAATCAGTGGGAATCTCCCTTGCAGCTATCGGCTCCATGCCGGGGAAGCCCTGCATGGCCATGCTGCAGGAAAATGCCTGGCAGACAGGGTCATAGCATCCGCGATTCACGTAGTCAGGGTCACCGCTCTGGCCATAGCCCGAATAGTGGGCAATGACAAGCCTGGGATTCCAGGACCACAGCACTTCATCAGTCAGGCCCCACTTCTGATACGTACCGCCCTTTGAGGACTCTATAAAAATATCTGCATCTGTGAGAAGCTTTTTAAGGATCTCCCGGCCCTCTGGAGTGGGTATGTCGAAGGAGATGTTCCTCATGTTCTTGCGGTCGCACTCCGCGCCCATGCCTCCCTTGCCACGGTTGGTGTCAGGGGATTTTGTGCTCTCTATCCATATGACATCTGCACCCATCTCTGCCATAAGGGAGGCGGCTATCGGGCCAGCAACAACGGTGGAAGCGTGAACAACCTTGACGCCGCGAAGCATTCCAAATTCAGGTACGTCTGCTTTCTTTGCCATTTTATTAAGCACCTCTTTCTTATTGTTTAGATCCGGCCTTGGAATACGGAGGGAGCATCGCCCCGGAGATCAGCTCAGCAGTAGCCAAGCATCATCCAAACAGGGATGCTGGCCATGCAGGCTATGAGATTTATGCCCATATAAACCACATTCATCTGGAATGTGTCCTTAAAGGTAACCATCTTGTCGTTGGTCGCTGCAAGGCAGGTGGCATATGTAACGTTATTGCCGGCGTAATGCCAGACGAGAGTCGCGCAATAACCGGTGAAAAGTATCGGGAAGGTGTGAATACCATACTCAGCACAGATGCCTCCAAAAATGGCATAAATGATGGTTATGGCCGCAGTCTGGGAGACGACAACTATGCGCATGATGTAAACGACGATGCAGATGACAGGGATGAGCAGCCAAATATTGCTGACCACCGGCGCCAGAATGGGGGCGAGCACTTCGGCCAGGTAGCTGGACCAACCCATCTTGGAGAGCAGGGACGCCAGTGAGTATATCGTGCCTATGAAAACCACAGAGGACCATGCGATGCTGTTTTTGAAGTCCGGACCTGCGAGGATGCCGGTGATAAACATAACCAGCAGGACAACAAGGGAGACCAGGGTGGCGTCAATGCCCGTTACCGAAGTGAGCATCCAGCCTAGAAGAGCGATCACGAGGAGGACAGCAGTGATCTTCTCCTTGGTGCTCATGGGTCCAAGGGCTTCGAGCTGCTTTTTGGCCAGCCCTGTCTCGGTCTTTTCGGCCTTTTCCTTCGGCTTGTAGAGCAGGATGACGGCAAGATAGGTGAGGACTATGACCACGATCATCCAAAGCCAAGTGCCGGAAAACCATTTCATCCAGGTCATGGCCGGAGCTTGGTCTTCGGGCATCATACCGATGAGAGTGGCAACGGGTACTGCGCCGCTGAAGAAGGCCATGCCAACAACTGTTGTAACTATCGCCACGACCGCGAACAGGCCTCTGGCGCCCTTGCTGCTCTTTTCATACTTGAGTGCTTCAGACACTTGAGCCGAGAACGGCGCAAGTATGGCCGCTTTGGCATTGAGACTGGGTATCAGAGGGCTTATCACCAGACCGGTAGCAAAAAGGGCGATGACCTGGCCCTGGAAGCTCTCAGGGAAGAGCCGGAGTATCATGTAGGACAGGCGCTTGAGCAGGCCGCTCTTTGCAACGCCCGCCGACAGGCCGAAAGCACCGATGACGAGCCACACGGAAGAGCCGGCAAACGGCGAAAAAGCGTCGCCGAAAGTGCAGACCCCGAATATTACAAAAGCACAGAGGCCAACCAGAGTTATGACAAAGTCTGGCCATATATTCAGTACCATCCATATGATCAGGCAAACAAAAATCCCCGCGAAACGCATTGATGCGACCGTCAGCTCGCCCGGAGGCGTAATAAAGGAAATCCCCAGCGCTATGAGTATCGGGATAATGATCTTGATAAGTTTTATTACTGTGGAGCTATTTTTCTTATTCATTTCCCTTCTCCTTTCTATCTGATGACCTGTGCATTATTTCGTTATTTCTTTCTGCAAAGCGCGTCCCGCAATGTGTACCATGATCTGATCGGTGCCGCCGCCTATGCGGTGCATCCTGGCATCTCGCCACAGTCTCGCTACGCGGTGGTCTTCTGTGTAGCCTATACCGCCGAGTATCTGCATTGCATCATCCGCTACCTCAAATCCGGATTGAGCGCAGTACAGCTTGCAGAGGTTTGCGTCAATTCTTATGGACATGCCGTTGTCTTTCTTCCACGCAGTCTTGTAAAGGAAGTTGCGCATGTTTTCAATCTTTATGTACATATCGCAGAGCTTCTCCTGGATCAGCTGGAAAGAGCCTATGGTCTTGCCGAACTGCACTCGCTGCGTGGCATACTTGAGAGCGTCGTTGTAGCAGCAAACCGCAATTCCGAGTGAATCAGCCGCGATAACAAGCCGTTCGACCTCAAAGTTTTTCATGATGGTGAAGAATCCCTTTCCCTCTTCACCCACCATGTCACTCTCGTCGATCACCACATTGTCGAGGTAGACCTCGCACATGCTTCTGGTGCGGTGCCCCACTTTGTGCATCGGCTTGACAGTTATGCCGGGACTGTCCATGGGCACCAGCCAGGTAGTCATGGCCTTGTTGGGCGGCACGTCCTTCTTGCTGAAATCCCTGGTCATGCAGAGCATGTACTTCGCACGGTCGGCGTCGGTGCAGAATGTTTTGTGCCCGTTTATTACAACTTTGCCGTCGCGACGCTCAAACGAGGTGGTTATGGCATTGCTGTCTGAGCCGGCCTGCGGTTCGCTCAGGCCGAGGCAGAAGCCCATGCCGTCGCCGGCCAGGAGGCAGTCGATGACCTTTTTCTGCTGCTCGGGCGTGCCAAAGTTCAGCATGTCGTCCACCTGAAGCATGGCCCCAAGGCCTGAGGGGAAACCGTGACTATAGACCTGTTCTCCGACCATAATGAGCGTCTGCGTGTCGACCTCAACGCCGCCGAACTTCTCAGGGATGCCGAGCAGCCCGAACCCCGCCTCAATCGCCGCAAGCTTAAACTCCTTAATCGGTCTCTGCTCAGCTTCGCACTTCTGGATGTAGTTTTCGTCGAAGTCTCCCTGGGCGAAGAATTCGTCGATGCTCTCCAAAAGCAGTTCCTGTTCCTCAGTTTTTCTGAAATCCATACATATCTCCTTTCATATGTCCCGCAGCTGTTAAATGCGTGGCAAACTCACACTCATACTCCAGCGCAATCTTTGTACCAAGTCTTGCACCTATTTCAAAGACTGCCGCAAAAGCCGTTTTCCCCATCCTTTGCAAGATATTATGGATATACGTTTCCGCCTTTTGCTTCCCGCACCGCTCTTTACGACAGCTGCTGCAGTGGGCAAAAACTGTAGCGTATGTCAACAATGTAACAATACATTATTGTATCGATGCGCTACACTTTAGGGCATAGTTGGTAATTATGCGTGTATTATTGACATTATTATTAATAGTTTTATATAATATTTTTGATTTAGTTGACGTACGGTGCTATACTATGAAATACAGGCGGCTACATATCCTGCGCTTAAGCAACCGGAGGAGGGGCTGATATGGAGAACGAAAACTTTTTACCGGTACAAGACGAGCGTGTGCTGGAGCTAATACGAGATTCTCTGCTCAGGTGCCGTGCCTCAGGTGTCCCTGAGTTCGTGCAGGCGCTGCCTGAAGTCTCTCAGGAGGCAAAAAAAATCTGCCGGGAACATGTATCCGGACATACCATACTCATAAGGGAGTCGTCCCCGGAGTATTTCACCAAACTCACTGAGGTATTGGAGGCGCATGGAGCGCTTCTCATGTATGTTGCCGCCAATCTGGACGTCTACGCGCGGTATGGCAACCAGGAGCTCAAAGATGAGTTGAGGCAAATTAATCTCCGCTTTGGCACCAACTTGTCCGAAGACAACGTAGGCACAAATGCAGCCGCACTATGTGATGCTGCCGGCTGCGGTGTGTGGACCATAGGAGATCAAAATTACGCCGAGGTCTTGCGTCCATACGCCTTTTATTCGTTTGCAATACACGCCAAATACAATCGCATGGCGCACGTCCTGCTTGCAGTGCGCCGCGAACGGCTCAGTCCCGCTTTAGTCGGTCTTTTCCGGCTTATCGAGGCCACGGAATCCGTTTTTTCTTCCGGCATGCTGACTGAGGACGTAATACTTAAAGACGCCTTGTTTCAAGACAATTACAGCGAGCAGCAAACTGAAAATCTTCTGATAATAGTAGGAAGCAGTGGAAAGATAACTTACGCAAACAATCTCTTTTATATCGTTTTCAATACCTCATATAAGGAGGTCATAAACTACTCTCTTGAAGAGGTCGTACCGGAACTGGGCTATGCCTTGGAAGGGCTGCGCGACAGTGTATCATTGCCCTCACCCAGACAGGTGAGATTTTCCGCGCTTGGTACAGCTGATTATTTTGTGACCTGCACGCATACGAACCAGAAAATACCTCGCAACGGTCTTGCTATAACCATTCAAAAAGTAATGACCCCGACGCAGAGTAACGCCAAGGCCGAGGGCAAGGCACGTTATACTTTCGACGATTTGATCGGAACATCGGAGGACTTCAGGCAGCTCAAGCGCTTTGCTGCGCGCATCGCTGCGACAAACTGCACAGTTCTTATACGCGGAGAGAGCGGCACCGGCAAAGAGCTCTTCGCCCATTCCATACACAACGCCTCAGAGCGGTTTGACCAGCCTTTTGTATCGATAAACTGCGCAGCCATTCCGCGAGAGCTAATAGGAAGCGAGCTTTTTGGATATGTTGGCGGGGCCTTTACAGGTGCCAGCCGCACAGGCGCCAAGGGAAAATTTGAACTTGCAAACGGCGGAACGCTGTTCTTGGATGAAATAGCTGAGATGCCTCCGGATATGCAGAGCGTGCTGCTGCGCGCTCTCGAGGAGGGCACCATTACCCGCATAGGCGGCAGCAAGCCTATACCTGTGGACGTCCGGCTCATTGCGGCGACAAACCAGAAGCTGGAGGACTATATACGTTCCGGCAAGTTTCGTTTGGACCTCTATTACAGGCTGAATATCATTTCTCTCAATATGATCCCGCTGCGTGAGCACAAGGACGACATAAATGTGCTTGCCGACTACTTCGTTACGAAGTTTTCCAAGCTGCACGGCAAGCCTTGTGACGGCATTTCTGCCGAGGTCAGAAATGTGCTCCGCGCATATAATTGGCCGGGAAATATTCGCGAACTGCGCAATGCAATAGAGCACGGCATCGTTGTTCTGGACACCAGGTTCATAGAGCTGCGTCACCTTCCGCAGGAGATTTCAGGCGCTGCATACTGCCACGCCGCCGCAGTCTTCCGAGATGGCAACAGCGGTGCTCAAATGGCAGACTGGCGCCGGGAGACCGCGGCACGGCTCATGCAGGAGTTCGCCGGCAACAAGTCCCGCGTTGCAAAACAGATGGGCATTGCCAGGACCACACTTTACCGCATTCTTAAACAATCCTGATCTCTCGCTTTTTCTATATCGAAACATCCCCGTTTCGGCTAGCAAAACGGGGATGTATTTTTGCTGCGAGTTGGCACGGATTTTGCGAAATAATTAACACGAAAACATCTGCTTTAAATCTATCGAGCAGAATAATGAGAGGTGTCATATGAAAATTCTCGTGTGCTGCAAATTCATCCGCGATGATAACGAGCTGACTGTAAATCCAGACAGGTCTATCAACTTGGATACTGCCCCCTGGATAATAAGTCCGTATGACCTGAATGCCATAGAAGCCGCCATGAAGCTTGCGTCGGCTGTCGAGGGCAGTACGGTCGAGGTCCTGTCAGCCGCCGGCGAGGTGCTTGACAACACAAAAATGCGCAAGGCCGTGCTTTCACGCGGACCGTCGAAGCTGTACGGGGTGAAGGTCTCCGAGTGCGGAGACCTATATTCCACCGCTTCTCTTCTTGCCCGTGCCGTTGAGCGCATCGGCTGCGCAGACCTGGTCATCTGCGGCGAAGGCAGCGGCGACATGTACACTCAGGAGCTTGGCTGCATGCTGGGCGCTTTCCTGGGCGTCGCCTCGCTCAATGCTGTGGATTCTCTCACTTGGGAGGACGGCGCCATCCTTGCACGCCGCGGCGGCGATAACCGCAAGGAGACCTTCAGGTTAAGCGGGCCGGCAGTCATATCTGTAACAAGTGATATATGCCGCAGCCACATCCCGTCCATGAAGGACATACTTGCGGCCGGCAAAAAGCCTGTTGAGATCTGGGATGCCGTCGAGCTTTCCGGGCAGGCTGCTGTATCGCAGACATTGTCCGTGCTTGCCCCGGAGCGCACCGAACGCAGTCAGGTAGTCTTCCGCACTGGAGACGAAGGCGGCATAGAAGCGTTTGCCAAGGCAATTAAGAAGTATCTTTAAAAGGAGCTTTAACGATGAAAAACATTTTTGTGTTTGCCAATACCGCCGCCAGCGTGGCCGAGCTCACGACCGGCGCAGCGGCTCTCGGCGAGAGGGTTACTCTTATAACCTCCGGCAGTACTTACGGATGTGCGTCAATCGTCTATACATATCCTGCTGAGTTATCCGCAGTGAGCATACTGCCCGCAGCGGCCGCTCTGGTAGCCGCCTCCGGGGCGGAGCTCCTCATATGCGAAAACAGCAGCGACGGCAAGCTCGTCGGCGGTTACTGCGCCGCGAAGCTTGGAGCCAGCCCTCTGTGCGATTCGCAGGGCCTTGATTTTGACGGAGAGGGCTTGATCTCCACCCGGCTTGTATACGGAGGCAGCGCAATAAAAACCGAAAAGAGCCCTCTGCCTGCTGTAGCCATTATGAATGCCGGCGTATTTGATGCCTCTGCAAGCTCCGGGGTTCCGGAAATACTAGAGCTTGAGGGCTCCGCTCAGGATGGGCTCGAGCTCGTCGGCACAAGTGCGCTTGAGACTTCAACGGTCAATCTGGCCGCTGCAAAGCGGGTCGTCGGAGCCGGCCGCGGCCTCGTGTCCGCAGACAACATCCCCGCCCTTGAAAAGCTGGCTGAAATACTAGGCGCGGAAATAGGCTGCACCCGTCCAGCGGCTGAGGAAGAAAACTGGTTTCCCAAGGAGCGTTATATAGGCGTGTCCGGTTGTATGATCAAGCCGAATTTCTATCTTGCCGTCGGGATCTCGGGCCAGATACAACACATGGTCGGCGTAAACCAGGCCAACGTCATTTTCTCAATAGACAAAAACGAAAACGCCCCCATCATCAGCCAGTCTGATTACTCGCTTATAGGAGACGTCGGCTGTGTGCTCCCGGCGCTTATTGAACAGCTCGGTTAAGTTCACAGGCTGCGCCGTACACTAAGCTGAAAGAGGTGTAACATAATGTACGGACTTGGAAGTTTAGTCACAAAAGCTGCGCGCTTTTTCCCCAACCGGATGGCTGTTGCCGACGAGGATGGTTCCCTAAGCTACCTTGAACTCAACGACATGGTAAACCGCACGGCAAATTATCTTGTATCTCAGGGCTTTGTTAAAGGCTCCCGAATGGCCTTTCTCTGCGATAACTGCAAAGAGTTTGCAGTTATGTATTTGGCAACTCAGAAGGTCGGAATAGTGGCTGTCCTGCTCAACTACAGGGCCACAAGAGATGAACTCTCCAGAGATGTACGCAGGTCGCATTGCGAGGCGATATTTTATGCCCCCAAATGGAAGGACATCATATCTGAGCGTTGTCTTGGGGGCAGCGATGTTCGGCTTTGCATAAGTTTCGGCGGCGACATGCCCTTTGGACATCTGAGCCTGGAACATATGTGCGAGCTCTCCGAGGGCACAGAGCCCGAAGTAGAGATATCTGAAACGGACATCTCCACCATACTTTACACAAGTGGTTCCACCGGTCTTTCCAAGGGCGTCGTACGCACGCACAGGATGAGCTGCGAATACGCCATGCAAATAGCGGCAGAGCACGAATATTACAAGACGGAGCCGATCTGCATACTGTCTCACAGCCCGCTTTTTCACACCGGCGGACTGAGCATGCTGATGAAAGCACTTGTCCTCAGCGGCTCATATGTGGGCGTAAACGGCGTAAGCCCTGAGCATATGGCTCCGCTCATTGAAAAATACCATGTAAACCAGTTCTTTTTAGTGCCTCCCGTCAACATTATGCGGTTAAGCGGCAGCCCTGCGATGCAGGAGCACGACGTGTCCAGTGTCAAGCACATATGGGCAACCGGCGGAAAGTTATCGACAGAGTATGTCCGCACGATGCTTGAGTTGTTCCCCGGAGCCAGAGTAAAGACTTCATACGGCGGCACGGAATTCTGCGCCGCAAGCAGCATAAGCTTTATTCTCAGCCCTGACGAAGTTGAGGATAATGCCGAGCTGATAGACAGCGCGGGATGCATAGGCATGTTCGTAGACGTCAGACTTATTGATGAAAACGGCAAAGATGTCGCCCAGGGTCAGCCTGGAGAACTCATTGTTTCCTCTCCCTTCGTCATGAAGGAGTATCTCGATGACCCGGTGGAAACCGAAAAAGTTCTCATCGATGGTTGGTATCATACCGGAGATGTGTTCCGCATTGATCCAAACGGGTTGCTGCATTTTCTGGACCGAAAAAGCGCCATGATAAAGACCGGCGGCGAGAACGTCTACCCGAACGAAGTCGAATCCGTGCTGCGTGAGCACCCCGACATAGTCGACTGCGCCGTCGTCGGGCTCCCCGACGCCAAATGGGGCGAAGCAGTAGCCGCAGCTATAGTGCCCGGTCCCCATGGTGTGGATCTCAAAGATGTCGCCGACTTCGCCAAGCGTAAGCTTGCAGGTTTCAGGAAGCCCCGATATTACCTGCTCTTGGACAGCCTGCCTCGCATGGCATCTGCCAAGATAGACAGGCGCGCTCTGCTGGACAGCGATAAATATAAGTTTATCCCAGCCAGCGATATAGCCTGACCTGCTGCAAAATCTTAAATATATGGAGATGAATTGCTATGAATACCGCTCTAAATGAGGCCCTGACCCGGCTTGAAGGGCTCTTGGGGCAGAAGTGCATATATTTGGCAGACAACATTGGTCAAGACTACTGCCACGACGAGCTGGCCGGCGGGAAGGCATACACGCCTGACGCTGTAATAGAGGCAACGACAACTGAAGATGTTGCTGCGACTCTCAAATGCTGCTTTGACGCGGGCATCCCTGTTACAGTGCGCGGCGCAGGGACAGGCAAAGCCGGCGGCTCCGTAGCCGTCAAGGGCGGAGTCGTGCTCTCGCTCAAGGGCATGAACAAAATACTTACGTTTGACGATGGCAAACGCACGCTGACGGTTCAGCCGGGTGTGCTGCTTCAGGACGTCAAAGCCGAGGCCGAGGCCCACGGTCTTAACTATCCGCCCGACCCCGGCGAGCAGACAGCGACCATAGGCGGCAATGCCTCCACAAACGCTTCCGGCCCCTCTGCTCTCAAGTATGGCAAAACCAAGGACTACATTTTGGACGCCACTCTGGTCCTCGCGGACGGCAGTGTGGTCAAGCTGTCCGACAAGCCGGAATACGCTGCGGTGCTGGGCAGCGAAGGAACTCTGGCTGTAATAACGGAGCTGACTCTCCGACTCATCGAGCGTCCAAAAGAGGATGTCATTCTGCTGCTGCCCTTTGCAGACTCGGAAACTTGTATAAATGCTGCCATAAAGCTCATTGAGCGGGACCCCTCTGCGCTGGAATATCTGGATACTGATATAGTTGAGTTCTCCGGAAGCGTCACGGGAAACCCTGTGTTTCCTGTGGAGATGGATGGAGAGCGGATCGGCGCCACGCTCATGCTCCAGCTGGAGGGCGAGAGCGAGGATGAGCTCGACGAGGTCATGGAGGCAGTTGCCGAGCAGTCCGAGGAGCTTGAGTGCCTGGACATTCTCGTGGTGGACACTCCGACGCTCAAGCGCGACGTCTGGGCTGCGCACGACGCGTTTCATACTTCCATGGAAACGGCTAAGTGTGAGCGTGAGCTGAACATCGGCATACCTGCGCAGCACATGGCGGAGTTTGCGGCCTATGTCAAGCGCCTTGGCGAGGAAAAGGGACTCAAAGTCATGTTGTATGCACACGTTGGCAGCGGAGGCATGCACATTCATGCAGCGGCAGACATGGACAAGGAGTCGTTTGAGACAGCTGTTTCAGACTTCAGCCGAGAAACCTATGCAAAATGCGCGCAGCTGGGCGGAGACATCGTCGGTGAGTACGGCGTGGGCTATTCGAAAACGGAAAGCTTCCGGGCGTTCGCCCCTGAGAGTTATGCCGAATTCGAGGCTCTGAAATCGAAGTTCGACCCTGCCGGCATACTCAATCCTGGAAAGGTGGTGGGCTAATGCTTCAAATGTTAGTCTGCGTAAAGCAGGTCCCGGATGTGGACCAGATGAAGATGGACCCGGAGACGGGCACTCTTATAAGGGCGGGAGTCCCCGCCATTCTAAACCCCTTGGATGCTAACGCGCTGTCGGCGGCTCTGAGTGTAAAGGAGGCCTGGGGCGGAGAGATAACGCTCATTACCATGGGTCCGCTGAACGCAGAAGCCGTGCTGCGCGAGTGTCTGGCTGTCGGTGCAGATCGTGCGATTCTTGTAACGGACCGTGCATTCGGTAATGCAGACACGCTGGCTACCAGCTACTCTATAGCCTCTGCTGCCAAGCAGTATGGGAAATACGACCTGATATTCTGCGGAAAGGAAACCCTGGACGGCGCGACCGGACAGATGGGGGCACAGCTGGCAGAAAGGTTCGACTCTGCACAGGTCACCAGCGCACGCCTCATAAAGGAAGTCGATGAGGAACGGCAATCGCTCATTGTCGAGCGTGAGCTGGAAACCGGAGTGGAGACCCTGGAGGTGAAAATGCCTTGCCTTTTCACGATGGAAAAGACGAACTATCCGGCGCGGATACCGAACCTCAAGGGAAAAATGCGCGCAAAGAAAGTCGAAATCGTGACCGTTACGGCGAATGACATTCCTGGTCTGGACAGGGCCCGTATAGGCGACCCCGGTTCTCCTACGAAGGTGCCGAGGATGTTTCCTCCTGTGCTCCCGGAACCCGGTATGATCATAGATGAGGGCAGCGTAGAGGCAAACGTTTCTAAGCTGTTTGAACTCATAAAGGGCTGAGGGGGGCAGCAAACATGGAAAAGAGCAATTGCAAGGACATGTGGGTCCATATAGAAACTGACGGCGGCCAAGTTCACTCTGTTGGTCTGGAGCTTTGCTGCGAGGTGCGTAAGTTGTGTGACATCTCGGGTGACAGGCTTTTTGCGGTCGTTGCCGGAGAGGTCCCCGAATCCGAGGTCAACAAAGTCAAGGACTGCGGAGTTGACGGGCTCATATTGGTATCAGGCACCGGCTACGAGCGCTACAATACCGAGGCATATACCAACCTGTATACTGAGCTCTGCCGCAAATACCAACCCAGCGCGGTATTTGTAGGGGGCACGACAAACGGCAGGGACTTTGCTCCAAGGTTCGCAGCCCGGCTGGAAACGGGGTGCACGAGTGACGCCACTGAAGTCATCTATAATCCAGACAGCGGGGACATAGAATTTGTGGAGCCCGCAGCCGGCGGCAAGATAATGGCTGTAATAACTATACCGGAGCTCCGGCCGCAGGTTGGAACCATACGCCCGGGCACATTCAAGCTCGCACCAGCGGGTCGCCGGTCTCAAATAGATGTGATAACGGAGAATATCTCTTATCCGGAATCAGAGATACGCAGCAAGTTGTTGAATTTTGCTGCCGATGAAGTAGATCCTGAGATTGATATCTCCAATTGTGAAACCATAGTTTGCGTAGGCTCGGCTCTGAAGGAGGAAAGCCTGCCCAAGTACCGAAAGCTGGCCAAACTGCTTGGAGGAAAGTTGGCCTGCACGCGGCCCGTGGTCGACAGGGAGCTGTTGCCTTACAAATTGCAGGTTGGCCAGTCCGGCGTAATGATAAAGCCCCGGCTGTACATAGGTTTCGGCATTTCCGGAGCCGTGAACCATGTCACCGGCATAGACGCCGTCACTTTCGTTGCGGTGAACACGGACCCCTCTGCGCCAATCTTCAACTACTGCGACTATGGCATAGTTGCAGACATGGACAAGGTCTGTGACGCCATGCTCACCGCACTGGAAAAATAAGAATCCGCCCTGTCCGCAAAGCGGTCCGGGCGGGGCGCAGGCAGGCAGAGCCAGGAGGAACCGGCAATGCAGATGAAATTTGAACAGTCTCAAAAGCAAACAAATACCATGACCCAGAAGCTCATACAGAACGTTGAAGTTCTTCAGATGAGCTCTCAGGAACTCATGGACTACATCTGCGAGCAGGCAACTGAAAATCCGGTAATAGATATGGATGCGCTGAGTTCCTCTGAAATGCAAAACAGGCTCGATTGGCTGCGCAGTAACGAAAGGCGCGACCATGCCCCGGCGCAGACTGATGATGACGGTTTTGATGCGCGCGACAGAACATGCGGGCACTCCTACGGCAGCAGCCTTAAAGAAAGTCTCCTGATTCAGCTTTCTGCGCTTGGGATCGACAGTACAGAAAACGAGATCTGCCGGTATCTCATTGCCTGTGTCGATTCGCGAGGATATCTCAATGAGGACCGCGATTCCGTGGCAGAGGCTTTTGGCGCGTCACCCGAGACGGTACAGCGCTGCATGGACCTGCTGCGCAGCTTTTCTCCACCTGGTGTTTGTGCCGCCGGGCTTAAAGAATGTCTTGCGGCCCAGATCGCGCTACACCCTGAAGACAAGCTTGCCGCGCAGATCATAGAACATCATCTTGATGGCGTGGCGCGTGGTCATTATGCACATATTGCCAAGGCCCTGGGCACATCTGTGGACGAGGTGCGCGCCGCTGCGGAGCGGATCAGGCAGTTATCCCCCAATCCTTCCGCAGGCTTTGAGGACAGGGACAACATATATTACACACTTCCCGACGCGCAGATAAGAGTGGAGCACGGCAGCCTGAAGGTAAGTCTTTTTCAGTCATATACTCCGAGCCTGAAAATCAGCAGCTATTATGAAAATCTTTTTCGGAACACTGATGATGAAGGCGTAAAAGAGTATTTGCTCAACAAATTGAATTCTGCCCAGTGGCTCATCAAATGCGTGTCTCAACGAGAGGAAACCTTGCTCAATTGTATTGAAGCTATTGCCGAAATACAGAGCGCATACTTTTTGGGAACCAGTTCTGTGCTCGCTCCCATGACGCTGGGAGACGTGGCTGAGCGGATGGGCGTCCACAAATCCACGGTCAGCAGGACGATCCGCGGCAAATTCATACAGTGCAGCGCGGGCGTACTGCCGGCAAAGAGCTTCTTTGTCCAAAAGCTTGGCCGGAAAAGCAGCAAAGGCGATTCCTCTGACATGGCGCGGTCCATGATTTTGCAGCTTGTCTCCAACGAAGATAAGCGTGCGCCGCTTTCAGACCAGAAGATATGTGAACTGATGGCAAAGAACGGCGTGGACATTTCCCGAAGGACCGTTGCAAAATATCGTGAGGCCCTCGGAATACCGGGGACCTTCATCCGCAAAGTTTCCGGCTGAATATCTGTCCATTAGCAATAGCACAGCAGCGGCGGTGGACGGGAATGGATGCCTCGATTTTAAAAAGTTGAAGAGTTAGCGGGGCCTCAGGCCGGGGCTTTCTATGGACTTTTACCTCCCTAACAACAAGAGCACAGCCCGTGCGGGCTGTGCTCTTGTTTTATTGAAACTGGCTTTTAGGATTTAAGCTCCTCTATCAGTGCGGGGATGAAGTTTCGGTAGTCGTCGACAACGCCGAAGTGGGCGATGTCGAAGATCGGCGCGTCTGCGGCCTTGTTCACGGCCACGATGCACTCTGCATTCCGCATGCCGAGCTGATACTGCACGGAGCCGGATATGGCGACGTTGACAATGACCTTCGGCGCCACGGTGACGCCGCTCTGGCCGATCTGCTTGTCGTGCTCAAGCCAGCCGCAGTCGACCAGTGGCCGCGACGAGGCCAGCTGTCCACCCAGCAGTTCCGCCAGCTCCCGGAGCATGGCCAGGTCCTCCTGGCTCTTTATCCCGCGTCCGCCCGCGACGATAGCCGGCGCGGCGTCGATGGCCTCGTCCGCGCCCTCCGCCCTCGCCGTCTCGACGACGACATAGTCCGGGTCGGGGCTGACCTCGACGCTCTCCTCATGCAGCACCCCGGCCGAGCCCGGCACGGGCTCCTTGGGCCTGCAGATCTGCGGGTGCACGGTCACCATCTGCGGCCGGCGCTCGGGTATAGCGATGTGGGCGAGTATCTTGCCGCCGTAGGCGGGCGTGGTCTGGCAGAACACGCCGTCCTCGTCAAAGCTGAGGTCTATCGCGTCTGCCGTGAGGCCCGTATCCAGCGAGACCATGACCCGCGGGGCCAGGTCCCTGCCCAGCGGCGTCGCTCCAAAGAGGACGATGGAGGGGCGGTATCTCTCAGCCAGCTGCGTCAGCGCGGCCTGATAGGGCCTTGCGCTGTACTCCGCGAGGGCGTCGTTCTCGGCGAGGATCACCTCGTCGGCGCCGCGGTCAAAGAGCTCCTGAACCAGAGGGCGGACGCCGCTGCCCAGCAGCACGGCCGTGACCGTCTCGCCGCAGGCCGCCTGCAGCTCTCCGGCCTTGGCCAGCAGCTCGAACACCGTCGGGTGCAGCACGCCGTGCTCTTGCTCGGCAAAAACCCATATGCCCTTGTGATCTTCCTTTGCCATTCGCTCGCCTCCTCAGATCAGATGCCTGTCCCTGAGCGCCGCGACAAGGGTCCTGGCCATGTCGGCGGGGCTTCCGGACAGATACACGGTGTCCGCGCTGAGCTTTTCGGGCTCGAACACCCTCTTGGTGCAGGAGGGGGAACCGGGGACGCCGGTTTTTGCGGTGTCGCAGCCGAGGTCGGCGGCGTTCCAGGTGGTGCGGGGCTTTTTCAGTGCGCGCATGATGTTTATGGGCGTGGCATAGCGGGGCTTATTGATGCTGCCGCAGACCGTCACGGCCGCGGGCAGCTTCACGCGCACCGTCTGGCGAATGGAGCCGAGCTCCCTTTCGCAGCGCGCCCAGCCGTCCTCGACGCTGATGCCGGACACCAGCGTGACCTGCGGCACGCCTAGGAAGGCCGCGGTCGCAGGGCCCGTCTGGGCGGTGTCGCCGTCGACGGCGTGGCGGCCGAAGATGAGCAGATCAAAGCCGCCTATCTTCTCCGCGGCCTTGGCGAGGACGTAGGAGGTAGCCAGCGTGTCCGCGCCGCCGAAGGCGCGGTCGGAGAGCAGATATGCCTCATCACAGCCCATGGCCAGCGCCTTCTTGAGCGCCTCCTCGGCCTGCGGCGGGCCCATGGTGACAGCTGCGACGGTGCCGCCGTGCGCTTCGCGCAGCTGGAGCGCAGCCTCCACGGCGTTGGCGTCGAGCGGATTGAGCATGCTCTTGACGCCCTCGCGGCAGAGGTTCCCGGTCTTGGGGTCGAGCTTGACGTCGTCCGTGTCCGGGACCTGCTTTACGAATACTATTATCTTCATGCTCACTTCACGCCCATCCAGCCGGAGATGACCATGCGCTGGACCTCGCTGGTGCCCTCGTAGATCTCGGTGACCTTGGCGTCGCGCATCATGCGCTCGACGGGGTAGTCCTTGGTGTAGCCGTAGCCGCCGCAGAGCTGCACGGCGCGGTTGGTGACGTAGGACGCGGTCTCGGAGGCGAAGAGCTTGGCCATGGCGGCGAGGTGGGTGTAGGGCTGGCCGGCCTGCTCGGCCGCGGCGGCGCGCCAGACCAGCAGCCGCGCGGCGTCCGTGCGGGTCTGCATGTCTGCGAGAGTGAACTGGGTGTTCTGGAACTGGGAGATCCTGCGGCCGAACTGGATGCGCTCCTTCGTGAACTTGACGGCCTCATCGATGGCGCCCTGAGAGATGCCTACGGCCTGGGCGCCGACGCCGATGCGTCCGCCGTCCAGCGTGGCCATGGCTATCTTGAAGCCCTTGCCCTCGGCGCCGAGGCGGTTCTCCACGGGGACGTGGACGTTGTCGAACACCAGCTCGCAGGTGGAGGAGGCGCGCAGGCCCATCTTGTTCTCGGGCTTGCCCATGGTGAAGCCGGGCATGTCGCGCTCGAGGATGAAGGCGGTTATGCCCCTGGTGCCCTGCTCCTTGTCGGTCATGGCGAACACGATGAACACGTCCGCGGCGCCGGCGTTGGTGATGAACACCTTGTTGCCGTTGAGAACGTAGTGGTCGCCCTCGAGGACGGCGGTGCTCTTCTGCATGGAGGCGTCGGTGCCCGCGCTGGGCTCGGTCAGGGCGAAGGCGCCGAGCTTCTGGCCGCTGGCGAGGGGCTTGAGATACTTCTCCTTCTGCGCCTCGGTGCCGAAGGTCATTATCGGCCAGCAGCAGAGGGAGGTGTGGGCGGAGAGGATTATGCCGGTGGTGGCGCAGACCTTGGAGAGCTCCTCCACAGCCAGGACGTAGCCTATCTGGTCAATGCCGCTGCCGCCGTACTCCTCAGGGATGGGCAGGCCCATCATGCCCAGCTCCGCCATCTTCCGGACGGTCTCGGTCGGAAAGCGCTCGGTCTCGTCAAGCTCCTTGGCCAGGGGCTTTACCTCGTTCTCGGCAAATTCGCGGAACGTCTGCTGCAGCTGGATGTGCTCCTCGGAGAGATTAAACATGGTTTTTCTGTCCTTTCTCATCTTAATATGAATAGTCGTTCAGTTTTTTGCTTTTAGAATTGGGCGCGCTGAGGGCAGGGGCCCGTTACGCGCCCGTTTTTACTGTATTTCAGAAGAAATTGCGAAGCTCGTAGATGAATTCATCCTCATGGTCGAGCATGCAGCCGTGGCCGCCGGGGATGATCGCCTCGTGATAGCTGCCGCCGTTGGCGCTGTACCTGTCGAGCACGAAGCGGGTCTGGCTGAGCATGGGCTGGGGCGGGCAGACTTCCTCGCCGGGGTAGCCGGGCACGAGGCCGGCCTTGCCGAGGAAGGCCAGGTCGCAGGCGCTGGTGTCGGAGACCATGAGATCCTGCTCGCCGCGTATCCAGAGGATGGGCGGCTTGTTGGGGATATCGGCCAGGCCGCTGAGGTCGCACCAGTTGGGGGCCATGGTGTTGCAGATGCCCCTGTCGCCGGCGACGACGAAGGGCCAGCTGCCGCACGTGGTCGAATTGCCGGGATAGAAGCCCTCTCCCACCCGGGTGGTGAGCACGCTGTCGATGAATTTCTCCCTCAGTGCGGGCTCTATCTGGTAGGTCGGCGTGACATAGACGGTGTCTATGACGGAGCCGATGAAGGCCCGGTCGCCGGACTGGAGCGCGGCGACGAGCTGGGCGTTTGCGCAGCCGGCGCCGCTGGCGAGGCCGAGGGGCTCGAGCTTTTTACCGTCCGCGTCATAGGTGCCGCCGAAGCCGTATGGGGAGAGCGGGGCCTGGAGCACGACGGCCTCCAGCCGCTCGCTGTGGTCTATGGCGTACTGCATGGCCACGCCGCCGCCCAGGGACCAGCCCAGGATGGAGAACTTGTCCCAGCCCAGGGCCTCGACCAGCTCGTGGATGTCGTCGGAGAAGTCGCGCATGCCCCGGGTGGCGTCCACGGGGAGCGCGTCGCTGCCGCCGAAGCAGCGGAGGTCGGGAGCGACCATGTAAAACTCATCCGCCAGCCGCTCCATGAGCGGCTCATAGAAGGCGGAGGAAGACGCGTTGCCGTGGATGAGCAGAAGCTTGCGCGCGCCGGGCGTGCCGTGGACCCGGTAGGCGGTGGTGAGCCGGGAGGTAGTTATAGTTTTAAGTTCCATAATTACTCCTTTGCCGCGCTGGGGTCCTCCTCTCCGAGAAAGTCGAAGTCGACCTCCACGCGGAAATCCATGTTTTTCTTTTGTTCCCTGTCCACTTCGCGCAGCTGGGGCGAGTCGCCGGTGAACATGCCGCCGTCTAGCACCTTCATGACCTCGTCGGTGATGCGTTCAAAGTCGACGCTGTTTTTTTCAAACATGCCGTATTTGAGGCCGACGAAGTTGGATATGCCCATGAGCATGTATGCCAGGACCTCGCTGTCGATATCGCGCACCTCGCCTTTTTTCTTGCCGCTGTTTATGCTGCGCATGTAGGACTTGCAAAAGTTCTCATAGTACTCGGTGAAGAGCTTGCGGTCCACGTAGAGCGATTCCCAGATTATGTTGTACATATAGGGATTCTTCGCAATGAACTCCAGCCAGGCCTTGATGCCCGCGCGCTCCGCGCTGCGGCGGTCGGGGCAGTTCGAGGTCTTGATGGAGAGCTCCTTCCTTATCCTGTGGCTGAACTGGAGCAGCAGATAGCGGTAGAGGCTGAGCTTGCTGTCGAAGTAGACGTAAAATGTTCCCGCGGCCACGCCCGCGAGCTGGGTTATGTCCGCAATATTTGCCCCGTAATAACCGCGCTCATAGATGAGCTGCGTGGCGGCGGAGAGGATGCTGTTGAGCGTGTCCACGCCCTTTTTGGTCCTTGGTACTTTCAGTAAATCGGTCATGCTTACCTCCGGGTGATACACAACATTTTTGTATTGATTATACGCCTCGGGAGGGCCGCTTTCAATTACTGTTTGCTGAAAATACATCGCCGGATCAAACAATGCTGTATTTATCCTTGACAGTATTCGCAAAGCCCAGGATCAGGCTGGTGAACAGCAGCGGCTGTTCATACATGGAAGCGTGGCCGCTGTTTTGTATGATCAGATGGTGGCTGTCGCGGATGTTCCGCGCGAGGAACTGCTGCTCCTCTATCGGGGTCAGGTAGTCCTGCTGGCAGGAGACAATGAGCACGGGGCAGGTGACTCTGTCCAGCCTGTCGCGGACGTCGTAGTTGACCGAGCTGTTCGTGAGGCGGATCATGGACTGGATGAAGCTCTGGTTGTTGAAAACGGGTATCAGCTGCTCGCGCCTGCGCTCCATCCAGTCGTTGTGCTCTATGAAGAAGCTGGGGGAGTATATGACGGGTATTGCGGTGTAGTAATAGCTCTCGCCGTCCCCGGCGGCCAGGTTCCAGGCCCTGCCGACGTCGTTGAGCCAGGCGCCGGTGGCGGCGGTGGCGTTGAAGAGCATGAGCCGCTCCACGCGCTCCGGGTGCTCTATGGCGTACTCCAGCCCCACCTCGCTGCCGTAGGAGATGCCGGCGATGCAGACCTTCCCGAGTCCCAGGTGGTCGAGCAGCGCTTCGACGAGGCGTATCTGCACGGAGTGGTCATACGGCTCCGTCATCTTGGCGCTGCGGCCCTGGTCGAGCATGTCGAGGAGGATGAGCTGGTTCTGGGCCGAGAGCGGCTGCACGAATTCGGCCCAGCTGCGGCAGGACATCATTATGCCGTTGAGCAGCAGCAGCGGGCGGCCCTCGCCGTGCAGCTCGTAATATATCTGCTTTCCCTCAAATGTGAACTCTGCCATCAGCGCTTACCTATGATGCCGCAGGCGAGCGCCTGGTCCCAGAGCTCGTCCCTGAACTTGGGATGGGCGATGTTTATGAGCGCCTCCACCCTCTGCCGGATGTTGGTGCCGCGCAGGTCGGCCGCGCCGTACTCGGTGATGACGATGTCCACGTCGTTCCTCGAGAGGCTGACCGCAGCGCCGCGCTGGAGCTGGGCGACGATCTTGGAGACCTCATGTCTCTCGCCGGTGGTCTTGTCCTTCACCATGGCGGTGGAGTAGAGCGCGATGATGGAGCGTCCGCCCTTGGACATCTGCGCGCCGACCGCCGTGTCGGACTGGCCGCCGGTGCCGGAAAACTGCCGCGAGCCTATGGACTCCGAGGCGCACTGGCCGGTGAGGTCCACCTCGAGGCTGGTGTTGATGGAGATCTGGTTGTCGTTCTGCGCGATGACGTAGGGGTCGTTCACCCAGGCGCCGTCGTAGAGCGCCACGCCCTGGTTGTGGTCCACGAAGTCGTAGAGCTCCTGCGTGCCGAGTATCATGGTCGCCACCATCTGACCGCGGTTTATCTGCTTGCGCTTGTTGGTGATGACGCCCATCTTGACGAGCTCGGCCATGCCGCTGGTTATGAGCTCCGTGTGCACGCCGAGGTCGTTCTTCTCCTTGAGGAACTCCGCAACGGCGTTGGGGATGCCGCCGATGCCGAGCTGGATGCAGGCCCCGTCCGGCACATAGCCGGCGATGAGGCGGCCTATGCTCATGTCCTTCTCGTTGGAGGGCGCGTCGGGGACGATGGGGACGGGGTAGCCCGCCTCTACAAGGTAGTCCACCTCGGAGCAGTGTACGACGTGGTCGCCGTAGACGAAGGGGTAGTTGAGGTTTATCTCGAGTATCGTGATGTCCGCGGCCTCCATCATGCGGCGCTCATAGGTGTTGGAGGTGGACAGGGAGATATAGCCGTTCTTGTCGGGCATAGAGGCGGCGCCGACGTAGATGTTCGGCTTGTTGCGGTAGAGCCACTTGGTGGCGGCCAGGTGGAGATGGTTGGGGATGAAGGCCATGTTGCCCTGCTCGTGGGCGCGGCGCATGGCGGGCGCGTAAAACCAGCCGTCCACGGAGAAGGTGTCCGCATATTCGGGCTTGTAAAACTCGCAGGAGTGCGTGGGGTTGCAGTTTACTATCTTGACGCCCTTGACGCTGCCCGCCAGGGTGTGGATGTTCTCCATGAAGAGCCCCGCCTCGCTTGCGCCGAGGCCGGTGACCACGATGTCGCCGCTCTTGACTAGCGAGAGGGCCTTTTCCAGGGAGATAATTTTGGAAGTGTAGTCCATAATCCTTTCCTCCGTCGGTATACAGGCGGCCGGCGGGCGGCCGCCTGTACTCAGATTAAATCACAGTCAGCCGATGGCGGCAAGCACGTCGTCGAGCGACATGATGGGGCTGACGAGCTGCAGCTCGTAGTAGCCGCTCTCGCCGGGCTCGAGGGAGATGGTGTTGAGCGCGAGCGAGGTGACGGCCAGGCGGTCGCCGTTGGCGAAGTTGATGGAGCCGCCCATGGGCAGGTGGAACTCGGTGGCCTCCATGATGTCGTTGAAGTTGGCCCAGTTGAGCTCGAGGCCGCTCTCGTCAAGGGCGGTCAGCGCCTGGACGAAGATGCTGCCCGCTATGTAGCCGGCCATGGCGTAGGAGTTGAGGGCGTAGTCGTTGCCGGAGCCGCCGTTTTCAAGCTCCCAGGCGCTTATCGCGGCGTAGAAGGTGAGGTAGTCGTTCATGCCCTCCTCGGTGCTGGTGTCGAGCCAGGCGGTGGAGTAGACCCTGCGGTCGGCGGTGACGGAGCCGTTCTCGACAAAGGCGCCGAGAGTCTCGGCGGAGGCGTTGACGTAGGAGGTGATGACGTCGGCGTTGTAGTCGGCGTCGCGCATGGAGGCCATCAGCGTGGCGAGCGGGACCTGGTTCATGCAGGCGATGACCACGTCGCAGCCGTTGTTCTTGAGGACGTTGACCGCGGCGGAGTAGTCGGTGGCGGCAGCGTCCACATCCTGATAGAATATCTCGACGTCGAGCGTCTCGGCCTGCTTCTTGACGCCGTAGACGAGGCCGGTGCCGGCGTCGTCGGTGGTGGCCACGACGCCGATCTTGGCGGCGCCGAGGCCTATGCCGTTCTCGGCGGGGGCGACTGCGCGGGCGAGCAGGACGCGGCCCTCGGAGTTATAGATGGGCTGCACGGGGTAGATGACCCTGTCGTTGCCGGTGGCGCCCTCCTGATAGAGCTCCGCGATGCCGGTGGCGGCGTAGACCATGGGGACGCCCATCTCCTTGAGGTAGTCGAGCGTCGCGGCGACGGTGTTGGTGCCGAAGTGGCCGACTATCGCAAAGACATGGTCGGTCTCCACCAGGGTCTTGGTGTAGATGAGGCCCTGGGCGGCGTCGAAGCCGTCGTCATAGTGGATGAGCTCTATGCTCTTGCCCTGGAAGCCGCCGTTGTCGTTGTAGGCCTTGAACGCGGCCTCGAGGCCGGCGTTGAAGGGCACGCCGACGGTGGCGTAGCTGCCGGTGGTCGCGGCGGTGTTGCCGACGTAGATAGTGGTGTCGTCCACGCCCTGCACTTCCACGAAGGGGGTGTATTCGTCGCTGGAGGCCTCGGGGGCGTCGGTGTTCTCAGCGGCGGGGGCGTCGTCGCCGGAGGGGGCCGCGCTCGGATCGGATGTGGGTTCGTTCGTCAGGCCGGAGCACGCCGCAAGGGACAGGCAGAGCGCCAGCGCCAGAATGAGTGCCAGTGTCTTTTTCATTTTTACTTCTCCTTTTTTATCTTGTTCCGCGGCTGCGGTTTATGCCTTCTTGTTTCCCAGATATGCCTCAATGAGCTTTTCGTCGTGGATCAGCACATCCGCGCGTCCCTCCATACTTATGCGCCCGAGCTCGAGCACATAGGCGCGGTCGGCTATCTTGAGGGTGGCCAGGGCGTTCTGCTCCACGATGAGGATGGTCGTGCCCTCGGCGCGTATCTCCTGCAGAGCGCGGAAGATGTCCCGGATTATGAGCGGCGCCAGGCCGAGGCTGGGTTCGTCGAGCAGCAGGAGCTTCGGGCTGGCCATGAGCGCCCTCGAGATGGCGAGCATCTGCTGTTCGCCGCCGGAGAGGGTGCCCGCGTGCTGTTTGAGCCGCTCTTCGAGCCTCGGGAACAGAGTGAGCACGCGCTTCATGTTCCGCTCCGTCTCGGCCCGGCTGCGGATGCAGTAGGCCCCGGCGCGCAGGTTCTCCTCAACGCTCAGCTCGTTGAAGATCAGCCGCCCCTCCGGCGACATGTTCACGCCCAGCCGCGCCACGCGGCTCGCCCTGCGGCCGCCTATCTCGTTTCCGTCGAACTTCACGCTGCCGGACGCCGGCTTTATCACGCCGCTTATCGTCCTGAGCGTCGTGGTCTTTCCCGCGCCGTTTGCGCCGAGCAGCGCGACTATGCTGCCCTCGTCAACGTCCATGTTGATGTTGCGCACAGCCTGGATGGGGCCGTAATTCACGCAGAGGTCACGAATTTCAAGCAGTGCCATCAGATAACCTCCTCGTCGTCGGCGCCTAGATACGCCTGCTGCACGCCCTCATCCTTCTGGATGACGGCCGGGGTGCCGTAGGCCAGCAGCTTGCCGAAGGCTATGGCGCAGATGTTGTCACAGACATCCATGACCAGTCCCATGTCATGCTCGACCAGCAGGATCGTGCAGTTATACTCGTCCCGAATGCGTCGGATGAGTCCGGCGAGCTCCGCCGTCTCCGTGTCGTTCAGGCCCGCGGCGGGCTCGTCGAGGATTATCAGCCGGGGCGAGCACATCAGCGTGCGCGCTATCTCAATCTTTTTGAGCACGCCGTAGGGCAGGCCGAAGGCGTAGTGGCTGCTGTATTCCGTGAGTCCCATGAACTCCAGCACGCGCATGGCTCTGGCCCTCACGACCTCTTCCTCCGCCCTCAGGCGGGGCAGATGCAGCGCGCAGGAGAACAGCCCCGAGCCGAACTGCCTGTGCCCCGCGATGAGCAGGTTCTCCAGCACCGTGAGCTCGCGTATGACCTCGACGTTCTGGAAGGTGCGCACGATGCCGTGCAATATGACGTCGTGCACGCGCTCCCTCGTGAGGTCGATGGCCTTTCCGCCGCGTCCGCGGAAGAGCAGCTTGCCGGCGGTGGGCTTGTAAAACTGCGTGATGCAGTTGAACACCGTGGTCTTGCCCGCGCCGTTCGGGCCGATAAGGCCGAATATCTCGCCCTCGTGCACCTTGAAGCTCAGCCCGTCCACGGCCTTGACGCCGCCGAAGTGCATTTTGAGCTCCTCGGCCTCGAGCGCCACGCCTTCCTCGAGCTCTCGGTCCATTTCGTTGGACGCGACGGCGCGGAGCTTTTCCTCGGCCGCCGCTTTTTTGGAGCGCAGCCTGTCCAGCTTCGGCTGGAAGCTCTGCCGGACCTCGTCCTTTTTCTTCCGGGCCTCGGTTTCGGCTTCGGCCCTGATGTCGGCTATGCGCCGGTCGGCCTCGGCCTTGAGGTCCTCGCGCAGCCCGCCGGCTCTGGACGAGGCGGCCAGCTCTTTGCGCACCTCCTCGCCTATGCGGTCCAGCCTGCGCCGGAGGCTCGCAAGCAGTTCGGCCTGCCGCTCCTGGCTTATCGCGATGCCGGAGAGCAGCGCGTCCGCCTGCAGTTTCTGAAATTTTTCGCGCTCGGCCTGCTGCCGGTGCTGCGTGAGCGCAAGCTCCAGCTCCTGCTGCGTCAGGCCCTCGTATTCGGCGCCCGCCAGCTCGCGCAGCACGGGCTGCTCCAGGGCCAGATACCTGCCGGCGACCTTTTCGGCCTCCCGCCCGGCGCGGAGCTCGCTCAGCTCGCCGAGTATCGCTATGCGGTTTTCCAGCTTGCGCACCCGGTTCAGGAGCCTGCGCTCATTAAAGCTGATCCTTGACATAGCTGCGCAGCCTCCTTTCCACTCCCCGCTTTCTTATACAGCCGCGCAGGGACAGCACCATCTGCGCAAAGCCGCCGGGGAAAAACATTACCACAACGATTATCAGCAGACCCGTCACCATCGTGATGAACGCCGGGTTCTCGGTGAAGAACTGTATCTTGCTCAGGAACATGGACTGGAGCCCGTAGATGGCGAAGGTGCCGAAGGCCGTGCCCCAGAGCGATTTGGCCCCGCCGATGATAACGGCGCCCAGAATGTTCAGGGAGGTGGTGAGCGTCAGCAGCGTGGAAGTGGACGTGGTCATGTTGCGGACGTAGAGCATATAGAGCAGCCCGCCCAGCGCTGCGTTTATCGTGGAGATGACGAAGGCCATGAGCCTGTATTTCATCAGGCTGATGCCCATCGCCTGGGCCGCGGAGGTGCTGTTTTTCATGGCTATCATCGCGCGGCCGATGGGGCTGCGTATCAGATTCGAGGTCAGCAGCATCAGCACGATGAAGGTGAAGGTGATGAGCAGATAGACGGCGTTTTCGTTGACGTTCACACCGAAGAGGCAGACGTTGGTGATGTCTATCTTGATGGTGGCCTTGAGCGCCATGAGCGCGTTGCGGATGACCTCGGCCAGCGCGAGCGTCATAATGGCGAGGTAGATGCCCTCTATCCTGAGCGAGATGAAGCCGACTATGACGCCTATGGCGATGGATATCGCCAGTGTCGCGAGCAGAGTGAGGTAGTACGGCGCCCCCAGGCCCTGGATCAGATAAAACGCCGTGTACGCGCCCAGGCCTATGAAGCCCGCCGTGCCCAGCGACGCCAGGCCCGAATAGCCGAGCAGCAGGCAGAAGCCTATCGCCACTATTGCATATATCAGCGTGTTGCCCATGGCGTAGACGAACGAGGACGACAGCAGCCCGTTCATCGCGGCAAACTGCAGCGCGGCCAGTATCACGCCCGCGGCAACTATCTTCACGCCCGGCTGACCCATAATCGAGGCCCGCCCGGCAGCGCCGGCTTCGGCCCTGCGCTCGGGGACGACGGCATCTATGTATTCTTTCTTCAGATCCACAGTCACACCTCACACCTTCTTGACGGTCTTCTTGCCGAAGAGGCCTTCCGGTTTCAGCAGGATGGCCAGCAGCATCAGCACATAGACGACGACCATCTGCCAGCGTGATATCCCGGAAAAGGCCTGGTAGTTTGCCAGGAAGCCCACACAGCTCGAGACCACCGGAATGAGTATCGCGCCGATGACCGGCCCGTAAAAGGTGGAGAAGCCGCCCAGGATGCCGGCCAGGAACGCGTTGACCTGTATGGTGGTCATGAAAGAGGCCGAGATCGTCGTGCCCCCGCCGGCGTACATCACCGCGGCCAGGACACCGAGCGCTCCCGCGAGCGCCCAGGAGACCGCCGTAATCTTTCTCGTGTCCACGCCCATCAGCTCCGCCGTGAACTCGTTCGAGGCAGTGACCCGGACGCCCAGGCCCCATTTGCTGTACTTGAGCAGGATGAAGAGCGCGCCCAGCACCACAACGCTTATGGCCAGGCAGATGAGCGCGTGCTTCGTGATGATAATGCTGCCGCCGAAAGCGGGTATGGAGATATTGGGCGAAACTCCCGCCTCCACGGTGTTGTAAAACGCCTCGAAGGGTATCCTCTCCGGCGTTCCGAAGATCAGCGGTATGCCGCCGAAGAACAGCGAGACTATGCCCATCGTGATTATCTGCTTGCCTATGGCGTTCACACGCCTGCCGTTGCGGAAGATCACGAGATCGATGAGGAGACCTATGATGATGCCGACGACGACGCCCGGAAACACGCCTATCCAGACGGGCAGCCCCTGGTCTTCAAGCAGGTCCGCGACGATATAACAGCCGAAGGCGGCGATTGAGCCCTGCGCGAAGTTCGTGGTCGTAGAGGTACGGAAGATGAGCGTGACCGCAAAGGCGGCAAGCGCCGTGACGCATACGCTCAGGAGCGAACCGCAAATGGTGGAGAGAAATGACGCAAACAAATTATCAACCCCATTTGATGACGTTTGCCGCCCAGGTGTAACCGATGCCGGCGGCTATCATGGAAATGACGGTGCCGTCCTTGACCTTGCCCTGCTCGAGCGCGAGCTTGAGGGAGAGTATCTGGTCGACCTGGCCTATGTGGCCGTAGTCCTCGAGGTAGATGGTCTGGTCCTCGGTGAGGCCGAGGTCGGCGAGCATGGCCTTGTGGCCGGAGCGCTTGATGTGCAGGATGTCGAGATAGCCGATGTCCTTGCGGGTCATGCCGGATTTGCGCAGCGCTTCGTCTATGCAGTGGTACCAGTTGGGCATGGAGGTGGAGTTGAGCATGCCCTTCATCTTGGGGGAGTCCATGAGCCGGAGCATGCCGAACTCGGACACGTTCTCCGCGGTCACGGGCTCGACGATGCCGCCGACCTTGGAGCCGCAGGTGTGCACGACGGAGCCGTCGCTCATTATATGGGTGCCGAGCAGCTGGTTTTTCTCGTAGCCCTTTTTGAGTATGAGCGCGCCGCCGCCGGCGCCGAGGTTGAACATGAAGGAGACGCCGCTGTCGGTGAAGTCTATGAAGTCGCAGTTGCGATAGCCGCCGGCCACCAGGATGGTGTTGCACTCATCATCCGCGAGGAGGATATCCTTGGCCAGCTTCATGGCCGACACGGTGGTGCAGCAGCGGTTCTGCACGTCGATGCCCCAGGCGCGGCGGGCGCCGATGCGGTCCTGGATATAGCAGGCGGAGGTGGTTAGGGGGTACTCCTTCCACTCCTCGCCGAAGCAGAGGATGGCGTCTATCTCCATGGGGTCGATGCCGGTGTTCTTCAGGCAGTCCAGAGCCGCGAGCGCGCCCATCTCCTGCGTGCCGTCGCAGGGCTTGTCGGAGGGAATGCGCTTTTGACGTATGCCCAGTTTGTTTATGACGGCGTCCTCGGACCAGGTGCCGCCGGTAGCCTCGGATATCTCCTTGGCCGTCATGTAATTGTCCGGAAGGTAAACTCCTATTCCAACTATGCCCACGGGTACGTTGTTCATATTTCTTCGCGCTCCATCTTAGTTATTTGTGAACGTTCATTCACATTGTCATAGATATATCATTCGTCGGCTTGTATGTCAATACAATTAATGCGCATTTTAACAGGTTTTTTATCCGCTATTTTCACAAATATTTTGTCTTATATTTGGCATTGACAAAATCTAGGCGCTGTGCTATCATACGAATTATGAATCAGCGTTCACCAACATTCTTATAGGAGGCAAACAGCAATGAAAGGCATCACGATTTCCGAAATGAAGGTAGGAGACAGCGCGTCCTTTACCAAGACCGTCTCCGAGCACGACGTATACACCTACGCCGGCGTCAGCGGCGACTTCAACCCCGCCCACGTCAACGAGGTCGAGGCCCAGAAAGGCATGTTCGGCAAGAGGATTGCCCACGGCATGCTCTCCGCCGGTTTCATCTCCACCGTTCTCGGCACGCAGCTGCCCGGCCCCGGCACCATATACATGGGCCAGGAGCTCCGCTTCACCAAGCCGGTGTTCTTCGGCGACACCATCACCGCCACCGTCACCGTCGCCGAGCTCATCCCTGAGAAGAACCGCGCCATTCTCGACACCGTCTGCACCAACCAGAACGGCGACGTCGTCATAAAGGGCAAGGCCACCGTGATGCCGCCCAAGGAATAAGCATAGCCGCGATAACTAAAAAACGCCCCCTGATGCAAGGCTTTTGCATCAGGGGGCGTTTTCCGTCCTCGGCCCGGGCTTTACGGGTACATCTCATATATGTAAATGTGACCGGCCTGTGATTTTTTGCGTGCGCGGCCTATGGTATGCTATAATCACTTTGAGAGGGGGAGACGCATGTACAAGGTGCTGCTCGTGGACGACGATGTCCACATCCTCAACGCAAACGAGACCTATCTCGCCCGCCTGGGCTACCAGATAAGCCGCGCGGAGGACGGGGAACGGGCCCTGCGGCTCGCCTCCTCCGCCGCTTTCGACGCCATAGTGCTGGACGTGGACATGCCCGACATGGACGGCGTCGCCGTATGCAGCCGCCTGCGCGAGGTGAGCGCCGTACCCATAATCTTCCTTTCCGCTTACGCCCGGACGGACGACCGCATACGCGGGCTCATGGCCGGGGGCGACGACTACATCGGCAAGCCCTACTCCCTCGTGGAGCTGGAGCTGAGGCTCCGGCTGCGGATACAGAGGCACCTCAAGGTGGAGACCGGCGAGGTGCTCCGCTACGGCGCGCTGGAGGTGGATCTGGGCCTGCGCGAAGCGCGCTTCCAGGGCGAGGCCGTGGCGCTGACCGCGCTGGAGTTCGACCTGCTGGCCTTCCTCGCGCGGAATCCGGACATGGTGTTCTCCTATGAGCAGCTCTACGACCGGGTCTGGAAGGCGCCCATGAACCATGGACTGCACAACATACAGGTCTGCATGGCCCGCGTCCGCCAGAAGCTGGACGCCCTCAGCCCCGGAGTGCACTGGATAGAGACGGTGCGCCGCAAGGGCTACCGCTTCAACAGCTCCGCCGGGACATGAAAAAGCCCCGGGCGGTGATGCCCGGGGCCGTGGGATCTGCGCTTATTTTTTCTTTTTGAATACACCTGCCGCGGCCGCTCCCACCGCGCCGCAGACCGCGACACCCGCGGCCGCCAGCACGACCGTCTTCACGGCGTCCGCCCCGTCAGGGCCGCTCTGCTCCGGCATGTCCGGGGCTGCTACCTCCACGTCCTCCGCCGGCTCCGCATACGGCGAGGCGGTCGGCGCCGGTTCGGGCGTCGGCTCGGGAGTGGGTTCGATAGTCGGCTCAGGCGTGGGCTCTGGGGTAGGCTCAGGGGTCGGGGGCATGGTGTGCTCTGAGGCCGTCGTGCCCAGTATGGGCGGCTGATATGTCGGCTCCGGTGTGGGTTCCGGTGTAGGCGTCGGCGTGGGCTCCGGGGTCGGCTCGGGCGTCGGCGTGGGGCTGGGCTCCGGCTCGCGCACGGGCGGGAACAGCGTGGTGCTGCCGCCGCGGTTGCCGCCCTGGTCCTCGTCGCTGTCCTCCTCCGCGGGCAGGAGGAAGCCCCGGGAATACCAGTATTTGCTCCCGTCCGGGTCAGCCGCCGCGAGGCGGAAATACCTCGGCTCATTGTCGTCGGCAAGGTAGAAGACGCCGGCGTAGCCCTCTTCGGAGCTGCCCGTCACCTCGAAGTCGTAAAAGTCCATCCAGGCCTCACCGTCAGGTGAGGTCTGACCCCAGACGTCATACGTCTGGAGGCCCTCGGGCAGCTCTTCAAAGAGGAGCGACGCCGTCACGGCCTCGCCGCCCGTCCAGCGCGCGTCCGTCACGGCGAGCTCGGCGGTCTCGTACCAGTACACCGTCAGCGTGAGCGGCAGCAGCGAGGGCAGAGCATCGCCGTTTTCGTCGAGAAAGGCGCCCGTCAGCTCCGCCGTGCCTTCGCTCTGGCCATTGTGTTCGCCCAGCTCCCAGGAGAGCGATAGCGTCTCATAGCTCTCCTGTCCCCGGTCGAGGACGGGGACCTCCAGCGTCTCTGGCAGCAGCTCCGCCGTCAGCGGAGTGCCCGCCTCGAGGTGTATGTCCTCCGGCTCTGCGCTGCTGTTGTCCACGACCGGCCCGGACCACTCGACGGCGTTCTCGTACCCGGTGGAGCCGGTCAGTGAGACCGCCGCTCCGGCCTCCTGCTCTATGAGCGTGCCCTCGCCTGTGAGGGCAAAGTCGGCGTAGTGGATGATGAGCTGGCCGCCGGCTTTCACGGTGATGAGCGGCGTCTCACCCAGCACAGCCTTTATGACGGCGCGCTCCTCCGGTCCGCCCACGGATATCGGCCCGATGGAGAGGCTGCCGCCGCTCTCGATGACGACCGGCCCTGTGACGGTGAGGTTCAGCTGCCCGGCATAGAACCCGGAGCCCTCCTCCGGGCTGAACTGAGAGCCCACGACCGTGTAAGACACCGTCTGGCCCTTTCCGATGGTGAGCGCCCCCAGCTCGACATTGTGCTCGGGTATCTCCTCGCTCCCGACCTCCTCCCCGCCCTCCGCGGGCGGATCGAGCACCAGGGCCAGCGCCGGAGCACCGAGGCTGAGGGCCAGCGTACAGCATATCAGCAATATACTCAGTCGTTTTTTCATACGAACATCCTTCCCGGAGGTGATCCGATGCGCAAAGATACCCGGTTGAGCCTTCTTATCCTCTCGGCCTTCCTCCTTGTCGGGCTGCTGGCCGCGCTGGGCCAGTATCGCTGGGACAACAAATACACCTCCGCGCTCAGCGGCGGCTGGGGCTTCAACGTGCTCCAGTCCGACCCGGAGCAGCCCGCGTGGCTCGTGGACGGCTGGGAGTTCTACCCCGGCGAGCTGCTCTCGCCCGAGGACTTTGCCGCCGGGCGGCAGGCGGAGGAGTACACCTACGCCGGGCAGTACCCGAACTTCAGCGCACAGCTCGGCAGTCCCTACGGCGAGGCGACCTACCGCCTCGTGCTGGAGAACCCCGGCGAGAGCGTGGAGCTGAGCCTCTACCTGCCCGAGCTGCTCTGCGCCGGGCGCGTCTACATAGGCGGCGAGCTCGCGGGCGAGCAGGGCAGTGTAGAGCCCTATGAGCCCCGCGTCATGGACGGCGTCTACTCCTTCACCGCCTCCGGCAGCACGGAGATAATCATACAATGCGCCAACTATACGCACTACTACTCCGGCATGTACTACCCTCCCGCGGTGGGGACGCCCGGCGCGATTGCCCGGCTGACGTCCGCGCGGCTTGCGGTGTACGGGCTGCTGTGCTTCTTCTCGCTGGCGGCGGCGCTTTTGAACCTCTCGCTCTGGGCGCTGGGCCGCGACAGGCTGACGCGCCGCCTCGGTCTGCTCTGCACGGCCTATGCGCTGCGCATGAGCTATCCATTCCTGCGCACGCTGGGCGTGCCGGCGATACGCTCGCTCTATGCCGTGGAGGACTTCTGCGCCGCGGCGGTGCTGCTCTGTGCGATTTTGCTCGCGGGCGAGCTCTCGGGCGCGGCGCGTCTCGGCTTCCAGCGCCGGGCCGCGGTCCCGGCCGCGGCGGCGATGTGCGCGGTATGCGTAATTTTTCCGGTTTTTATCCTACCACATGCGCCGCTGCTTATCAATATCTATGGTTTGCTGCTCTTTGCATGGAAAATATTGGCGGGCGTTTATCTCATCTTCCTCTCTGCCCGGGCGCTGCGGGAGCGGGTGCCGCTTGGGCGGTATCTGCTCTGCTCGGCGGGGCTCTACGGCTTTTCCCTCGCGGTCTCTGCGCTGACGGCGGGCTATCTGGAGCCCGAGTTCGGGGCCTGGCCGGAGGAGTACGGGACCTTTGCGCTGGTCGCCGGCTTTGCGGCGCTGATGGTGCACCGAGGGGTGCTGCTGGTGAGGGAAAACCGCCGCCTGAACGAGCACCTGAGCGAGGAGGTGGCGCGCAAGATCCGCGCGCTGGAGACCCTGCTCGGCGAACGGCGCGAGCTGCTGGCGACGCTGGTGCACGACATCAAGAACCCGCTCTCTGCCGTCCGGAGCTACGCCGACCTCGTGCGCAGCAGCAGCGTGGAGCTCGACGCCGAGACCGCCGCCTGCCTCAACGCGCTCTCGGAGCGCGTGGGGGCCGTGGAGAACAGGTTCGGCCTGCTGCAGGATTTTTCCCGCGCCGAGCGCGCCGCCGGAAAGGAAAAGCTGGCGCTCTCGTCCTTCCTGCGCGGCTTTTACGAGAGCAACCGGCCGGACATCGAGCTCGGCGGCCAGCGCTTTGCGCTGGAGCTCCCGAGGGAGGAGCTGTACGTCTCCGCCGGGGAGAACCAGCTGCGCGCGGCGCTGGAGAATCTCTGCTACAACGCGCTCTCCTTTACGCCTCCGGGCGGGCGCATCACTCTCTCGCTGCGGCGCGAGAGCGGCAGCGCGGTCATATGCGTGGCAGACACGGGCAGCGGCATCGCGCCCGAGGACCTGCCCCACGTCTTCGAGCGCGGCTTCACCCGCCGCCCCGACGGCAGCGGCGAGGGCCTCGGCCTTTACATCGTCCGCACCTTCGCCCTCGAACACGGCGGCCGCGCCGAAGCCCAGTCCGCCCCCGGCAAAGGCAGCACCTTCAAACTGCACCTGCCCCTGGCGTGAGATTGGGCAATGAGCAGCGGCGGTTCAGGCGCAAGAGCCTATACGGCCACGGCAATTTTCAAGAAAGCGGCACTGTGACCTGCTTTAGTCTTTGTGTCGGAGTCGAATGCCGCCCTGCTCGTCGGCCGCATCCGCGCTCAGACTGCAGCATTCATTTATTAGCTATCCAGAGCTCTAAGCTCAATATAAAGCAGAAAAGCCGCCCCATCCGGGGCGGCTTTTCATATGCCGGGGAGCAGTTACGGCCACTAAGCCGCGGCTCAAACTGAGGCTGTTATGTAAGGCCGGGGAAAAGCGCGCAGGTTATGATAACGGCGGCGGTACCGCAGGTCGTGGCTATGACCGTTGTTATGAACAGCGGCGGATAGACCTCCCTGAGCTTCATGCGGCACAGAGGGAGCAGCATGAGTATGGCGCCGGAGTAAGGCAGGGAATCAAGCGTTGTGGCTGCAAAGCAGCCTATGCGGTGGATAGCTCCCACGCTCAATCCCAGCTCCATGAGCTTTGGCGCTATGAGCGGCAGAGAGATCAGCTGTCCTGTGGACGAGCCGCCGGTAAGCATACACATGACTGCCACAACGATGGCGCATATCAGCATCGGAGATATGTCAATGCTCACTATGGCATTGAGCATGGACGTGAAAGCCTCTGTGTTGGTCACTACACCGGCGAAACCGCAGATAGCAGCCACGGTCATCGACATATGTATGGACTCCGCCGCACCGGTGCTGAGAAGCTCACGTATGCTGTTACCCTTCAGCTGCTTCCAAAAGAGCGCGATTGATATGACAACGCTTATTATGATGCAGATGTTGATGTCAACGCCAACGACGTTGAAGAGGATGAACAAAACTATCAGGGGCAGTATGGAGACAATAAACTTCGGCCGCGGCGAGTTTTCGTCATAGTGCGGGTCCAGGGGGTGGAGTTCGAAGTGTTCGCCTCTCGCTCTGGCCTTGTTTATGAAAATGTTAAGAAGCACGATAATGACCACGATCTCGACGGCCGCGCCAATGAGGCCCGGGACGGCCGCGACGCCTGCGCTGGTTCCCAGTGCGCTCATGGCTGCCACGTTGGTCACCTGCGGGCTGCCCGGCATTGTCAGGGTGAACGTGTAAGAGCAGGCGCCCAAAACGCCCAGGATGAAGCGCTTGGGAATGTCACAGTGCGCAAAAATGGTAAGCGCGATGGGATACATGAGCACAATGAAAACGCTGGCGTTTATGCCGCCCATGCACAGCACTATGCCTATCACCAAAAGAACAGATATGGCAATAACGTTTTTCCGGGTGTTGCTCGCGCCGGGTTTGAGCAGGGACGACATGATGGTCTCGGCAACGGAATAGGCTGCTCCGCTCACGGAGTAGATCTTCGCCTGTATGTTGCCGAACAGCAAAATGAAGAAAAAGCTGCGGATGGGGACAAACATGCCGTCAACGAATGCACCTGTCAAGGTGTCGATAAAAGGCAGCCAGTTGAAAAGCATGACAACGGCCGCGCCTACTATGGTTGCTATATAGACCGACCAGTCTTTATAGCAGAATATGATTACTATCAGAAAGCCGAGCAGGCATCCGATTATACCCACAAATAACGCTCCTTATCTCTCTGTAAAATTAGCATGGGAACAATCGCGCATTGTTGCGCGACTGTTCCCACCGCTGAGTTAAAACGCAGCGCTCAGGCCTTTTCAGCTTTAGCACCTTCCTCGGCTTCAACCTCGGCCAGGGTACGCCGTTTGGGCATGGGAATGGTGGTGTAAACGGCAACGGCCGCTATGCAGGCCACAATGGCATATATCATGGACGCGGTGTAGTTGCCTGTGGAGGCGACAAGAGCGGAGCTGATCCGGGGCGAGATGATGGTGCAAATCAGCATATATCCCAGCATGCAAACGCCGAATATGCCTCCTGCGTACTTGGAGCCGAAGGTCTCCTGAACGGCAACGGGGTGGCAGCTGTTAGTCGGGCCGAAGCCAAATGCCAGCAGAACATAGGCCGCGTAGAACATGAAGAGGCTGTTAGCAAACATCAGGCACACAGCGGAAGCCACACAGCAAACTCCGCAGAGAGTGTAGACCTTGCGATAACCAATCTTATCGATCAGCGCGCCAAAGAGGAAGCGACTTGCAACGTTGGCAATACTGTACAGCGAGACGCCAAGAGTGGCAGCGGTGACAGAATATCCGGCGTCGGAGATGAGCACGGAGAAGCGGGGATAGCAGATTATGTACAGCGTCGGGAAGAGGCCGTAGCCCAGGAACAGGTGCCAGTAGGCGCGGGTCTTGATGACCTGGGCGGGAGTGAGGCTCTCGAGCTGGGTGGCCTTGAGTTTGCTGTCGTCCGTGGGCGCTTTCTGCTTCCAGCCTTCGGGTATGTAGCCACTTGGGGCCGTGCGCAGGCCTATGGAGGAAACGATTCCTATGATAATGACGCCCGCGCCTATGATATAAAGGGCAGCCGTTATACCGGCCATATCAATAAGCTTGACGACCAGCGGGGCCAGGAAGGTAGCAGATCCGCCATTGAGGGCCATGCAGAGGCCGGAGGCGAGGCCGCGCTTGTCAGGGTACCAGCCGGTGGCGCAGTAGGTGGCTCCGGTATAGGTGAAACCCACGCCCAGGCCCTGGAACACACTGAAGGTCACGTAGAGCAGCCAGGGGGCATTTGCGGGAACGAGCCCAGAGAGGACGAACGCGAGGCCCAGAAGGACGCAGCCTATCATCAGTGTCTTTTTTGCTCCCACTTTGCCAAGCATCCAGCCGCTGAGAATGTGTCCCGGGGTCTGCATGGTGGCCATGAATGTTATAACTCCGGCAACGGATTCAGTTGACCAGGCGAATTGCTCTGCAAGCGGGTTCACAAATACCGCGGCCGAGTTGACCATGCCGCCGACGAAAAGTATTATGAGAGCGCGGATGAGTATGCCGGTCCGGCTCGGCAGTTTCTGAGTTGCAGCCATAATTTCTCCTTTCTCTCTGTGAGCGCGGCTCAGGTGCAGGTCCAGCCGCCGTCGACGGCGACAGTCTGGCCTGTGGTATAGGAACAGCAGGTGGAGGCGAAGTACACACACAGCCCGTCCATTTCACCGGTGAGCCCATGGCGGCTTTTGGGGCAGCGGTCCTTATGAAGCTGGGTGAACGCATCGGAATCAATGTATGCCGCGGTCAGTTCGGAGGGAAAATAGCCCGGGGCGATGCAATTGACGGTGATATCGTACTTGCCCCAGTCGTTGGCAAGCGCCTTGGTCATCATTTGCACGCCGCCCTTTGCCGCGCAGTACGGCGCGGTCCACACATGTTTGCGGGAAACAAAGCCGTGTATGGAGGAAACGTTCACGATCCGACCATAGTTGTTGGGGATCATCGAGAGCCTTGCCACCTCGCGGCAGAGCCGGAACAGGCCGGTCAGGTCGGTGTCAACGACGTAATACCACTGCTCATCGGTCAGTGTTGCCGGGTCGCCGGAACCGCCGACGCCGCCTGCGTTCACCAGTATGTCTATCTTGCCGAAATGCTTGACCACGTCCTCAACGCAGGCCGTCACAGACGCCGCGTCGCGCAGGTCAATATAGTGAGGGTACACCTCGACTCCATATTCATCAGAGATCTGTTTGGCGTTCTCTTCGAGCTTATCGGTCCGGCGCGCCACTATCGCCACGTCTGCTCCGGCGTTGGCCATCGCCTTTGCAAACTGCAGTCCAAGTCCGGATGAGCCTCCTGCGACAAGCGCTACCCGGCCTGAAAGGTCAAAAAGATTGTTTTTCATACTTATGCACTCCTCTTCTTAGCATTACATCCAAAACTCAGGCTGAAGAGCTTCCCCACTACGGTTAAAATTATAAGAGAGTGTGAAATTCTCGGCAATGTCACGAATGAAAAAAGAGGCCCTCATTTAGTGCGCAGTATACAAAGAAAGCGGGAGGCGGTTTCCCGTCCCCCGCTCTTTGCCGCGGCGTCTCAAATGTAGAAGCACCTCTCGTAGGCCGCCCTCGTGGCATCGGCCATGGTCCCGGCGCTCGTTGCGTCGCCTATAACAACAGTCTTTTCAAACGCCTCTGCGATCTTCTCAATATAGTGCATGTCCGGGCGGTTGCCCAGGGCCATGACGACAGCGTCGGCAGCTATCTCCACATCCTCTCCGGTGTCCATCCTACGCAGCACTGCGGTGGAGTCGGTCACGCCCGCTATGGCGTGCTCTGTGAGTATCTTGACTCCGGCCTCCTCAAGCAGCGACAGCAGCTTATACTTAGCCGTGCGGTAGATGGATGAGCCGACCTCCTTCTGCATCTCGACGACCGTGACCTGGTTCTCGGCACATAGGAAGTGCGCGACCTCAAGCCCGACATGGCCGCCGCCGATTACGGCAATCTTCTTTCCCTTGAAGCGGATGCGGCCGAGCAGCACATCTTCTATGTAATAGACATTCTTATTGTCAACGCCGGGAATGCGCGGTACAATCTGATTGCCGCCACAGGCGATGACGACACAATATGGGTCGAGCGCACGGATGCGGGCAACAGTCGCAGGAGTGTTTAGCTGGACCTCTACCCCGTATTCCTTCATCTCAGCCGCCTGGGTATTCACAAACTCCTGGGCCATGTGCTTGCAGGGCGCCTTGGACGCCAGAATGGCGCTGCCTCCCAGTGTGGCACTCTTTTCAAATATCACGGGCTCGAAGCCGCGCTTTTTCATGAGCAGGGCCGCTTGCATTCCCGCGGGGCCGCCGCCAATTATGGCCACGGGACGGCCATTGCCGTTCTTGATGAGCTTGTCGTCGCCGAATCTGGTCTCGCGGCCGGCTACGGGGTTGATGGCACAGTGCAGATTACGGCCCGCGACCACGGATTTGTTGCAGTTCATGCATTTGAGGCACTTGCGGATAAGGTCCTCGCGCCCGGCCTTGGCTTTCTCGACAAGGTACGGATCGGCGATGTGCATTCGGCTCATACCAACAAAGTCGCACACGCCTTCTTGAAGCAGCTTCTCCGCCGTTTCGGTGTACCGAAGGGCGTTGACGGCAATGATAGGCACGTTCACAGCGTGCTTTATCGCCTCCACGAAGGGGCGGCGCCAGGTCTCGTCGTAGTAGCAGGGCTCGATCATCGTGGCTGCGCTGGCATAGACGCCGCAGCTGACGTTGAAATAGTCGACGTAGGGCTCCAGATACTTCGCTATCTCGACGCAGGCGTCCTGGTCGTTTCCGCCCTCGACAAAGTCATTGCCGTTTATTCGAGCGCCTACGACGAAATTGGGACTCACTGCCTCGCGTATGCCCTTGAGTATACGCACCATGAAACGGCAGCGGTTCTCCATGCTCCCGCCGTATTCGTCGGTACGCTTGTTGGTGTATGGGCTCATAAACTGCTGCAGCAGGTAGCCGTGCGCGCCGTGGATCTCAACGCCGTCGGCTCCCGCGGCTTCCGCATTGACCGCAGCCTGTATAAATAGGCCGACGAGGCGGTCGATGTCCTCAAGGGTCATCTCGCGCGGAAGGATGGTGTCGCGGCCCACAACACTGTTGAGCTCCACGCTGGGAGCCATGGCCTGCCTGCCGCCGTTGAGTGCCGGGGGGGCCTCTCGGCCGCCGTGGTGGAGCTGGATGAATATTTTTGAACCGTGACGGTGCACACCATCGCAAATGTCCTCGATGCTTCGAATTTGCCTTGCATCATAAATACCGAGCTGAATGCGGTTGCAGTGGCCGCTGTCAGGATCGACGGAGGTAAACTCGGGAATAATAAGTCCGCAGCCGCCCTTGGCCCTTTCTTCGTAAAAGCGCACCTGTTCAGGCGTGCTGCATCCGTTCCAGTCACCAAGCATGGTGCCCATGGCAGTCATAACGACTCGGTTCGGCAGCTCTAGCCTGCCGATTTTTCCTTTTTGAAACAGCTTTTCGTACTTCATTACATTACCTCATGTTTCTCGCGATTAATATGCCGCTAAGCATTCGGGGTACAGATGTAGTGGGAAGGGCTGTCCTCGCCTGCTTTACTAGTTTCATCTTATATAAGGCTCTTCGATTAGTACATGTCACAAATGGAAAAAAGTGCATCGCAAACAATGCGCTTTGCACAATCACGAAGTCTACCGTACTCACAGAGGCTTAAAACCATATATCTCCGCCGGAGGCATTGTCAAAGCAGTTGTTTTTCGGGGTCATTTTTGTGCACAGTGCAGTTGTGAAAAAATGGACAAACGGTATATACTTAAAAGGTAAAATAGATATACATTCAAATTCTACTGAATGAAAAGGGGGAGGCGATAAGCTGATATGCTGTTCTCATCTTTGGCAAAGCTCTTGACGGACAAATATCCAGTAAGTATATGCGAGGTTCCACTGGACTGCGAAGTTGTCGACGTGGTCCTCTATGAAGAAACGAAACCGCTGCCGTCTGTCGACTGTTTGTGCGTGTTCACAGCGAAGCAGATGTCCGACGCGGAGTCGCTCCCGCTCAACATCGTCTGCGTCGGCGAGATCGACACGACAACGTACGGCAGGGCAAAAAACAATAATAGTAACTTTATTCTCATTCCGGACGCCTCCTCGGCGGACGCAGTGTGCTATATTCTTTCCATTTTCGGCAATACTCTCAAGCAGCAGAAGCTATACTCCGACCTCATTTACATGCTGCTCTCTGACGAGGACCTGGCCTCCATCTTCTGCACATTTGCCAAAGAGACCGATTGTCAGATGCTCGCCATCGACATAACCGGCAAGGTCCTCGCATACTCAAAACCCTTCCGCGTCAACCATCCTCACTGGCTGCACAGTGTGGAGGTGGGCTATCTCGACAAATACCTCATCGAGTATATCCTCTCCTATCGTGTTAAGCACAACATGAGCATTTCCCCTCAGCCTTTCGTCCTTTTCTGCGACCGGCTGCAGCTGTTTATCAAAACCATCAGAGTAATATACAACGGCGAGATAATCGCCTATGCTTTTATGGGCAATTACACAGGGGAATTCCCTGAGTTCAGCGACAGGTTCATGTCTCTGATCGCAAAACGAATGCTCAACACCCTGCTCGGTTCCCGGAGCTACAGCACCTATCGATTCAATATGCACCAGAATATATTGGCTGACATTATCAAAGGTGCCAGCGAGGAGGAAGCGGTGCAGCGTATCAGCGTCGCCAATTTGAGCTTCCCTTCCCATATGCTTGCCACCGTATTCAAGCCGAGCTTTTTCCGCGAGAGCGAGTTTCTCCACGACGTGCTGATGCCCGGTATTTCTGCTCTTCTGCCAAATGTGCCCAAGCTGTATCAGAAAGGTACCATCGTCGCTTTGCTCGAGTCGGACAGACTTGGCGCAATGCCGGATGGGCTCGTTTCGGGTCTGCGCAAACTGGCCTCTGAAAACGGCGTTTTGATCGGCGTAAGCAATATGTTCTGCAAGCCTGAGCGCTTCGGCATATACTACCGTCAGGCAGCGCAAACCGCGGCGTTTGCAAAGCGTCAGAACAACGCAAACGGCATCTTTTATTATGCCGATTATGCGTTTTATATCATGCTCGACAACGTTGAAGATGCAACCACGCTCGAATACGCCAAGCACCCCCTTCTCTCAGAGCTGGAAAGGTATGACGCAGAAAAGAACACTCAGCTCTATGAGACGCTCATGACCTATGCGCTCACAGGTTTCAGCAAGAACAAGACGGCCGAGTTGATGTTCCTGCACAGGAATACTGTCAACTACCGCATACAGCAAATAGCTGAGCTCTATGGGCTGGATTTCGCAGACAGCGCGCTCCTCTTCAAGCTGCAATATTCCTTCTATATCGATTCTTATCTAAAGCACAAGTATTACCCGTCACAGGCTCTGCCCGCTGAGCAGAGCAGATCATAAAATTCGCCCCCGCTCGTGTTTTTACACAGGCGGGGGCTGTTCATATCTGGCTGTTACGGAACGTCAGTCGTCGTAGCCCTCGAGAGCCTTAAACTCGGCGTCCAGTTCCTCATCCTTGCGAAGGTCAGCCTCTATGCGGGCAAACCGATCGCGGAGCATCTGGTGGGTGTGCAGGTGCGGGTGAACATATAGCTGGTTGTCTTCCATGGCGCGGAACAGACGGGGCCCGACGAACCTGGGGTTGAAGCCCTGATTCTTGATGCGCTTTTCAAAGTTGGCACGGTATTCATTGTAGTCGGCAGTCGCATAGAAGGGATCGTAGGGCTTTTTGAAGCGCTCAGGACGGCGCTTCTCGCTGTCCCAAATCTCAGTGTTGATGTATTCGGGGCAGAACGCGGTCACGCCTATATAGGGTGCAAAGTTGTCGGCATAGTCCCGGACACTCTCAGCCAGGCTCAGAGCGGCATGCTTGGACGCGGTGTAGGCAGACTGGATGCGCATACCGGGCTGCAGGCCGCCGATGGAGACGGTAAACAGGAAGTGCGCCTCGGTACCCTGCTCTTTCATGATAGGCAGGACTTCGGTGACATAGTAGGCCATGCCGAGGAAGTTGACGCTGGTTATCCAATCCCAATCCTGGGGAGGAATATTGCCCAGCGTGCCGGCGCCGCCGACGCCAGCATTGCTGAAGAACACGTCGATATGTCCAAACTCGGCCATTATGCGCTTTACGCTCATGCGGACCTGCTCATACTCGGAGACGTCGGTGGGGATGGCGACGACCTTGGGGGAGCCGAGATCCTCGCACTCGCGCTTGACATCCTCAAGCCTGTCGCCCTCGATGTCGATGAGAGCAAGACGCATCCCCTGCTCAGCCGCGTACAGAGCGAAAGCCTTGCCGATTCCGCTTGCCGCGCCGGTAATGCCGCAAACTTTGCCCTTGTAATCTTTCATATTTCAGCATCCTTTCGTAATGTTAGTGTTCTCTGTTGGATGTGTTATTTATAACACAATCTCTTTTTGTGGTCATCGTTAAAAGGCACAACATTGTCCCCCTTTGTTGTAAACGAATAACAAACCTGTTGCAGCAGCTCAGTTCGCATACCCTGCGCAATTGATTTTCTCTGGAGACTCAGGCCACATGCCATCTTGGCCGCAGCCTGCTCTCGACCTTTTGGGCACATTTTCAGCTGATATTAATCGTTCTGTCGGCTTGCAAGTTTGTTTTGGCGGTACTATAATTTAATGTGCAATTATGTATATTGAGAGGGGCGGTTTTTTTGCTTCGCAAGTTTTTGTCCGGTGTCCTCTGTGCGGCTTTGATGCTGGGGGCGTTCGGCTTTTCGGCGCTGGCTGATGAGCCGGGGGCCGGGGAGGCGCCTGCGGCCGAGTGTGTGGCGGCCCATGTGGGTCAATACGTGATAGGCTTCAGCTATGAAGGGGCCTTCAGCGGGGTGTATGACGGCGGACAGGGTCCGCAAGCTGTTGTTCAGGGCACTGCCCTGCCCGACACGCTCTGGGGGTTGTGGGAGCCGCTCAACATCGGTGCGTTCACGTACAGCGGCAATGAGGTGGTCCCGGCCGGGGACTCGGTCACCGTCGAAGTGGAGAGCATGGGTATAACCACCCTGTCCGGCGATGAGAGCACCTTCAGCTTCTCGGACAGCTCCCTGGTCAAGAGCGTCGACGGCACTGCCTCTCAGCTCTACAGACGCACGGGCTATGTCGGCACGGCGTTTATAACCGCCAACGTGAATATAAGCATTGCCGACGCCGAGCCCACTCCCGCGGTCCTCAAGCTCAGCGTGAGCATAACGCCCTCCCCCTTTACTTTCTATTCCTCCGCCGACCTGAGCGAGGCCTCGAAGATATCCGACGAGTCGCAGGTCTGCTATTACACGCTTCCAACCGAAGGCGTTCTGTGGATGACCTCGAAAAACGACTTTACGCAAAACCTCAGTATCGAAACCGATACCGAAAAGCAACCGGTCTGGGAAAAGATCGGCAGCAAAACCGTCAAAATAACTCTGCCCGAGCCTGAAAGCGAGCGCGGCTACTCGCTCCGCGTACATGACGCGCCCAATCACAGCGCGCTGTTCATCAGCTCGATGCCGGAGGGCAGCTGCATACGCGTCCAGAACGGCAGCAACGAATACATCGTCGGCTTTGCCTTCAATGAGGGCGACATCGTGATCATAAGCGAGGGCAACTGGACCTATGCCGACACCACCACGGCGGAGCCGGATCCGGCAAATCCGCGCCGGATGTTCAGCAAAATGACCGTTGACGTGGGCCTGAGAAAGGTGGACTCCAACGGCAACGCCTATTACGAGGTAGACAAGACCGGGCCCGTGAGCGTGAAGGTGCTCAGCATGGAGGTGCGCCACCTGTCCGGCGACGCGGAGACCCTCAGCTTTGCGCAGGAAGGAGAGCAGGTCACGCGCCTTAACGAGGTGCCCGACAACACCGCGATGCTTTACACCAAGAACGGCTACGCGGCGACTGCGCTGGTCACCGCGACGGTGGAGGTGACGGTCGGCGGCAGCACACAGCCCGGGACCGTCAGTGTAGGCATTGATATAGATCGCGGTACCAACCAAACACATGAGCGCCCGGCGAACGACAAGACAGCCGACCTCAACGCCGCTCTGGCCAAGGTCGCGGCGGAGCTTCCCGAGGACGGCACCGGGTTTGTGAACTTTATCCTGACGGCTGATGAATACGACGGCACCATTGTAATTCCGCAGGAGTTTGTCACCAAAAAGGACTACGAGCTCATTTTGCAGTCGGGAACGCAGGGCACTCGTACGAAGATAGTCGGCGGGATAGACCTCAACGGCGCCCACGCCCTGGTATATAGCATGGATTTTGTCGCGCCGGAGAGCTCCGGAGAGACGCGGGCCATATACAACGGATGCAGCGCAACCATCCAGTACTGCACTTTCCAGGGCTATGACGTGGCCATAGATGCCAGCGCCAACACGATAAACCCTCACAGCTGTGTGTTCGCCGACAACGTCGTCGCCGTGCGCGTCGATCTGCCTGAAATGGCTGTCGATTCATCCCGCAATACGTGGACAAACAACAACTTTATCAACAACGGCACCGCCGTGCAGGTGCTTGGCCTCAGCAACTTCGTTAGTCCGTACTATTTCCGCATGGTCGAGAGCAATTTTGTCAACAACGACGTGACCTTCGACGTGCGCTGCCCGGGCACGATATACCTCTACCGCAACTACTACGGCGAGACCAGGAAGAACGCGGCGGCCATGACCTCGGCGGAGATACTCGAGGCCATAAGGGACGGCGGCTCCGGTGACATACAAAAGAAGCCGCCTGAGGTGTACATCGCCGACCACAGCAGCACCAAGGTCGTCACCAACCCGAGGTGGAACGACCCCGTCGCTTTGGACCCCGGCATACCCTCGCTCGCGCCGCAGGCCTCCGGCAGGGCCGCCGGGATCATGCTCATGGCCCTTGCCCTCCCTGCGAGCACGCAGGAGAGCGGGAACTATCTCACAGCGGACTGGGAGCTCCCCACCGAGATAGTGAGCGGTGAAGAGGGCCTCGTCATAGACGCCGCCGCCTTTGCTGGTGAGACCAAGGAGGACCGCGTCATAAGCGTCGTCGACAAGGACGGCAAGGTCCTCGGCATCTGGAACTTCGGCAATGCGACGCACGAGGGCCTTACCGGCGGCTTTGACGCCCAGCTCGTTTTAACGCATGGCGAGGACGGCTCGGTCACCGTGGATGTGAGCGCTGCGGGCAACCTTCTCTCTGCGCTGCAGCCCACGCTGACCATCCCCGGCGCGGAGGGCGGCGTCACGCACGAGGGCGGAGAGGTTTCCTCCACCCCCGGCAGCGACGGCTCCCTGAGCTTTGTCGTGTCCGGCGGCGGGCAGTATCAGATATCCCCCGATACGTCCACGGAACCGGAAGAGCCTGATGAACCGGAAGATCAGGATGATCCTGAAGATCCGGAAAAGCCGGATACGCCGGATGATCCGAATACGCCGGATGTACCTGCCGAGCCGGATGAACCGGATGCGCCCGTGACGCCTGTCCTCCCCGGCGCTCCTGCTGTCCCCGACACGCCGGATGAACCGGAGCTGAGCTTTGGCGACGTGTCCGAGGGCGCGTGGTACTACGACTGCGTGGCCTACGTCTGCGGGCGCGGCCTCATGGACGGCTCCTCGGCCGACACCTTTGAGCCCAACGCCACCCTGACCAGGGCCATGGTCTGGGCCATACTCGCCCGCGCGGACGGGAAAAGCGTGACCGGCGCCTCCTGGGCGGAGGACGCCCGTCTCTGGGCTCTCTCCTGCGGCGTCAGCGACGGCACCGACATGAACTCCGGCATCACCCGCGAGCAGTTTGCGACCATGCTCTGGCGCTACGCCGGTTCTCCCGCGAGCGAGCACAGCCTTGCCGCGTACGCCGACGCTGCGAGCGTCAACAGCTGGGCCGCGGACGCGATGGCCTGGGCCGTTGAGCGCGGCATAATCACCGGCGTGACCTCCGACACCCTCTCCCCGCAGGGCACCGCCACCCGCGCGCAGGCTGCCGCGATGCTGATGCGGTATCTCGAGGGCCTCGCCTGAGCTCTCATACACAAGACGGCCGCCCTGGAAGGGGGCGGCCGTTTCTCATGTCCGGGCGCGGGCTTGCCTTTGGGCGCGCTCTGAGCTAAACTAGGGGAGAACAAACGAGGAGGGGGATCTGACGTGAGGATAATTGTCGGCGTGACCGGGGCGTCCGGGGTCGAGATGAGCTGCGCGCTGGTGGAGACGCTCAAGAGCTTTCCGGACTGCGCCGTGCACCTCGTAGTCTCGGACGCGGCGCGGCGGAACTGGGAGCTGGAGACGGCGATGCCCTTTGAGCAGTTCGTCTCGATGGCCGACGTGGTGCACGACGTGCACAACATGGCCGCGAGCATCTCCAGCGGCTCCTTCGTCACGGACGGCATGATAATCGCGCCGTGCAGCATGAAGTCCCTCGCGGGCATCGTCTCCGGGTACAGCGACAACCTCCTGCTGCGCGCGGCGGACGTGTGCCTCAAGGAGGGGCGGCGGCTCGTGCTCGTCCCGCGCGAGACGCCGCTGGGGCGGGTGCATCTCATGAACCTCTGCCGCGCCTCGGAGCTCGGCTGCGTCATCGTGCCGCCGATGCTGACCTTTTATAACGGGGCCCGCACCCTCTCCGAGCAGATAGACCATATCGTCGGCAAGGTGCTGCTGCAATTCGGGCTGCACTCGCCGAAATTCCGGCCCTGGGAGGGCGTGGAGGACTGAAAAGGTGGATAATATGGAAAATCCCTTCGATTTGAGAGCATTTCTCGCCAAAATAGACGCTGCCGGTCAGCTCAGGACCATCACCGGCGCGGCGCTCGACACCGAGGTCGGCGCGCTCACGGAGCTAAACGGCCAGCGCCAGGGCCCGGCGCTGCTCTTCGGCGGCTTTGAGGGCTATCCCGCGGGCTATCGCGTCCTGAGCGGCGCGATGCTCAACGCGGCGACCTTCGGCGCGGCGCTCGGCGTTGACGCAGAGAGCGACAACCTCGCCATGCTGCGCACCGTCTCCGGCGTCATGAAGGAGGTCGCCGGGCGCGCGAAGGACTTCCCCGTGGAATATGTCGACGACGGGCCGATACTTGAAAACTACTTTGAAGGCGACGACGTGGATGTCACGCGCTTTCCTGTCCCGCTCTGGCACCCGGACGACGGCGGGCGCTACATCGGCACCGGCTGCATCAACGTCCACGCCGACCCGGACACCGGCTGGGTCAACCTCGGCACCTACCGCTCGATGGTGCACGACAGGAACACCGTCACCACCTACATCGCGCCCGCGCACCACGGCACGGGCATCATCAAAAAGTACTGGGACCACGGCGAGCCCTGCCCGGTGGTGCTCGTGCCCGGCGGGCATCCGCTGCTCTTTGCCATGGGAGCGACGGACGCGCCCTACGGCGTGAGCGAATACGAATGGGCGGGTGCTATTGCGGGCCGGCGCGTGCCGGTCATAAAGGGGCGCATCACCGGCCTGCCCATTCCGGCATACGCCGAGATAGCGCTCGAGGGCTACATCTACCCCGACGACAAGGTGCCCGAGGGCCCCTTCGGCGAGTTCACCGGCTACTACGCCGGAGGCCGCAGCATGCAAAACTGCATCCGCGTCAAGGCCGTCTACCACCGCAACGACCCCATCCTCCTCGCCTCGCCTCCCGGCAAGCCGCCGCACGACTACTCCTATTTCGGCTCGATGATGCGCTCGGCCAACCTCACCAACGCCATAGAGCGCGCGGGCGTGCCCGGCGTGCGCGGCGCGTGGATACACGAGGCGGGCGGCAGCCGCTGCTTCATCGTGACGAGCATTGAGCAGAAGTACTACGGCCACGCGACCCAGGCCGCCGCCGTCGCGTGCAACTGCCAGAGCGGCGCGCTGATGACCAAGTACTCCATCGTCGTCGACGACGATATCGACCCGACGAACCTCAACGAGGTCGTCTGGGCCATGTCCACGCGCAGCGACCCGGCGGAGGATATAGACATACTCCGCCAGGGCCTGAGCAACATGGTCGAGCCCACGCTCCGCCCCGAGGACAAGGCCGCGGGCCGCGTCTACACCGGCCGCGCCATCATCCGCGCCGTCAAGCCCTTCGACATGGTGAAAAACGGCACCTTCGCCAAGGTCGCCGAGAACCCGGGCGAGCTCCTCGACGCCGTACGGAAAAAGTATGCGGACATACTCAAATAAAAAAACGGCCTCCGGAGAACCGGAGGCCGTTTCATTTTATCACTTACGCGGTGGGGAACACCTCGAGGGTGATGTCGCTGAGCGGGTAGCTGACGCAGGGGTGTATCCAGCCGAACTTCTTGTCGGCCACGCGGCGGCCGTCGACCTCGGCGGGGACGTACACTTCGCCGCTCACGAGCCGGGAGTGGCACCAGCCGCACTCGCCGCTGCGGCAATGGCTCGGCGCGTTGATGCCCGCACGCTCCATCGCCCAGAGCAGGCTCTCGCCCGCCTGGCACTTCAGGCGCGTCGCCTCGCCGTGGATGAGCACGGTGAGCGAGTACTCGCGGCCTATCTGCTCCTTCGGGTAGTCGGCGTTGTCCACCACGCCCATGTAGTCGCCGGACATCTCCGCGCGGTAGCGGCGCTTGGGCAGGCCGAGCTTTTTGCACTCGCCCTCGCAGAAGGTGTACATCGCCTTCGGCCCGCACATGAGGACGCTGTAATCGCCCTCACCGGCGTACTTTTTGATGAGCTCCGCGGTCACAAAGCCGTGCTCATAGCCCTCGCGCTCCTCGTCGGAGAGGACGTGCACGACCTTGACGCGCCCGGCGCTCTTCGCGGCCAGCGCCTCTATCTCGTCCTTGAGCAGTATGCCGTCCGCGGTGCGCGAGCCGTAGAGGATGGTGAGGTCGAAGTCCTCCTGCCCGTTCACGATGGCGTCGGCCATGGAGTAGAAGGGCGTGATGCCGCTGCCGCCCGCGACGGCGACGACGTGCTTGGCGTCGCGCAGGCCCTGGTAGTAGAAGTCACCGAGCGGGCCGGAGATGTCGACCTTGTCGCCGGCTTTCCAGTTGTCGAGGATATACGCCGAGGCGTAGGCGGGGTTCGTGCGCTTGATGGTGAGCGTGTAGCTCGTGTTCTCCGTGCCGAGCGCGTCGGCAGGGCCGGAGCGGATGGTGTAGGGCTTGTGCACCAGCGCGCCGTCGATATTCAGCGTGACGGAGACATACTGGCTCGCACGGAAGAAGGCGAGCTCGGTCGTGCCCTTGTCCGCGTCCGGCGTGAGGACGAAGCTCTTGGCGTCGCCGTGGTCGGTGACGGAGGCGATGACGCAGTGCTGCACCGCCGGGTGCAGGCGCTTTGCGAGAATGTTGGCGTTGAAGATGGAGCTGGGTATGGTGTCCGGCGCGGCGGCGATGGCCTTGTTGCGCGTCTCGACCTGGTGCAGGAAGGCGCCGGTGCCCAGACCCTTGAGCAGCTTTTTGTCGTAATTGTACTTCGCCATGTCACTTGCCCTCCTTCTGCATATCCAGCAGCATATACCTCGCCTGCTCCGCGCCGGAGAGGTAAGCCTGGGAGAAGCCGTCCATCTGGGTGCCGTGGCCGCCGGCAAAGCGCAGGCCCTGCACCGTGTAGTCCAGCTTGTGGCCCGACTGCACGCGCGGGAACATGCCGTCCCAGTTCGCGGGCTCGTAGCCGTAGACGTCGCCGCGCGGCGTGCCGAGATAGCGCGCCCAGGTCACGGGCGAGGCGATGACTATCTCCTCTATGTGGTCGTGGATGTTGCAACCCGTCACGGACTCGTAGCGCTCCACGCACTCGCGAGCGATGCGGTCCTTGACCTTGAAGTAATCGGCCTCCTTCACGTCCGCGAAGGGGTCGCCGGTGTAGAACTTGGCGAATTCTATCATGCAGCGGCCCTCGCCGGAGATGCCGGGGATGGCGTTATCCAGGATGGTGACGGAGAAGTCGCGGTGCGTCTTGATGCTGTTGTCGGAGGCGTACTGCTTGCTGTTGTCCGGGTCATGGCGCAGGAAGGTGTCGTAGCCCTTGAGCCCCAGCTCCTCCGCCGAGGCGTCCAGGCCCATGTACACGGTCAGCGGCGCCTGGGCCAGCCTCTGCGCGTTCATCAGCCGGCGGCTGCGCTCCGGGACCTCGGCCTTGTCCATCATCCGGTCAAAGACCACGCTGGGCATGAGGTTGGAGATGACCCACTCGCAGGGGATATACTCGCCCGAGGCGAGCTGCACGCCGCGGACGCGGTTGTTCTTCACGTCTATCTTCGTGACCTCGGTGTTGTACCAGATGTCGCCGCCCAGGTCGCGGATGCGCTTGTCGAAGGCCAGCGAGATCTCGTGGCTGCGCCCCGCGGCGACCCAGGGCTTCTGCGTGAGGTAGATGTAGGTCATGAAGGCGTAGACCGCGAAGGACACCTCGCGGGAGTTTGCGGAGATATAGGTCCAGTAGCTCTCGAAGATGTTCTTGGCCTTCTCCGGCAGGCCGACCATGTCGCAGACGTCGTTGCAGCTCACCGGCACCAGCTTCATCAGGTCGCCGAACTTGAGCAGCATCCGGACCTTGTCGAGGCCCTTGGGGTCATTGTCGCGCTCGGCGAGCCAGTCCACGCCGTCGCCGATCATGCGGGACATCTCCATGATGTTGGTCATCGCCTCCCGCGAGCCGGGGACCTGGCGCTCCATCTCGTCTATGAAGCCCTGCACGTCCGCGGGCATGGTCACGTCAAAGCCGCCCTTGTCCGTGGCGATGGCGCAGAAGGCCTCGTCCACCGGCCGCCAGTCGACGTCCAGGCCGTACTTGTCGCTGAGCAGCTCGCGCACCGCGCCCTTGGGGCGGCCCTCTTTGCCGTCGCCCATCTGGCAGAGCTCGTGCAGCGCGCTCTCGAACTCATAGGCCCCGCGCTTGAAGCTGGTGGCGCAGCCGCCGGGCAGGTTGTGCTTCTCCAGCACGAGGACCTTTTTGCCCTCGCTGGCCAGATACGCCGCGGCGGAGAGCCCGCCGTTTCCCGCGCCCACGACTATCACATCGTATTTGCGCATGCTCTTCCTCCTTTTTAATGTTGGTGGTTATACCAGTTTGATAACAGTTTAACACATGCTCTGCGGCGCTTCAATCACTTTATGAAAAAATCCCGCCGGTATACGGCGGGATGCGTCATTTGCGGTATTTCATGCCCAGGGCGTCCATGCCTATGCGGAGCAGGCGCTCGGCGCAGTCGGCGGCGGCGTCCTCGTCCCGGGCGCGGATGTGGTCCAGCAGCTCGCGGTGCAGGGCGGCCTCGGCGGCGATGTCGGCGTCGGGCCGGGTGTAGTAGGCGGTTATGAGCGTGGTCAGCACCGGCTCAAAGGCGCGGAACATCATGGAAAAGAGGCTGTTCCCCGAGGCCTGGGTGAGCAGGTAGTGGTAGCGGTAGATCATGCCGGGCAGGTCCTCCGCGCCGGGCGCGATGCGCGAGGCGATGCTGCTCATCTCATCGAAGGTGCTCTCGTATATTCTGCGGCAGGCGCGGCGGGCGCTGCCCGTCTCCAGCCAGATGCGCGCGTCCATGAAGTCGTGGAAGAGCGGCTCGTCTATCTCCAGCGAGCCGTAGCCGACGAGGGCGGAGAGCGAGCTGGGAGTGGGGTGCTTGCGGTAGTCGGCGACGACAGTGCCGCGCCGGGGCTCTATCTCGAGGAAGCCCTGGGTCTCCAGCTGGAGCACCGCGTGGTGCAGCGAGCTGCGCGAGACGCCCAGCTGCGCGGCCATGTCCCGCTCTGCCGGCAGCCTGTCCCCCGGCCGGAGCTCGCCGGAGAGTATCTTGCCCAGCAGCGCTCCGCGTATGCTGTCTATAAGCGAGGCGCTATCCAGCTTTTCAAAGCTGACCATCCTTCTCACACTCCAAAACGCCATCCGACATGGCTCTTACGTCCTTTGCGATATATTCTAAACTACGCCCCTCCAATTGTAAACAGCAAAAGGGCGGCGCCCCGCTTTCAGGTGCGCCGCCCGGAGATCCGGCGAATTATTTGGCCGCTGCCTTTCGCTTTTCGAGCTCTTCTATCATGCTGTTGCAGACGGTGTCCATGTCGCCCACGATGCCGTAGTCGCAGAAGTTGAAGATCTGCGCCTGCGGGTCGCTGTTCACTGCGATGAACAGGTCCGCCGAGACACCGGTCACGTGGTTCACCGCGCCGGACACGCCGAAACATATGTAGGTCTTGGGCTTTATCATGACGCCGGACTGGCCTATCTGCAGCCTGTACGGCAGAAGCTCCCTGTCCACCAGAGGCCGCGTGCAGCCCAGCTTGCCGCCCAGGAGCTCTGCGAGCCTGCGGTACTTCGGCAGGTCCTCGGCGGATTTGAGCCCGTTGCCCACGCAGACTATGACATCGCTGTCGGCGATGTTCAGCGAGGGGTCGTCGTCATTCGGCCTGAAGCTCACCAGGCGGCTGACTATGCTCTCCTTGGGCGTCACTATGGTCTCATTTATCGTCTCTGCACTGCCTCTCGCGCCCGTCGGCTCATAGCGGAAGGTGCCGGGCCGGATCGTGCCCACCTGCGGGCGGCGGCTAGGAATGGTGATGACGGCTATAATTTTGCCTCCGACGGCGGGCTCGATGAAGCGGATGTCCCCGGTGTCCTTGTCGATCTCCAGCTCCACGGCGTCGCTGGTGCAGCCGGTATCCACGCGCACCGCGTAGCGGGGGGCGAAATCGCGGCCGTTTTCCGTGCCGCCGACGAAGACCGCCGAGGGCAGGTATTTCCGGGTGAGTTCGGTGAAGACGTTGGTGTAGACCTCGGTGTTGTACTCCACGTTCTCGTCCTTGTTGACCCTGATGACGCCGTCGACTCCGCAGGCGATCACCTTTTTCACCTCGGCCTGGGGGAGCTTGCCTATTATCACGGCCATGAGCCTGTCTCCGGTCACGTCGCAGAGCTTGCGCACCTCGCAGCAGAGCTCGAGGCCCACGTCGGCGACCTTTTTCCCGTCGTGCTCTATGTATACCCACATGTCTTTGTAATCGGACTTATTCATGCCTTCTGCCTCCTCAAACCACGCCCTGGCCGGCAAGTATGTCAATGATCCTGGCCGAGTTCGCCTCGTCGCTGCCCTCGTCTATCATCTGTCCCGGTTCGGGCAGTTTGGGCGGATAGATCTCCGGCACTATCGTGCCGGAGCCGGGCACGCCTATGCGCTCGGGCTCCAGGCCGTCTATGTTGTTTTCGGTGTACACGGTCACGCTTGCCTTTTTTGCGGCCAGCTTTCCTTTCAGGCCCGGGAGTCTTGCCGGGTAGTTGGTCTTTTCTATCGTCAGCAGGCAGGGCAGCTTCGCCTCGATCACCTCTACGCCGGCGTCAGTCTCGCGCTCGGCGACGATGGTGCCTGCGTTCTCGTCGATCTCGTCGATGAGCAGGGTGTTGGTTATCTGGGCCATGGACATGCGCTCGGCCAGCTGCGGGCCCATCTGTCCCGTCGCGCCGTCTACCGACTCCTTGCCGGCAAAGACCAGGTCGAAGCTGCCCTCCATCGCGGCCGCGGCGGCGATGGTGTAGCTCGTGGAGAGCGTGTCCGCTCCGCCGAAAGGCCGGCCGGATATGAGCACCGCCTTGTCCGCGCCTACCGCCAGGCAGTCTCTGAGCGTGCTCTCCGCCATGGGCGGGCCCATGGTTATCACCGTCACCTCGGCCCCGTACTTCTCCTTAACTCTCAGCGCGGCCTCCAGAGCATTCCCGTCCAGCGGGTTGAGCATGGTGGGGACTCCCGCGCGGATCAGGTTGCCTGTCTCGGGGTCCATCTTGACCAGGTCCACATCAGGCACCTGTTTCACACAAACCAGAATCTTCAATCTGTTCTCCTCCTCAGAAAATCTTGCCCGGGTTCAGGATCTGCTCCGGGTCAAACGCCCGCTTTATGCTGCGCATGAGGGCGAGGCAGCCGTCTCCCACTTTTTCGCCGAGGTAGCGCTTTTTGCCCCTGCCGATGCCGTGCTCGGCCGATACGGCCCCGCCGAGCTCGATGCACTTGCGGTAGTTCCTCTCCATGAAGGCCTCCGTCCGGGACGTGAACTCCTCATCCGACACCTCGTCGTTGTAGACATAGGCGTGCACGTTGCCGTCGCCGGCGTGGCCGAAGAGGTGCAGCGTGAGACCGAGCTCCTCTGCGCAGGCGCGGAGCTCGCCGATGTACTCGGCAAGCTTCGCGGGCGGGACGGCGGCGTTGCTCTCGTCAAAGCGCTTGGTCCTGGTCTCCACGCACATATGCAGCGCCTCATGCGCCTCTTCCACGTTTCGCCTGAGCGTCGGGTCGTCGACGACGAGCACGTCCAGGGGCGTGAGCTCCTCGGAGAGCTCGGCGACCTTCTCCATAACGGCCTCCAGCTCCTCGTCGGATTCGCCTGCAAAGTTGGTGTAGAGCACCGCGCCGACATGCTCGCCGCCCATCTCGGCGGGGAAGACCGCGCTGCCCGACACGGAGGACGAGAAGGCTATCATGTCGTCGTCCATGAACTCGAGTGTCTCCGGGGAAAGGCCGGAATTTGCGAGCCGACCGGCGGCGGAGAGGCAGCTTTCCAGGCTGTCGAAGGGCAGTATGAAGCCCATCTGCGCCTTGACGGCGGGGCAGAGCTTCAGCTTGAGCTCCGTTATGACGGCCAGGGTGCCTTCAGAGCCCAGCAGCAGCTGCATCAGGTTATAGCCGTCGTTGCACTTGCGCACATCGCAGCCGAGCTGCACGACCTCGCCGCTCGGCAGCACGGCCCTGACGCTCAGCACGTTGTCCCTGGTAGAGCCGTATTTGAAGGCGTTGGGTCCGCCGGCGTTCGTGGCGGCGTTGCCGCCTATGGTGGCCGTCTTTTCGCCCGGGTCCGGCGTATAGCGCAGCCCGCGCTCGGCGAGGTATTCGTTGAGCTCCATCAGCGTGACGCCGGGCTGCACCAGAACGCTCATCTCCTCCTCATCGCAGGAGATTATCCTGTTCATCCGCGCGGTGCACAGCACTATCCCACCTTCGGCCGCCACGGCTCCGCCCGCGAGGCCGGTGCCCGCGCCGCGGACCGTCACCGGCAGCCTGGCGGCGCTGCAAAGGCGGAGGAGCTCGGAGACCTGCTCCTCATCCTGCACATACACCACCGCCTCGGGAACTGCGGTCCCGTACAGCGGCCTTTCGTCGTGGCACATGTCTGCGCCGATGCTCTGCCCGGAGAGGACGTTTTCCGCCCCGGCTATGCGGCTGAGCTCGCTCAGCGTCTCAGGTGTCAGCTTATTGTAGTCCATTTTCTTACCTTCCCTTCACAGGCGAGCGGTCAGGGCGGCGATAACCTCTACCGCATCTCCGACGACGCCGAAGTCGCAGTTTTTGAATATCGGGGCCTGCTTGTCCTTGTTTATGGCTATTATCGTCTCGCTGTCGCTGACGCCGACCATGTGCTGTATCTGGCCGGAAATGCCGGCCGCGATATAGAGCCTGGGCCTCACGCTCACGCCCGAGACGCCGATGTATCTCTCGCGCGGGAGCAGCTTTTCCTCCTCGGCCACGGGCCTTGTGCAGCCGATCTCGGCACCTATCTTCTCCGCGAACGCCTCCACGGCGCTCAGCCCGGCGGCGTCCTTCACGCCCCTGCCCACGCCGACTACGCGCTTGGCGGACGTCAGGCCTACCTTCTGCACCTTCTTCGCCTCGGACGAGACGAACTCCATGCCCTCCGGCATTGCGGCGGGCAGGTCGACGACGTTTTCGCAGGGCTTCTCCTCCCCGGCGCGCCCGAGGCCGGGCACCGGGCACACGACGGCAAAGCCGCTGAGCGCCACGGTCTTGTAGGCCTCGCCGCCGTAGACCATGCGCTTTGCATACAGCCTGTCTCCCTCGAGCCACACCTCGGAGGCGTCCACGGCCGCGCTCGTGCCGTGCGCCGCGGCGAGGCAGGCTGCGGCATATCTTCCGTTTTTCGTGCACTCCAGCAGCGCCGCGTCCGGCGCGATCTCACCCACCGCCTTGAGGATGCTCCCCACGGCCGAGATGAAGCTCCCGTCTTTTGTATCTATGTAATACGCCGAATCCGCGTTCACGGCGGCCGACCTGTCGCCCACGGCGATGACCGCGACCTTGTCGCACAGCTCCGCGGCCAGCGCCGTCAGCTCCAGCGCGGCCTCTCTGCTCTCCGCGACCACAACACACTCATGTTTCTTAACCATTTTGCACCTCACATCAGCTTCCTGATCTCCTGGGCGAGCGCATCGAGCGCCTCGTCCGACGCGGTCTCGTACACCTGGCACGCGCGTGCCTTCTGCTCCTGGGCGCGGATGCTCACCAGCTCCGCGGCCGCTTGCGAGCTCAAGCCGAGCTGCGCGGCGTCGAGCACCTCCACCGGCTTCTTTCCGGCCGCGAGGATGTCCTTCATGGACGGTATGCGCGGCCTGTTTATGTCGGAGGTGACGGAGACCACGGCCGGGAGCTTCACTCGGATGGTCTCGCTGCTGCTCTCGGTGTCCCGCCTGACCAGCAGGCTGCCGTCGGCCTCAAGCTCGAGGTGGGAGACTGCGTTCACATTCGGCCAGCCAAGTATCGCCCCCGCCGCCACACCGGTCTGCTGGGCGTACATGTCGGCCGAGCCCTCGCCGAAGATGAGCAGGTCCACGTCCCCGAGCTTTTCGACCGCAGCGGCGATGGCCGAGGCGATCTCAAACGTGTCCGCGTTTTCAAACTCGCCCTTTACTCCGACCATCCTGTCCGCGCCTCGGGACAGTATCGCCTTGCGCTGCTTCGTGTTGTCTATGACGTCCCCGGCGACCGTGAGGGCGATTATCTCAGTGCCGGGCTGCCCCGCGGCTATCTCCACCGCCGCCTCCACGGCGTTCAGGTCGTACTGGCCTATCTGCGGGGCGGCCGCGGAAAGGTCCAGCGAATTGTCCGGGGCCAGCTTAATCTTCTCGTTGTCAGGTACGTTCTTATAACAGGCTGCGATCCTCATCTGCACTCTCTCCAATCAGCTTTTTCTGTATTGCACCCCGAAGTCGCACTCGGGGTAATCCCAGGACCGGAGCTGAGAGCCCAGCCCTATCAGGCGGCAGGTGCCGCACTCCAGGCAGCCGAGGTGGCTGAAATTCAGGTTCCCCTCCGCGTCTATGCTGTAAAGTCCCGCGGGGCAGGCCAGGCACAGCTTTTTCGCCAGCTCCATGTCCTTTATCTGCTTTTCCACGACGATGTGGCTCGTCTCGCGCACCTTGAATCTGTCTTTTCCCAGTTTGTCTTGCACTTTCAATGCCCTTGCCCCCTTACACTGCGCAAATGATCTGCAGCAGATCTTTCACGAGCCTCGCCGGCCCGTAGTGGCCCACGGCCTTAATGACCTTCGGCGCGAGGCCGGAGATGTGCTCGCCGTCCACGGTGAACATGGACTTCATCACCTCGTCGGCCAGCTCCGGCAGCCTGGTGAAGATGTTCCGGTTGCCGAAGGCCTTCGGCGCGAGCCGGTGTTTCCTCATCTCCTTGAGCACGAAGCTGTGCGAGAGCTTCTGCCTGTACAGCGACACGGCCTTGGGTGTGAAGTCATGCTTCGCCGCGAGCTCTATGTATGTCTCCGCTGCAAGCCGGCCGGACTCTATGGCGAAGTCCATGCCGCGCACCACATAGCCCAGATTTATGGCCATGCCCGCCGCGTCGCCCGCTATCATCACGCCGTGGCCGTAGAGCTTGGGCATCATGGCGGCGCCGCCCTCCGGCACCAGATGGGCCGAATACTCCACCAGCTCCCCGCCTTCGATGAGCGGGGCGATCTGCTTGCTCTTCTTGAACTCCTCGAGCATGTCCGGGACGCTGGTGCCGGCGTATCCGATGTCGCTCACGGTGGCCACGACGCCCACGGAGAGGGTGTCGCGGTTGGTGTACAGGAAGCCGCCGCCCAGGCCGCCGCCCGTGGGGCGTCCGGCGAACATCCAGGCCACTCCCTCGTCGGAGCGGATGCCGAAGCGCTCGTTTATCGTCTCCTCGCCGAGGCGGATGACCTCCTTGGCGCCGACCGCGTATTCCCGGCTGTCCTGGTGCTCCACCAGGCCGGCCTTCACGGCCAGCAGCGAATTCACGCCGTCGGCCAGGATGACCACGTTTGCCTCCAGCGTGTCCTCCCCGGCCCTCACGCCGCAGACCTTGCCGTTTCTGACCACCAGCTCATCCACACGGATGCCGTTTATATAGGTCGCGCCCTTCTTCTCCGCCTGCTCCGCCAGCCACTTGTCGAGGTCCGCCCTTATCACCGAGTAGGACGCGGCGTTGCGCCCTCCCAGCTTCTCGTCGCAGAACTCCACCGTCGTGGCGGAGTCGGAGCTCATCAGGCTCACGCGCTCCTTTATTATCCTTCTCTCCAGCGGCGCCAGCTTCTCATAGTCGGGTATTAGGCGCTTGAGGCTGTGGCCATAGAGCCGCCCTCCGGTCATGTTCTTGCAGCCGCAGGTCTCGCCGCGTTCAATGACTATCACCTTCACCCCGGCCTTGGCCAGGGTGTATGCCGCCGCAGAGCCCGCCAGTCCGCCGCCGACTATTATCACATCGTACCTGTCTTCTCTCATCTGGTTCACCCCATAGTATATTGTTTTCCTCCGTCAGCCCCTGCGCGCCGCGCAGAAGCGATCTATGCAATCGGCCATCACGATGACGGCGCCCTCGTCCTCCCGCAGTTCTCGCAGGCAGAGCCGGGCCGAGGCGCTGTATCCCTCTATCGCCTGCTCGCAGCTCTTCAGGCCTCCCGCCTCCTCAACTATCCGCCGCGCGCGCTCGGCAAGGCGCTCGCTGGTCCCGCATCGCTTGGCTTCCGCAGCCAGAGCTTTCAACTCCGGTCCCAGAACAGGGTCGGCGAAGGTGCTTATGGCGGGATATGTGAAGATGCCGTCGAAGAAGTCCATATTCACCGCCTTGCCCGACCTGGCGCTGTCAGATGTCCAGTCGTTGAGGTCGTCGTTGAGCTGAAAGAGCATCCCCAGATAGTATCCGAACCTGCCCAGGGCCTCCACGCCCCCGGGACTGCGCCCGCCCTCCCTGGCGCCCAGCCTGCACGCGGTCGCAAAGAGCGCGGCGGTCTTGCCCGAGATGGCTTCAAAGTACGCGTCCAGGCCGACCTCGGTGTTCCAGCGGTTCGTCATCTGAGCTATCTCGCCCGCGCACATCTTTTTCACGCAGCCCAGCAGCTCCGCTGCGCTCTCGGCGCAGCCGTGCGCCAGCAAATCGCAGAGCGCGGATGCAAGCAGGCTGTCGCCCGCGTACACGGCGGCGTGCTTGCCGTACTTGCTCTGTACCGTCGGGGCCCCGCGCCGTATGTGGGCGTCGTCCACCACGTCGTCGTGTATCAGAGAGGCGGTATGCGTAAGCTCCACCGCCGCGGCCGTGGATATCACCCTGTCGCGGCTAAGCCAGTGCTCCGGAGCCCCGGCGCACAGCAAAAGCAGCAGCGGCCGGTACATCTTGCCCTTGCTGCCGAGGGCGTCGGCGAGGGCCGCCTTCAGGGTCTCCGGTCCCTCCACCGTGCCCGAAACGGCCTCTATCCTCTTCACCGTCTCCTCCATAGCGGGAGGCAGCCAGTCCAGCTTCATATCTTGCATCATCATTCGATCACTTCCTGCCAACTATGCATACGCACGCTCCAAACATGAAGCTCCGCTTCTCTGTAACCGCTATGCCCGAGCGCCTCAGCATCCCGGCAAGCTCCTCCGCCGAGACGAAGTCCTCCGTGCTCCTGCACAGCCAGTCGTATTCCCTGCGTCTGCTTATCCCGCCGCCTATCAGCGGCATCAGGCGCTTGAAGTACAGCCTGTACAAGGGCAGCAGCGCCCTGCATTCCGGGACGAAGGAGTCCATGCAGCAGACCACGCCGCCCGGCCTGAGCACTCTTGCGATCTCCCCCACCGCGTGCTCGCAGCTGGCCATGTTGCGCAGCGCAAACGCGCTGACCACACAGTCAAAGCTGCCGTCGGCATAGCCGAGGTGCATCGCGTCGCCCTGCTCCAGGCTCACGTTTGCAAAGCCCGCGAGGCGTTCCTTTGCGACCTGCAGCATGTTCGGGGAGAAGTCCAGTCCGACGAGCTCCATGCCCGGGTACCGCTCTGCCAGCAGCTCCAGCATGTCGCCGGTGCCGCAGCCCAGGTCCAGGCCCCGGCCCGTGTTTTTCAGGCGCAGACCGTCTATCGCGGCCCGCTTCCATCGCCTCTGGCGGCCGAGGCTTATTCGCTCGTTTGCGGCGTCGTAGCCGCGGGCGATGGTCTGGAATACGCCGTAGGCCCGATTCGCCCTTTCGCTTTCAGTCATAACCACACCTCTGTCAGAAGTGCCAGCCCGTAAACCAGCCCGATGAGCGCGTTCAGCCGGACTATGCCGCGCATGGCGGCCGCCCGGGCTACGGGGCCGAGGCTCAGCCGGAACTGGCGCGCAAGGGCGCCTGATAGCAGCGCAATGCCCGCGGCGCTCACGGCCGCGCCGGCCGGTGCGCCCTTTGCAAGCATGATCAGCACGGGCGAGGCCGCCCAGAGCGCCAGCGCCCACCTGTACAGCCTGCGGGTCCGCCTCTCTCCCAGCAGGCAGGGCAGCGTCCTTCTGCCCGCGGTCGAGTCCCTTGCTGTGTCGCAGCCGTTGTTCGTGAGCATGATGAGCGCTATGCCCAGGACCACGGGCAGGGTCTCAGGCAGGAGGCTCAGCCTGAGCCTGCCCGTCTGCGCGCAATACCCGGCCAGCGGGATAAGCGCGCCCATCACGAATCCGGAGAGCAGCTCCCCCACGGGCAGGTACGAGGCCGGCCGGCTGCCCGAGACATACCAGGCCAGCGCCGCGGCGCCGAGCAGGCCTATGAGCAGCGGCGCGGGCCCCCTTGCGGCGCATATATACGCGCCTATCGCCGCCGCGGCCAGGAGAAAGGCCAGCCCGGCGGTCAGCGCCGTTTTCGGGCTCAGCCCGTAGACTATCACCGCGTCTCTCCTGTCCGGCGAGTTCTCCACGGTGTCCGTGCCCTTGAGAAAATCGTTGTAATCGTTCAGGGCGTTTGCCGCCGACTGCATCAGGATGCAGGCGAGCAGCACCAGCGCGGCCATGGGCAGGTCCAGCCGCTTAGTGTCCGCATAGGCCAGAACGGACGAGAGCAGCGAGGGCACCACCGCCGCGGCCCAGGTGTGCGGGGCCGCCAGCAGCAGGAGCTGTTCCGCTGTGCGGGCGGCCTTTTTTACCGCCGGCCGCATATCAGCTCCCTGACCGCGTGCCTGTCCACCTTGCCCATCTTGCTGTGCGGGAGCTCGCTTACGAACACTATCCGTCTCGCCTTTTTAAAGCCCGCGCCCTTAGTTCCGCAGTAGTCCATGAGCTCCTGCTCCGTCACCGGAGGGGCGCCGTCCCTGAGCACCACCGCCGCGGCGACCATCTCGCCCAGCCTCTCGTCCGGTATGCCCACGACGGCACTCTCCAGGACCGAGGGGTGGGAGTTGAGTATCTGCTCGACGACGTTGGAATAGACGTTTTCGCCGCCGGATTTTATCATGTCCTTCTTGCGGTCGACAAAGTAGTAATAGCCGTCGCCGTCGAAGAACATCAGGTCCCCTGTGGCGAACCAGCCGTCGCTGTCGAAGGAATTGCTCCGTCCGTAGTAGCCCACCATGGTGCACGGGCCTCTGCCCAGCACCTCTCCGACCATTCCGGGCCGGGTGATCTGCGCGCCGGACTCATCCACCAGCTTGCACTCGTTATAGGTCCCGGGCTTTCCTACGGATATGTTGCCGCCGATCTCCCGTATCGGGCGGCTCCGGTCGATTATATTCACCATATTCACGGCGCGCTCGCTCATGCCGTAGCCGACGAAGGCCTTGGCATTCGGGAAGATGGCGAACACCTTTTTTATATTGTCCACCGTGCAGGCCCCGCCCGACATCCTCACCATGCGCACCGAAGACAGGGCGTCTTCACTCAGGCCGCCGCACTTCAAGAGCTCCGTGCAGAGGGAGGGCGGGATGAGGGACATCTGCGTAACCCGCTCCCTCGCAATGAAGCCCAGCAGCTGCGCCGGCTCAAAGACGCGGCTGATTATGAACGTCGCGCCGGCGCACAGGGTCTGCATCGCCGCGGTGAAGCCGCCTATGTGGAACATGGGCGCGTAGTTGAGGAAAATGTCGTCCGAGGTCACCGGCGACTCTATGTCGAAGCAGCTTTTGATCTGGCACAGCAGGCCGTTGTTTGTGTGCGAGGCCGCCTTCGGCGTTCCTGTGGTCCCGCCGGTGAAGATGTTCAGGACTATGTCCTCGCCCCTGCGCTCCTCCGGCAGGAACCTGCTGCCCGCGGCAGGGGCGCGAAGCAGCTCGCTCTCGAGTATGAGCTGCGCGCCGGAGAGCCTGCACAGGCTTTCGCCCTGCTCGGCAAAGCTGTCGGCGCACACCAGAAACTCCGCGTCCACGCACTTTGACAGGTGTCCCAGTTCGGGCAGGCTCTCCCTGTAATTGAGCGGCGAGGTCTGCGCGCCTATCCTGAGCAGGGCAAAGTACAGCCCCAGCATCGACGGGGAGTTCTTGAACAGCAGGGTCACCCTGCTGCCCCGGTGCACGCTCCGGCTCTGCAGATTGACGGCCAGCCGTTCCGACAGCGCCAGCAGCTTAGAATAGGAGAGCCTCTCCTCGCCGCTTATCAGTGCCGTCTTGTCAATATTCGCCCTGCAGGTCCCTTCAAAAAGCTCGTATAGTCCAAACATGTGTATTACCTGCCAATCGCCAAATAAATTGCTGCCGCCGGCGTCACCTTATATGCTTCGGGAGGGGGGACAGGTCCGCCGGGCCGGCAAAGGTCTGGGCCACATCGGCGTAGCGTCTGGCCTCGTCCCCCACCACCTCCAGGCCGGTGTCCATCCAGTTGCGTCTCTTTACCGCGACAAGCGCCCAGTCGAGCGCTTTGCCCTTGATGTAGTTCTCCGTGTTGGGCTCGCCCCGGGTCCACTGGCTGCCGTCGGCCAGCTGCAGCTCGAGGTATACCGGGGTGTCCGGAAGCTCCAGCCCGTTTATCCTGTACGCGTTGGGGCGGGACTGCCAGGAGAGGAAGAGTATGTGCGGCAGTCTTGCGCTCTCCGTTATCTCGACGCCCAGGTGGTCGTATATGTCCACCCAGTGGGCCCAGAGCTCCATCAGCCTCGCCGTCGCGAGGGAGCGGGCGGACATGGGCAGGCCGGGCGCCCAGGGTATGCGCTTTTTCGGCTCGCAATCGTACAGCGCGCTGCAAAGGCGAGTGCGGCTCTCCCTCCAATTCTGCAGCAGCTCGGCCTTGCTGAGCTCAAGGTAGGGCAGGTATTTGAGGTGTTCGTCCATCCTGCCGCCGGTGACGTCGCGGATCTGCTCCGCCTTGCCCATGGCCAGCTGCGCCGCGGCCTCGTCAAAAATCGCTATGTGGCTCACTACGTCACGGATCTTCCAGATGCCCTCTATGTCATACACCCTGAGGTCCGAGTGGATGGTCTCGTTCCACTCCTTCTCCGAGAGCCGGTCCACGAAGGCGTCGGCGATGGACTGCTCCGCTATGAGGTCTCCTACTATCGCTTTCATGTCACGTGCCTCCGCCGCTTCAGCCTATTTCCTTGAGCAGGCCGCGTCCGGCTATGTGTATCATGATCTCGTCGGTGCCGCCGCCGATGCGGTAGTTGCGCGCGTCGCGCCACAGCCGGGAGATGCGGCAGTCCTGGGTGTAGCCTATGCCGCCCATGATCTGCAGGGCGTCGTCTATGACCTCGTTGCCGGCCTGGGCGCAATAGAGCTTGCAGAGGGCGGAGGCGTTCCTGATGGATATGCCCTGGTCCTTCTCCCACGCGCACTGGTAGCAGAGGTTCTTCATGTTCATGATCTTGATCTTCATGTTGACGATCTTTTCCTGGATGAGCTGGCGGGTGCCGATGGGCTTGCCGAACTGCACGCGCTGGTTGGCGTACTTCGCGGCGTCCTCATAGGCGCACTCGGCCATGCCCAGGATGGCGACGGCCATCATCAGGCGCTCCATCTCGAAGTTCCTCATGAGCTGCTTGAAGGCCTCGCCCTCCTTGCCTATGATGTCCTTCTCCTCGACCACGACGTTCTCCAGGTAGACCTCGTAGGTGGGGTTCATGTTCCAGCCGATCTTGTGCAGCGGGGCGGTCTTGACGCCGGGGGCGTCCATGGGCACGAAGAACATGGTGAAATACTCGCCCTCCCGCGTGAAGTCGCGGGCGAGGCAGGCCATGTAGGGGCAGAGGCCGGCCATGCTGATGAAGGTCTTGTGGCCGTTTATCTCGATCTTCCCGTCCTCGCGGCGGACATAGCTAGTCAGGATGGCGTGGCTGTCGGAGCCGGCCTGGGGCTCGGAGAAGCCGGAGCAGAAGGGCATGCGGCCCTCGTTTATCTCGGCCATGCACTTTTCAAGCTGCTCCTCCGTGCCGAACTCCTTCATCATGTCCACGTGGAACATGCTCGTCAGCGCGTGGATCGGCCCGCCGAGGCGGCAGATCTCCTCCTTCACCAGCATGAGCGTGAGGTTGTCCACCGGCGTGCCGCCGACGGATTCCGGGCAGCCCAGCAGACCGTAGCCGTTGTCCACCAGGGCCTTGTAAAACTCCACGGGCGGGCGCCCCTCGGCGTCGCACTGCTTGATGTAGTCCTCGCTGCACTCCCGCTCCATAAGCTCGCGCAGGCCGTCCAGAAGCAGCTCCTGCTCTTCAGTCATTCTGAAATCCATTTATCTGGTCTCCTTTCAAGTCAGTTTTTGATTACGCCCTCTGCATACATGGCCTCTATGTCGGCCCGGGTGTAGCCGAGCTCGCCGAGGATGTCCTCGTTGTCCATGCCCGGCAGGGGGCAGCCTCTCCATATCCGGCCGGGATTTCTCTTCAGCTTGGGCGTGACGTTCTGGCCGGTCAGCTCGCCGCCGTCCACGCGCTGCCACCGGGTCAGGCTCTCCCTGGCGACATAGTGCGGGTGGTCGAGCATCTCCATGTGGCTGAGTATCCGGCTGCAGGGCAGCCCCGCCTCGGCGAAGGCCTTCTCGGCCTCCGCGCTCGTGCGCGAGGCGCAGAAGTCCACTATCGCCTTCTCGAGCACCTCGCCGGCAGGAGTGCCCTCCTTCACGTTGTTTATGCAGCCGGCGAAGACGCCCTCGTTATACGGCAGGTCCAGCAGCGCCATCAGCCTCTTGAGCAGCGCGGGGCCTATGATGACCATATAGACCTCCCGGCCGTCGCTGCACATGTAGCTGTTGAAGCCGACGTTTCCGTTGTTGCCCTTGCCCTGTACGAAGGGACGGCCGGAGTCGTTCCATATGTCCAGCGGCCAGCCGGCCTCGCACCTGAGCGTGGACTCGTACTGCGAGACGTCGATGCTGTCGCCCTTTCCCGTCCGCGCGGCGGATATGTATGCGGCCAGGGAGGCAAAAGCGGCCATGTAGCCCGTGTAGTAGTCCGAGATGCTCACCTCGGCCGGGGCTGAGCGCCTGCCCGGCAGGCCGTTCATATACATGACGCCGGAAAAGGCCTGGGCTATCGGGTCATAGGACGCCCGGCGGACATAGTCGGGGTCTCCCCACTGGCCGAAGCCGGAGATGTGCGTTATGACCAGCTGCGGGTTTTCACCCCACAGCACCTCGTCGGTCAGGCCCCACTTCTTGTACTGCCCGGGCTTGGAGGCCTCGAGGAAGATATCCGCCTCCCTTACAAGGCGCAGCAGCACCTCTTTTCCCGCCGGGGTATTGACGTTCAGCTTTATGGTCCGCATGTTCCTTCTGTCCAGCTGGGCCGCCATGCCGGGCGCTATGCGGCTGACGTCCTGCCCCACCGCGCTCTCGACCCAGATGACGTCTGCGCCGAGGTCGGCCATAAGCGACGCGGCGAAGGGCCCCGCGAGGGACTGCGAGCAGTGCACGACCCTGACTCCGTTCAGCGGCCCGAAATTCGGGATGTCTGTCTTTTTAGCCATAGTTCACTCCCAATTAAAAAAGCAAAATGCCAAGTGTCGAGCAGATGAACGTGCTCACGAGAAGCACGAACACCAGCGTTATGCCGATGTACTTGTATATCTCCTTCGCCGTTACCCACTCGCTGTTGCCGTGCATGAGCGCGGCGAAGGGCGAGGACGAGGGCAAAAACAGCGAGACGTTCACGAGAACGCTGATGCAGACGCACATCATGGTGTTGCTGGCCCCGGCCATGGGCGCATAGGTGCAGATGAGCGGCACCAGCAGCAGCGCGATGACCATGTTGGCAAAGATATTCGTCAGCACGAGCTGCACGGCGCAGGCCAGCAGGATGAACAGCACGGTGTTTGGCGCCGAGCCGAAGACGGGCTCGAAGAGCGACTTGAGAAACGGCTGTATCCCCGTGGCCTCATTCGTTATGGCCGAGGTCATCAGCAGCGCGAAGGCGAGCAGCATCATCGTCGGCCAGGGTATGCCGTTTTTCATCTCAACGGCGAGGTTTATCTTGGGCTTTCCCGAGTCCTTTGCGGCGAAGAAGCCAGCCAGGCACAGCAGAAGCACGCATATTCCCGTATTTCCCACCGTTTTCAGCAGAGTTATCCCCGGCACGGTCTCGGGCAGGATCCCGGGCGCGAAGAGCAATATGAAGAAGAGCCCCAGCAGCAGGAGTATCTTCTTTTGATACGGGTTTATCCTCGCCTCGCCCTCATAGACATAGCTGCTGCTGCGTATGGCGCTGACGTCCGGCTTGAACAGGAAGCGGCACAAGAGCAGATAGGTGATGACTATGGCGTAGCTCAGGCTGACCGCAAGGACCGTAAACAGCGCGAAGTCGATGGTCTCGCCGGTTATGTTCGCCAGCGACTTCTGCACCATAAGTGCAAGGGACTTGAACGGGAAGGCCGTGTTCCCCATCATGGACGCCAGCGTTATGCCGATGACCATGAGCGTGGGGTATTTGTCGTGCTTTTTGTAGCCGTAGTGCTCGCACATCGTGTACAGTATGGCCCACGGGATGATGACGCCGGGGGTGACGCTGACGAGGGCGGCCACGACATACGCGGTGGTGAGCAGCAGCCAGGAGATCACCCAGGGCTTGCCGCGGGAAAACTTCCGGGACACCATCCAGTTCGCTATGACGGAGCTCACGCCGGAGTCGTTTATGATGGCGGCAAAGGTGAGGATGAAGAGGATGAACAGCCAGGTGTCGTTGCCGAACGCGGCCGTGAACGCCCCGGTCATGCTGTATATCTCGGTGCAGCCCAGCAGCACTATGCCGAGCAGGGCTGGCCAGACTATGTCCACCGTGCTGAAGGCGTAGATTACGCCGATGAAGATGCCGGCCACGTCCATTCCCGTGCGCGTAAGGGTCGAAAACGTCGGGGCCAGGTGAAATGCAAGGATTATCAGAATCGATATGGCGCTGTTTATATAGTAGTTTCTGCTCTTTTTTGACAATTTCTCTGCCATTTGATTCCGAAACCTCCTTATTTTTTCTTGTTCAGAAAAGCCTCACGCCGCTTTTTGAACTCCTCGGTGCTCCCGCAGAACGGAGACGCCTGCTGCTCGCACTCCAGGAGGGCGTCGAGGCCTGCAAGCACCGTGGAATTCGTCACGCGCTTGGTTATGCCCATGGCTATCTTCGGCATGCCGGCGAGCGTCCGGGCAAAGGCATAGACCTCCTCGTCCAGCGATTCGGACGGATACGCGTGGTTTACAAAGCCCAGCTCGCAGGCCCTCTTCCCGTCCACCGTCTCCCCGGTGAACCAAAGCTCCTTGGCCCGGTTCAGGCCGATGAGCTGGGGCAGTATCATCATCGCGCCCATCTCAGGCACTATGCCCGCCTTGACGAAGTTGCCGTAGAACTTGGCGTCCTCCGCGGCGAATATGATGTCGCAGCACAGGGCGAGGCTCATCCCCCCGCCGACGGCGTAGCCGCGCACTACGGACAGCACCGGCTTTTCCATGGTCAGTATCGTCTTCACAACGCGGTTATAGCGGGAGAGCATGGCGCGCCTCTCGTCTATCGAGTAGCCGCCCTCCGGGGCCATTTTCAGGTCGGCGCCGGAGCAGAAGTGCTCTCCGCTGCCCTTTATTATCACGACGCGGATGTCGTTGTCCGCATCGGCGCTCAGCAGCCGGGCGTTGAGCTCGTCCATCATGTCCGCGTCCAGGGCGTTGCGCCGCTCCGGCTTGTTGAGGATCATTTCGACTATGCTGTCGCTGTATTTGTTGCAGATAATTTTACTCATATCAGACACACCGTCACTTTATACTCGCGGCCGCTCTGTATCCGGCCTTTGTGGCGTCGGCCATGCGCTTGGGCTCGTTGCAGTCGCCCACTATGAAGACCTGCGGCGCAAGGTCCTTGACCTGCTCGTACAGCTCCCGGTTCTCCTTGAAGCCGAGAGTTACCGCAACGGTGTTGGCCTCGTAGAAGTCCTCCTGTCCATTCTCGTTGACGGCATAGACGCCGCTGTCGGTTATGGAGACGACCCGGCTCTTCTCGTGCATTTCCACGTCGTCGGCGGTCTTGAAGGTGTTGCGCACTATGAAGCGCTCGCTGGAGCCGACGTCGTAGCCTATCTTTCCGGCCTCGAAGATGTTCATCTTGCGCCAGCCGCCGGTCAGCTTCATGCCCATCTCGCACCCGGGCAGGCCGCCGCCGATGATGGCGACCTTCTTGCCGACAGGCCAGGGGGAGGGCAGCTTAAGCGCAAAGTTGATGAGCTTCGGGGTGTAGATGAAGTGCAGGAACACATATCCCGCGTTCCAGAGGACCTTGTTCACGATGCCCGGCTTCTGGGGCGGCCTGCCGTTGAGCAGCTCGAGGAAGTCGTGCGAGCGGACGACGTTCTTGCCGTCGGTCCCCGGCATGTCGCCGTCGATGCACTCTCCGCCCACGGCCACTATCACGACCTCGGGGGCGCATTTCTTCACGAATTCCGCGGTAACTTTCTTGTTGCAGCGGATGTCTATGTTCGGGTACTTGGGCAGCACCGCCTTGTAATACTTTATGAGCCGCTCGTACATGGGGCTGAACACGGAGCTGAGCACGAGGCAGCCGCCTATGCGCGGGCCGCGCTCGAACACCGTGACCTTGTGTCCTTCCCTGGCTGCGGTGAGGGCGGCGCTCAGGCCCGCCGGGCCGGAGCCTATGACCATGACCCGTCTCGGCTTTTCAGCCGGCTGCAGCTTGTACAGCAGCTCGGGGCCGAGGCCGGGGTTCACGCCGCAGTATTCCTGGCCCTTGCCCGCCGCCATGTCGTCGAGGCAGCGGCAGCAGCAGATGCACTTTCTTATCTCTTTCTCCCTGCGCTCGCGCAGCTTTTTGGGGAACCCCGGGTCGGCGAGGCTGTACCTCAGCCCGCCTATCATGTCCGCCTTGCCCTCTGCAAGGATCTTCTCCATGACGTCGGGGTCGGTCTCGCGGTATCCGGTGACGATGGGCGTATGCGTGCAGACCTTCTTGAGCTCTGCGGACACCCAGGACCAGTAGCCGTCGGGTATCTCCTTGGTAGTGGTCGGCACGGAGCTCTCGTGCCAGCCTATCTGGACATTTATATAACCGAAGCCGGCCCTGTCTATATAGGGCGCGAGCTCCAGAGCATCCTCGATCTCATTTCCGCCGGGCACGAGGTCTATGGGCGACCAGCGCAGGAAGACGGGAAAGCCCGGCAGGGCCTGCTTGATGGCGCTGCACATCTCCAGCAGGAGGCGGCAGCGGTTTTCGGCGGAGCCGCCGTATTCGTCCGTCCGGTTGTTCGTGGCCTTGGAAAGGAAGCGGTTGAGCGTGCCGCCGGCGCCGGCCACGAGCTCCACGCCGTCCCAGCCGCTCTTTTTGAGTATCGTGGCGGCGTTGACGGCCTGGGCGATGTAGTCCGGCATCTGCTCCTTGGTCATGGCGACGTACTTTTGGCCGTGTATCTTTCTGATGGTGATGTCCGAAGGGCCGTATGCCTCTTCCTTGTCGCTGCCGGTGGGGCGCCAGTTGTTCAGCGCGGGTATCTGTCCGACGAGGTGCGAACCGTATTTGTGAACCACGGCCGACATCTTCGACAGGCCCTCGACATGTTCTTCAGCGAAGGCCCAGGGTATGGGGTGGCGGGCTTCCGGGGACTGAGGATACATCATCACGGTCTGGCAGATGAGATCGAAGCCTCCCGCCGCGCGCTCTTCAAGGTAGTTGAGGAACATCTGCGTGGGCATATGCGTGACGCAGTCCGTGTATCCCAGGCCCGGGGACATAGACGTGGTCATCATGCGGTTCCTGAGCCAGAGACCTCCGACGTTTATCGGGGACAGCAGGTGCTTGTATTTTGAGTCCGGGGCACAGTTACAGCTTTTCATGGTACTCCTTTCGTTACAATGGCAGTCCGCCGGAGGCGGCCGGTACGGAGCCGGCTCACCTCCGGTTGGGTCGGGTCAAATCAGAAAACCAGATTGCCCAGGGTAAGGGTGATTATGAAGCAGGCGACCACGCCGGCAAAGACGATGGGCCAGCTGTACTTGTATATGTCGTTGGAGGTGCACCACTCGGTGTTCGAGTGCAGCAGGGCGGCCAGGGGGCTGCCGGAGGGCAGGAACAGGGACATGTTGGTGGTGACGGCGATGGCCACGACCAGGTTCTGGGCCACGCCCGCGCTGGAGGCGAAGGCGACGACGATGGGCACAAACATGAGGCCGACGACGAGGTTGCCGATGAAGTTCGTGATGATGGCGGAGAGCAGTATGATGAGGAACACGAAGAGCACAGTGCCGGTGCCCTCGCCGAAGAGAGGAGTCAGCCAGGCGGAGATCTGGTCCTTGATGCCCGTGCCGGCGTTGGTCAGCGCAGAGGTGGCGACAACGGCGAAGGCCAGGATCATCATCGTCTCCCAGGGGATGCCGTCCTTGAAGGTCTTGGCCAGGGACACGAAGGAGTTGCCGTTTTTCCTCATCAGGAAGCCGGCGATGACAAGGAGCAGGACGCAGATCGCGGTGTTGCCGATGGTGCCGAGCCAGGCGATGAAGCCGCCCGCGGTGGTGAAGAGGCCGGGCAGGAACAGCAGGATGAAGAACGCCGCGAGGAACAGCATGATGACCTTCTGGTCCTTGTTGAAGTGGGTCTCCTCGGAGGAGAACACGAAGTCGCTCTTCTTGATAAGGCTGACGTCGGGCCTGAAGATGAACTTGATCACGAGCAGGGGGGCGATGCCGGCCAGGTAGGTCATGGGGATGGAGATGATGGAGAACTGCGCGTAGGAAACCGTCGTGGCTCCCTCAGTGGCCGTGGAGAGCGCGTTCATGTACATGATGGGCGCGGCCTTGAAGGGCAGCGCGGCCTGGCCCATGAGGGCGGAGAAGGTGATGGCGATGACCATTATCGTCGGATACTTGTCGTGGGGCTTGTATCCGTAGCCTTCGCACATGACATAGAGGATGGCCCAGGTGATGACGATGCCGGGCGTGACGCTTATGAGCGCGGCGATGATGTAGGCTATGGTCAGCAGCAGCCAGCTGACGGCGTAAGGCTTGCCCTTTGTGAACCGCCAGGAGGCCATGTTGTTGGCGATGACCCTGCTCGCACCGGAGTTGTTGACCATCGCGGCAAAGGCGAGGACAAAGAGCACGAACAGCCAGGTGTCGCTGCCGAATGCGGCGGTGAAGGCCGCGGTCACTCCGCCCTCATACAGGCCGGACGTGCCGAAGAGCACCAGAGCCAGCAGCGCGGGCCAGAAGGTGCCGACCGTGGAGAAGCACCATATGGCGCCCAGGAAGATGCCGAGCACGTTCATGCCGAGCTCCGTGACCGTCCCCATGGGGGGAAGGAATCTGAAGAACAGCATGATGGCGATGCCTATTGCCGATAGAATGTAGTACCTCACCGTTTTGGTTGCCGGTTTAGACATGTTAGTCTCTCCTTTTCCAATTTTGATTTATGTTTATTTGACTACGCCTGTCTCAAAGCAATTTTTGATCTCGTCCTCGCTGTAGCCGAGGTCGGCGAGGATGTCGCCGGTGTCTGCGCCGTAGGCGGCGCCGCCGCGGAATATTTTGCTGGGATTGTTCTTGAAGTGCGGGATGCAGTTGCAGCCTTTCACAGGCTCGCCCTTGAGCTCGTCGTACCACTCGGTGATGGTCTGCCGGGCAACGTACTGCGGGTTTGTGAGCATCATGTCGTAGGTCATGACGGGTGAGCAGGGCACCCCGGCCTCGTCCATGAGGCGGCAGGCCTCTTCGGCGGTGTGGGAGCCGAAGAACTTTTCAACGGCCGCAATGAACTTGGGGGCCCGGGTCGTCTCCCGAAGCTGCACGCTGGCGTGGGGCTCTGCGAAGTCCGGGTCGTCGCCCAGGCCGATGAGCTTTTCCAGGCTGCGCATGACGCCTATGCCGCCGAACGCCGTCATCACCCACTTGCCGTCCTTGCACAGCTGCAGGTTCGGCACCGCCTGGAGCGTATTGCCGCGGATGCCTATCCTCGGCGGCTGCACGCCCTCGTTCACGCCGCCTATGAGATAGTCGCTCTGGATGCGCACCATCGTCTCATACTGGGCGAGGTCGATGCTCTCGCCCTTGCCGGTCCTGAGGACGTTTATGAGCGCCGCCGCGACGCTCCAGGCCGTGAACAGGGCGCTGATATAGTCGCAGGTGTACGGCTTTGCCGCGTAGGGCGGCTCGGGCTCGGGCATGCCGTTTACCGCCGCAAAGCCGCCAAATGCCTGTCCTATCGGGTCGAAGGAGGGCCGGCTCACGTAGGCCGGGTCGCCGGTCTGGCCGAAGCCGCTGACGTGCGCTATGACCAGCTTCGGGTTGGCCTGCCAGAGCACCTCGTCGGTCAGGCCCCACTTGTCGTACTGTCCCGCCTTGGAGGCCTCGATCAGCACGTCAGCCTCCTCCAGCAGCTTCAGGAAGATTTTTTTGCCCTCCGGGTCGGGAATGTTGAGCGCCATGGACCTGCCATTGCGGTGCTCCATCGTCCACGCCCGGCCCATTCGGCGGAGCATGTCCGGGGCCTTTGTGCTCTCGATGTGGATCACTTCGGCGCCCTGCTCCGCCAGGAAGGTCGCTGCTACGGGGCCGGCTATGTTCGTGCCCGTCGTCACGACCCGGATACCGTTCAGATTGCCGAAGGACGGCAGCTCTGCTCGTTTCATGGGATCACTCCTCGTTAATTAATTTGCTAACATAATATGAAGCAACTTCCGTGCCAAACTTCGTCGGGGCCGAATGTGTGAGCCATCCGGCCCCAATCGGCCCGTTTCCGGCACATATCATGATATTTTTTTAACTCTTTTTCTGCCAATTTGCCCAGGTGGTTCGACACATTAAGACAGTTGTTCGACACATTTTGTTCTGTTTCCATTGACGCACGGCCGCGCGGCGGTTATAATGCCGTATGGGTGATGACATATGGCCGAAAATGATATCCAATACAGCCGGGAAAACACCATAGCCGCCTGGCACCGGTTCATAGAATCCGGCACGATACCTGAGGGCATGGTCAGGAGGCCCGTCGCGGAGTCCTGGCTGCGCTGCCGCGAGCTGGGCGTGGACCCCTTCGGGGCCACCTACCCCCACATGTCGAGGCAGGTCCTGAACAAAATGCAGCAGGAGAACCACGTGCTGCTGTCGTATGCCATTCCCTGCCTGCGCCTTTTGCGCAGCGCCGCGGGCGCCGGGGGCGTCTCCCTCATCTCGCCCAGCCTCTTTGTATACTACATGCTCTCGGAATACGAGTCCGAGCCGCTCTCCTACGGCATATACCTGGACGAGAGGACCTGCGGGAACACGGCCATGTCCATCGCGTCCCACGAGCACGAGGCGGCGTTCCTGCACAAGTATGAGAAGTTCCGGCTCATAGACCAGACCACGTCCTCCGCCGCCGCGCCGATCCGGGTCGGCGGGGAGCTGGCGGGCTATATCGCCCTGAGCGTCACGAGCGGGCTCTCCTCAGAGCACATGATGGCGCTGGTAAACTGCACCGCCGGGTTCATAGGCGAGCTGTATGCAGGCGGGCTCGGGAAGGACGGGCTCATGGCCGGCTGCCAGCGAATTATCGACCTCGCCCACCGGCCGATACTGCTGATGGACAGCACCGGGGCCATCATAGCGGCCAACAGCGACTGCCGCAGGTTCATCAGCACGAAGAGGCCGGACGGCTCCCCCGCGCGCATAGCCGATTCGCTCGTCGACCTCGACGATCTCTCCTGCTTTTCGCTCGACGGCAGCGCGCACGGGCACAACAGCTGCAATATCAGGACCATATACAACACCACCTTCAACTGCGAGATCATCTCCAAAGAGAGCATCTGCTTCCCCGAGGGGAACAAGTTTGCGGCCATCACCATAGAGGTCAGCCCGCCCGGCAGGCAGGTCAACGCCAAGGAGCCAGCCGCCATACCGAGCCTTCCCAGCCGCCCGGTGAACGTTGAATATGTCGGCGTGAGCATGGAGTGGTCGAAGATCGACCATGTGATAAGCCGGATAGCCAAATACCCGTCCAACGTTCTCATACAGGGGGAATCCGGCACGGGCAAGGAGGTCGTGGCGAGGACCATACACAACCTCAGCGGGCGGAGCGGAAACTTCGTGGCCATAAACTGCGGCGACATACCGGAGGGCCTGCTGCAAAGCGAGTTTTTCGGCTATGAGAAGGGCTCCTTCACCGGAGCCAACCGCGAGGGGCGCATGGGCAAGTTTGAATACGCCGACCACGGCACGGTCTTCCTCGACGAGATCGGAGACATGCCGCTCTCGATGCAGGTGAGCCTGCTCCGCTTCATACAGGAGCGCACGGTGCAGAGGATAGGCTCCAACCAGACCAAGCCCGTGGACGTGCGCATAGTCGCCGCGACGAACAAGAACATAGAGGAAATGATCAAAAACCAGCTGTTCCGGAACGACCTTTACTACCGTCTGAACATCATCGGCATCACCCTGCCGCCCCTGCGCGACAGGAAGGACGACATTCCCGTCCTGGCGCAGTACTTTGCAAAGAGCATTTCCAGCCAATACGGCCTGCCGGTGCCGGAGATAGACCCGGATGTCTACAACATCTTCAACCGCTACGACTGGCCGGGCAACGTCAGGGAGCTCAGGAACGTCATCGAAAAGCTGCTAATCATGAGCGACGGCCAGAGGATAACCGCGCACTCCGTCTACGCCTATGTCTTCGACTACGACACCTTCAACGGCTCCCGCATCGCCGGCGGCGAGGCCTCGGAAAAGGACCGGATAGCCACGAGCCTGATAGCGAACAGGGGCAACGTCTCAAAGACCGCGGCCGAGTTCGGGATAGCGCGGGATACGCTCTACCGAAAGATGAAAAAGTACGGCATCACCGCGAACCGGGGCGTGTCCTGACTTCAGCTTCCCCGGATAAGCGGCTTTTAACAGAGGCAGGAAGAGCAGGCGAATGTCCCGCCTGCTCTCCGCGGCAGCCCCTAAACGCATGAAAAACCACCGAACTCATGTTCGGTGGTTTTTCTATGTCCTTCGCGGCGGCAGAGGGAGTTAGCCGCCGAGGTAGGCCTTTTTTACCTGGTCGCTCTCGGCGAGCTCGCGGCCGGTGCCGGACAGGCTGATGGCGCCGGTCTCCATGACATAGGCACGGTCCGCGATGGAGAGCGCCATCTGGGCGTTCTGCTCTACTAATAATATAGTAGTGCCGCTCTTGTGCAGGCTCTGGATGATCTCGAAGATCTGCTCCACCAGTATGGGCGCGAGGCCCATGGAGGGCTCGTCGAGCATCAGCAGCTTCGGGCGGCTCATCAGCGCGCGGCCTATGGCCAGCATCTGCTGCTCGCCGCCGGAGAGCGTGCCGGCTATCTGCCGCCGCCGCTCCTTCAGGCGCGGGAACTGCTCGAACACCCGCTCTATGTTCTCGCCCACGCCTGCGCCGCTCTGGGTATAGGCGCCCATGTCGAGGTTCTCCTGCACGCTCATCTGCAGGAAGATGCGCCGCCCCTCAGGCACCTGGGCCAGGCCCTTTTCAACTATCTTGTGCGGCGGCAGCTTGGAGATGTTCTCGCCGCAGAACTCTATGGAGCCCGTCCGGGAGCGGAGCAGGCCCGAGATGGTCTGCAATGTCGTGGACTTGCCCGCGCCGTTCGCGCCTATGAGGGTCACGATCTCGCCCTCGTCCACGTGGAAGGACACGCCCTTTATGGCGTGGATGGCGCCGTAGTAGACGTTGATGTTCTCGACTTTCAGTATCTGCTCCATGCTCAGGCCCCCTTCTTCCGGCCCAGATAGGCCTCGATGACCACGGGGTTCGACTGGATGTCCGCCGGGGTGCCCTTGGCGATGACCTTGCCGAAATTCAGCACGCAGATGCCCTCGCAGATGCCCATGACCAGGTTCATGTCGTGCTCGATGAGCATGATGGCGATCTGGAAGGTGTCGCGGATCTTGATGATGTTCTCCATGAGCTCCACGGTCTCAGAGGGGTTCATGCCCGCGGCGGGCTCGTCGAGCAGCAGGAGGCTCGGGTTCGTGCCCAGGGCGCGGACTATCTCCAGCCTGCGCTGCGCGCCGTAGGGCAGGGAGCCCGCCTTCTTGTCGGCCATGTCCTGCATGTCGAAGATGCTCAGCAGCTCCAGCGCCCGCTCGTGGGCGATGCGCTCCTGCTTCCAGTAGGCGGGCAGGCGGAGTATGCCGCCCAGCATGCCGTATTTTATCTGGTTGTGCATGCCGAGCTTCACGTTGTCCTCCACGGAGAGGTTAGCGAAGAGGCGGATGTTCTGGAAGGTGCGGGCGACGCCGAGCTTGTTCACCTGCACGGTGCTCATGCCCGCGGTGTCGCGGCCGTCCACCATGATGGTGCCGCGCGTGGGCTGATACACCTTGGTGAGCAGGTTGAACACCGTCGTCTTGCCCGCGCCGTTGGGGCCGATGAGGCCCGCTATCTCCGTGCGGCCGATGACGAGGTTGAAGTCGTCCACGGCGGTGAGGCCGCCGAAGTCTATGCCGAGGTGCCGCGCCTCCAGCACGGGCAGCTTGTCGAGGTCCCGCTCCGGGATATACGCGCCGCTCGGCATGTTCACGAGGGGGCTTTCATTTTTGGACTTAATCTTTGCCACTTGCGGCAGCTCCTTTCTGCGGGTGGGATGAGGCCCTCGAGGCCAGCGCCTTTATCGAGCGCAGGGGCTTCGAAAACAGGGCCTTGAACTGCGCGTTGTTCGTGGCCAGCATGACCAGGATGAGCACTATGGCGTAGGCCAGCATGCGGTAGTCGTCAAAGCCGCGCAGGGCCTCGGGCAGGATGGTCAGCACGGTGGCGGCGATGATGGAGCCCCAGATGTTCCCGAGCCCGCCGAGGACGACGAATACGAGGATGAGTATCGAGGTGTTGAAGTTGAACTTCGCCGCCGTGAGGTTGGAGAAATTCAGCCCGTAGAGCGCGCCGGCGGCTCCGGCGAGGGCGGCCGAGGTGACGAAGGCCATGAGCTTGTACTTGGTGACGTTTATGCCCACGCTCTCGGCGGCGATGCGGTTGTCGCGCAGGGCCATGATGGCGCGGCCGGAGCGGCTGCGGACCAGGTTCAGCACGATCACCAGCGTCACCATGATGAGGATGAAGCCCGCCGTGAAGGTAGCGAGCATCTCCGTGCCCGTCGCGCCCTGGGCGCCCTTGATGATCACGGTGCCGTCCGCGGTCAGGCCGAGGTCGTTTACGGACTTGGCGCCGGTGGCGTTGAAGATGATGTGCAGGCCGTTCTCGTCGTGGCCGACGATGAGGCAGTTTATGAGCTCCTTGATGATCTCGCCGAAGGCCAGGGTGACGATGGCGAGGTAGTCGCCGCGCAGCCGGAGCACCGGCACGCCCACGATGACGCCCGCAACGGCGGCAAACGCCGCGCCGACGACGATGGCGATTACGAGGCGCAGCTCCGCCGAGGGCACGGAGCCCTGCAAGCTCATGGCGGCGATGATGCCGGAAAACGCGCCGACGCTCATGAAGCCCGCGTGGCCGAGGCTGAGCTCGCCGAGGATGCCGACCGTCAGGTTCAGCGAGACGGCCATGACTATGTAGCAGCAGATGGGCACGAGCTGGCCGGTAAAGGAGCGCGTGAGCATCCCCTCGCCCTTGAGCAGGCTGACGACGGCGAAGGCCAGGATGACGCCGAGATAGGTGGCGTAGTCTATCTTCGCGGTCTTGCTGAGTTTTATTCTCTTGCTCATTTCGGCCACCTCAGACTTTCTCCGGCACATATCTGCCGAGCAGGCCCGCCGGGCGCACGAGAAGCATGATTATGAGCACGGCGAACACGATGGAGTTTGCAAGCTGGGTGGAGATATAGGCCTTGGCCAGCGCCTCGATTATGCCCAGCAGAATGCCGCCCAGGAAGGCGCCGGGGATGGAGCCTATGCCGCCGAACACCGCCGCGGTGAAGGCCTTTATGCCCGGCATGGAGCCGGTGGTGGGCATGAGCGAGGTGTTGAACGAGCACAGCAGCACGCCCGCGATGGCCGCGAGGGCGGAGCCGATGGCGAAGGTCAGGGAGATGGTGCGGTTCACGTTGATGCCCATGAGCTGGGCGGCGCCCTTGTCCTCGGAGCAGGCGCGCATGGCCTTGCCCATCTTGCTCTTGCTGGTGAAGAGCGTGAGCCCGACCATGATGACCGCGCAGACGACTATGGTCAGCAGCGAGACGTAGGAGATGGAGAGCTGCTCGCCGAAGAGCTGGAGGGAGCCGGAGACTATGGGCGTATACGACATGGGGCTGGCGCCCCAGATGAGCTGAGCGGCGTTTTGCAGGAAATAGCTGACGCCTATGGCGGTTATGAGCACCGCGAGGCTGGGCGCGGCGCGCAGCGGCTTGTACGCCAGGCCCTCGATTATCACGCCCAGCACCGTGCAGACCACCATGGCCAGCAGCACGCCCACCCACCAGGGCAGGCCCAGCGAGCTCATGGCCAGCAGCGAGATATAGCCGCCCACCATGATCACGTCGCCGTGGGCGAAGTTCAGCATCTTGGCGATGCCGTAGACCATGGTGTAGCCCAGGGCTATTATGGCGTAGACGCTGCCCAGGCTCACGCCGCTTATAAGATAGGACAGAAATTCCAAAAGAGACCCACCTCGTTCATTTTGTTGTGACGCTTGCGGCTCTGCGGCAGATGCCGGGGCGGCGCTCCGCTGCCCCCGCAGCCGCCGCAGACGGCGCATCGGCTGCCGGTGGGGGTACCGGCAGCCGCGCGCCCGCGGTAGAAGTATGGCTTTTTTAGTCGGCGGAGACGTACGCGCCGTCGTGGATGACCACGGCCATGGGCATCTTGCTGACGGTGCCGTCGGTGCCCCAGGTGAGGCCGGAGCCGGTCAGGCCGTCAAAGCTCATGGTGGTGAACTGCTCTATCATGGCGGTGCAGATGTCCTCGGTGCTCATGTCGGGGGTGCAGCCCGCGTTCTCGAGGGCCTGCTTGAGGGCGTAGATGCAGTCGTAGCCGTCGGCGGCGAACTGGTTCGGGGTCTCGCCGAAGCGGTCGTTGTACTCGGCGACGAAGTTCACGGTGTGCTCATCGGTGGCGTCAGCGGAGAAGGGGGTCAGGACCATGACGCCCTCGGCGAGGCTCATGTCGAAGTTCTCGAGGGTCAGGATGCCGTCCATGCCGTCCACGCCGAAGAAGGTCGGCTCATAGCCCATGGCGTTGGCCTGGGAGAGGATGATGGAGGCGGGCTGGAAGTAGATGGGCAGGAACACCACGTCGGCTCCGGCGCTCTGAGCTCCGGTCAGCTGGACGGAGAAGTCGGTGGCGGTGTCGGCGGTGAAGGTGCCCTCGTAGACCACTTCGAGGCCCTGGTTCGCGGCCTCGGCCACGAAGGTGTCGCGGATGCCCTGGGAGTAGGCATCGTCGTTGCGGTAGATGACGGCGACCTTGCTGCCGGCCATGTTGGTGCCCATGTAGGTCGCGGCGCCCATGCCCTGGTTGGGGTCGGTGAAGCAGAGCTGGAACATGTTGTCCTTACCGGTGACGACGTCGAGTGAGGAGGCGCTGGGGGTCAGGGCAAAGACGCGGTCGGTGTAGACCTGGGCGGAGACGGAGATGGCCGGGCCGGTGGTGACGGGGCCGACGAGTACCTGCATGCCATCGTCCATCAGCTTGTTGTAGGCGTTCATCGCGGTCTCGCTGTCGGAGACGTCGTCCTGGAAGCTGAACTCGACCTGATAGCCGTTTATGCCGCCGGCGGCGTTGATCTCGTCAACGGCGATCTGCGCGCCGTTCATGACGGCGACGCCGTAGGTGGCGTTCTCACCGGTCAGGGGGCCGATGCCGCCGAACTTGAAGGCCGCGCCGGCGGCGTCGGAACCCTCGGGAGCCTCGGAAGCGGGGGCCTCGGAGGTCGGAGCGTCGGTCGCTTCGTCGCCCGCGTCCTGTCCGCAGCCGGCCAGCAGGCCGAGGCACATTACCATGGCCATCATGAGTGCAAAAAACTTTTTCATCTTCATTTCACTTTCTCCTCCTTGAGTTGGTGCGTATTTATACAAAAAACCGGTCCCGACCACATGGTCGGGACCGGTTTGAAGTATACATCAAATCAGTTTACCGATGCCAATCGTGGTCGTGCTGATGCCGTGCTGCCTACCAGGACGCCTATAATGCTTACTACGCTTACTACGATAACGGATACCAGGCTGATAAGGCGTATGACGATAAGACGCAGAGCAGCAAAAATGGACACCGCAAGAACGGTGTCCAGGCTAAGCAGTATGATGGAATTTTCGCGGCGGGAGTCGCTGTTGGCGGCGGAAAACGCGCAGGCGGACTCATTGGCCGCAGTACGGGAACCGCGGTCGTCAAAGCGGGTATTGAAGCTGTTGAAGTAACGTTCAAACATCTCTCGCGGCTCCTTTCGTGAGGTTGTATGCAATCTAGCACGACAAATATTCACTGTCAAGCGTCCCGAATGTTTTTCCGCATATTCAACATAGTTTGCACATGCCTGAGCGCGAAAATTTTCTGTTGCTCACAGATTTTTTGCCATTTTAAGTATATTTTGTTCGGGCCTGAAACATTTTCAATTGGGCCCGGGCCGCGCTTTGTTGACTATCCCAGGCCGTTCTGATAAAATCTAAACCGTCGACAGAACGCCTGAACAAGGCCGTTTTTTGTGCAGAGGTCAAAGAAGCTCGCAGGGCAGAAGCTGTGCAGCGGCCCTTGGTCCGACTCCGCGTACAGGCAGGTGAGACGCATTCTCGACGCACAATTAAACATCACCCAAAAGCACAGCTTAACACATCAGCAATATGTTTCGCTGCAAATACTGACCATGAACAACAACGAGCTCAACGACTACGTAAACGAGCTCATGCTCTCAAACCCGGTCGTGGACCTCGATCAAAGCGGCACGAGCGAGAAGAGCGTCATCATCTCATACGACGACGCCAGAGACGAGTTCAATCGCCGCCGGAACGACTCCAGTTCGGCCCCGGACGACGCGGACATGCTCCAGACCGCCGGGCGCATCGACGTGAGCCTGCAATCCTTCCTGCGCATGCAGATAAGGGACAGCCTGTTTACGAGCCGGGAGATAAAGTGCCTGAACCGGATAATAGAGCACATCGACGAGCGCGGCTATCTCAGCGAGACCCCGCACGAGATGAGCGCCCTTCTGCACATCAGCGAGAGCGAATATCTCAAGCTGCTCCATGTGGTCCAGGGCCTGGAGCCCGCCGGGGTCGCGGCCCGGGATCTGAGCGAATGCCTGCTGCTGCAGCTCAGGCGGCTCGACGCGGAGGCCCCGCTCGCGGAGACTATAGTCCGCAAATATTTGGCCGAGCTAGGCGCGAACAAGCTGCCCAGGATAGCGCAGCTCTGCGGCGTCACCGTGGAGGAGGTCGCAGCCGCCAGGGAACTCATACGCTCCCTGCGCCCCTCGCCTGTGAGCGACCTTGTAAACGTTGAGACCGGCTTCATCATCCCCGACATCGTGGTCACGGAGACCCCCGGCGGCTTCGACCTGCGCATAGTCGGCCCCACCTGTGTGGCCGACCCCTTTTACAGGGATGTCGTGCGCGGCCAGTCCGACTCCGAGGCCAGGGCCTATATCGACAACTGTTACCGCGAGGTGCGCGCCGTGCAGCACGGCATAGAGCAGCGCAACGGCACCCTGCTCAGCATCTCCAAATTGCTGCTCGACAGGCAGCGGGACTTCTTCCTGTACGGCAAGCCCTCGCTGCGCACGCTCCGTCAATCGGATATTTCCGGCGCGCTCGGCCTGCACGAGTCCACGGTCAGCCGCGCCATCAAGGACAAAAGCCTGCAGTGCCGGTGGGGCACCTTCCCGCTGAAGTATTTCTTCTCCGTCAACCTGGACGGGAGCTCCCCGCAGGCCCAGGTGGACCCGCGGGAGCTGATAAAGCGGCTCATAGAGGAGGAGCCGCCTTCCGCCCCGCTCTCGGATCAGAAGCTTGCGGACGAGGTCTGCCGCCGCGGCATCGAGATATCCCGCCGCACCGTCACCAAATACCGGCTCGGCATGGGCATAGGCTCTGCCGCGCAGAGGAAGAAATATTAATAACATCCGGGGTCCTGGGCAGATCCAGGGCCCCGGCTCTGCAAAAACTTAAAACGGGGGATGTGCATGAAAAAGATCGTCATACTCATAGGCAACTACTGCTCCGGCAAGACCGAGATCGCCATGAACATGGCCATGCTCTCGGCCTCGCAGGGCAAGCGCACGCAGGTCATCGACCTCGACAGGATAAACGACTATTTCAGGATGTCCGACCACATCCAGATGCTCATCGACAAGTGCATCAACGTCGTCTCGCCCTCCTTCGTCGGCAAGGGCCTCACGCAGACGGTGATGCCCGCGCAGGTGGCCTCGGCCTTCGACAGCGACTGGGACCTCGTCATCTTCGACGTCGGCGGCGACCAGGCCGGGGCGCTGTCCCTCGCGCGCTATCACCAGGACTTCGCCGCGCTGGAGCCGGGCCAGCTGGAGGTCTACGACATCGTCAACGTCTTTCGCCCCATGTCCGAGAGCCCTGAGAAGATAATAAAGCTCAAGGGCGAGCTGGAGGGCTTTGCCCGCCAGACCGTCACCGGCTTTGTGAACAACTCCAACCTCCTGAACTACGCGAGCGCGGACGACCTGCGCCAGGGCTACGACATCCTCCGCGAGACCTCGGACCTGACCGGCATACCCATTGTGCACACCACGGGCCGGAAGAAATTCCTCGACGAGTTCCTCGCCGACGGCCGCGACCCGAAATACATAGGCACCCCCCTGGCCCTGGAGACCTACATGCACCGCAGCTGGGACGCCTTCTCGCACGGCAAGATCTGAACCAAATCGCCCTATAAAGTAAGGCGGCAGACCCCAAACCGGGGTCTGCCGCCTTTTTCAAAATGAGAGGGTCACTTGTTGACGCGGTTTACAAGCTCCTCGCCTTTCATGGCGCGGAGGATGTTGTTATAGCCTATGCTGAAGCAGCGGATGACGGTCTCGCGGGTGGCCGCGCCGAGGTGGGAGGTCGTTATGACCTTCTCGAACTTGCACAGCGGGTCCTCGGGGTCGAGGGGCTCCTTCTCCCAGACGTCCAGGGCCGCGCCCCAGATCTCGCCGGTGCGCAGGGCCTCGACCAGGGCCGCGTCGTCGATGACGGCGCCGCGCGCCTCGTTGACGATGATGGCGTTCTTCTTCATCTTCTTGAACTGCTCCGCACCCATCATGCCGCGGGTCTCGTTGGTCAGCGGGCAGTGCAGGGAGACGACGTCGGAGCGCTCGAGCAGGGTGTCGAGGTCGACGTACTCGCAGTGGAGCTCCTGCTCCTTCTCTATGGGCATGCGGTAGGGGTCGCTGTATATGAGGGTGCACTCCCAGCCCTGGAGGCGCTGCATGACGCCCTTGCCTATGGCGCCGCCGCCGACTATGCCGACGGTCTTGCCGCGCAGCTCATACTGGTCGTGGCGCCAGGTCCAGCTGTGCCACTCGCCCTTCTTCACCAGGTGGTCTATCTGGGACAGGCGGCGCATGCAGGCGAGCATCAGCGCTATGGTGAACTCCGCCGTGGTGGTGGCGTTCTCGCCGGCCGAGTTGCAGACGGGGATGCCCTTGCTCTTGGCGTACTCGAGGTCGACGTGGTTGTAGCCGGTGGCGGGGACGTGGATGAGCTTGAGGCCCTTGGCGCGGTCTATCTCAACCTTGCCTATCTTGCAGATGGAGGCGAGTATGTAGTTGGCGTCCTCAAAGTCGCCCTTCTTGCCGTTCTTGACGGGATACAGGAAACGCAGGTCGAGCTCGGGTGGGCAGAGCTCCATAATGAGGGTCTCCATGCCCTCGGTGGGCAGCTTTTCGCAGTAAAGAACAACGTTTTCGCTCATATTGACCTCCTAATTCATGTCTATTATTTCATGGAACCGGTCTCGAGGAAGCGTATGTGCCAGGAGAGCGCCTCCTCAAGCACATGGGGTGTGTGCTTCCCCGCGGAAACTTTCAGCGCGGTGTTGTAGTAATCCCAGAGCAGGGGTTTGTAGTCCGGGTGGGCGCAGTTTTCGATGAGCAGTTCGGCTCTCTCGCGCGGGATCTTCCAGCGGAGGTCGGCTATGCCCTGCTCGGTTATGACGACCTGTACGTCGTGCTCGGTCTGGTCCACGTGCGAGACCATGGGGACTATGCAGGAGATGAGGCCCTTCTTCGCCGTGGACTCCGTTGCAAATATGCTTATCCTCGCGTTCCTCGCAAAGTCGCCGCTGCCGCCGATGCCGTTCATCATCTTGGTGCCCATGGTGTGCGTGGAGTTCACGTTGCCGTAGATGTCCACCTCCATGGGGGTGTTCAGGGCGATGATGCCCAGGCGGCGGATGACCTCCGGGTGGTTGGATATCTCCTGGGGACGGATGAGCATCTTGTCCTTGAAATAGTCGATGTTGTCATAGAAGCGGCGGCGGTTCTCTTCGGCGAGTGCTATCGAGCTGGAGGAGACGAAGTCGAACACGCCCTGCTCGATGAGGTTCAGCGCCGAGTCCTGCATGACCTCGGTGTACATCATGAGGTGCCTGAGCCCGCTCTTGGCGAGGCCGCTGAGCACGGCGTTGCCCACTGAGCCGACGCCCGACTGGATGGGGCCGATGGACTCGGGCAGCCTCCCGGCCTCGACCTCGCCCAGCAGGAACTTTACCACATTTTCGCCGATCTTTGCAGTGCTGTCAGAAAACGGCTTGAACTGCTGCGGCTGGTCGTGCAGGTCCGTCAGGACTATGGCGGCAATCTTTTCCTTGGGGCAGGGGATGTACGGCGTGCCGACGCGGTCGCGCGGGTCGGTGATGGGGATTATCCTCGCGTGAGGCGGCAGGCCGACCTCGAAGATGTCGTGCATGCCCACGAGGCCCTCGGGGAGGTTCTCGTTTATCTCGACGATGACCTTGTCCGCGTTCCTGACCGCCGCGTCGGAGCTGCCCGCGGAGGCGGCGAGGTACAGTCCGTCCTCGCTGACCGCGGTGCACTCAATGAGGGCGATGTCCAGGGGCTTGCCCGTGTGCTGGTTCATGTTCATGGGGAAGTGCGAGATGTGCACGTCGCTGTACTCCACCTCTCCCCTGTTTATGGCGTTGCGCAGGTCGGGATTGGACTGGTGCGCATAGCGCCGCTTCACCAGTCCGGCCCGGACCATCGCCCCGTCGATCTCGTCGCCCACGGCGGCCCCGACGCAGATGGTCAGGTCCCTGGCGTGGCCCGATTTCACCAGCGCATTCGGCACCGCCTTCGGGTAACCCACGCTTGTAAATCCGCTGACGCCTATCGACATGCCGCTGTGGATGAGCATGGCGGCTTTCTCGGCGGACATTATCTTGTCACGCATTGACGGCGGTACTCTTTCCATTGCTGCTCTCCTATTGACTCAGTTTTCCTTGCCCTTGTCGTATCCCAGCTGCAGGGCCTTGAGGTTCATGGGCACGATCTTCGGGCTCATAACCTCCTTGATGGCCTCCTGGGCGTTCTCCAGGGTTATCTCGCTGCTCTTGGCCACGATGAAGCCCATCATGACGATGTTGGAGCAGACCGCCGTGCCGAAGTTCTCCTCGGCCAGCTGCGTGGCCGGGAACATGTATACCGTGCCGGCGCTGCAGGTCGCCGCGTCCTCGTTAGTTATGAAGGTGCTGTCCAGGAAGAGCCGGGTGTTCGGGTTCACGTCGCCCTTGAACTTGTCGAAGCTCTGCTTGTTGAAGGAGACGAAGGCGTCGAGCACGTCGGCTTTTACGTAGTCGATGCGCTCGTCGGAGATGACGAGCTCGGCCTTGCAGGCGCCGCCGCGGGCGGCGGGGCCGTAGCTCTGGGTCTGGGCGACCTCATAGCCGTTTTGTACGCCATAGGCGTTTGCCAGCAGCACGGCGAGGGAGATAACACCCTGTCCGCCGGAGCCGCCGAATCTGAAATCCTTACGCATGTGCTTTACCCCTCCTTATTCCTTCGTGACCTGGATGCAGACGTCGGGGCAGGTGCGCTCGCAGCTGCCGCAGGCTATGCAGTTCTCGGGCGCCTTGGCATAGGGCATCAGATAGCCTCCATTGCTGCGCTCGTGGCCTATGGCGAGGACGCCCTTCGGGCAGGCGCGCACGCACAGTCCGCAGCCCTTGCACCACTTGCTGTCTATGCTTATCTTCATTTCCTTGCCGCCTCCTTCTTCTCAGCCTGCACTTCGCAGAGCTCCTCGCGCGTGTTGTCCTCATAGAGGATGCCGAGGCCGATCTTGCCGTCCGGGGCCTCGGTCTCGCCGGGCTTGAGCAGGCAGACCTGGCTCTCGTACCAATCGTACATCTCGGAGGGCGTCTTGAAGCTGAAGATGTTGCGGCCAGCGGTAGTCGGGCAGGGGGAGAGCACCTCGATAAAGGAGAAACCCTTGTGCTTTATGCCGGCCTCTATGGCGCGCTGGAGCTGGATGGGGTTGGTGGTGCAGCTGCGGGCGTAGAAGGTGGCGCCGGCGCCGCGCACGAGCGCGTACATGTCGAATGGGTGCTCCTCATTGCCGAGGGGCGAGGTCTTGGTGGTGGCGCCGTAGGGCGTGGTGGGCGCGCGCTGGCCGCCGGTCATGCCGTAGATGTAGTTGCTCATCATGATGACGGTCATGTCCACGTTGCGCTTGGCCGCGTGGATGAGGTGGTTGCCGCCTATGCCGGCGCAGTCGCCGTCGCCGGTGAAGACGACGATGGTCTTGTCGGGGTTCACGGCCTTGAGGCCCTCAGCCTGGGCAAGCGCGCGGCCGTGCAGGGAGTGCAGGCAGTCGAAGTTCAGGTAGACCGGGGCCCAGGAGGAGCAGCCGATGCCGCTGACGCAGGCCATGTCCTTGTTGGTGAGCTTGAGCTTGTCTATCGCCCTGATGAAGCTGTTGACCACGATGCCGTGTCCGCAGCCGGGGCAGAAGATGAAGGGCAGGGTCTCCTGCCTTATGTATTTTTCCGCGATGCTGTTCATATCACTTCACCTCCACGATCTTGCTGTAAATTGCGCTCGGGTGCGGGAAGGCGCCGCCTATGGAGCTGAAGCCGGTGACCTTGTCCATACCCACAACGCGCTGGACCTCGCGCAGATACTGGCCGACGTTCATCTCGGGCACTATGACGCGCTTGGCGCCGGCGCAGGCCTCGCGTATCTCCTTTTCGGGCACGGGCCAGACGGTGTTGAGCTTGAGCATGCCCACGCTCAGGCCCTCGGCACGGGCGCGGTTCACCGCGCTCAGCGCGCTGCGGCTGACGGAGCCGTAGGCCACGATTACCGTCTCCGCGCCGTCGAGATAGAAGCGCTCGACAGACGTGATGTCGTCTATGTTGTCCCGGATCTTGGAGCAGTAGCGGCGGATGGCGGCAGAGCAGATCTTGGCGTCCGTGCCCTGGCGCACGCCGCGCTCGTCGTGGAGCTGGCCGTCGACGAGGACGTTGTGGCCCTCGAAGAAGCGGATGCGCGGGGGGATGCCCTTTTCGTCGGGCTTGAAGTACTCGTGGCAGATGCCCTCGTACTTGTCGTCAAAGATCTCGACCGTCTCGGGGATGACCAGCTTCTCGCGCGTGTGGCCCACGGTCTCGTCGGAGAGGACGAAGACGGGCACGCGGTACTTGTCCGCGAGGTTGAAGGCGCGCAGCGTGAAGTCGAAGGCCTCCTGCACGGAGGACGGGGTGAGGGCGATTATCTCATAGTCGCCGTGTCCGCCGTAGCGGGCCTGCATGACCGCGTCCTGGGCGGTGCAGGTGGGCTGGCCCGTGGCGGGGCCGCCGCGCATGACGTTGATGACGACGAGGGGGGTCTCGGTCGCCGCGGCGTAGCCGATGGCCTCGAGCATGAGCGTGAAGCCCGGGCCGCTGGTAGCGGTCATGGCCCGCGCGCCGCCCCAGCTCGCGCCGATGACGGCGTTTATGGACGCCAGCTCGTCCTCCATCTGCATGAACACGCCGCCGGCCTCAAACATCTTGGAGGAGAGATACTCCGGTATCTCCGTGGCGGGGGTTATGGGGTAGCCCGCCATGAAGCGGCAGTCCGCCGAGAGGGCCGCTACTGCGCAGGCCTCGTTGCCCTGCATCAGCTTGTGGCCGGAGTCGTCGAGTTTCTTGACTCTCATAGCTTTTTCAACGCTTCCTTTCGAGTAAAAATGAAAATCCGGCAAAAATCCCGGTCACGCGCGGCAGACCGCGGCCGTTTCCTTTGGAGATCTTTGCCGGATGCATATATCTTCCGTCACGCGGGGGACCGCGCAGCCGATATATGGAGAGCAATTTGTTTTTTCCGGCCTTCCACCGGGTTTTTGAGCTGTCAGTTCAGCGTCAGGACGCCGAAGCCGGGCCAAAATCTGATGCACAGCCAGCCCACCAGCGTGACCGCTATTATCACGAGCGCGCTGTTCACCAGGCCCTTTTTGAACATGTACTTGGGCTCCAGTCCGTGGCCGATGGGGATGGCCCTTATGGAGGTCGGCAACGTGTAGGAGATGTTGTAGCTCGCCGTCGCTATCCACAGATAGGGTATGACCGGGAGGTCCAGGCCCTGGGCTATGCCTATCACGATGGGTATGGTCACGGCCGCGCAGGCGGTGTTGTTGATGACGTCGGAGAGGATGACGTTTGCCGTCACGATGATGAAGATGAGTACGAGCTCGCTGTCGAGCTGCATCCTGGAGATGAGCTCGGCAAAGACCTCCGCCGCGCCGCTCCCGTTCACCAGCGCGCCGAGCGCCGTGCCGCCGGCGAAGAGGAAGAAGAGCCCCCACATGAGGTTTTTCTCCGCGTACTCCCAAGTGACGACATTCTTTTTCTTCCCGTCCTTCAGGAAGAACATGAGCATGCCGAAGAAGAGGAAGATGTAGCCCGGTTTGAGGTCCGGCAGCCACTGCTTGTAGAGCTCCCGGGCGAAGGTGAGCACCGCGGCCGCTATGAAGGCCGCCAGGGACAGCACCTCCTCCCGCCTTATGGGCGGCATAGCCTGGTGCATCTCGCGGAAATACTCGCGCGAACCCTCCAGCGTGCGCTGCTCGCACTTAGTCAGCAGCAGTACCAGCAGCGTCACCACGGTTATGGCTATGCTCATTGGCAGCAGCTGGATGACCCAGTCGGTGTAGATGAACTCCGTGCCCGTCAGCTCTTCGATGTAGGCGACGGTGACGAGGTTCATCGCGCCGCCCAGCGGGGTCATCAGTCCGCCGTTGTTCGCGCCCCAGACTATGGCCAGCAGCACCAGCGGCGCCACGCGGCTCTTTTTGAGGTCGCCCTCGTTGACGAACTTGAGCATGGACATCGCGATGGAGCAGAGTATCGCGGCGACGACGGTGTTCGGCAGGAAGGCCGAGAGCAGCGTGGCTGCCAGGAACCATACCGCTATCTGCTGCTTTACCGAGGTGCCGACCAGACTGAGCATCATTGACGCCACGCGCTTATCCACTCCGGTGCGCTCCCAGGCGATGGTGATGAGGTTCGCGCCGGCAAGGAGGAATACGAGCTCGGCAGCGTAGCTGCTTATTATCTCATCCATCCCCGTGAGCGAGAACATCGCGTTCACTACGACCGGGAGAAAGGCGGTGATCGCCGGGTCCACCGGCAGGCCTACCCACCAGAAACCCATCCAGAGCACCGTCCCCAGGGCGGCCCTGACCTTGAGGTCAAGGCCGATGGGGATGAGCACAAGCAGCAGGAACAACGCCGGCCCTGCCAGCAGGCTTATACGTTTCGACTTACTGTGTTTTATGGCCAGCGCCCCCTTTGCATGTGTTTTTCAAGAGATCAAAGTATGCCGATGATGGGGAACCAGACGAGCACGCTGAAGATGAGTCCGATGACTATCAGGATAGCGAGGGGGATTGCGCCCTTGAGCTCCTGCGCCGTGGTGAAGCGGTCGGTGGAGTAGAAGATGAGGTTCGGGGCGCTGTTGAAGGGCAGGAAGAACGCGCCGGCGGAGATGGCCATGACGGTCAGCAGGCCCATGGTGTAGACGTCGAAGTCCATGGCCGCGGCGAGGGTCATGCTGACGGGGACGATGACGGCCTCCATGGCGTTCATGCCCGCGAATATTACGTGCAGGGCCACGACGAAGGTAAGCCAGATGATGAGGAAGGTCGTAATGTTCATGCTGGTGAAGACGGAGTTGCCCACAAAGAGCATGTCGACGACCCACTGGAAGCCGCCCACGTCGCTGACGCAGTTGGCGAGTGACATAGCAAAGCCGAGCTGCAGGAAGGCGGGCCAGGCGAAGGTCTTGTTGACCTCCTTGAAGCTGCACACGCCGATGCCGGGGCAGAGCATGAGGAAGACGGTGACGAAGACTATATAATCGGGCGCAACGCCGTGCAGGCCGTTGGTGCAGAAGGCTATGAGCGTGAGGATAAAGTAGAGCGCAGCCTTCTTCTCCTTGGAGGACATCTTGCCCATGGAGGCCAGCTTCTCCTTAGCGAAGGTGATATCGACGGTGCGGCGGCCGGAGCCCTTGCTGCCGTAGAGCTTGTGGCAGAACCAGGGGATGAAGAGCAGGATAAGGCCCGCGGGGATGAAGGTGGCCTGCAGCCAGCCCGTCCAGGAGATGCTCTTGCCGGTGGCCTCGGTGACCAGGGCCATGCCTATCGCGTTCGCACCGACGGCGGTATAGAACAGCCAGGTGTTCGTTGTATTCGTAAAGAGGTTGGAGAGCATTATGGCGGCGTCGCCCTTGTGCTCACCGCGTTTGTAGCCCATGCCCTCGCAGATGCTGTCGCACATGGGGCTGACGACGGCGCCGCGCGCCGTATTGGAGGGGATCATCAGCGAGAGGACGGTGTTGGCGATGTTCGTGGCGTAGTTTGCCATGAGTTCGGTCTTGCCCATCTTGACGAGTATCCAGTAGGCGATGCGCTCGCCCAGGCCGGAGTACTGGATGACGACGCCGATGAAGCCCGCCCAGAGACACAGCCACCAGCCGGAGCTGCTGAAGCCGGACACGACGCGCGTGCCGCTCCCGAAGAAGATGGCCAGTATCGCCGCGGCGATGACACCGATGAGGTACTCGGGTATCGGACGGACTATCCACATGATAATGGCCCAGATAAAGACGATCATAACGCCCTTGCCCTGCCCGTCCAGACCGTTGAACGGAACAAGGGCCAGCAGTGCGCACAGTACCGTCAGTACCGCTGCCACTATGAGGCGGGTATTCCCTTGTTTCTTCACTTTCTACACTCCCTTTTATCCGTTTTCGGCGCCTGCAGGCGCCGGGGGTCGATGCGGCCTCTCCCAGGCCGTGTGCTCTCGCCGTCAGGGCCGGCGCCGCCCGATTTTATGTTATCACCCCCAAAAAGACAAAAAAGACCAACCGCATATTCAATGCAGTTGGTCTTGAAAAGTCGATCCCGTCTCCGGAAGGAGACGCTGACAGTCAAACAACTTGTGTATATTCACTTTTCAGGACTTGCCGTCCCATCCTTGTGGTCACGTTATCACAAATGCACAGGAGTCGTCAAGTCTTGACGATTTAATTCAGCAGCGTGCATAATATCAAACTTTGCTTTTGTGCAACGAGTTCAATATGTCTAAAAGCTTCGTTAAATATTTGTTGGTTTTTTCGCCTCTCCTCTGAGATAGGGGCCGTTTTTGCTCATGTAGTCGATATAATTCCTCCTGATATCACCCAGAGCCTTTATAAGAGACTTCTGCGCATTTCCCTGATGGCGGAAAGCGATCTCCTCCACCATGTCGTCAAAATCTTTCAACAGGTTGCGTCCCACGAAGTAGCTCTCGACCATGCTGTTTGCAAGCTTGGATATCAGGGTCACGGAGACGGCCTCGATGTCTGCGGTCTCAAGGTGGATCTTCATGCCGAGGGTGAGCATACCATTTGCGACGGTGGTTGCCAGGGCCGAAGGCAGTTTGGCATAGCCGCAGAAGTACGCGGTTTCGTATTTCAGCATCATTCCTGCTCCTTTCATATCCGTTTTGCGGCGGTATTTTCTTACACACGGTCCCAATGGGCGCAAATATACAGGCGCTGTCCGAGGACAGCGCCAAGAGCAGGATGGGCCGGCGCAAACTCGCCCGTATATATTATATAACAAGTTTATAATTTTTCAAATAAAATTTTCCCTATGCCTTTTGACGGCACGAAGGGGCCTGCCGCCTGCAAATAGCAGTGGCAAGCCCCTTTTGTGTTGGCAGCTGAATCCCGGCTCCCGAGAGCCTGTTACAGTATGCTCTTCGCCTGGGCGATGATGTTTTCCACGGTGATGCCGTTTTTGGCGAGGAGGCGCTCGTAGGGGGCGGACTCGCCGAACTGGTCCTGGACGCCGATGCGGCGGACGATGCCGCGGCCCGCCTCGGCCACGCACTCGCAGACGGCGCTGCCGAGGGCGTTGAGGATGTTGTGGTCCTCCACCGTGACGATCTTGCCGATGTCCGCGATGCAGGCGTTCACCGCCTCGGTGTCGAGGGGCTTTATCGTGTGCATATCGAGCACGCGGGCCTCTATGCCCTGCTTGGCGAGCTCTTCGGCCGCGTCGATGGCGAGGCGCACGGTGTCGCCCACCGCTATTA
>UMHQ01062916.1_pt1 | contig 179486 bp, 161 predicted proteins | sample 1965531 | NCBI WGS metagenome assembly UMHQ01 (sample SAMEA4836098, study PRJEB28245) | human gut metagenome | biome: gut microbiome; material: fecal sample | place: Denmark | collected 2008 | reverse complement strand
GGTATTGCAGCATGTCGGTATAGCAGCGGTCGATGATGTCCATGCGCTCCTTGTCGTTCATGGAAAGCCCGTTCTCGTTGACCACCGTCTTCAGGTCCGTCAGCAGGTTGGCGCTCTCCTCCAGCAGTTTCGTGTAGCCCAAGGCGATGGCGCTCAGTTCCTCCGGCGTGAAATAAGGGTCGCTGAGCATACGCTCATAGCTGGTCACATAGATTTCCGTGATGTCGCCGACCATCAGGATGGTCTGCTGGACTTTCCGGGCATCGCGTACCAGGTCTTTCACTTTCTTCAGACCGTCATAGAACTCCTTTCCCTGCTGGTAGATCTTCACGGTTTCCTGAAAATTGTTGAGCATGTTGCTGGCCGTCGAGGACGTGTGCACGATGTTCTTGGCGGCGTTGATGATGCCCTGGGCCAGATTGGTCGGGTCAGTCACCACCCACTGCGCGTGTGCCCTGCCTGCAGACAGCAGGCAGAACAGGCATAATGCCGTAATGATTCTTGTTTTCATTGTCGTTTGATTTTAATTGTTGGTAAATCGGTTGTCTGTAATTTCAAATCCCCCTTCCGCGTCCTTTCGCCTTAGGCTTGAAGGAAATGCGGGGCTTCCTGCGCGGCGTGTCCCCACGGGATGCGGCCTGTTCCTGCTTTACCCGTTCATTCCTGAGGTAACGAAAGAACTCGTCGGCATACGGCCTCCGGCCGGTCATCCCCACAAAGCGGGCGTCCAGTTCCCGGTACGCCTTTTCCGCCTGGCGGCATATGGCCTCTGCCGGACTTTCCCTGTCAATGCCGTATTTGGCCAGAAAAGACGGGGTGACATGGATAAGGTCATGGACGGAATCCGGCCGGGCGGCAATCCGCCCGAGTCTCTCCAACTCTTCATTCAGCCTGTCGAGATAGGGGTCGGGAGGACGACGGCAGACACTCTCGAAAGCTTTTTCCACCGCATTGGTCAGCCTCGCATCCACTACCAGCACGTCCGGAAGTCGGCCTTCTTTCTGCTGCCGCTGGTATTCGTCGCAGTCCATCCCGTTGATCTTTTCATACAGCAAGTAGTCCCTGTCAAACCCGAAATGTTTCCGGACAGGTTCCGGGATGCCCGCCCCCATTGTCAGGTATTCATAAAGGAATGCCGATGTGTCCCTGTCAAGCCATTCCCAGCCGCTTTTTCTTGAATTGTCATTCATAATGAATCCGTTTAATGTCTTTCATTCCGTTTCATTTCAGCCAGTTGCTTGATGGCCAGTTCGATATTGCCTCCCAGTTTCCGGGTGAGCCGTGCCAGTTCGAGCTTTTCTGTCTCCTCGGTGGTGTAGCAATAGTATTCCTCGGGGGAAACCTCCGTGGCATAGACCGCAGACTGCGTTCCGCCCAGTCCGATCCACACTTCCTTGTACTTCCGGGAAGGGCTGTTCGCCATGTTGATGGAGAGAATCTGCGCCCGTTCCTTGTCGGTCAGGCCGAGCAGGGACTGGATCTCGTCGAACTTGTTCATGTACTTGCGCTGGTCAAGGAGAATCTTGCAGTCGCTGTTGTTGATGATGGTGCCCTTGACGATGGGGGACGAGATGATGTCCTCCACCTCCTGCGTGACCACCACTGCCTCGCCGAAGAACTTGCGGACCGTCTTGAAAAGGTATTTCAGATACTCGGCCATGCCCTCCTTGCTGATGGCTTTCCACGCTTCCTCCAACAGTATCATCTTGCGGACTCCCTTCAGCTTTCTCATCTTGTTGATGAAGGTTTCCATGATGATGATGGTGACAATTGGGAACAAAACCTTGTTGTCCTTGATATTGTCCAACTCGAAGACAATGAAGCGCTTGTTCAACAGGTCGAGCTGTTTGTCGGAGTTCAGCAGGTAGTCGTACTCGCCGCCCTTGTAATAAGGCTCCAGCACGTTCAGGAATCCCCACACGTCAAAATCCTTCTCGCGGGTGCGTTTGTTTTTCAGGATTTCCTGATACTCGTCGCGGATGAACTCATAGAAGGTGTTGAATGAGGGGACTACCGTGCTGTCCATGCGTATCTTCTCCAGGAAAAGGTTGACCGCGTTGGAGAGCGCCACCTCCTCGGCGCGTGTCGGCGGCTCGTCGTCCCGTTTCCACAGGGTGAGGATAAGCGTCTTGACGGACTCCTTCTTTTCGATGTCAAACACGCCGTCCTCCACATAGAAAGGGTTGAAGGCAATCGGGTCACTCTCCTCATAGGTGAAATAGATGCCGTCCTCGCCATGCGTGCGGGCATGGATAAGACTGCACAGCCCCTGATAGGAATTTCCCGTGTCCACCAGCAGCACATGTGCTCCCTGTTCGTAATACTGGCGCACCATGTGGTTGGTGAAGAACGATTTCCCGCTGCCCGAAGGCCCGAGAATGAACTTGTTGCGGTTCGTGATCGTGCCGTTCTTCATCGGCAGGTCGGAAATGTCCAGATGGACGGGCTTTCCGGTCAGACGGTCCACCATACGAATCCCGAACGGCGAGAGCGAATCTCTGTAGGACGTTTCCCCGATGAACAGGCACAGGGCCTGCTCGATGAAGGTGTGGAAGCTCTCCTCCGCCGGGAAATCGCCGGCATTGCCGGGAATGGCCGCCCAGAAGAGCGTCGGCACATCGACCGTGTTATGACGCGGCTTGCACTCCATCAGGGCAATCTGGCTGCCCACATCGTTCTTGATACGTTTCAGCTTCTCTCGGTCGTCACTCCATGCAAAGACATTGCAGTGCGCACGGACGGAAGTGAGCCCCTTGCTGTGCGCCTCGTTCAGGTACCCGTCTATCCATTCCTTGTTGATCTGGTTGGAACGGCTGTAACGGGAAAGCGAGTGCATGTTCCGGGCGGTCTGCTCGAACTTCTGCAGCGTTTCGGCAGGGCTGTCGATGAAGACATACTGGTTCACGATATGGTTGCACGTGAGCAGGATGCCTATCGGCGCGGCGAAGGAGAGGCGGCAGTCGCTGCGGTCGGTGGAGAGCCGTTCATACCGGCTGTCCGTGCCGACGGCGGACGGCAGGTCCTCCGGGTCGGACAGCGTGTGCAGGCAGAGTCGGCTGTCCCCGATTTTCATCTCCCCGGCCCCGATGGTGATGTCCTGAAGGCAGGTGCAGCCCTCCTGCGAGAGCGAGAGGTACTTCTCGATGATGCCCGCTGAGGTTCCCGTGCCGGTGATTTCCCCGTCGGCCAGCCTTTCAATGCGGACCAGGCCGCTGTCGTTGACGATGCGCTCGAACTGCCCGCAGCATTCCAGGAACCGCGCGACGGCTTCCTTGTCACGCATCTCCCTGGGGATGATGAACCCGCGCGTGAGGGCGTTGAAGCTGCTTGTCGTGCGGCTGTGTTCTTTCGTGGTCCGGGTCAGGAACAGGTAGCAGGTATGCTTCAGGTACGGACGCTCGTTGAAGTGCCGCTCGAAACTGCGGCTGAGGAAACTCCGCTCCTCCCCGCAGGCCTCTGGCCTGTAGCTCTCCTCGATGAAGATGTCCTGCTTGTGCACGATGCTGTATTCCGGCAGGACCTTGACGGCCTTCACCCAGGTGGAGTGCATGGCCTCGTATTCGGCCCGGGTCAGCGTGAACACCTCGGGCAGCTCCATCCGGTAGGCCACGGTGATGTCCGCGTCCTTGCTGATGATGCACCCGTGCTCGACGGCCATCAGCGGGAAGCGGCTTTCCAATGTGGCGGCTTTCATTACATTTCTCATACGCTTCTTCTTTTTGAATGGTTGGGAAAAAACAGCCGGATAAAACTTTTCCGGTTGATGATGTAGCGGGGATGGCGGCGCAGCGCCTGGAGCTTCATCAGTCCCCATTCACCGTATTTCGCGTTCAGACGGAAAGTCGCCCACACGAGCACCGAGGCGCAGATGACGCCGAAACCGATGCACACCCACTGGTCGATGCCCGCCATGTACATGACGACGAACACCACGAACAGGGCGAGCAGCCCGCCGGCGAAGATGAACAGGTACTGGCTTTTCAGCCCCTTGAACTCAGGGCTGCGGCCGATTCCCTTGTTGACCGTGTACTCCGCCATAATCAGAGGAAGAATGAACGTAAGATGGTGGCGGCGACAATCAAGAAAATGCAGGCACCGAACCACGAGGCCGCCGTCTTGGAAGTGTCCGGGTCGCCGGACGAGAACTTGGAATAGACCTTCACGCCTCCGATAAGGCCGACCACGGCGCCTATCGCATAAATCAGCTTGGTTCCCGGATCAAAATAGGAAGTGACCATGTTGGTGGCTTCCGTGATGCCACCGATACCGTTACCTTGGGCGAAAGCCCCTGTCGTTGCAAGCAGCAGCGCGGCTGCGAAAATGAATCTTTTTTTCATGCGTCGAAACTTTTAATTTGTGAGACAAAAAATGATTTCGACTGCGAATGTATAGCATATAATTCATTGATTTACAAGTCTGTCGATATGTGTCACCGGGTGTCGTCACGTTACATCGGCAGGGTGTTCCCGGGAAGGTGAAAACCGTATGGAAGGCGTCCTTTAATCCTTACCGCAAAGGTACCCCCGTGTCCTGACGGATGCGGCAAGGCGGACCGCCGCACGGCCGTCAGGGAGAAAATCATCCTCGCTGCGCTTGCGGTATTTTCTCCCGCCGGGCCTTGCCGCATACCGGACACGGGGCTGTCAGGCCGGTAAGGAATTAAACTCCGGCAGGTAAAAGCCGGGGATGGTAACACTAAAAAACAGAAAATTATGGATATGAAAGAAAGGAAAGTGGCGGCGTTCACGGGCCACAGGAAGAAAAGGCTGCTGCGTGAAGGCACGGACAGACAGGTTCCGGTCAGCCGAATCAGGGAAGAAGTCGCGGACCTGGTCATGTACCTGTACGGGCAGGGATACCGGGAGTTCTATTCAGGCATGGCCGAGGGGTTCGACATGATAGCGGCGGAAGCGGTCCTGCAACTGAGGGAACACCATAAAGACATGGCATTGGTGGCGGCAATTCCTTTCAGGGCCCAGCCCGCATGGTTTGACCCTCAGGACCAACTGCTTTACCGTGAACTGCTCGGAGAAGCGGACAGGGTGGTCATGCTCTCTGAAAAGTATTACAGGGGATGCTACCTGCGCCGGGACGAATACATGGTCAGCAGGGCCTCCATCGTGGTGGCGTATTGGGACAATGTCCGTGAGGGCGGCACTTACTATACAGTCAGGAAGGCCGTGGAAAGGGGGCGCAGGGTCATCAATCTGTACACGGGCGAGGAAATAACAGGAGTGACGGATTTGTAAAAAACATTAACAATAAATACAAAACAAAGATGAGAAGAACAGAAAAAGAGAAATCCATGCCGCCGGGGGAACTGCTCCGGCAGGCGGAAAATCAGCTGGTGTCCGCACTCTGCGGCATCCGGGAAAATCCCGACGGATGGCTGCCGCATACCGTATATGTGGAGGAGGAAGGCGACTGCCCGGTATATACCATGTACCGTCTGCTGGACATCCGGAAGGACGGAGGCTGTACATTGTACAATCCGCAGACGGGAGAACACTTCACTTCCAGGCACCTGCGTGAAATCAACATCGAGTGGCTCGTCACCCTCTGGGAACGGTACCTTGAACTGCGTCCGGAAAAGCGTGCGGCTTCCGTTCCGGAAACTTGCCCGGGAAAAGGGACGGACATCCGTGTCTTCGTATGGTACTGCGGTCTGACGGGACGGAACGTGTCCGATGACAGGCTGGTCAGAATGTGGAAGGAATCACCGCTCCGAAGTACGGAGAATCCGGAGGATGAAACGCTTTATGAGGTGGAATGCCTGACACTGGACGAACTGGCGGAGCGCATCAACGATGACTGTTTCGCCTATACGGAGGATTATGTCCGCTTCATTGATATGGGACACCTGTGACCGGATATGGAATGACATGAAAAATCCCCCTGCATCTCCCACGTTAGGAAGATACAGGGGGATATGAAGCCCGGCATTTATTCCGCCGTCACGGAAGAAACGGCATCCCGTTCCTTCCGCCGTCTGTCCTTTTCCTTTTTCCGCTGCTGCTTCTTGATTTCCATATCCTTTAATATCTGCTTCAGCGGCCTGACCGTTTCCGGCTCTTCACGCTTGAAGCGCTTGAAATAGATGTCCTCGATAAACTGCGGCAGAGGGGCTTTCCACGGCTCCTGCCTGTGGTTGTCGATTTTCCCGAGCTTGTCGGGATTCAATCCCAGTTCCCGTGCCATCTGGACTTGCTTGTCTGAAAGGCGGTGGCGTTTTTGCGCCGCCAACCATTTTTCCAATATTACTTTCGTTACTGCCATAATCAATTCGTTTACTGCAAAAGTAAGAGCTGTAAAAGCAGAGATATCGGTTTTTCTCTTAAAAATCTCAAAATGGTAGTTCAAGCATATTTGTTGATATCAAAAGCCTCTTTTCCCTTGGATACCGACTTCCGTTTTGCAAGCGGCCTGCCGGATTCGTCCAAATATTCGTTGAGCAACCGGGATACCTTTTCCTGATTGCACAGTTTGTCAGTAAGAAAAGAGAGTATGACCGTCTCCTGCATCTTATGATGTATGGTTGTGGCGGCACGGACAGCTTTCTGTTCATCCGGGGTGTCGGAAACAAGGACCTCCGCAACATTGTTTATCTCCTCGAATGTCAAGGCTGTGCTAAAGTCCGGGTCAGGTTCGGCGTCCACAGGAGCCATCAGTTCCTCCTTGTCCTCGGCTGTAAGTCCTTTGTTCTCCTGCTCCACATCATCGGAACTGATATCCCCGTCTTCCTCTATGGGAACTTTCTCCATCGGCTCGGAACGGACCGGAACAGCCTTCATGGTATTCGGATCTTCCAGATAGACAATCTTCGTCTTGCCTATCACATCGTCATCTGCTGGAGAAGAAGACGGCGTGTCCGCCTCCGGCTTTCCCCGTGAGATGCCTGTCCCTGCTTCCGGCATTTTATGTCTTGATTTTCCGCAGGCATTGCGCCCCGCCTGCTCCATGCGTTTCCTGCGGCATTTCCATAACCTGATGCGGACAATCCGCATCAATCTGAAAAGACGCTCCCATATCCCGTACATTCGCCGGCCGAAGATGAATGCCCACAAGTGCCACAGCACATAAACGGCACATGCCGTCTTTACCGTAAAATAAAGTGTCGTTTCCATAATCATAGCGGTTTGCTTATGCTGTCCGAATGTAATTGGGATATCTCGTCACGGTAATTTCTCAGATGTTCCTCCACAACCTTGTTCACATAACCGGAGATAGGCACATTAGGAGCGACAACGGCTAAGAAACGTCTGATAAGGGCATGGTTCTCTTTGCTGATATAGACCTGGGCACGGCTGCCGACAGGCTTGCAGTCCAGATAGGTGGCCGTGTATAGCGATATCAGCGAATGTCGGATATCCACTTCCTTGATACATTCCATGACGGGAGGCACGGATACACACTCCTCACCATTATCCGGTTCAATCCCCTCAATTATCCTGTCAGGAGAGGCAGAAACCCTTTGGGAAGCTTTTTCTGTCTTACGTGATTTCCTGACTATAAAAAGTACGATTCTGTAAGCGGTGTAGATGCAGCAGGCGATGGCTGCGGCTTGAAAAACAATCTGTGTCATGTCTAAAACGGTTTTAATGGTTTGTAATATTCTTTGTTGTATAATTCGCTGATTTCCTCCCAATGCCGTTGGATGTGCTCCACGAGGATATTGCTTATGTATCCGGATATGCTCATGTCCGGAGCGATGACCGGAAGGACACGCTTGATGCATTCGGCCACCTCGCGGTTTATATAGACATGGGAACGGTTGGATGCCGGAATATTGACCAGGAACCTTTCCCTGTAACCGTCCGTTTCCTCTTTCTTTTTCCTGGACCTTACAGAGACGGTCTTTCCCGGCGGGTGGCTGGCCGGTTCTGTGGCGGGAGGGGCTTCCGGTTCCGGCTGTCCCGTACTTTCTTCCGCAGGCATCTCCCTGCCGAAGACGGGAATCTCCCCGACAATGATATCCTTGAGGATGTCCTCATCCACCTCCACCTTTTTCTTTGTCATGGCTGTTTCAGTTTAAGTTTGACAATAAGTTCCTCCGCCAGTTCCGCCAGACCGCTTCCTTCAAGCTGCCTGACAGGAGGAGGCAGCAGGGTACAGCGGAAAAAGGCGCGTTGGGAATGGGTGATTTCTTTCTCATAGCGGCACAGGTCGGGAAGCGTGCTGTCGAGGACTGTCAGGCGCAGTTCCTTCATGACTTCCGAATAGGACTTGTAGATTCCCACGTTGGTACGCTTCTTCATCCTGTTCCAAAAGAAGAGAATGTCCTTGAGCGGCACATCTTTCCTGCTTCTGACATAATCAAGCACCGTGGTCGAGAAAGCGAGCGTACTCTGCATGATGATGAGGTCGGGAATGGTGGGAGTCAGGACATAATCCATATTGACGATGGTGCGGAACACCCCCGAAGACTCCACCGTTCCCGGCAGGTCCACGAATACAAGGTCATAGTCCCCGCTTGCGGCAACCGCGTCCGCCGCCTCCCTTGCCTTTTCCGCTGTGGAGCCGACAATGGGATACGCCTTCTTCTGTACACGTTCCCACTGCTGCCGCAGCAATTGCTGGTAATAGGCGCTGCCTGTAACGGTTTTCTTGTCCCGTTCCCTCATGCGCACAAGGCTGTGCTGGGGGGAATCGCAGTCAATGATTGCCACGTTCAGGTCTTTCTCGAAATGGAAGTAGCTGGCAAGCACTACCGTAAGGGCCGATTTCCCGACCCCGCCTTTCTGGTTGCTGATTGCAACGAATAAAGGTTCTTTGCTCATAATCTTTCTTTTTTAAATGGTTATTGAATAATTGTCTGTTTCATCCGTCCATCAATCCGTGAACGCCTCTTTCCGACCGTCCGTCCGATGCCGCATCCGTTATCGTGTCCATCCTTCCGACCGACAGCGTATCCGTTACCGTATCCGACTTTCCGTTAATGGCCGGTCTGTTGGTCATGACATTCCGACAACCGTCATATCCGACATTGTTTCCACTATCCCGACCGCTAACGGAAGCATCGGACAACATGACCATCATTCCACTATTGGAGACCCGGTTTCATCCGTTCACGCTGCAAATAAAAAGGGATTTTTCCGAATAACCGCCATCATCCGGGGGCGGTGACGACCCTTGTCGCCATATGACATCATGTTACATATAATGAACTGTTTTACAGAAAGATAAACAGCAATAACTTTGCACCGGAAACGGAAATGGATACCGCTGTGGGGCAATCCCGGGGCCGAAGAATGAGGCCGACGGTCAAAACTCAATTTGGCGAAGGCAAATTCATGTTCAAGCGAACATAGCAAGTTGTGTTTCGGGCAGCCCGAAATGATTCGGGCATCCCGAAACAAACTTGCCGCTCGCCTGGCGGCTCGGGAGGGATTTCCTCCAAAGTCGGAAATCCATGACGGAAGATACAGCAACAAAAGACATCAATGCGTATGGAAGAAAACAGTAAAGGAAGGACAAGGAGAAGCACGGGCAGGAAGCCGAAAACTGACCCGGCTGTATTCCGTTACGGCATCAAGCTGACCTCGGAAGAGAACGGAAAATTCGAGCTGCTGTTTGAGAAATCGGGCATGAAACAGCGGGCAAGGTTCATCAAGTCCATGATTTTCGGACGCGAGATGAAGGTCGTCAGAATCGACAAGGCGGCGATAGACTACTACATCCGCCTGACGAATTTCTACCATCAGTTCCAGGCCATCGGCAACAACTACAACCAGACGGTGAAGGCCGTCAAGTCCAACTTCGGGGAGAAACGGGCGTTCGCCCTGCTGCGCAACCTGGAGAAGGCCACCATCGACCTGGTGGTGCTGGGCAAGCGGATCATCATGCTGACCCGGGAGTTCGAGGAGGAGTACCTTATAAAAAGGAAGAAGGAGGAACAGCGGAATGGTGGCTAAGATCAACAGGGGCGCATCGCTCTACGGGGCGGTCGCCTACAACCAGCAGAAAGTGGATGACGCCGCCGCCCGCATCATCGCGGGCAACCGCATGATGACCGACCTCACCGGAAATCCCCACAATGTCATGCAGCAGACGCTGTGGGCGTTCGAAAGCTACCTCGCCGCCAACAGGAACACGGAGAAGCCGGTGCTGCACATCTCCCTGAACCCCTCGGTGGACGACCGCCTCACGGACGGGCAGTTCGCGGAACTGGCCCGTGAGTACATGCGGAAGATGGGCTACGGCGACCAGCCCTATATCGTGTACCTGCACGAGGACATCGGCCGCAGGCACGTCCATATCGTCTCCACCTGCGTGAAGGAGAACGGGGAGAAAATCAGCGACGCCTATGAATGGAACCGCTCGATGAAAGCCTGCCGGGAACTGGAGAGCAGGTTCGGGCTCAAGCCGGTGGCGGACAAGCGGAACGAACTGCTGGAGCCGTATCTCAAAAAGGCGGACTACAGGGACGGGGACGTGAAGCGGCAGGCCGGCAATATCCTCAAAAGCGTGTTCACCGCCTACCGCTTCCAGACATTCGGGGAGTACAGCGCCCTGCTTTCCTGCTTCAACATCGAGGCGAAACAGGTCAGGGGTGATTTTGAGGGCACGCCTTATAACGGCATAGTCTATACCCTGACCGACGACAGCGGCAGGCCGGTATGCACGCCCATAAAGTCGTCCCTCATCGGCAAGCGCTTCGGCTATGAAGGCATAGAGAAACGGATTGCCGCCAATGTCCGTGACTTCAGGAACCGGAAATGGCAGCCGAAGATACGGGATGATGTGGCGCTTGCCGTGCACGGATGCCGGAGAAACCGGGAGGACTTCGTCCGGCTGCTCGGGGAAAAGGGCATTGACGTGGTGTTCCGGGAAAATGAGGAAGGGCGTATCTACGGCGTGACCTTCATCGACCACAGGAACCGGGAGGTGTATAACGGTTCCCGTCTGGGCAAGGAGTTCTCCGCCAATGCCTTCGAGCAGCTCTTCAACAGGCCGCAGGAGTTCCCCGAACCGGAATTCCCCGGACAATATGCCGGCGAACGGGAGAACCTTTCCGACAGCATGGAGAGCGCCATCGAGCAGGCTTTCGGTATATTCAGTCCCGACATCAACGGCCCCGACCCGCAGGAGGAGGCGCTTGCCCGCAGGCTGCAACGCAAAAAGAAAAAGAAACGCCGTTCACGCGGCATATCCTGATTGTCAATTACCAACCATCAAAATTTTTAGTTTATGCAACAAGAAGATGATTTAAGGGGATTGGCCAAGGTCATGGAATTCATGCGGGCCATTTCCATCGTGTTCATTATCGTCCACGTCTATTGGTTCTGTTACCGTTCATTCGTGGACATGGGTATAGACATAGGTGTATTGGATAAGATACTCCTTAATTTCCAGCGGACGGCGGGGCTGTTCAGCAACCTGCTGGTGACGAAAGTGTTCGCCTTCATATTCCTGGGACTGTCATGCCTCGGCACAAAGGGCGTGAAGAACCAGGGAATGACCTGGCGGAAGATATACGCTGCCTTTCTTTCGGGGCTGGTGCTGTTCTTCATGAACTGGTGGATGCTCGACCTCCCGTTCAGTCCGACGGTGAACGCGGCCGCATATACGATGACGCTCACCGCAGGCTACATTCTCCTGCTCATGTCGGGAGTATGGATCAGCCGTATGCTGAAACACAACCTCATGGAGGACGTGTTCAACACCGCCAACGAGAGTTTCATGCAGGAGACAAGGCTTATGGAGAACGAGTATTCCGTCAACCTGCCCACGAAGTTCGTCTATCAGGGCAGGGAATGGGACGGCTGGATCAACGTTGTAAACGTTTTTCGAGCGTCCATCGTACTTGGGACACCGGGCAGCGGGAAGTCTTACGCCGTGGTGAACAACTACATCAAACAGCAAATCGAGAAATCCTTCGCCATGTATATTTATGATTACAAATTTCCGGATCTGTCCGAAATAGCGTATAACCACTTGCTCAAACATAAGGAAAACTACAAGGTAAAACCGGAGTTCTACGTGATAAATTTTGACGACCCGAGACGCAGCCACCGCTGCAATCCCATCAATCCGAGATTCATGGCGGATATTTCTGATGCCTACGAGTCAGCCTACACGATAATGCTCAACTTGAACAAGACCTGGATACAGAAGCAAGGCGACTTTTTCGTCGAGTCACCGATCATCCTGCTGGCCGCAATTATCTGGTATTTGCGGATTTACAAAGACGGAAAGTATTGCACGTTCCCTCATGCAATAGAATTTCTGAACAAGCCCTATGCGGATATTTTCACGATTCTGACCTCATATCCGTCCCTCGAAAACTACCTTTCTCCTTTTATGGATGCCTGGCAAGGTGGAGCGCAAGACCAGCTCCAAGGTCAGATAGCAAGTGCCAAGATACCACTATCGAGGATGATTTCCCCGCAGCTCTATTGGGTCATGACCGGTGATGATTTCACCCTTGATTTGAACAATCCGGAACATCCGAAAATCCTTTGTGTGGGAAATAATCCGGACAGGCAGAACATCTATTCGGCGGCATTGGGACTGTACAACAGCCGCATCGTAAAGTTGGTGAATAAGAAGGGACAGCTCAAGAGTTCCATCATCATAGACGAATTGCCTACGATATACTTTCGCGGTATCGACAACTTGATTGCCACCGCCCGAAGCAACAAGGTGGCGGTCTGTCTCGGCTTTCAGGATTTCTCCCAGCTGACCCGCGACTACGGTGAAAAAGAGGCGAAAGTAATCCAAAATACGGTCGGAAATATCTTCTCCGGCCAGGTGGTCGGGGAAACGGCCAAGAGCCTTTCTGAAAGGTTCGGTAAAATCCTCCAGCAGCGGCAGTCCATCTCCATCAACCGGCAGGATACGTCCACCTCCATCAACACGCAACTGGACTCGCTGATACCCGCCTCCAAGATAGCCAATCTCTCACAGGGCACGTTCGTGGGCAGCGTGGCGGACAACTTCGGGGAGGAGATAGAACAGAAGATTTTCCATGCACGCATCATCGTGGACAGCGCGAAAGTGTCGGAGGAGATGAAAGCCTATAAGAAAATACCGGTCATCAACGAGTTCAGGGACGCGGACGGAAACGACATCATGCAGCAGCAGATAGACCGCAACTATTCGCAGATAAAGGCCGACGTGCTGCAAATAATCGAGGACGAGATGGAGCGCATAGCCAACGATCCGGACTTGAAGCACCTGATTCCAAAGGAAGAAGAGAATAAGGAATAATATCCGACAGGCCGCTTTTTTATTTCCGCCTGCAAAGGTCGTCCCGTGCCTGTCAGGATTGAGCAAGGCCGGGCCCTCGCGGGTTTCCGCAAAAATCTTCCGCGCTCCGCTTGCGGTATTTTTCCGGAAAGCCTTGCACAATCCGGCACGGGACGGTATGGCAGGCAAGAAATAAAATATCGGCTCACGAGCCGGTAGATGTTTAACAGAATAAAATCAGGAAGTCATGGACAAGACAAGAACGGCCGATATCCGCAAGGAAGCCTGTGGCGAGATGTGCAGGAAGGAACGCATGGCGGCTGAAAACGGGGACAGAACAGTCATTGGACAAATCCATTGGAAAGGACGCGCCTATCCCGTCAGGGAAATTGATGTCGGCAGCAGCACGTTCAGGGTGTCGGTGGAAAGCCTGCGGGATGAACTGATAACCGATATGCGCAGCGGTATCTACGAGGCGATGGAGGTATGCGAGGAAATCGACGGTTTCTGTACCGGAGAGGAATTGCGCACACTGCCGGATGCCGAGTTGTATAGAATGTATTGTTGAACGAGTTATGGAAAGAAATATGAAAAAGAGAAGCAACTTCACACCAATGGAAAGATTCCGGGAGATTCTTCACGGGAACGGATTACAGTCCATGAATGTAGGGACCAACCATATCCGCATATTCAAGGACGGCAGGAAACTTTTTGACTATTATCCGCTGCGGATGAAACTTTTCGATTACCACGACTGGCACCAGCTGACTTATCCCTTTGCCGGGAACGGTGACAGGACATGGGAGACGGAACTTGGGAACATTATCCGGAAACTGACGGCATCACCGCAATAAGCATCCCGATGTATGAAGGAGAACAATTACATGCCGCCCGTTTGGGACAACATACCCGAATGGGCGGTCTTTTCATTGGAATACGGCATTGAGGAAGAACTCTTCCTTTCCGAAGAGGACAAGGGAATGATAACCCGGTTCATTGCCGAAAATTTTCCGAACGGATACACGATGAGCGTGGATTGGGATTCATTCCGGGAGTTTGACCCTCATCCCGCATTCGGGAAACCGTGCAAGACCTACAGGGTCAATTTTGTAACATTCAAATAAAATGCAATGTCATGAGAAAGATTACATTAAGTGAGTACAACTCCATTCCGGAAACCTGGCGCGGAATCTGGACAACAGAGCGTTGGGACTTGCCGGATTGGGCAGGGATGCGTGAGAGGCATATGGGCAAACGTACCCTGATGGTGAACGACAACGGGACTTGCCTGTTGGTCGAAGGATCGGGTTTTGAAATCGTGGATGACAGCTCATGGAAAAAGCCGGAAGAAATCAAGAAGGAAATCCGCGAAAGATATCTGGAATACCGCGCGGGAAAGGGGCATGAACCGCATTTCCTGGATTGCGTCATACGATGGAATGACACCTTTGAAACCCAAGAGGCAAGAATCGCCCTGGGCATGGAGTCGGATACGGAAAAGGATGATGAGATTTTCTTCTACTGTGATTCCCTTGACGGTCTGCAATCGCTGGCCGACAAAGGCGGGGAAGATTTCGTCTTGGCCGGATGTTACGGCTTCGGTGAGTATGAAGAACTATTGCAACAACTTAAAGACAACCGGATATGACAATCAAATGCCAGGAACACTACGACAAGGTGGTGGAATACGCAAAAAGCATCGGAGACAAGACCTTGCAACGCTGCATTGAAGACTTGAAGCAATGGGAAAAGAACTCGAACGGGAAAAGTGAAATCGAACTCTATTGGGATATGGCACCATATTCTTTCGGATTCGCCGAAAGGACACCCGACGGACGGACAGGCGTCGTCGGAGGGCTGCTCTATCACGGCAGGCCGGACGAATCCCTTTCCAAAATCCTGGAGCCGTTCCACGGCTGGAGCATACACACGTAAGTGTCAAGAACTAAAAATGTGACAGGACATTGAGCGGAAAAAGTGCAATAGTAATCTGATTATTCCTGCACTTTTTCCGCACATCCTGACAACACCTCTTGTAGGAATTGGACGTTAAATTCTCACCTGATAAGTTAAAACCCAATTCTTGCAAAAACATCGGATTAAACCCTTCAATTACTTTTTTTCATCTCAATCAATGATGCGTCATCTTCAAAGATTCCATCAAATTCAAACGCTCCACCATGGTTTATCATGGCATTCAAGTCTGTATGCCGGTAGCAGCCATCGGAACAAATGATGATCCTGTCAACCTGTTCCAGCCTTTCATGCATAACTGGGACATTTTCACGAAACCCCTTCCCGTTGACACATCGTGTTAAATATATGCCTTCTGCGTCTGCCACGATATGGTCTGTTGTCAATAAGGATAATTCGCCGTCCGACACTTTGTATAATCTCACATTGCCCTGCCACGCGTAATACAAGGAATCACCCATGGCCAAGGCCACGGTCACTGCGGCTCCCATCCTGCACTTTAATTCCCTGCATTTCCTGTATATGGCAGAGTCGGCGGCATCGAATGCCATACGCAATACGTCTTCCGGCGAACATCCCTGAATCTTGTCAATGACAGTGGCCAGGATGGAGTCCGATATGATTTTTGCGGCACATGCACCGTAAGACAGGCCTCCCATGCCGTCTGCAAGAACGGCAACAAGGCTGTTGTCGGACAGCCTGTGGCATAAGGCATAATCCTCGTTGTCCTTGTCTTTTCCGGAATGGCTGAAAGCCTTTAATTCAATCATTTTCATCCTCTATCGCTTTTTGAAAAACATCCGCAATGGTTTGCCACGCATCTTTCACTGTCTCATAAGCCAGACCGTGGCTGTGTTCTATGATTTGATTGAACAGCCTGCTTCCGTCTCCTTTTTCAAGTTCCTTTTCAATGCAGTCCTTGTAATAGGCAACCTGTTCTTTGTTCAAGAGGGAAAGCAGGTCGTGGGCAAGCCAGTATCCTCCAACGGTATATTCATCGAACCTTTCCCAATCATAAACTTCCGGATGGATGCCGCGGTCAAGATTGGCGATGAAATAATTGGATAGGATGAACGACATATCCTCGGCATCCTTGCTTGTCTGGATATTCCTGTCCAGCCATGCGTTGAATTTCAAAAGGAACAAACCGTGAAGCGATGCTATTTTTATGTCAAATTCATCATCGACATTCACGGTTATGGCATCCGACAACACCTCGTCAAAACCTTTCACGGACATGGCAATCTCTTCTTCCGGCGGCCAATAGATATTGTCATCTTCCTTGGCGACCCCGTACGGAACTATATCCAATTCGTAATCGTCATAGTAAAAACGTTGGTGCATATGCCTGGACTTTTTGAATCCGTCCGCAATCAAAACTTCTTTTATTTCATCAAAAACGCTCCATTCGGGTATTGCTATCGCAATATCCAAATCCCGGGTTTTCCTTCCGGATGTGATATCGGCAAGCTGGCCGATGATTATATCCCGCGCAGTCGCACCGATGACATAGAACTCCCGTCCCATGCGGTTGAAACTGTCCGTCAGTTTTTTTAGCAAATCGACCAGTAATGGATTCGCTATTTTTTCACTTGTAATCTTTAAGTCCATGATCCAAAAGTCTTTCAGCCATTTCAATACAACGGCTATTGCCGCTACCTATCAAATCTGCGTACGTGAGAATTGGAGGGACAAGATGATTTTCCGTTTCCCAATTCCAGAATTTCTTGTATATTCTTATCTCCCCTTTCTCATCAAATCTTACAAAACCTGTTTTCAGTAAATGTGCGGCAGGAATTTGTGTATATATATCAAAAGCACCGGGTTCCAGATAAGAATCGACCATGTTTGCTCCGCTTTCTCCCCCCCAATACATTCCATCAGGCAATTCCATAGCCAACCATTTTATGCGTTGCTCATTGGTACGGAATGTCATCCTGCTGAGCAATAATTTAGGCTTCAGTACCTGATTATAATTTTCTGTCCACAAATTTAAAAGGGCATTGATGTTTTTTAGTGTTCGCTTGCTGTTGGTCATAAGGACAAAGTTCCTCTCCACCAAAACATCAAATACATTTTTGATTGCCCCTAAAGAAACGCCTGTCGCTTTCTGTATTTCCCTGTACGGTTTGTTCACATTGGTAAATTCCTGCAATAAATAGAAAATGACTTTCAATCCTGCTTCTTGAAATACCGGATAAGGCTTTTCTGCCATTAAAGTGTTTTTTTCTCCTTTATTCGCCAGATGAAATATTATCTTATTTCCTTTTACATATCTGATATGACAATTGCCGGCACAGTCCAAGGTATTGATCCCGTTTGTCGCCAAGTCAGCTGTGACAGTCGGCGTTATGTATTTGGCGATTAACAATACAGGCCGCTTTTCTGTTGCAGCCAAGGTCTTTAACCGGTTTGCAATATTCCCGACGGTGGCTGTTGTCACCGTATTTTTGACTTCACATAGAAACTCCACATTCATAATCTGGACAATCGCATCATAATTCCTGTATGCATTGTCCTCTTTTAGAATGACCGTTTCTTCGGGCAATACTAACTTTTCCCGTAATGCCTCCAATGCCAAGTTTAATGTTTCACGTTCAGCCAATACCATAATATGTTCATGTTTTAGTGATGTTCATTTATAATGAACGCTGCAAATATAATGAACAAAATCCAGACGGCAAAGAAATTCATATTTTAATGATGTTCATTATAAATGAACGAAAGGAGAATGTGAACGGAAGATGCTTCATTTCTTCAACGGTCATACGAAAGTAGCCATTTTTTGACTGCTTGTGCATACTCACTGCAATGTTTCGCATACCCGAAGAGTTTGTTTCCCCATTCTTCTATGAAATGGCATCATAAGCCCCGCTTCACTTGACAAGTCCCCCGGAGAAGATAACTCGGAGGGCGAATACCTCCACGTTCGGGCCTCCGGTTTTCGGGACAGAAAATTCCCGATGGTAATTTTCAGCCCGAAAAAACGCTCCGGTATTGCCGTCCGAGTTGGGGAAAGGAGCGGGACTTGGCAAGCGAAGCGACCTACGACGCATAAGTACAGGGTCAAAGAAAAGCAATCTGGCGGGGCTGTTTTTTGCAACATCGGAAATCCCAATGGGTTGCCGCCTTCACATCACATTCCCACCGAATATCCGCCTCCTGTCTCCAGGAACGCATCAGGACGGGACAAGGGCTTCGCTCGCTCCCAACTCTGCATAGTACAGTTTCTGTTTCCGTTTTGCCGGTGTTGTCCCGTCCGGCGGTGACGCTGCCCGGTTTTGTTCCCGTGCCGTCCCTTTCCCTGCCGCACCCTCCGCTGCGGAGCTGTTTCCCCTCGTGTTACCACGATTTTTCCCTTTCCGTACCCGAGCCTGCGGTGAAATATGCTGACATACGGTGTAATATATATCCTAACGCACTGCAAATCAATTATTTATCAAAATTAGTCCTATATATTTGCACCGACAACATCAGTATTAACGCTAAAAAACTTTCAGTTATGGCAAAGAAAAACGCAAGGGAAGAACCCCCGAAACCGACGGTCGCCGAGAACGCCCAGATGAGCGACATCGTCTTCATCCTCGACAAGATGGAGCTGATCCTGAAGGCGGTGTCTGAAATCGGGCAGGACGGCAAGTTCAAGACGGTGGACGCCGACAAGCGGCACCGCAACTCCTTCCTGAAGATTGACCGCTATGCGGACATCTTCGAGAATTTCATCAAAAATTTCTGGAGCCAGTTCAAGGACCCGACCCGTTTCGGCATCCTCTCCGTCAGGGAAGGAAGCCTGGACACTCCGGAAGTACAGCAGGCCATAGAAGACATGGCAAACGGAAAAAAGACAGAGGCCGTGGAGGAATTTCTGAAAAAGTATGAGATTGTCCCACGGAACAAGGAAAACCAAAGTATCAACCCACAAAATCAAGAAGAAATGGCAAAAAAAGAAGAAAACCAGCCGCAGGTCGCCGCAGAAGGAGGCCAGCAGCAGAACCCGTACCGTTACAACGAGTCCATGATCAACTGGGAGCAGCTGAAGAACTTCGGACTGTCCCGCGAGTACCTCCAGGAGCGCGGGCTGCTTGACCAAATGCTCAGGGGCTACAAGACCAACCAGGTCGTGCCCATCACCATGAACTTCGGCTCAGCCGCGCTGCGTACCGACGCCCGCCTGTCCTTCCAGCAGTCAAGAAACGGGGAAATCGTGCTGGGCATCCACGGAATCCGCCAGAAGCCCGACCTCGACCGCCCGTATTTCGGACACATTTTCTCCGACGAGGACAAGCGCAACCTGCTGGAGACGGGCAACATGGGGCGTGTCGTGGAGCTGAAGGGGCGCAACGGGGAATACATCCCGTCCTTCATCAGCATAGACAGGCTTACCAATGAGGTGGTGGCCACCAAAGTGGACAACGTGTTCATCCCGAACGAGATAAAAGGGGTGGAACTGACCGAGCAGGAAAAGAACGACCTGCGGGAAGGCAAGAAAGTCTATATCGAGGGCATGACAGCCAAATCAGGCAACGAGTTCAACGCCTTCATACAGGTCAACGCCGAGCGCAGGGGCATCGAGTACATCTTCGAGAACGACAAGCTCTTCAACCGCCAGTCGCTGGGAGGCGTGGAACTGACACAGAAGCAGATTGAGGACCTGAACGCGGGCAAGGCCATCTTCGTGGAGGGGATGAAGCGCAAGGACGGCGAAATCTTCTCCTCCTTCGTGAAGCTGGACGAGGCGACCGGAAAGCCCGCCTATACCCGCTACAACCCGGATTCCCCGGAAGGTGCCCGTGAGATTTATATCCCGGACGAAATCAACGGGGTGAGAATCACGCCGGAAGAAAAGAAGGAGCTTCTGGCGGGGAGGCCAATCTTCCTCAACGACATGGTGAACCGCAAGGGCGAGGAATTCTCCTCGTTCATCAAGGCGGACCTGGAGACGGGGCGGCTGAGCTACTCCCGCACGCCGGACGGCTTCGACCAACAGGTAGAGTTCAAGATACCCGACAAGGTATGGAACGTGGAACTGACCCGGAAGCAACGCGCCGACCTCCAGGACGGCAAGGCGGTGCTGGTCGAGGGCATCAAGGGCTACGACGGAAAGACCATCTCGCAGTATGTCAAGGCGAACTTCAACCAGGGCCGCCTGGATTTCTACAACGAGAACCCGGACCACAAGCAGAACGCCTCGCAGCGCAACGTGGTGGCGGCCCAGAAGCAGGGACAGGAAAAGGGCAGCCGCAAGTCCAAGGGAATCAGTGCTTCCTGACATGTATCCGTGAAAAGGGAAAAGAAGTTTTAACTCAAAATGAACAAGAAGATGAACAAGGAAAACAACAATGCGCCTTTCAAGGCGGAGGATGTGGACTGGAACGAGCTGGCCGCCATCGGCATCCTGAAGGACGAACTGGAAATGGCCGGGGAACTGGACACCCTCCTCAAGGGGGAGAAGACCGGCGTGATACCGCTGAGCCTCGTGCTCCTCGGCGTGGACGTGGTGATGGATGCCACGCTCCAGCTGGTACGCAAGGGCGAAGCGCCCCTGCTTGAAATCCAGGGTGTCACCCCATTGGGCAGATAACCGGACAGTAATATCGAATAAAGAATGTCAAACCGCCGTTTCCTGTCTTCCGCATGGAAAACGGGAAACGGCTTAAATTTTATCGAACAACATGATAGCAATCATCGCAGAAAAGCCGAGCGTGGGCATGGACATAGCCCGTGTGGTCGGGGCAGACAGTAAAAATGACGGCTACTGTGCCGGAGGCGGGTACATGGTCACATGGGCATTGGGACACCTCGTGTCGCTGGCCCTGCCGGACGCATACGGTTACACGAAAACGGCGGCGGAGGACCTGCCGATGCTGCCGGAACCGTTCCGCCTGGTATCCCGCCAGGTACGCACGGACAGGGGCATGGTGCCCGACCTTGCCGCCTCGAAACAGTTGAAAATCATAGAAAGCGTGTTCAACAGGTGCGGCAGCATCATCGTGGCCACCGATGCCGGACGCGAGGGCGAGCTGATATTCCGCTGGATATACGACTATCTGGGCTGTACGAAACCGTTCAGACGGTTGTGGATCTCCTCGCTCACCGACGAGGCCATACGGAAAGGGCTGGAGGAACTGAAGGACGGTTCGGTGTATGACAGCCTGTATGCCGCCGCCGACAGTCGCGCCAAGGCGGACTGGCTGGTGGGCATGAACGCCAGCCGTGCCCTGGCCATAGCCTCCGGCACCCCGAACAGCTCCATCGGACGGGTGCAGACCCCGACGCTGGCCATGATATGCGCCCGGTTCAGGGAGAACAGGGAATTCGTGTCCGCCCCTTACTGGCAGCTCCACATCACGCTGGACGGCAAGGAATCGTACCGCCGTTTTTTCCGTGTCGGGAACTTCGGCGACAAGGCGGAGGCAGAAGTCGCATACAGGGCCATCCCGTCCGGTTCCGTGGCGGAAATCACCAAAGCGGAACGCAGGGAAGTCCAGCAGCAACCGCCGCTGCTCTACGACCTGACGGCGCTCCAGAAGGACTGCAACGTGCATCTCGACCTGCCGGCGGCCAAGACGCTGGACATCGCCCAGACGCTCTATGAAAAGAAGCTCATTTCCTACCCGAGGACGGGAAGCCGCCACATCCCGCAGGATGTCATGGCGCATGTCCCGGGACTGCTGGAAAAGATTTCCGCCATGCCGGAATTCCGGGAATACGGGAAGGCGCTCGACCTCTCCGTCTTGAACACCCGCAGCGTGGACGACACGGAAGTGACCGACCACCACGCCCTGATTACGACCGGCATCGCCCCCGAAGGGCTTTCCGAAGCGGAGTCCGCCGTCTATGCCCTGATTGCCGGACGGATGCTGGAAGCGTTCTCGCCCTGCTGCAAAAAGGAGGCGCTGCTGATGGAGTGCCGTATCGGGGAGACGGTTTTCCGCTCGAAGAGTTCCTCCGTCACCAGTCCAGGCTGGCGCGGGGTCTTCGGCAGGAAGGAGGACAAGGAAGAGGACGGGGACGGGCTGAACGACGGCCATGCCGTTTTCTCCGAAGGGGACAAGGTTCCGGTATCGGGCCACGGGCTGGTGCAGAAAAAGACCGTGCCCAAGCCGCTCTACACCGAAGCCACGCTGCTGGCGGCAATGGAGACCTGCGGAAAGGACATCGCCGACGGAGAGGCGCGTGAGGCCGTCAAGGATATTGGAATAGGCACGCCCGCCACAAGGGCCGCCATCATCACCACTTTGTTCAAGAGGGATTATGTCGAACGGAACGGGAAAAGCCTCGTGCCTACGGAAAAGGGACTTCTCCTCTACGGGGCGGTGAAGGACATGCTGGTGGCGGATGTCTCCCTGACCGGAAGCTGGGAGAACGCCCTGTCGCAGATAGAGCGGCACACGCTCGACCCGGATGCGTTCATGGCGTCCATCAGGGACTATACCCGCAAGGCCACCGGGGAGATCCTGAGACTCTCCCTGCCGGCGGCACCCGTCCGCACGTTCACCTGCCCCAAATGCAAGACCGGCCATGTCATCCTCAAGGGCAGGACGGCCAAATGCGACAACGAGGGTTGCGGCCTGCTCGTGTTCCGCAAGTTCCTGAACAAGGAGCTGACGGACCAGCACTTGGAGCAGCTTTTCTCCTCCGGCACTACCCGTCTTATCAAGGGGTTCAAGGGAAAGAAAGGGGTTGCTTTCGATGCGGCGGTAGCCTTTGACGCGGGGTTCAACCTGGTCCTCTCGTTCCCGAAAGACGGGAAAGGCAGGAAAAGGAAATGACGGCGCCATTCCGGTTCGCGGGCAAAGGTCGCAGCCCGCCCGGTTCCACCGGCAAGGTCGGGCCTTGCGGTTTCCGGGAAAAATCATCCTCGCCGGTGCTCCGGTATTTTCCCCGGAAAACCTTGCCTGTGGAGGCGGCCTGCACGACAGCCCCCGAAACCGGGAATGGCATTCCCATAAAACATGAAGATTATGAAAGCGAAAGAAAAAATCAGGAAAATAGCCGGCAACAGGTGGGCAAGGACGGCAGCATTGGCCCTCACAGCCGCCATCGCGTTCAGCTGGCTTTATTCGCACGGCATATCCCCCGTATGGACAGCCGTGGCCATCGTGTGTTTCAGGGGACTGTTCAGGTTCCTCTACCGGATAGCCTGTATTCTCGTGGCGTTCGCCATCATCCTGTGCATCCTGAGTTTTCTGGTTTTCTGAAATCTGGCCCTGGGACGGCACCGGCCAACAGATACAGACCTGCATGACAACGGGAGTGACCGCCTGCGGTTGCCCCGTTTTTTTATTTCCGACGGCAATTTTCTTCCGACAGCAATTCCCGCAAAGGGATATTCCAGCTTCTTCCTTGCAAAAATAGCCTTTTGCCCGGTCATGTGCAAGGCGGCCCTTACGGGCTGGTTGGCCGGGAAAAAATCATCCTCGCGGCGCTCCGGTATTTTTTCCCGCCAAGCCTTGCCGTTGACAGGGCAAAAGCCAGACCGTGGCAAGTAAGAAACCGGAATACCGGCTCCTCGGAGCCGGGCATGTAAAACATCTAATTCTAAAAGTCATGGACAGAACAGAGAAACAGAAAATCCGCCGGGAAAACAGGACCGGAACCGTTTGTGGCCATCCTGCCGGGAACAAGGAGAGCAATCCCAAAAGAGAGGCTTCCGCATTGTCTAACCCATCAATCCGATAGCGTATGTTATATTACAGTTTCAAGAACTTCGACGAGTTCAAAAGCATTTTCAGGATTGAAAAGAGGGACGGCATTACCGTCAGAAAGAACAAGATCCTGCTTGCCCACCTGAAGAATCCGGAACTGTTCAGGTATTGTCAGGAAACCGGCGATTACAGCCTGCTGAGGGTAAAGGACATGGCAGGCCTGCGGAATATGGTCTTCAAGGCCGTGTGCGAATCAGGAAAGGAAGACGGGTCTCTTCCCAACAAGATTGAACTGATGGGCAAGGAATACTGGAGCGCCCGCTACAAAACCGATGAAATGCAGGGAATATGCGAGGACGGCGACAAATGCTCCATCCGCTACGTCAACACGGAACGGGGAAAGGCATTCAAGATGAAGTCATCCAAATTCATGAGGGCCGTAATGCTTGAGACGCAGGCCGGGAAAGCCCTTTCCCCGAGTGTCGTAAACTGGATATGCGGCGACGTGTTTGCCAAAGAATGGCACACCTTCACCTATGGCTGCACCTGCGGCATGAAGCTCCATGTGGACGGCGATTTCAGAAAAATATACGACAGCGGAGAATGCCGGGGGGATTTTGATTCCTGCATGACGGACAGGGACAGGTATCCATTCTATATGTATGCGGTAAGGGCAAAGGCGGCATACCTCACGGATGAAGACGGCCGCATCGTGGCAAGGGCGGTCCTTTTCACCGACGTGACGGACCAGAACGGCAGGAAATGGCGCCTTCTGGAACGGCAGTACGCCACAGGCAGGGATGACATGCTGAAATACATCCTTATCAACAAACTCATACAGGAAAAACAAATAGACGGGTACAAAATCGTGGGAGCCTCCTGCAACGAGGCGAACGCATTCGTGAGCGTTGACGGACAGTCCCTTTCTGACATGAAATTCGAGATTGGCTGCAACCTGGGCATGGATGATGTCCTTTCCTACCAGGATTCTTTCAAATGGTACGACATCATGGCGAGGAAAGCCTACAACTACCCATACGGCGAGGATTATTACGAACTGGACACCACCGACCGTAACCTGTACGGGGATGAAGATGACAATGGGGAAGAATCGGAAGAATGGGACGAATACCACCAGTATTATTGCGAGGAAACGAGGACCTGCTACAGGAACGGACTGGAAATCAGCGTGGATGTCGATTGCCTTGACGATTTCGATTACATCGAATCAAGAAATGAATACTACCATAGGGACGATACCGCCTGCTGCGGATGTTGCGGAGAGCATATACTGAAGGAGGACGGCCTGTATTCGGAACTCACCAGAGAATATTGCTGCTGTGAACTGTGCAAGTGGGAGGCGGAAAACCAATACAGAAAAGAATTCATGGGTCATACCGACTATGAATTATGCGCCAAGCCCGACGGCACCGCTGAAATCGTAATCTGGGACGAGCAGGCTGGAGCTTACAGGAAGTTCTCCATCCGTACCGCCGTCCTTGACAAGCTGATAATGGAACTCAGACGCGGTTATCTCAACGGGCAACCGATCGAAAATCCTGATGAAAGGCATTACAATTCTTATCTTGATTCATTCCTAAGCGAAGTGAGCTATGAATACGACACTTTTGAAGAAGCTGTATAGCATATACAGCCCGAGCGGGAACGAGCAGCGCATGGTCGGATTCCTCTGTTCCTACATCAGCCGCCTTCCCGGAAACATCAGCCTGGCACAGGACAATTACGGGAACCTATATGTGACAAAGGGGGAAAGCGATACCTATCCGTGCCTGGTAAGCCATATCGACCAGGTATCCTGCTGCCATCATTCCGGAGATTTCAAGGCCGTTGAGACCGAAGACATCATATTCGGCTATTCACCGTCGATGAAACGGTTTGAAAACCTGGGGGCGGATGACAAGAACGGGATATTCGTATGCCTGGAATGCCTGAAAAAGTTCGACACCCTCAAGGTCGTGTTCTTCAGGGAGGAAGAAACCGGATGCAGGGGAAGCGGAGCCGCATACATGCCCTTCTTCGACAATGTCCGCTTTGTCATCCAGCCGGACCGGAAAGGCGACTCCGACCTGATTACAGCCATCAGTTTCACCGGGTTGTGTTCCGAACCGTTCATTGAAGCCGTGGAGCCGGGAAAATGGGGGTACCGTGAAACGGAAGGGCTGGTGACGGATGTCCTTGTGCTGAAAGAGAACGGGCTGGATGTCTGTTGTGCCAATGTCAGCTGCGGATACTACAATGCGCACACGGACGAAGAGTTAACGGTAAAGAAAGACCTCCGGAAATGCCTGCGGTTTGTCGGGCATATCATCGAAGACTGTACCTCCGTCTATCCGCACCGGCCGGCAGATTTACCGAACTTTTCCTTGCTGCAATGCGAAGACATCATCCATAGGACGCTGGACCGGGATCCCATGCTTACTCCGGAAGAGCTCCACGACATATTCTGCACACATTTCACGCATCTGACTTTGGACGATTATAACAGGATATGCGAGGAATACTGGATGATGGAAACCGACACGGAGGACATGGACACGGCGGGCAATGAAGAGGATGCGTGAGCCGCGCGGATACGGGACAGGCAGGTGCATGACATCAGCCCAAAGTTATTTGACATCAAAATACATCATAATAAAATGAAGAGCCATGAATAGAAAAGCCAGACAACTTACCGACTATGTTCCACGGTACGTAAGCCTTTACCATGTGGACTACCGCGATGACCTTGACGAACATGAGGACATCCAGGAAGAATGCATCCGCTCCAACAGTCTGGAAAAGCTGTATGAAAAGGCATACGAGTGGTATGAGGAGCAGGAAAGCTTAAACATGCAAGGCTACCTGGAGGAAACAAGGAAGAACATGGAAGCGGACAGCCTTGCGGGACAGTTCGAAGAACATGAGGACGAAATCAGGGACCTCATCTATGACCGGAACGATTCCGACCCGGCCAAGGACCTGATACGCAACTCCTCCGTCACGAATTTCTTTTATTCGCTCGGAGTGGAAATCAGCGGATACCAAGCCGGCATCCCACAGCGGGGAGAATCGACCGCCATGGCCTGCTACAAGGTGCGCCGGGCACTCCATCTGAAAAAAGGACAGTTTGACGAGAAAATTGAAGAACTGGTGGAGAATGCCGCATACGGCGGGGAACTGCGCGTCTATTTCAATGCCATGTTTGACAGGCTTGTCAGTGAAGACGCTGGAAACGATTTCAGGAGCATCCGTTTTTATGGGAACGTAGTGGTGGCCATTGCCGACAGCCTGAACGGTTCCGGATACCATGTGCGGATTCCATTGGACCTCACGCTGCCTTTCCGGAGGGACAACCTGTTTGTCGATTCGCAGGTACACTATTCCTACGCGGATGAAGTATGCGGCATGGCCAATGACTGGTGCGACTCCACAAAATGGGAAACAGGCATGGTGCCTTTTGCCGGTTCAGTCCGTAAAAGCCGGATGGCTGAACACCAGGAACAGGAGGCCGCTTACGAGAAGGCATTCCGAAGCGGGAAATGCACCTTCGGGGACATGAACTACAAACGCCACCGTGACGTGCGTTATTCCAACGGGTATCCTGCCGGATGCAGGTGTCCCCATTGCGGAACTTTCTGGATTGACTGAGCAAACAGCCGGAATTGCAGCATACATACCTGGATTTTTATGAAATCAGTTTTTTCTTTTTCCATGAGCCTCATGCAATATGGGGCTCTTTTCAAACCCGTTATGCCCGGATTCCCCTGCATCCATTGTCCCCATGTGCCCTTGGTCTCCACATCCATTGCATGGGAAAAGTGGAAAGACAGGAATGGAAGACACAGACATTGGCGACCCGATGAACTACAGGGCAAAGTTGGCAAATGCTTCTTGTCGGACGGCAAGGTCTGGCCTTGCGGTTTCGGAAAAAATCATCCTCGCCGGAGGCTCCGGTATTTTTTCCGAAAACCTTGCCTTTCCGGAAGCATTCGCCGCCCGGCCCCCGTAGTTCAACGGGCTGCCAAAGCCCGAGTATTCACATTAAACAATAAAGAATTATGCGACAAGCGATCATCACAAGACAACCGTCACCGGCCCCGATAGGGATGCCCGTGGCAAGAAGACCGAAAGTGCACATCCCGCAGCCGGCAATCAAGCTGCCGCCAAGAGGAAGCGGTCCGGTACATATCTCCAGACTGTTGAATCCGATACTGGAAATATGCAGTCATCCCGACAGGGACAGGCTGCTGGCGGAGTTCTTCAAGGAAGATTGAAAATATTGTCAAACCATTTAATACTGAAGTTATGTTTTTTACACAGTTCAACCAACTGATGGCCGGAAGCGTGGACATCACGCTGGTCATCCGCAAATCAGCCACGGGCATGACGGTATCCGTTCTGCCCAAGTCAAACGGGCTCAAGGACGAGGCCCAGAACCACATCGTGCCGCTGACCCTGTCCGGGACACCGGAAGAGCTTGACGGCGGTTTCTTCCAGACCATCGCAAGGCCGGTGCAGAAGGTATCGGGGCTGCTGACCAACATGGCGGAGTTCGAGAAACAGGCGGACAAGACCGCGAAAGACAGCAAGGCGGCCAAGGAAGCGAAGGCGAAAGAGACCAAGGAGGAAAAGGAAAAGCGGGAGAAGTATGAGAAACTGATGAAGAAGGCGGACGAGCTGGTAACGGCGAAAAACCACAAGGAGGCCGTGACCGTGCTCGGACAGGCCAAGGCGTACGCCACCCCCCAGCAGACGAAGGAAATCGAGGAAAAAATCAAGGCACAGACCGCCGAACTCGACAAGGGCAGCCTGTTCGGAATGGAATCCTTTGACCAACAGCCGGCTCCACAACCCGCACCGCAGCCACAGCCGCAACCTGCGCCACGCCCCCGTCCGCTGCAAGGACAGGCTCCGGGGAACATTCCGCCGCAGCCGCATCCGGCAAGCCGGGGGCAGCAGCCTGCCAGACAGCCGATACCGCCGCGACAGCCTGTGCAGCAACCGGCTCCTTATCCCGGAGTACAACAGCCATACCACGCGCAGCCTTATCCCGGTCAGGGAGGGCAATATCCGCAGCCGGGCGCATACGGACAACAGCCGGCTCCACAGCCGCTACAGCCGGCAGCAGGCTTTGACGGGGACATGCCGCAGTATGACGGGTATTCGATGATGGAAGACGGACCGGCCTCCTACGGGCAGGACGAACCGGACTACAACCCGGAAGAGTATGCGAACTACCCGGATTTCCCGATGGAAATGCTGAAAGGCGGAAACAGATACCAGACAACTAACCAACAAATGTAAGATTATGCCACTCGAAGTAAAAGGAATGACACGTTCATTCAAGTTCAAGAAAGGAACGGAGTATGTGACCCTGGCTGATCCGGGTACGGATTTCACGCCGGACATGGTCATGAGTTATTATTCGAACATGTACCCGGAACTGACGACGGCAACCGTCCACGGACCGGTCATCAGGGAAGACATGGCGGAATACGAGTTCAAGACCACCATCGGGACGAAAGGGTAAAGGATATGGGAAAGGACAACCCTAAAAAGAAGAAAAAATGTGTACCATTGGACGAACAGCAGTCGGAACAGCTTTCAAGGCTTATCATAGGGCAGACAGAGCAGAATTTCCGCTACGGGACGGACAGAAAAGAAAGGATTGCGGCTCCAAGCGGGGCCGTAATCCTTTTCTGACCACGCCCGTCCCGGTGAAGGCGATCCAGTCACTGGTCAAGGAATGGGGCGCGGAAGAACAATACGAGCTTATCACGCAGGAGAACTACGAATTCCTGCGTGATTCTTATATCCGCTATGTGAAACTTCTCGGCGGGGAACCGGAATCCATTTCCGGCAAATCCGTTGGAGAACGCATTGCCGCCCTGTATCATGCAGTGAACAGGCTCATCGGAGATGAGACAGGAGTGAATATCGAACAGGATGCCGGGAGGCTCCGCTTCAGGCTCTGGAAATGGCATAAATGGGGGCAATGTACCCTGTACTATTTCCCGGTCAAGTTTATCGAAGAACTGAATCCGAGATTGAAGCGCATTGTGGTCTCCTTCATGCACGACCTGATGCGGGGGAACGGTATGGACACGATCTTGGACTGCAACGAATTTGATTTTGCGATAGACTGCCTTTCTGAGCCGTGTGAATCATCCCCCGCAGAAGTGGAGACATGGGACAGACTGCGCCGTTCCTACGAAGAAGGCAAAATCCACAGGCTTCTGAGGCAGGTCTGCTGCAAAAGATACTACAAGCATCTGGACTGTACACTTGACAGGTACGAACCCCGGAACGGCTACGAGGAGGAACTGACCGGCCTGATGAAGGAGGGACTGCAGTTCCTGCATCCGGAGAAACCGCTCATGAGTTATGCGTATGACCCCTATTACAGGGAGGATCCGGATTTCTATCCCATAAGCCTTGAATCACAGGTCATGATTGTCTATGATGAACGGGATCCGGTATCGGAATTCCTTGAGAACTATTTCAACTCATATTACGGGGAAACATACGAAATTGTCCCGATGGAAACTCTTGACCTCTCGCCGGACATGGAACGGACATTCTCAATGAACGACGACTATCCGGAAAGGTTCTTCAAATGGGCGGACCGCTTTATTTACCATATAACCTGAGTATTGTTATGTTCGAGACAAACCAACTTACAAAAGAGATTACCGATATGCTGGTGCCGCGTGCGGCACTGATAGCATATTCGACAGAAGAGAAAACCCATGCCGGCGACCGGAGATATTTCCTCGAATTGAGGGAAATTGACAGCCAGGGAAACATGACCGAGGGCAAGCCCGTAACGGTGGAATTCATGAACGAACTGGTGCGGAACTATTCGGAGACGCACAGCAGTACGCCCCACGGCAGGCTGCCGTCCAACCTGCTGTATGCGGATACCCGCAAGGGAAGCGAGAGATATGTCTGGTACAATCCTCCCGGAAAACGGATGATGTACTTTGTCGGCGGCCTCGGGATAGAGAACGCAGAATACCACCTGCCGGGAATCATCTATGAAGCCCGTGGCACACGGCTGAACGTCTACGCCTACAAGGAAGACCAACCATGCATGGAAACTGCGCTCTATGCGGCGCCGCTTTTCAACGTGACAGGGTCAAGCGTCTGCCTCGGCTCGGCAAGGATAGAAAAGCCAAGGGAACTGACCTATGCGAACCTGCTCGAATACTGGGAGAGGAAATTCTGGCTGACGGAGTTTTCCCATCTGGGAGGACACGGAAATCCGACGAAGTCAAACCTCGTGCTGGTGACAAAGGCGGCAAGGGACAAGCCTTTCGACCTGAAAGAATTGAAGCCGTTGAAGAATCTGAAACTTAAAGACATACTGGAATGAAAAGAGTACACTATATCGACAATTACCTGATAAACCCGCAACATCCGGTGACGGTGAATGTCATCGGCGCGGGCGGGACAGGCTCGCAGGTGCTGACCTGCCTGGCACGGTTCGACACGGCGCTCAGGGGGCTCGGGCATCCCGGGCTGTTCGTGACCTTGTATGATCCGGACACCGTGACGGAAGCCAACATCGGACGCCAGCTCTTCAGCCCTTCGGACATAGGCCTGAACAAGGCACAGTGCCTTGTCACGCGCATGAACAATTTCTTCGGGAACGGCTGGAAAGCGGTTCCGGACATTTATCCGGCCATCCTGAAGGATGCCAGGCGGGACAACCTGGCCAATATCACTATCACCTGCACGGACAACATTAAGTCACGGCTCGACCTGTGGAACACGCTGAAAGCCGTGCCGGTTTCGGAATACAGAAGTTACGAGACGCCCCTCTATTGGATGGACTTCGGAAACACGCAGACCTCCGGCCAGGCCGTGCTGGGAACGGTACCGAAGAAAATCAAGCAACCGGTTTCCCGGCTTTACGAAACTGTAAGCTCGCTGAAAGTCATCACACGGCTGGTGAAATATGCGAGCGTGAAGGAGGAAGATTCCGGTCCGAGCTGCTCGCTGGCGGAAGCTCTGGAAAAGCAGGATCTGTTCATCAATTCCACATTGGCGCAGTTGGGCTGCAACATCCTGTGGAGGATGTTCCGCCACGGGTTGATTGAGCATCACGGACTGTACCTCAATCTGGAAACGATGAAAGTCAATCCGATACCTGTATAAAGTCGGAATGAAAGCTAAATTTATGTTCCAAAGCATATATGCGACGATTTTTATCCATAATTGCCGCTGCAAGCCGAAAATTTTCTATACCTTTGTATTTGGATAAGTATATCATAATGGATTATGACGGCACAAAACAGAAAGACAGGCAACTATTTCTAACAGAGAGTATAGCCTGTGCTGCCATTCCGGAACGGAGTGGCAGGGTCTTTTTTATGAGTCATAATTTATTGTCTATCAATGCGCAAGTAAGTATTAAAATAAACAGGGATACGGCCATATTTCTAAATAAATGTTTGGAAAACCGGAAAATCCGTATAAACACACACACACACACACACACACACACACAAGGGCTCGCGCGTCAAGATATTACAAAATATTTAATTATCAAAGGATTACGGAGGACAATTCCGTCCGGCTATCCCCGACCTTCGATAATCATTCATCAGAAATACAGTATTCCTCCGTGTTTTCAGGAACGAAGCGGAATGGAAGTTTTGTCTGGCGATATTCATCCAACGGGTTTTCCGTGTCTGAATGTCGCCAGATTCTTATATACAGGCTATATAAAAAGGCCACCATATTGTTTAAACCTAAAATGAAATCGTGCCATGAAAACTATGCCCGTAAATAGGCCGGAGATGCCTCCGCCAGACCTTGAACAGCTTTTTAATGCTGCCATCCGGTATATGCAAAGCGGGGAATATGCCTTTGCTTACCGCTGTCTTGGCATGACGAACAAATTCGATATAGCCATGTCGTACAACAAGGCTTTGTGCTGCTACCAGGTATCGTGGTTCAGCGAGTGCCGCAACTTGCTCATGGAAGCGGAAAGGCAGCTTCCGTCCCTGACGGACATCCGCATGGACGATTTACCCGAGGCATTCTTCCAATGGGAGTATGAGAGCAGCCCCGACTTGTGCCCGATGCCGTATGGTGCACCGCTATCTATAGCTGCCATCCAGATGCTGAAGCTAAAAGTGTACAACTCGTACAAGCTACACCTGTACGGCGAAATGAGGGATGCAGCCTCCCGGCTGGGCGGAAAATATAAACATATCAACGAACTCATAAAAGAAACACATCATGGCAACATGTAACGATATCTATTCAATGTACCAGACAAGAAAGCCGGAGGAAGAAATACTCCAGGTTTTCAGGGAGGTTCCGGTAGACGACCGGGGCGACCTGTACGACAACTGTACGCCGCTTCACATCGCCTGCCTCTTTGCCGACGAGGGAGCCGCCCGCATCTGCGTTTCACGCGGAGCCGATGTGAACGCGAAAGATGACAAAGGGCATACGCCCCTGTTCACGTTGGCCAATGTCCTGTGTGAAAGCCTGTCCGAAGAAGACCGCAGAGCCTCTATAGCAATCCTGCTGCTTGAGCATGGGGCGAGGATATCACGTTCCGCCCCCAACACGACCGCCCTGATAGAAGCCGTCCGACGCAGGCATTTCCGGATGGCTTCAGCCATCGTCCGCTCCGGCTGCCGGATAGACCAGACAAACAACAGCGGCGAAAATGCGTTGCATACAGCCTGTGAAGCGGCCAACGTGGAAACGGACCTGCGACGTACCTTGCAGAACCTGCAGGAAATCCGTTCGCTCACCACCATAAGCGAAGAAGTGCGGAAACAGAAACTGGCCGAGTGCGAGGAAAAGGTGGCGTATTATGAGAGCAAAGAGAAGGAGTCGTTGGATTTTATCCGCCTGCTGTTAGCCAATGGCCAGATAGACCCGGACGGGAAATCAGATTCAGGGAGCACCCCGTGGGATTGCGCCGTCAACAGCAAGTCCATGAAGGCAGCCGCATTGCTCTCCGGCAGCGACCCCGACCATGACGAGCTTGCCGCCCTGCATGGCAACATGGACATCTTTCAGGCTATGTGGCACAATAACCTGAAAGCGTTGGATGCTTTGTTGCGTTCCGGTGTGGAGTTACAGACGGTCTGCGAGCACAAGGAAATGTACGACTTTTACGACAAATCTCCGTTGGCATGTGCCCTGATCCGTTTCACGGAACACCCGGAAATGGCGGACATGCTGCTGGACGCAGGCGCCGATCCCAACTACCGCTTTGGGGAGGAAAGCACCGCCTTTGAAATTGGTGTCCGAATCAATCTCCGTTCCTCGAAGACGGAACACTATATTCTGCTGCTGGAAAGGATGCTTCGCCACGGCTGGGACATTGAAATGCCGGCAGACAAGGAAGGAAACACGGCCTTGGCCGTCGCCTGTCGCCATTCAATCGGTAATTTCGGGAATGCAGCCATCCCCCTCCTGCTGAAGAATAAAGCCGACGTGAATGCGGTCAACCACTGCGGGCAGACCCCGCTGATGTTGCTCTACGGCGGTCGTTTTTGGGACGGTAAGAGCCCCTACAAGCCCTACGAGGGGCGTGTCTGCGGCGATGAAGAGGCGGAGTTCCTCGAAATGATTTTAGAAGCAGGAGCGGACACCGACAGGAAAGACATCTGGGGCAACACGCTGCTGCACTACCTTGCCGGAGGCTGCGGAGAGTCTGGGGCCAAGAAAGCAGCGGACCTGTTGGCCGATTTCGGTGTGCCGGATGTGGCTATAGTGAACAACGAGGGGCTTACCGCATTGGACATTGCCACCGAAAAAGGCAATGAGACGATGGTGAAGTTCCTGATAAAATACGCCTAATGATATGGACAACAACTTGACATTTCTCAATGCCTGCCGTAACGGGCAGAAAAGCATCGCCCAGATATTCCTGAAAAAGGGAGGCATAGACGTAAACAAGCGGGATGCGGAAGGCAACACGCCGCTGTACTACGCCTGTCTGAAGGGCTACCGGGATCTGGTGCTCCTCTTGCTGGACAGCGGGGCCGACGTGTCGGTGACGAACAACCGCTCGGAAACGCCGCTTCATGCGGCGGCAAGAAGCGGCAACAAGGAAATCATTGAAAAACTTGTCGCGAAGGGTGCAGACCTGAACACTACGGACGCAGACGGCAGGACACCGCTGCTCTGCCTGCTGGACAACAGACGCACGGACGCCGCCCTCTTCCTTATTGGCCGGGGAGCCGACACGGAGATTGCCGACAGCGATGGACATAAGGCCATAGACTATGCCACCGCAAACGGATTGCGGGAGGTGGTGTCCCGCCTTTCAGCGGAGAACACCAGTGACGTTTCCGGCAATACCCCGCTCCATCAGGCTGTATATAACGGCCAAAGCGAAATTGTGCGTACCTTGCTGGCTTCATCAAAAGCAATGCTGGATGCCACCAACGATAACGGGGAAACACCTCTGATCATGGCGTGCATGAACGGAAACCTCATGGTCGCTACCCTGTTGCTCAACGCCGGAGCCGACCCGGGCAAGGCTTTGCTGAACGGGAACGCCCCATTGCATTATGCCGCCTTATCGGGAAACAGGTATCTCGGAGAAGCGTTACTGAAAGCGAAAGCCAGCCCGGACGTGCGGAACAGCAATGGCGAGACGCCGCTGATTGTTGCGTCAAGACAGGGGCACAACGAGTTTGTCGCCCTGCTGACGGAACATCATGCCGATGTCAATATCGCGGACAACCTCCAACACACGGCCTTGTATTACGCCGGTGAACGGGGGTATAATGAGATAGTAGAAATGCTCCTTGAAAATGGAGCGGAAGGATAATGACGATAACATATTAACCATTTGATACAAAAGAAAGATTATGGCAAAAGAAGCAAATAACCCGATGAGCCCTGAAGAAATGGCAAAAGCCAGTCAGGACGCTATCAAGGCAGCGATGGAACAGGCTCAGGCATTGTATGGCAACATTCCCGGATTTCAGGCTTTTGACCTTGCCAAGATGCAGGAAAAACTGATGGCTGACGCAGTAGCCAACATTCCCGGCATGGAGGGGAAAGTACAACAACCGGAAATGGAAGATACCTCCGCAATGAGTCCGGAAGAGGCGAGGAAGATGTATTCGCAGGGACTGGATTTTGTCGGCCACGCGATGGCACAATGCGACCCAGATATGATAAGCGATGACGTGAAGAACATGTTCGGCAACTTGGACGAAATATTTGATTTCGAGTGGGAAATAGAGAGGAAAAATGACGGGAAGCTGACACTCCCACAACAACGGCTGCTGGCTTTCGGTGCCCCAATACTTGTGCTCAGCAATGATTATGTGGACTCCATAGAGACCTCGCACGAGATGTCCACTCTGAAGGAGATGCTTGAAGACTCGTGGGATGTATCGGACAGGACATCCGCATTGGAAACCATCGACTGGTTGTTAAATGAAGGTCATCATGCGGAGGTGGACAAAGTCCTGGCCGAAATTGCCGCTAAAGGCATGGAGAATATATCCGAAGAAGAACTGCAGGACGAGGAAACGAAAACGGGCGAAGTCTGCACCACCGTCGGGAAAATGCTTGATGAGGACTATTGTTCTACCGAAGACCTTCCCGTCACGGCGCTGGCATGGGACCTTGTCCGCGCGACAAACATGGCCCGATGGACTTACCTATGCGGATATATCAATGAACAGGAGATGTGGCAGACCATGCAGGCGGTCGCAGCGTCGGCTGAAGAGCATTTCGCGTCGTGGAACGCATACGGACTGAGCTTCGTGCTTGGCCGTGGCGCATGGCAGGGAGACACCGACCAGTGCGAAGATGCCTATGAGATCGTGTCCACCCTACAGGAAAAGGCAGAATCTCCGTGGATGCAATTCGAGTTCAACCCCTCTAACGGATGAGTGTCATGGCAGCCATTATCATAGCTTCCGTTTTCGGATTTATCGTCCTGCTGGCGGTGATATGGGGTATTGTGACCTCAAATAACCTTATCGCGAAGAAGAACCGTGTCAAGCAATGCAAGAGCGGCATCTGCGTGGCCTTGAAACAAAGGAACGACTTGATTCCCAATCTGGTTGCATCCGTCAAGGCATATATGGGGCATGAAAACGAAATACTTACTCGCATTGCCGAATTGCGTTCCAAGGTTTCCAATGCATCCGAATCGGAACAGATCAAGGGAGGTACGGAGATTTCGTCCCTGCTGGGGAAACTGAACGTGGCGGTGGAAAACTACCCGGAGCTGAAAGCCAACGAGCAGTTCCACCATCTCCAGTACCAAATTGCGGAAATGGAGAACGAGATTCAAGCCATCCGCCGTACTTACAATGCGGCTGTGACCGACTACAACAACGCCATTGAGATGTTCCCGTCGTCCATCATAGCCTCATGGAACAAGCATGAGCAGCAGGAACTGATAGAGTTCCCTGAAACCGAAATGGCGGCGGTAAACGTAAAGGAAATGTTCAAATAGCGGAAAGTATGGAACAGAACCTCATAGACTTCAAGACCCTGTCGCAGTATCTGCGGAAAGGGTTGACTCGTGTCCGTCGGTTGCGGCGGGTGGTGCGGTGTCTGACAGTCATTGTCTATACCGCCACCTTGTGCTGGTTTGCCTTCTGCCTTTTCGGGAGCCTGATGGTCAACTACGAGACGGTAGATTACGAGACTTCGATGAACAACTGGAAGTACATTATGTTCGGCTTCATCGCGTTCTGCATCTTCCATTACGCCTTCATGAAAAGCTTCAACGCCCTGAACCGCCAGGAAAACGGACTGATGGCCGGCATCCTTGCCGCCCTGTTCCCCTCGGCCCGGTATGCGCCGACCGCAAGGATGAATCCGAAAGTTTTGGAAAACAGTCGGCTGTTCGCCACGCCGGGTTCGGACATTCCAATTAGCTCGACCTGCTACGGCTACGTGGAGATTCCGTCCGGCGACCATTGTATTACCGTGGCCGATGTGGGTGTCACATCCTCTAATAAAAAGGATTTCTCCTTCTTTAATTTCCTTGAGGTGCCGTACCAGTATTTCATCCGCCCCATCTTCGGCAGCCGAATTGAGAGCACCATGCACAGTTTCCGGGGCATGTTCGGGTGCTGTGCACTCCATCGCACCTTCCGAGGATATGTGATGTTGCTGCCCGACCATCTGGAAGGTAAAGTCGGGTATCTCGCGCAGACGGTACAGGGTTTCAAGGACAAATACGGTGCGAAGTTCGTGCATCTGGAAGACCCGGAGTTTGAAAAGATCTTCGTGGTCTATGCGGATGACGAGGTGGAAGCCCGCATGATACTCACCCCGGCGATGATGAGGAGGCTGACGGCACTGCGGAAGTCATTCGACCGCGATTTGATGCTCTCTTTCAACGGCAACATGCTCTATTACGCCTCGGAAACGCCGGACGGATTTCTGCGTCCCGGACGGAAGTCGCTGGATGACGAACACCTGCTGGAGCAGCTTTACCGGGAAGTGAATTTCTGTCTCCGTATAGAAAGTGAAATAAACAACAATAATATTATTAACAAGTAAAAAGAACTGTAACATGAGTGAACTTAAAAATTTATCCGCCGTCCTCGAAGGAGGAACTATCCCTACCGGATATGACGAGAAAGCCATCGGCAAACTGTCAAAGACTTACCTTAAACTGGAAGGTCGTAAAGTTGTAAATCTTTATCCTATCCGAACCGTGATGTATGAAGACAACCGCTATTGCCTGTATGCCTGTCCGTTAAAAGGCACAGAGATTGACGAATCGACCTTGCAGGGCATCAAGGAGGAAGTCGATATGCTGGAAATCGGTCATATCCGATACGATTCAGTACAATCCTGCGGATATGACTATTACATTGTCGATCCTGATACCGGACGGCACATAGTGAAAAAAGAGGAAGACAAAGATGCCGTGATGGAGATAAGCGACCACTTCGACGGCATCATCCTGTTTACCAAAATGGTCATGTCGCCAAGAAAGGCATATCAACTTGACTGCCATCATGCTTTTGTCGGATTGGAAAAACAACCTAATCAATTCAAAATTGAGGTTATTTCAAACAAGGTGATAGGAGAAGCACCTACCATACTGGATTTTGAAGCGCCACAGGACTCTCCGGCTGCCGAGAAATACAAGTCTGCTATGACAGTACTGTCCGTCATCATCACTATCGGAATACTTATTTGGTATTTCTTCTTTAGGTAATTACAATAAGATATAAACTGTTCGTGAGATGAAAACATTCAATTATTCATCCAAGGCATCAGTCAAAGGCAACCTGACTGAAATCATCACAGGAGTGGTATTGATAGTAGTTCCGATAGTTTTTCCTTTCGGCATAAAAATCGGAGCGACCCGCATACTTAGTCCTTTACCGACAGCGATCATCCTTGCCCTTGTCGGTCTGTATATCATGTTTAAGGCATGGCGAAAGATACGGCAAGCTGGCAAATTGTCTGCAAAGAACAGCGTGATTACAGTGGACGGAAACAAGGTCTCTTATCCGGAAATCTCAAAAGGCAAAGTTGAGATGCGCTCTTTCCTGCTGTCCGAAATATCCAATATCGATTATAATTATGGCAAGGGTATTTTGACCGTATCGTTGGCAAACGGCTCCTCAATCAAGTTTGATTCGGACTTTTTTGACGGGCAACCACAGTTGAAAGAGTTTGTCGAGTCATTGAAGAAATGAACGGTCCCCGCTACAGCCATCCGGCTGTGGCGGGTATTCTATTTTGTGGTAGAACTGACGATATACTTGTATTCCAATCAGGAAATAGCCGTTATAACTATCAATAACATTAAAATAAATTCAATCCGATATGAAGAAGATTTCTATAATAATATTGCTCCTGACCATCGGGCTTCACGCAAAGGCACAGCTCAACATCGTGCCTCAAAACGACGAAGTGAAAGAATACACCGTACAGAATGCGCAGCCCTACGACAGTCTGACGAACGTGGACAAACGAAGTTTCGCCTCCCTGCCGGGACAGACCTTGTACATGCATGGGGCAAGAAACGACCAGGACGGCTACTGGGATGCCTTCTTCACCGCCAACTTCCTCACCAGCGACGAACGTACAGTGTACAAGGCGGTGAACATCAGCGTCACCCCTGCCAAGGAAGTCGTAGGCAAGTACTATGATGTACTGAAAGTCTGGACGAAGACGGATTACTTCTCATACGGCTGTTGCCTGCTGTTGCGTGAGAAAGAGAGCGGCAGCGAGATGTATTACAATCCTTTCAAGTATTCTCTAAGCATGACTTGCTTAGGTTACTACGAAAAGCTGAAACGCTATATAGGGCAGGTATTCTTCTCACTGGGCAAGCGCGTTGAGACCGAGGACGGCCAGATTATCACTCCTGCCGAAGGTGCGGAATACCACTGTGTGGATGTCGGCCTGAAGATGAATAGTGACGGGGCGTTTCTGCTGATGGAGGGTGCGGACGGTGTTCGTATGGAAGCATTCCCTATAGGGGGTGATGAAGTGTACGAATTCGTGAGTGCAGACCGCATCGCCTCGCTGACGGAACGCTACGGCAAGAAATACGGGAAGCAAATCGCTTTCCGCAAGGTCGATACCGGCATGACGGGAGAAATGGTCATCACCGCATGGGGCGAGCCATATCACAAATCGCAAAGGAAAATAGAAGGAAGGACACTGGAAACATGGCGCTTTTCCGATGACCGCCATGTAGACCTACTTGACGGCAAAGTGTATGACATACGAATTTATTAGGACATGGAAACATACCGAGCAAAACCCCGAATCAGGCTTTCGCCTACCGTCAGGTACGGCAGGAAGTTCATCGAAGTAGCCTTCGACCACGACGGTCTGCGCCTGCCCTTGTCGAAGGAGGAAGGTGCGCAGCTTGTCGGCGGCAAGGCTTATCTGCCCGAAGATAGCTTCGTGCTTGCGGAGTTCTTCGACCGCTATGTGAAGATGGCGTTCATCGACTACTCCGCCATAAAAGGATACACGGGCCGGAAAGAAAAGGAGGACAGCCGTCCGCCGCTTCCCGAAGGCTATCTGGAGAAGCTCCGGCAGGTGCGCTACAGCGACCACACGGTAAGGGTATATACCGCTTACTTCCGGGATTTCCAACAGCATTTCGATGGGCGGGATGTAAAGACCGTCACGCCCGACGAGATAAACGGCTACCTGCTGCATCTCATCCGCGAGCGGAACATATCCTCGTGCCAGCAGAACCAGCGCATCAACGCCATCAAGTTCTACTACGAGAAAGTGCTCGGACAGGAACGGCGGTGCTACAGGGTGAACCGTGCCAAGCGCGAGAAGACCCTGCCCGACGTGCTGGGCAAGGATGAAATCAAGCGGATACTCGACGTGGCGGCGAAAGACCTGCGCTTCTTCTGCATCTTCTCCATCCTCTACTCCGCCGGCCTGCGCATCAGCGAACTGCTGGAGCTGAAACCCGGCGACATCAACGAGTCCCGCAACCTGATACGGGTGCGGCAGGGCAAGGGCAGGAAAGACCGCTACACGCTGCTGTCGAGGCCGCTGATGAAGAAGCTGGCGGAATACAACCGGTTGTACAGGCCTCAATCATGGCTCTTCGAACGCAGGCCGGGCGAACCCTTTACGGAAAGCATCGTGTCGAAACGGCTGAAGGCCGCCGCGCGGGAGGCGGGCATCACCAAGCGGATTTACCCGCACCTGCTGCGCCACTCCTTTGCCACGCACCTGCTGGAGCAAGGCACGGACATCAAGATAGTGAAGGAACTGATGGGGCATAACAACATCAAGACGACGGAGAGGTATGTCCACATCGCCGACACCTATAAGAGCAATATCAAAAGCCCGTTGGACGACCTGCTGACGGAGGAAAACGGGGACTGATACTTAAAGAAAATAACAGCCAAATCGGCTGATAGTATAACATTAGTCACTAATAATATACACTAAAAATATAACGAATATGGGACTTGGATTCAACATTCGCACAAGGATCAGGAATATCAAAACATTCAAGCGCACCGTGGAAAAACTGGCCGCTGAATCCGGCTATCATGCAGAGCATGACGAATCTGCAACGAGGGTACGTTTTTGCAAATTAGGCGACCTGTTCCTGAACTATCAATATGAGGGAAAAGAAAATACGGATGACATTGTTTCTGTAACCGGAGAATGCCAGACCAACCTGCTTGGCCCCGGCTTCCACAAGGCAGCCATAGCGTTCATTGACCGACTTCAACAGGCTACAGACACCCGCTTCGAGGTAGAAGATGAAACGGAGTATTACACGGAAAGGGACTTTGAGGCCATGAAGAAGAAACATTTCCACAAGTGGCTGGCCAAACTGTTTGAAATCATCCAGGAGCAGGAAGACAAAGGCAGTACGTCCCTGTCAATCTGCTGGGATTTCAATAAATATTACCCTCAATCGGACAGCGGCATTGTCATCTCACCTTTGGGTTCTTTCCGCCTTTCAGAAGTCATCAGACGTATCCGGGAAGAAGGAATCGAATCTTTCGCCGATGATTTCTTCATCTGGAACAATCCGGAACGTGATGCACGTTTCCATAGAGGACTGGCCCTGAACGCCATGTGGGAGGACTGCTATTTCATGCCGTCGGAAAGAAGTGAAGAAGATGCCCGCATCAACGGGTACATCATAAGCGAGCTGGAAACGGCAGCATCACTTGACCCGTCTCTTCCTTTCCCAAAAAAGGAATACGAGGAACTTTGCAGACTGCATGGCTGTACCCCTGTCCCGACTGACGGGATGCCGACATACGAAACGGAATTTACCATCGGCTACCGGCGAGGAATTGTCAACCATAAGGTCGGAAGGATCAGGTTCAGTCTGCCGGGCAGCTATCTCGAAGATACGGATGATGGTACCCTCGTCTATTATGATGCGGCTGCAGACAACTGGCACACGGTCAGATGTACAGGATACTCCACCAATGGTGAGCCGGATTTTCTTGATGTGGAAGAGGAAATGATTGAAGAAAGGGAATTTGACGGCGGAAAATACCGTCTCTATGACATGGGTACCAGCCAAGATTCAGAGGATGAAGAACCTTATCCCGTTTACAGCTGTCACGCACTGTGTTCCAACCAGTACACCCTCTTCACGTTGTGTGCTTCCAGGCTGGAAGACCTGAAAAAACTTTCAGGTGAATTCCTCCCGACTTTGGTTGCAGACCAGCCTATAGAACCGGAAAATAAGCAAATCATATATACCGGAGAGAACATGAATGACGAACTGATGAAGCAGATAGACGAATGGCACAAGGCCGAAAAGCATCAGGAAATCATCGATGCACTGGAACAGATTCCGGAAGCAGAACGGGATTTTGAAACGACAAGCCTTCTTGCAAGGGCGTACAACAATATTGAGGAATATGCCAAAGCCGCTGAACTGCTCGAATCCGTCAAGGAGGAAGGCGCTGAAGATGAACGGTGGAATTTCAGAATGGGATATGCCCAGTATTTTCTGAACAATTATCGGGAGGCCCTGGATTATTTCAGCAAGGCAAGGGAACTTAATCCGGAGGATGAAGACACCCTGAGTTTCATCCGTCAGTGCAATATGGCCTTGCCGTTAACCAGGCGAGTGAAAGAATTCTGGAACTGGTTTGTAGAAAACGAAGAAAAGCTGTCTGGCATGATGAATCCGAAATCCATGGAGGAAGCCGATGCCTTCATGGAGTTTATCAGTAAAGGAACCAATCTGATATCGGAAGACATGCACTTCAATATCGGAGGTGACCATGAGTTCACGTTCTCGGTCGAAGGATGGCCGGATCTCTTCATCATCTATCCTTATATCATATCCTGTATGCCGGAGTGCCTGAAAGGCAAATGGAAGTTCTTCCCCTTCAACCCGGGCAAGGTCGGGTCTTTCGCATACCGTGTACACGATACCGATGTCGATATGGGCAAGATCATGGTAAAAGCATCCTATGACGAAAAGAGAGAAAACTTCAACATCAGGTATTACGACAAAAATCTTTGTGCCTTACCGGAGGAAAATAGTGACGGAAACTTTCATGTCATTCTGGAACTTGTACTGGGAGAAGGTGTCTCATTCAAATATGTCAATGGTATAAAAAGAGCGTCAGGCATTGAGGAAGGCATGATTGCCTTGTCCGGGTTGAGACAGCACATAGAGGAAACCGTGAAATCCCACGGCCATGAATTCTTCGAGAATCCGAAGGACGTTTATACGGGATATCAACTGACCCCGAAGGAAAGTGATGAACTGCGCTTTGATGTGATAGTAGGATCTACCTGTCTGAGCTCCATCGTAGCTGACTATTATCATGATTCAACCGAATTGTTTGATCATGCCAACGGTTTCGGTGCACAAGCTCTTTACATAGTCTTCCAGAATGGTGCTGGCGAAGATAATATATTGAACTTCCGTCATGATCTTGAAGACAGGATAACAGAAGAGATTCTTGAGCCGGGCAATCTCGGTGTGATAACAGGGGGTGCAACCGGAACAGAATACAGTTATATTGATCTGTTCGTCTATGACTTCCCGGCTTTTGCCATGAAGGTCAGAGCCCTGCTTAAAGAATACTCTCAATTCTCTTTCTACATTTCAGACTTCATCCGTAATGGACATATATTGCAACTGACAGAAGCGGACAGCGATGTCATACCATACACAAAGGAAAATGCAGAGGCTTTCTTCAAACAGATAGAGGACTGGAACGACAACGACAGATACACGAAGTGCATAAGGGCTCTTGAGACGATACCGGCCGATGAAATGGACTATGAATCAACCATGCTTCTTGTAAGAGCCTACGAGAACTATGCCATCCTTGGCGACAACAACGAAGAACCGGAAATAGAAGAATGCGACAGGGCGCTGAACAAAGCCCTGGAACTGCTGGAGTCTGTCCGTGAAACCGGAGAAAACAAGGCAAGATGGAACATGCGCATGGCCTACGCCTACCAATATCTTACAGGCCAAAAAGAGAAGGCTGTCGCTTATGCGGAAAAATGGGCGGAACTTGATCCGGAGGACAACAGTGCAAAGGAAGTCATCGAAGAGTGTATGGAGGAGATTTCGAAGCGGGAGGACAGTTCAAACGTAAAGGAATCCTATACAGTGGAGCCATGCGATACAGGCAACACGCATATTGAAACAAGAAAGACTGAAAATACCGAACTAAGGGATAAGAATATGGACAACAGACAGAAAGAAGCAGCTCTGGCTGCAATGACAGCCTGGCTCTCGCACGCACAGGAGTTGGGACATAAGCCGGCGGAGATCGAGTGTACGGGAACATTCGTACTGCACGATATGACCTACTACATCTTCAAATACAAGGATACCAAGGACAGTGAATGGCTGCTGGGTGTGAATGGTGGATACGAAGGAGACAGCTTGTCGGACTGCGGCCATACCTTCAGTGAGATGGAACCTTATAACGAAAAGACGGCTGTCAAGGATGCTACGGCCCTTGTCGAGATGGTGCGTTCCTATTGGATGGAACAGGCAAAGCAGGCCGAGGAACGTGAGAAGAAGGCCGGCACATTCGTGGGATTCGCCCTGCTCTCCGACAACAGCTGGGACAAGGAAAAATACATCAGAGATCTGAAAGAACAGTGGGACATCACCGCTGAAGAGAAATCTGACGAGGAACGGAATCCCGAGTCTCTGGTCTTTGACGTAGGTGACATGATGGCGGCGGTAAGCCTGATGCCTGCCCCCGTACCTAATGGTGAAGCCGAAGAATGCGCGAAGAACAATTACATGTGGCCGGAGGCCGAAAAAACAGCCAAAGAGCATAAGGCACACATCATGGTTGCCGTTATCGGCAAAGAGAAGTCCCTGATCGAAAGAGGCAAACTGTACGTGAAGCTGTTGTCTGTCTGCTGCCACCAGAAGAACATAACCGGTATCTATACCAGCGGTGTCGTTTTCCAGCCCCGTTTCTATGAAGGCTTTTCCGGAATGATGAAGGAGGATTCGCTGCCTATATACAACTGGATATGGTTCGGGCTTTACCGTACCGAAAAGGGAATCAGCGGCTACACCTATGGAATGGAGTGTTTCGGCAAGGACGAAATGGAGGTCCTTAACGTGGATGCCGACCCGTCAAAGGTGAGAGACTTCCTGGCCAGCATGGCTGGATATGTTCTGGAATACGATGCAGTTCTCAACGACGGAGAAACCATAGGCTTCTCGGCTGTCGACAAACATAGGATAACACGTGGACAGGGTGTTGCCCTTCCGGACAAAGTGACTCTGAAAATCTCATACGGCAGCGAAGACGATGCCGATGGCGGTCCCGATTTCCCGGATGACACGGATGAAGTGATGGACGATGCGGAAGGCCATCTGGAGAAGTTCAAAGAGAAGGATCTGCCGTTAGATACAATTACGGCCTACAATCATCTGGCAATATATCTACGCTGGTGCATGGTAAATGACCTTATGAGGGATGATTTTCTTGAACAGTTCGGAGACCTTGTGTCCCGGATCAAAAGCGGCTCGGCCGATGATGACCTGAGGGTGTTCATAAAGGACAACCTGAACGGGCAGCTTACAAGATTCCTGTTCAATAAACAGGGCCGTGCATTTGCCGACTACTATTATGGCAGTTATTATGGCGCCAATGAAACTCCATTTTACCCCGGAGACATTGACAACCACGCCCTGGATTATTTCGGTCCGGAAAGGTATCATTCCGATGAGTTCAAAGAGGAAGCATACCTGTTTGTCCCGTATGACGAGGATTATTACCAGGCAATGTCACAACGCATAGACAGACGCTTCGCCAACTGGCAGGGGCTGCATATAGACAAAGATACCGTTGAGCCAGACGAACTGGCCCGCGCCTTCATGGATTATCTTGATTGTGAATGTACCTATTTCCCATCCATGAGTGACGATGACCCTATCATGTCAGCCTATACCTATGCCCAACGGCTCGGCGTGCGGGAAGGCTTCATCCCCGTTCTGGTCAATGTCGATGAAGGTTTGTGGGAAAACATAATCGGGAACTCGGATCCTGAGAGCGAAAGCTCGGATGATTACACATTCAACCGGGAAAAAGTCAATGAATTCCGCAGAAGGCTGCTTGAGGCTCCTGTCATGGACGGTAAATCCATCCTTGACAAGCTGACCGGGCAGGACAACGATGATATTGATGAAGAGCCTAAAGGCGGATTCGACAACAACCGTTACTCGAGCTACTGGAATACCGATACGAACATGACGCATCCGCTGATCCTTGCCCGTATTCCGGTCACGGAGCCGTGGAAAATATTCGCGTACCTGCCATTCGGCAACTGGAACGACTGTCCTGCAAACCCCGAACTGATGGCCATCTCAAAGTATTGGTACGAAGAATACGGTGCTGTTCCGGGAACCTTTACCAGCGACCAGCTGGAGTATGAACTTCCAGCGCCCGTTCCGGAAGACAAAGCAATGGAAGCCGCAATACAGCAATATGCTTTCTGTCCGGATATGGACCAGAACTGTAACGGCATAGGCAGTCTTGCCGACACGTTGCGTCAATCCAGAATATGGTATTTCTGGTGGGATTAACCGATTCGTTTCACATTCAAAAGCATTTCAATATGAATCAAGTATTTCAACAAGACCTAAATACAAAGGAACTGCAGCCCGGAGGGCCTTTACTTATAAACCTTCTGTTCAAGGAACCGGTTGAATTGCCGGACACGCAGAGGGTGGCTGATGTATGCCGGAAGCATTTCGGCAATGTAGAATGCCGCGAAGGTGATGACAAGTCTGTCTTCATCACCGCCCTGGACCACATGGTGGAGTTTGAGGACGGGAAAGCACCCGTGCAGTTCCTGATGACTTCGTGCATGGACTTTGACGGAAAGACCGTGGACGACTTCACCCGGAGCCAGATGTAGGACTGCCAGGAGAGCCGTGACCGTATCCTTGAGGAATGCCGGTACAGTATGCTCGCTACGGACTTCCTTGCCCGTGGCCAGTCTTCTCTGGAACGTGCCAATCTGGAAATGGACTACCTTGAAGCGCTCACCGAACTGTTCCCGTCCTGCGAAGCGTTCTTCTTCAGCGGCAGCGGGAAACTGTTCGAGGCGGAGGAAATCCGCGGCAATCAGATAGAAGGTCCTGACCGGTTCATCCGCTATGCCGTAAACGTCCGTTTCTTCACGATCCAGGGTTCCGACGACATGCTGGTCGATACACTCGGGATGAACACGTTGTTCCTGCCTGACCTGCAGTACCACTTCCGCGGACTTGATCCGAACTGGGTAGTGAACCATGCCTACAACGTGGCCTCCTATCTGCTTACAAGCGGCAATGAAATAGACTCGGGAGAAACCGTCGATGGAATCAAAGACGGTTATATGGACCGCAGCATCCAGTGGAAATGCCAATACGAAGACGCGCTGATACAGCCCAAACGTCCCGTACTTGACATCAACACGGGAGAATATGCAGCCGGGAACAGGGAATGATTTACCAATGACCAATTAACTTGTTGCGTATGCCATTGAACTTGACAGAAGAACAGATATTGCAGCTCGCTCCCGACGACTCGTCTGTAAAGGCCGGCAAAGGACTTGCGACCTTGAGCAAATGGGTACTGAGGGAATGCAGCGGACGTGCCGTCTGGGGTCATTGCCAGGGAAGCGGAAAGAATCCCTACCAGACGGTGATAGACTTGAATGACATTGCGTTCAAGTGTTCCTGCCCGAGCCGCAAATTCCCGTGCAAGCATGGGCTTGGCCTGCTGTTGCTGTACGCCCGCCAGCCAGACCAGTTCACACAGGCGGAAGAGCCGGAATGGGTGACGGCGTGGCTTGCCAAAAGAACGGAGAAGGCCGAAAAGAAGGAGCAGAAAGCCAAAAGCGAAACCCCTGTGAATGAAGCGGCCCAGGCCAAGAGGCAGGAGAAACGGCACCAGAAGGTACTGGGAGGCATATCCGACCTTGAGGTATGGATGAAGGACCTGGTGCGCAACGGATTCCTGAATGTTCCGGAACGTGCCTATACCCTGTTTGACAACATGGCCCGGAGGATGGTGGATGCCCAGGCACCGGGACTTGCGGGGAGACTGAGAGCCATGGAGGCTATAGACTTCGACTCGGAAAGCTGGAAATCCGACCTGACGGAAAGCATGGGCAGGCTGTACCTGCTTATGCAGAGCTACAGAAACATGGACGGTCTTCCCGAAGAATGGAAGGACGAGATACGCACGCAGATCGGATATCCGCAGTCCAAGGACAACGTCCTTGCCGGAGAGCCGGTGGCGGACAGCTGGCTCGTGCTTCACAAGCAGTCCCGTAAAGTCAACGATGTCAATACCGACATCTACTGGTTTTACGGAAAGGAAAGCGGGCTTTTCGCCAGATACCTGAGTTTTGCCGTTGCCGGTACCTTTTCCACCGAGAACTGGATTCCGGGCAGTGCCTATAAAGGGGCGCTATGCTTTTACAACGGCACGGGTACATGCCGGCGTGCATTGTTCCGGGAGTCCGTACTCGCGGAAGAAAACTTTGTGCCGGCGTGCAGCCCTGACCTGAAGCAGGCTGCCGCGGTGTACCGCACGGCCATGCTGACGAATCCGTTTTCCGAGGACGTCCCCCTGCTTGTGGATGACGTGAGGGTCGCCCGTAACGGGAAAGACTACACGATGCTGGACAACGCAGGCAATGCCGTCCGTGTGGCGATGCCCGAGGAAACCTACATTGACATCCTCGCCATTACCGGCGGCAATCCGTTCGCCTCGCTGGTCATTGTAAACGGGGATATATGGGAACTGAAATCCATCTGGTACAACAAAGAATATCATACTTGGAGAGATGAACGTAACTGAACCTATCATACAGGCTGCACTGCTTGGAACAGCCAACCGTGAATTCGTTCCCGGAGCCTTTCCCGAGTCCCTTCAGACTCTGGTTGACGGGATCCGCGGGAAAGCCGAAGACACGGAATCGTTCCTGTACATGACAGCCGCATCCGCCTTCGCCTACAGGCGTGCCGGATGGGAACCGGCCGGAGCGGAAGGCATTGTCCCCGTGGAAACAGCCCCGGAAGAGGAACTGCCGTATTTCGACAAAGACCGGAGCCAGCTCTTTTCCAGACTCCACAGCACACGCTATATGCTGGCCTACGCCTACCGTCTGGCGCAGGGATCGGGAAAAATCATTTCACCCGAATACCTCCAGCCGCTTATCCGGCGTGCCTATGACCGCAACAACCCGTTGCGGTTTGAAGAACGCAGGCTGCTGAAAAATCTCGTCGGGAACAGAGGCTTGTGGCTGATCAGACAGATGGGCCTTTCCGGAGAGGAATGCGGGGCCACCGATTCCTGGGACACGGCCACCCACGGCGAGCGTAAGGAGATGCTTGCCAGATTCAGGCAGCAGGATCCTGCCGCAGCCCTTGAACTGCTGAGAAAAGACTGGAAGAGCGAACCGGCCAACCAGCGCAACGAGCTGCTTGAATGTCTCCGGACAAACATCAGCAAGACCGACGAGCCCTTCATCCAGGAAGTGCTGGAGTCGGACCGCAGCTCCATTGTCAAGGAAACGGCACGGAAACTTCTGTGCATGATTCCCGATTCAGCCATGGTGATGCGCTGCTGCGAACTCCTGCGTGGACATATCAGACACAACATGCTTACCGGATGGTCATACGACGAGATCGGATACACCCCGGAGATGAAGGCCATGGGGCTGTCCGAGGTAAGCTCCAACAAGAAAGAGGGCGATTCCGAATTCATCCTGAGACAGCTCGCCGAACGGGTGCCGTTGAGTTTCTGGTGCGAGGTATATGGCTGCGGAAAGGAAGAGGCAGCGAGAAAATTCGCCAAGCATCCTCCTTTCAGGAAGTTCCTGGAGCTGGAAGACCCGATACTCAACTTCTCGGACGGGCTGTGGGCTTTCCACACCCTGAAGGAAGACCCTTCCTATCTGCGCAAGCCGGAACTCGTGGCGATGCTCACCCCCTCCCAGCGGGAGGAAATCAGCTGGCCGGAAACGGTCCGGGATTTCGGATTCATACCCGACTCATGGTACGGCAACGACTACGAGGCATGGGGCCCGAAATTCTCTTCCAGCGTCCTGTCCTGGATTCTGAAAAAGGATTACCTGTATTATGCCGCAGACATGGCGGAACGGCTTGCCATGCATATCCCGTCGCATCTGAGGAACCTGATCGAGGCCAAGGCCGCCTCTTCGGCGGAGGTTTCGCCGTCCATGAACGAGTTCTGCTCGAAGATGCTGGAATTCATGGATCTTAAATCTGAAACAGACACTTTGTTAAATGAAAAATAAATATTGATATTCATATGAGCACTTTACTGAGACAACATGCCGAGCAACAGTTTGCAGAGGAACTTCATGAACTGAAAAAGAACGAGACCAACCCGATTCCCGAAAACTGGGAGATGTCACCCCAATCCGTTGTCACCTACCTCATGGGCGGGATACTGAAGAACGGTTTCGAGGTTTCACCGAAATACATCGGCAACCGCCGCCTGATGGAGATTGCCGTGGCCACCCTTGTCACCGACCGGGCGCTGCTTCTGTACGGTCTTCCCGGTACGGCCAAGAGCTGGGTCAGCGAGCACATGGCGGCAGCCATATCCGGCGATTCGACGCTGATAGTACAGGGTACCGCCGGAACGGGAGAAGAGGCCATCCGCTATGGCTGGAACTATGCCCGTCTTCTCGCAGAGGGGCCGAGCGAGGGTGCCCTGGTGCAGACCCCGGTGATGAAGGCGATGCAGGAAGGCAAGATCGGCCGCATCGAGGAGCTTACCCGTATCGGTTCTGACGTGCAGGATACGCTCATTACCATCCTTTCGGAGAAGACCCTGCCCATCCCCGAGCTGAACAAGGAGGTGCAGGCCATCCGCGGATTCAACATCATAGCCACGGCCAACAACAGGGACAAGGGTGTGAATGACCTTTCAAGCGCACTGAAACGCCGTTTCAACACGGTCATCCTCCCGTTGCCCGACACGCTTGAGGAGGAAGTTGACATTGTCCGCCGCCGCGTGGAGAGCTTCGAGAAAGTGATGCAGCTGCCGGCAGAGAAACCTGCCCTTGATGAAATCCGCCGTGTAGTCACCATTTTCCGTGAGCTGCGTCAGGGAGCCACCGGTGACGGCAAGACGAAACTCAAGAGCCCGAGCGGCACACTGAGTACGGCAGAAGCCATATCCGTGGTGAACAACGGCCTTGCCATGGCCGGCTATTTCGGCGACGGCCAGATCCATGCGGAGGACCTCGTTTCAGGCATCCTCGGTGCCGTGGTGAAAGACCCTGTGCAGGACAAAGTGGTATGGCAGGAATACATGGAGACGGTGGTCAAGAACCGTGAGGGCTGGAAAGACATCTACAGGGCTTCAAGAGATATGATTTGATTGACGTATTTTGCATGAGACAAGTAATATGACAGACATTCATCTATTGGGAATACGTCATCACGGGCCGGGCTCCTGCCGGAACATCCTGCAGGAACTTGAGCGTATCCGTCCCGACCTCATACTGCTTGAGGGACCGGGGGAGGCCGAGGCTCTCATGCCGTTCGTCTCCGACGGGCAGATGAAGCCTCCGGTAGCCCTGCTCGGCTATCAGCCCGATGCGCCGCAGAATGCCGTATTCTATCCGTTTGCCGACTTCTCGCCGGAATGGCAGGCTTTGCGCTATGCTCTCCGGGAGAATGTCACCTTACGCTTCTTCGATCTCCCGCTTGCCCATTCCCTTGCCTTCGAAACGGAAAGGAAGGATGGCAGCGAGCCTGCAGAAGCGGATGATGAAGCCAATGAACAGCCGGGTGATCCGTTTGACCTGCTGGCAGAAGCTGCCGGCTATCCGGACGGTGAATCGTGGTGGAACATGAACATAGAACAGCGCAGGGACGGCAGCGGCATCTTCGAGGCCGTCAAGGAAGCTGTGACCGCACTCAGGGAAGCCCTCCCGGAACATACCTCCCGCAGGGACCTTGTCCGTGAAGCGTGGATGCGCCGCATGATACGGGCGGCCCAGAAGGAGCCTTTCGAACGCATAGCCGTAATCTGCGGGGCATGGCATGTCCCGGCACTGGAGAACATGCCGAAGGTAAAGGACGACAACGAGCTGCTGAAAGGGCTCCCGAAGGTAAAGGCGGAATGCACATGGATCCCGTGGACGTATGACAGGCTTACCTTCCGCAGCGGTTACGGGGCCGGCATAGACTCTCCGGGGTGGTACCATTACCTGTGGCATCATCCGGAAGATGACGGCACCTGGTGGGTCAGCCGTATAGCGGCCCTTCTGAGGAAGAAGGACATGGACATCTCCGTTGCCCATGTAATCGAGACAGTCCGTCTGGCGCAGACGACAGCGGCTTTGCGTGGTCTGCCTGCCCCGACGCTTGAGGAATACAACGAAGCGGTGACCACCGTAATGGGCTTCGGGGACGACATGCTGCTGCAGCTCGTCAGGGAATCGCTCATCGTGGGCAACCGGCTGGGCAAAGTGCCGGAAGCGGTACCGAAAGTCCCTCTCCTGATTGACGTGGAACGGCTGCAGAAACGCCTGCGTGTCCCTTTCACGGCGGAAATAAAGGAGATGACACTTGACCTGCGCAAGGAGACCGACCTGGAACGCAGCCTGTTCTTCCACCGCCTGGCCTTGCTTGACATAGACTGGGCCAAGCCTGAAACCGCAGGCGGCAAGGGTACATTCAAGGAAAAATGGAGTCTTTACCACAGACCGGAACAGATTGTCTGCATCATAGAACGGGCAGTCTGGGGCAATACCGTGGAGGAAGCCGTGCAGAAGTACGTCTCCGACCGCATGACCGGAATCACCAGAATCCCTGAACTGACGGGACTTCTTGACCGGGTCATTCCGGCCAACCTTCCGGAGCTTGTGGAGGCGATGACCATCCGTCTTGACCGTCTGTCGGCGGCATCCACAGACATTGTGGAAATGATGGAAGCGGTTCCCGACCTGGTGAACATCGTCCGTTACGGCGATGTCCGCAATCTGGATTTCAGCAAGGTGGGCAACATGCTCCGGGCCATGGTGGCACGTATCCTTGCAGGAGGTCTGCTCGTCTGCATCAACATCGACGAAGAGGCAGCCGGAGAACTTCTTGAACACCTGTCGGCTACCGACTATGCCGTCTCCACGCTTGATGACGAAGAGCTGAACGGCATGTGGTACGGGTTCGTGCAGCAGATCCGCAATTCATCGGGAGCGCATCCGCTGCTCTCCGGGTACGCGGCACGCATACTCTACGACAAGGGCAGGATATCGCGTGAAGAGATGCGTGACACCTTGAGCTTCTATTCATCGGTGGGCAACGCACCTTCCGACATCGCATACTGGTTCGAGGGATTCCTGCGTGCATCAGGTTCGGTACTGCTGCTGGACGACAACCTGTGGCAGCTCGTGAACGGCTGGCTCTGCGGCCTGAGCGACGCGAATTTCATAGAACTGCTGCCGGTGATCAGACGCACATTCAGCAATTTCACCACGGCCGAGCGCCGCAAGCTCGGCGAGAAGGCCAAAGGATTCGAATTGAACGGAACCGATACCGGAACCGCCTCCGGGGAACATTCCTGCAATGACGGGGATGCATCCAAGGTAATACCCCTGCTTGGCAGACTTCTGGGAATCGGATAAAAAAGGAACAGAACATGGAAACAGAATATTTGAAAAGATGGCGCATGGCTCTTGGCGGGAACGCCGCTGACGGGACGGGTATAACGCTGACGGTGGAGGAACAGCGCCTTGACAGTTCGCTGGAAGCCGTCTATGACAGTGACCGCCGAGGCGGACTCGGATCGTCGGCCCTGAAGGTAAGCCGCTGGCTTGGCGATATCCGGGAGTTTTTCCCACAGACCGTCGTGCAGGTCATCCAAAGGGATGCCATCAAGCGTCTGCATATCGATTCGCTGCTTACCGAGAAGGAGATGCTGGCAACGGTTGTCCCTGACGTACATCTGGTGGCTACACTGATGTCACTCGGCAGGGCCATTCCCGAAAAGAACAAGGACATGGCCCGTCAGGTTGTACGCAAGGTCGTGGATGACCTGCTGCGGAAGCTCTCTTCCCCGACCCAGCAGGCTGTAACCGGTGCTTTAAACCGTTCGGCGAGAAGGCGCAATCCCCGTTACAACGAGATAGACTGGAAGACGACCATCATAAAGAACCTGAAGAACTACCAGACCCAGTACAAGACCGTCATTCCGGAAGTCAGGATAGGCTACGGCAGAAAATGCAAGGCTCTGAAGGACATTATTCTCTGTCTCGACCAGAGCGGTTCGATGGGAACCTCCGTCGTCTATTCCGGCATCTTCGGTTCGGTACTGGCCTCCCTGCCGTCCGTGAGCACGCGTATGGTGGTGTTCGACACATCGGTCGTTGACCTTACCGATGATCTGCAGGATCCGGTTGACCTGCTGTTCGGCGTCCAGCTCGGCGGAGGAACCGACATAGCCAGGGCCCTGACTTACTGTCAGGGTGTGATCACACGGCCGCAGGACACCGTGCTGGTACTGGTGACCGACCTCTATGAAGGCGGTGACGAGAAGGAGATGCGCAAGCGTTTTGCCTCCATCGTGGCCAGCGGCATGCAGCTGATTGTGCTTCCGGCCCTAAACGATGACGGGGCGCCCTGCTACGACAAGCGTAATGCCGAGTATCTTGCCAGTCTGGGTGTTCCCACGTTTGCCTGTACGCCTGACAAATTCCCGGACCTGATGGCTGCGGCATTGAGCAAGCAGGATATCGGGATGTGGGCATCAAAGAACATCAAAGAAAAATAGAGGGAATATGGAACTTTCAGATGAACTGTACGTCAGGGTCGAAGAGCTGTCAGAAACGGGAAACGAGGCGATGGAGAACGAAGATTACGCGAAAGCCATCTCCTGTTTCCAGAAGGCATTGGACATTCTTCCTGAACCGAAGGAAGACTGGGAAGCATATCTTTGGCTCGCCGGCTCAATCGGTGACGCCTATTTCATGATGCGGAACTACGGCAAGTCGCTGGAATTTTTCCGCAAATGTTACAATATCGGAGAGACAGACAATCCTTTCATATTGCTGCGTCTGGGTGAAAATTATCTGGAACTGGAGGATGAGACCAATGCTACTGAATTTCTTCTCCGTGCCTATATGCTCGAAGGAAAAAAAAATCTTCAAGGAAGACTGGAAATATTTCCAATGGCTGTCCAAACATGTGAATCTCAAACGAAAATAATAAAAGATATACGGAGTTCATGAAAAAGGAAATAACAGACAGAATCCGACTATTGGGCGGTAATGTGACAAACCTGAAAGGAGATACCTTGAGAGAAGATTTGTGTGCCATTACATTCATTATTGGGGTGCAATTCATTCTCTGAATTTGCACCTGAAAAGTATTTAATATAGAACAATGAACGAACAGATAGACAGACATTTTGAGTGGATAGCCGAGAACCCCCGCTACGGCTATCTGATAGTGGGCGGCATCCTGCTGCTGTGGCTCATCGGCGTGATATGCGGGTGGAAATGGACTTACTCGCTGAGCACATGGGGATGGAACTGGGTGCGTGAGACTTTCGGCGAGAAGGCGTTGCGCATTTGCGTGGGCGCATTGTTGGTCATCGCCCTGGCAGGCGTGGCGTGTCTTTATTTTGCCACGATATAGGAAACGAAAAAACGGAATGCCTTATGAGGAAACAGGAATATACAGAGCAAGAACGAAAACGACTTTTGAACTTGAGGTGGTGAAACATCGAGGTGTTTACGGATGAGATTCAATACTCCAAAGTCCGGAAAGTACCATCAACAGCACCTCAAGGCAGAATATGCCGACTATCACAGCCCATATCGCCAATAACCGCTTTCCCGTCTTTTTGCCGGAATATCTTGCAAAGATCTTGTCCTTACGCTTTGCCGTGTACTTGAAACGGCAGAAAAGGAAAGGCGCAGCCAGCAGGACAGGGACAATGACCGGATAGAATATCCAACCGCCTGCAATCCGGTGGAACAGGGTCAACAATATCATGGCCACATCGAGATACCAGCACCACATAATCAATGTGGCACCGTCGCCCGGAGACTTTTCACACCTGTGAAAGGACTCCCCGACAAACCATATATAGTCAATCCATTTCAGAACAGCCATGACACTCAGCCATAATCTGGCTGTAAAGATACATTTTCTTCCACATTATTGCATGACAATCAACCGATTTCGTTACTTTTGTCCTATATGAATGGAATGTTTCTGAAATACATATGTTTGGTATTACTGAATGGAATATGGAGAAAAGAAGGCATAAATATAATCAGGAAAGGAAGGAAGCATACAAGCAAAAGCCCTTGATCAAACCTCCCCGAATCTCATTCTGGGACAATATCTTCTATTGGTCATGGTGTTTGGCTAAACATGGCCTGCCGCACCGTACCTTTGCGACTGTTACAGTTATGCAGTATGTCTATGTCGTGCTGTTCACGGCTGTCATACTCAGCTGTCTTGACAGTCCGACTGCATGGCATCTGTATATTCTCCACAAGTCAAAGGGGATATTGGGCTATATCCTTGTTCCGTTTGTCATATTGATTCTGGTAAACGGACGGATCTACAAGGAAAGCCGCTATGAAAGGTTGAAGGCGGAGTTTGACCGGATGGAAAATTCAGAGAAGAAGAGGCGCAGAACAATATTTTGGATTTTTATAGGTATCACCCTGCTTGCCGGATATGCGGCATACAGGCTGTTCTGCCGTTTCAACATGCAGTTCCTGCTGCCTTGACATTAACAAAAACAAATTATCAAATGAAAACAACCCGTATCATGAACAAGATTATCATTTATCTGAGTGCCGTATTGCTGCTGTGCAGTTGCGGCAGTGCAAGACATTATGCAGCGTTTCAATATGACAACGGAGACGACTATGTAAGTGAAGGACTGTACCGCATAGTGGACCGGAAAGGGCGTATCGGTTACGCTGACGAGACAGGCAAGACCGTCATCCGTCCCCGTTTTGCCTTCGGCTATCCATTCGAGGGTGGCAAGGCGAAAGTTACCGATTCGGGGGAACGGAAAGAGGTGGCAGGCTCCGGCGGCGAGCACTGGTATTGGGAAAGTGATGACTGGTACTACATTGATCGGAATGGTGACATTGTTGGAACATTAATGCAAGATAGTACTCGCTTTGGGAGAAGTAAATAATATTGTTTATGACAATAGGAATACAGAATACAACTCACGTTGATTAAGAAGTTACTTGAATGTAATTCTCAAAGGAACATCAATCCATCTTTTATGATCATGAAAATGTAAATAGATAGAATCTCCCTCGAAGAAATTATCAATAATATATTTAAAATGGTTATTGAATTCTTTTAAAGAAACATGAATGGTGTCTTTATTTTCTTTAATTATCTTTTTATAATACTTATATAAATGTGTTTGGATTGTATCATTATTTTCAATGGTAAATAATACCCCTCCATAAAACTTCTTATAAGAATAAGTTAAATTATCATTTTGATTCTCTGACTTTAACCAACATTCGCCAGTTCCAGGACATAATTCATCATGTTTAGCAAAGTAAGAGGATTCAAAATAATATATCTCTCTTTTATCATTCTTCTTAAATTCAAAAGATAATGGGTATAGCAGACTATGGATGAAAGTCCTGTCCTTTCTCATTCTTAGCACAACAGGTTTATCACTTTCAATTTGTCTTACTGAAACGACATTCCCGTTAGAAGCACATCCAACGAAACCACAAATAGCCAAAATCAAAATAATGCGAGTCATGTTTTACATTATCAATCAATAAAAATAAATTAGAACCGCAGTCATCAACGGCTCCCCAACTTCCAAAAGCCGAAATGAATCATCAGGAAGATTTCGAGGGAGCATATAGCGGCCATCACCGCACCTATCGCCAACAGCCGCCTGCCCATGTGCCTATGCTCATGGAGCCTTGTCCAAATCTTATCCCGCCGTTTTTCCGTGTATCTGAAACGGCAGAAAACGAACGGGGCAAGCAACAGGACCGGAGCGGCGACCAGACAGAACCACCAGCCGTTTACCACCCTATGGAAGAAGGTCAGCAACGGCAGGAACGCACCCATGTACCAGCATCCCATCAGCAATGCCTCGCCGTCGCCCGGAGACCCCTTACGACGGTGAAAAGCCTCTCCGACAAACCATATATAGTCTATCCATTCCAGCATATCCGCGCAGGTTATCGAAAACTGAGCGTAAATGTACCATTTTTCCGGCTTTTACGGCAGGATTGCGAGGTGTTTTTTATAATTTTGTATGCAAATGAAAGGCAAGATACGAAAATACATACCGATTTTAATGTGGACGGCGCTGCGCATTTGCGTGGGCGCATTGCTGGTCATCGCCCTGGCAAGCGTGGCGTGCCTTTATTTTGCCACGATATAGGAAACGAAAAAACGGAATGCCTTATGAGGAAACAGGAATATAAAGAGCAAGAGCAAAAGCGGCCACGACGCTACTATTTCTTCGACTATTTGTTTTGGTTGGGAGAAATGGCGCAGCAGCATTACAAAGGCGAGCCACGTCGGCCCGACGGGGATAGTATGCTGATGCTTTGCATCATGGTTGTTGTCCTTGGGCCGATAATAACCATCGTCTTATGTTTTCGACCTCCTGTACGCGATTTCCTTGCAATCGCCATGATTATCTGTAGCGTGGTAATAGTCTATCTGCCCGGCAGGATATATTCACCCGCTCGGCGGAAGGCGGTCATGCGGCACTATGCGGGACGCAAGTTCAGCCCTGCCCGGTGTTACTTTTTCCTGTTCTCTCTTGGCTTTTTGCTTATCGCCAATATACCCTTATGGGGAACAGTGCTGAAATGGATAGACAAAACTATCAAATGACAGACAGTCGGAACGTGTTTTGCCGCTTCTTCTACATATTAGTGATGCTGCATAAAATCATGCATAGCCATTTCACCGATTGGAACAACAAAAGGAAGCGCAAGGCGTTGGGGGCCGGGATATATGCCCTGACCATCCTCCCCGAATTGCTCCTGCTGAACGGCACTCTGTTCGCGGCGGCGGGACAAGACGGGTATGTGCATCTGGAATCCGACTGGCAGAAAGTCGTCTTTTACGGTGTGTCGGTGCTGGCTTTGCTGTTGATGGTCATCCCTTGGGGATTTCTGGATGACAAGAAAATTCGCAAGGAAGTCCGGCAGGAACTGCGTGAGCGTCCCCGCTACTGGAAACGGGCGATGGTGATTTACATTGCGGCTATCGTGGCATTGGTGGTAGCGGTGAACATTGCGTTTCCCTACTTATAATACTAAGCCGGAGTCAGCGCTGAAGTTCCACAACGGTGGAAAGGTTCATTGAAATAAGCGGAAAACTTAAAGTGGTGAAACGGGTCACAAACGGCTTCCTAACTTCCAAAAGCCGAAATGAAGCATCAGGAAGACTCCAAGGAAGCATATTGAAAATTGAGCGTAAATGTACTATTTTTCAGGCTTTTACGGCAGGATTGCGAGGTGTTTTTTATAATTTTGTATGCAAATGAAAGGCAAAATACGAAAATACATACCGATTTTAATGTGGACGGCGGTACTGCTTGCGGCAGGGGGCGGCGCTCCTCCCGTACCGCCGTCCGACGAGGAGATGGCACAGCACTTCCTCGCGCATGAAGCAGCGTTCGAGACGCTTCGGGAGGTCATCGCCCGCTGTCCCTACGGGATGTACTATCCGCCCTACGACACGCAGGACACCGCCTGCCTGAAAGGAATCTCCACGGAAGACCGGCATACGCTGGACTCGCTGCTGGCGGCAATCTCTTGTGAGCGGGTGTTCTACTACGGGAAGGAGGCGAAGAAAGAGGCGATGAAGAAGTCCGGTTGGGACGGGCAGGACACCACTTACACGAGCCTTAGCGTGCCGTACTTCTCGCACGGCTACTCGATTGGCGGGACAAGCAAGGACTTCGTGTACGATCCGGGACTTAAAGACCATCCCGACGGGCACATCACGGAACACGGAGATTTGAACGAGATATACCGCAGGGCATACAACGACACCACGCTGTACAAACGGATAAAGGGAGACTGGTACATCTGTTTGGAGCATGACAACTGATACACCATGATGAAGAAAGGAAAACGGACATACCGGCAGGAAACGAAAGGGGCATCCCATCCAACCCCCATCCCTGAGCCGTCCCGGATAGGATTCTGGGACAACATATTCTATTGGCTCTGGCACTATACGGCACGGAACGGGTATCCCTTCCGCGCCTACGGCATCGTCGCCATTATCCACTTCATCTATTGCCTGCTGGCCATCGCCATCGTCATCAACTGCTTAGACGCGGAGGCGGCATGGACGCTCTACCTGCACGAAAAGGACGAAGGCATCGGCGCATTTGTCATCTTCCTCCTTCCCGTCCTGATGATTGTCCATTCATTCATCTACAAGGAGAGCCGGTATGAGCGGTTGAAAGCGGAGTTTGAGCGTATGGGAGCCGGCGCGAAGAAAAGGCACAGGATTGTTTTCCGGGCGTTTCTCGCCGTGACGGTGCCGGTCGTATATATCACGTACAGGCTGTTCTGCCGCTTCTGGGGGCAGTTCCTGCTGCCGGGATAAGAGGCGAAAAGAAGAACAGGAAGGTAAAAAACAGATAAAAAACAAGCTATATGACAAATGACAACCTATTCGATATATTGAAAGACGCCGCCCTCGGCACGGAGTGGCAGGAGTGGATGAAGGACGCGGAGAGGGCAAGCGTCCTCGTGAACCCGCGACGCCCGGAGACATGGGCGGTGCTGAGACAGCCGGCGAAGAACATCGCCGCCATGCGGTGGCTCACGGGAAAGCTGCGCAGGCTGCGCCCGTCGCTGTCTCCCGAAGCCCCGTCGGAGTGCGCCCTGTACATACTTGCCGCCCATTGCCGGGACAACACTGTATTGGGCTATGTGGCGGACACCTTCGTGAACAGCTACCGCACCCAGCACCGTGCCGGGACGCTGTTCTGCATGGAGGTGGTCGGGCGGATGACGCTACATGACGAATACCCGCACCTGAACGCCCTGTACAACCTGATGATGGGTCTGGCACTGAGGGAATGGCGTCGCCTACTCGAAGGGAACGAGGACTATCCCTGCTTCCTGACGGAAGCGGACTTCCGCCGGGTGGAACGCAGCCTGCCGCACTTCCGGTATGGCGGTTTTAAGGAGATGGTGCGCATCATGACCGGGAACAGGCCCGTGGGTACCCTGACCGCCGGGGAACTGGCGGCACGCTGCCACCAGTCGGAAACGGTGTTCCGAGAGCGGTTCAAGGAGGAGTTCGGGCAGCCGGTGGCCGAATGGCTGCGGGAGCGGCGCAAGGAGGACATCCTCGCCATGCTCTCAGATCCCGCCATTCCGCTGTCCGATATCTCCGAACGCAACGGCTTCAATTCCGCCTCGACCCTGTCGGACTACTGCCAGCGGAACTTCGGGAAATCCCCCTCGCAAATGCGGAAAGACGCAGCCGGATGAATGTCCGCCGGAAATCAGAAATTTTCCGTTGAAAATCAGAACAGGGCTTCACGCCCGGCACCGTAACTTTGCGCTTTTATCTAAAATCCGCAAAGTTCATGGGAAAACGACATACAGCGCCCACACCCCGCCCGAAAGGAACCTTGCAGGTCAAGATCCTTTCGGGCTATCTGCTGCTTACCCTGCTGGTAGGCGGCATCGTCTATGCAGTGTGGTACGAGAAACGGGTGTTCCAGCAAGCCGAAGAGGAGGAACGGGCGATGCTCGGACAGCGGAAACTGACGAACGACGCCTTCAAGAGCCTTATCGCCCTGCTGCTTTACAGCGACGGCGCCCTGCTGTGGGACAAGGACGACCTGCGCTCCTACGAGGAAAAGGACAGACAGATGTCGGAGACACTGGAAAGGTTAGGCGACGCCTATCCCGACTCCCTGCAACAGAGCCGCATCGACACGGTACGGCTGCTGCTTGCCGAGAAAAAGGCCCAGATACTCCGTCTGGCGGAAACGCCCTCGACGGCCAGCCGCATGGACAGCCTGCTCAGCGAGCGGCTGCCCCCGCCGGAACAGTCCGCCTCGGTGCCGGACCGTGTGGTCAGCGCACCGGTGCAGGAAAGCGAAAAGAAAAGCAAGAAAAGTTTCTGGAACTGGTTCAAGCCCAAGAAGAAAAAGGGAAAGGACGGAAATGAGGGGACGTATGGGGCAAGTACCGTGCGTGTCGTGCCGAACCCCCGTCATGTGCGTGACATGCGGCAGTTCCGTGATGACGTGTTCGCCGCCCTGCGGGAACAGAAGGAGATATACCGTGCCCTGTCTGACTCGCTGGAGCGTCGTAACCGGTTGCTGAACCGCCATATCAACCGTCTGGTAAACGATTTCGAGCGGGACGCCATGCTGCGCACGGAGGAACGCCTGCAACGGGTGTCCGCCCTGCGTGAGCAGGCCTTCGCCCTGATATGCGCCATCTCGTCGGCGGGTCTGCTGTGCGCCCTGCTGCTGTATATCTTCATCTACCGGGACATCCGGCTCAAGTACCGGGACCGCCGCAAGCTGGAGGATGCCCACCGCAAGGGGCATGAGATGCTGGAGATACGCAAGCGCATCATCGTGACCCTGTCGCATGACATCCGTGGCCCGCTGAACGCCATCAGCGGCAGTGCGGAGCTGGCGATGGACACGAGAGACCGTCGCCGGCGCAACGCCTATTTAGAGAACATCCTCGACGCCTCCCGCCACATCATGCGCCTCGCCAACAGCCTGCTCGACTTGTCGCGCATGAACGAAGCCAAGGAAACCCTGAACCCCGTCCCGTTCAGACTCATTCCCTTCCTTGACAGGATAGCGGACGAATATACACGGCCGGCCAATGACAGGGGGCTGCTCTTTTCAAGGGACATCAATGTTCCGGACATCACAGTTTCCGGTGACGCCGACCGCATGGAACAGATCTTAGACAATCTGTTATCAAACGCAATCAAATTCACGAAGTCCGGTTCAGTAACTCTTTCCGCCTTGTATGAGAAGGAGATTCTGACAGTCCGCATACAGGATACTGGCATAGGCATGGACGAGAAGACCGTGGAACGGATATTCCAGCCTTTTGAACGGGCCGCACCCGAAGTAGACGCCGAGGGATTCGGGCTCGGTCTTGCGATAACCCGGGGGCTTGTCAGCCTGCTCAAAGGAGAGATTTCCGTGTCCAGCCGTCCGGGAGAGGGCAGTTCCTTTGAAATACGGATTCCTCTTTCCACAACGGACGAACCGGTAAAAGACACCGCCATCCCGATTGAAGGCAGGCTGAGCCTTCCACAAAGGGTCCTTGTGGTCGATGACGACCCGATACAGCTGCGCATCGTCGGGGAAATGCTGGAAAGAAACGGCGTGTCCTGCTGCAAGTGCCAGAATGCCCAGGACGTGGTAAACGAACTGCGCCGGACCCGTTACGACATCATCCTGACAGACATACAAATGCGCGGCACGGGAGGTTTCGACCTGCTGTACCTGCTGCGGCACTCCAACATAGGCGACTCCAAAACGGTACCGGTAGCTGCGATGACGGCCCGGAATGACGGGAACGGCTGTCGCTATTCGGAAGCCGGCTTCTCCGGCTGCATCCGCAAGCCGTTCTCCATGAACGAACTGCTGGCGTTCCTGTCATCCATTACGGAGAAGGAGAAAACCACGCAACCCACTTCGGCTGACTTCTCCGCATTGGCCGCCGACATCGAAGACAGGAAATGGATTCTGGAGACATTCATCGGAGAATCCCTCAAGAACAAGGCGGAGCTTCAGGAATCCCTTTCGGACATGGAAATGGATTTCGGACGGCTAAGAGAGACGCTCCACCGCATGTACCCGGTATGGGAGCAGCTGGGCATCGCCCACGAGCTGGAAGGGTACAGTGAAATACTGCATGACGACGGCTCGGACGGGGATACGGTCCAAAGGCATACGGAGGAAATAATCGGCCGTATATGCGGACTGATTGCAGAAGCGGAAAGTCTGCTGTCGGAAACGGAAAACGGACAACAATAGAAAACGAAACATATAATGAAGCACAGAATACTTATCGTAGAAGACAATGTCATGCTGGCCGGTCAGCAGAAAAGATGGCTTGAGAAGTCCGGCTACGGGGTTTCGACCACGATAGACGAGCCGGGTGCCAGGAAGCGGATAAAGTCGGAACACTTCGACCTGGTCCTTGCCGACGTGCGACTACCCGAGGGGAACGGGATATCCCTGCTCGAATGGCTCCGCAAAGAGAAAATCAACATCCCCTTCATCGTCATGACCGGTTATGCCTCCGTGCCCGATGCCGTGAAAGCCATCAAACTTGGCGCGGACGACTATTTGGCAAAGCCCGTGCAGATGGACGAGTTTCTTGAATTGATCAAGGACATATTGCAGCCGAGTTCCCGGGTCTATGACAGGGACAGGAGCCTCTTCCGCAGGAACAGCCCGCAGATGCTTGAGGTGGAGAACCTTGCCCGGACTGTCGCCCCGTTTGACATATCCGTGCTTATTCTCGGGCCGAACGGAGCCGGCAAGGAATCCATCGCACAGCGGATACATTACTCCAGCAACCGCAAGGAAAAACCGCTGGTGGCCGTCAACTGCGCCGTCCTTCCCAAGGAACTGGCACCGACACTCTTTTTCGGACACATGAAAGGGACTTTCACGGGTGCGGACAGCAACAAGGAGGGATATTTCGACCTGGCAAAAGGCGGTACGTTGTTTCTGGACGAGATAGGCACACTGTCACCGGAAGTGCAGGCCATGCTCCTGCGTGTCTTGCAGGAAGGGACCTATCTCCCGATCGGCAGCAGCCGGGAAAGAAAGGCCGATGTGCGGATAGTGGCCGCCACCAACGAGGATCTACAGTCGGCCATTAAGGAGAGGCGTTTCCGCGAGGACCTGTACCACAGGCTGGGTGAGTTCGAGATAGTCATGCCGTCGCTGCATGAATGCCCGGAAGACATCCTGCCGCTGGCAGAACACTTCAGGGAGAAGTTTTCCAAAGAACTCAAGCGGCAGACGGAAGGGTTCTCTCCCGAAGCCGGTCGGCTGATGCTTTCCTACCGGTGGCCGGGAAACGTGCGTGAATTGCAGAACAAGATAAAACGGGCAGTGCTGATGGCCCGACAGCCGGTGATAGAAGCGGCAGAACTGAACATCCGGCAGGAAGAAACGGACGGCGGAATCAACCTGTTCCCGGAAACGGAAGCGGAGGAGAAACAATCCATACTCAAGGCGCTGACGGCAAGCGGAGGACACCGCAGGAAAGCGGCGGAGATGCTGCATGTCGATCCTTCCACCCTGTACCGGAAAATGAAGAAATACGGCCTGCTTGACAGATGAACGGCATCTTTTTCATTGTCAGCAGCAAGATATGGAAGCAAAAGGCATAACAGAATGAAAGAAAATGCCTACCTTTGCAAAAAGGCCGGAAAACTGTGCGCTGCATAAGTTCCGGCCATGACATATTGAACTGATAGCGGCAAGGGCTGGAGTCCTGCCGGTTATCATACATAAGTCGCAAGACGTCTCAGGTAGAAATCTGGCAAAATTTCAAAAACAGAGGCTTTTGCGTGAGGCTTATGCTATACCCCATAGCGTGAGTCCATGCAGATCTGTTTTTGGGCTTGCCAGAGCCTCTACCTGATAATGCGTGGATTTCACGCTATTTTCATTTAAGGGTAGAAGTATGGCTAAGTTACAGGCAGTGATAGCAATGACATTGGACGGTTCCATTCCTACGGAAAGCGAGCCGTTGATGGAGTGGATACAGTCGGACAGGGACGGCTTCCCGTACTGGCGGAAGCGCGGCACCAGACTCCTGTTTCCCGGTTATCCGCTGGTTAGTCTTATCTGCGAGAAAGACACAGCCGGGCCTTCCACGGTTTTCCATGCGGAAATATACGATGAGAAGAGCGTGGAATTTCTGCGGGGGCTGTCACTTTACAGCCTTGTCGATGAACTTGTAATCTTTCTTATCCCCTCGGTCAGTACCTTCCCTTTGTCCGTCTCCGCTCACCTCCCGTCAGGCAACTGGCGGCTCGTCAGATCCAAGACCTTCCGGAACGGCGTGTGCCGCCTGCATTATTGCAGGACGTTGCAATAGACCGTTGCAGGACATTGCAAATGCAATATGCCCGTCAGCCCTCTTCCTGGAAGGCTGATTTTTTATTTCTATGATATTCAGCGTTTTACCTGTTTTCGGAAGAATAATCTGCCGCGTTGGTCTGTGATTTGGCATTTATCATAATGAAACCTGTTGCGCAACAGTGTGAGAAACGAAGTATTCACGCACTAAAACAGAATTCAGTATGATACAGATAGACCGGGAGACATTCCAGATGATGCTCCACCAGATTATGGAACGCTTTGACAAGATAGAGGACAGGCTGAACCGCATGAACCGGCAGACGGCCGCCCTTGAAGGTGACAAGCTGCTCGACAACCAGGACATGTGCGAGCTGCTCGGCGTGACCAAGCGCACCCTTGCGCGTTATCGTCAGAAAAAGCTCGTGACCTACTACATGATTGACGGACGCACCTATTACAAGGCTTCCGAAGTTCAGGAGTTCCTGAACCGGAAAGGGAAGGCGCTGCCCGCAAGGATCAGGAAAGAACTGGGTATTCAATCTTAATCAGAAGACGTATGGAAATAATATGTATAGACAAAAAGACTTTTGACGAGTTCCGGATCCGTTTCTGCGAACTTGAAAGCCGGCTTGCCCGGCTGTGCCGCTCAGGCAAGGACATGGGTTTGAAAAACTGGATGGACAACCAGGATGTATGCGACGTGCTTCACATATCGAAGAAGACATTGCAGGTGTACCGTGACAAGGGGCTTCTGCCTTTCACACGCATCAAGCACAAGATGTTCTACAAGCCTGAAGATGTGCAGAACCTGTTGGAATCAAGTTATCACCCCTTAAAAAGAAAGCCATGAGTTACCATTTCATAGAGAGGAAAGACCCTCACGTTGAAGTCCTTTTCCAGGGACTGGAGAATTTGGAAAGAATGTTGTCCGATATGGAAAAGACTCCCAAGCCGATGTTCAAGGGAGAACGTTTCCTGACGGACGAGGAACTGTCCGGCATACTCCGGATAAGCCGGCGGACCCTGCAGGAGTACCGCACGCTCGGTGTCATCCCTTATTACCTCCTTCAAGGAAAGGTGCTCTACAAGGAATCCGACATACATAAAATGCTGGAAGATGCCTACAAGAGATGCCGGGAAGAACAGAGGTGGGTATAAATGTAAGACAGGAAAATGGAGAAAAAGGCCGGGCTGCCGCTTCTCCATTTTTTATCATCATCCGGCACGCTGCTCCCGTTTCCGCCTTTTCCCTTCAAGCTCTTCCTCATAAAGGAATGTTTCCCGGTTGACGGAGGAGTCCTTCAGTTTTTTCATGTCCTCTTCCACCTTTTTGTCAGTGACTTTCGCATAAATCTGCGTAGTCTCGATACGCAGGTGTCCCATCATGCGGGCCACCGTCTCAATCGGGACACCCAATGAAAGCGTGATATGGGTACCGAAATTATGCCGGGCCTGGTGGAAGGTCAGCGGGAAGCCGTATGCTTTTCCCAGCTCCGTAACAAGTGTGAGAAAATACTTGCGGCAATAAAGGTTGAACACCTTGTCGCTGTTTCTTTGGTCTTTGTACTTCTCGATTATTTTCATCGGGATGTCCAGCAGCCGGACGGAAGACAGCGTGTCCGTCTTCTGTCTCCGGTAGTGTATCCACCAAGTGCCGTCATCAGCCTGCGTGATGTCGTCCGTCTTCAGCCTTTTCAGATCGGCAAACGCCAATCCGGTGAATGTCGAGAAGATGAACATGTCCCTGACGAGCTGAAGCTGTGGTTTCTCAACCGGAATCTCCATCAGTTTTTTCAGGTCCTCCAGTTTCATGTGGCGGCTTTTGCGCCGGGGAAGTTCCGGGTGCAGTCGGCAATAGGGGTCCCTGCGGAGCGTTCCCTGGCTCACGGCCCGCATGGTCATCTTCTTCAGCCTGTACAGATGTTCATGTACCGTCTTGGGGCTCATGTCGCAGTCTATGCGTAGAAAGACCTCAAAGTCATCATAGAATACACGGTCAAGACTGCGCAATGTCACATCCTCCACACCTTTTTTCTCATGCACGAAGGCGGACAGGTGCTTGTATGACCGCATATAGGAATCGTAGGTCTCCTTGATGCGGTCAACGCCTATCCGTTTCCTGTATTCCTCGTTGTGCTCCCGGAAAAGGGCGAGCAGGGTAAGCGGCTTCTGTCCGATGCCCTTCACCGCATTCTTTACCAGTTCCGCCGTGATGAAGCCGAGGCTGTCCTTTATCCGCCTGTAATGTCCCTCAATTTCGGCGGTCAGGTCGTCTATGGCCCTGTTCACGATCACGGCGTTTGCGCTGCGGCCGTCGGCGCGTCCCTTTTCCGGGTTCCAGATGGCCGGATTGACTGATACCTTCGTGCCGATCTGCTCCCATTCGGCATCTATGCTGACCTTGCACAGCAGCTGGCAGGTCCCGTCCTTGCGGACTTTCGTGCGGTTGATATAGAACAGTACCGCAAAGGTGCTGCGGTGTTTGATGTCGTTGTTCTCTGTATTCTTTTTCATATTACCAGTGTATTTAAGTTATTATATGACTACGGAGAAACGCTCCGCGATTCTCTCGTTCAGTGCATTCGTGTCAGAGTCTATCTTGTCATCAGTCACTTTGGCATAGATCTGCGTGGTCTCTATCCGGCTGTGGCCGAGCATCCTGCTGACCGTTTCAAGCGGGACTCCATGCGAGAGGGTAATCTCCGTGGCGTAGGTATGGCGCCCTGAATGGAAGACGAGCCTGCGGTCTATTCCGCAGATAACCGCAATGCGCTTCAGATAGAAATTCATTGTGCTGTTGGCATACATCGGCAACAGCCGGCCGTCCTGTGCGGTGTCGCGGTACTTCTCGATAATCCGCAAGGGAAGTTCCAGTAGAGGGATTTCAAACTCCACTCCCGTCTTTTCCCGTGAACTCCGTATCCACCATGTCCCGTCATCGGCCAGGGAAAGGTTGTCTGTCGTCAGCAGCCGCATATCGCCATACGGAATACCGGTATAGCAGGAGAACAGGAACATGTCCCTCACATGGTACAGGGACGGATTGTGAAGCGGTGTGGTCATGATCCGGTGCAGTTCCTCGTCCGTGAGGTACTTTTGTTCCGGTTTCGGATGCACGGGTTCGTAACCGAAGAACGGGTAGGCGGTGATGATGCCGTCAGCGATGGCTTCGCCTACCACGGTCTTCAGCCGGACCGTGAGATTGATGACAGTACCCGGAGCCAAACGGCATTCGGTACGCAGATGCAGGTCATATTTCTCAATGAAGGAAAGGTCCAATGTCGAGAACGGGACATCCGATACCTTGTATTGTGACCGGATGAACCTCTCCAGATGGCTGTATGCGTTTCTGTAACCAGCGAGACTTTTTGCCGCGCGGTTTATCCCGATCCGTTTCTCGAAATTGCCGATGAACTTCATGAAATAGGCCAACAAGGTTTCCTGTTCGGAGGCCATGCCGAGCAACCGGTGCTTCACTTCCTCGGCGCTGACACCATCACGCACGGCGGACAGCTCCGCATATATGCCGAGCGCTCTTGCCCGTATCTCATCCAGGCGGTTGTTGATTTCCTTAGCCGCCACGCTCTTGCCCGTAGCCCGGCCTGCCGCCCACATCTTCTGCGGCACCCTCAGCTTCATGCTGAAAGCAGACTCCGAGTATTTCCCGATGTTCAGCCTTGCCATCACGGGACAATACCCGTCGGCATCGGACTCGCTCTTTTTAAGGTAGAACGACACCTTTACATTCGTCTGATTCATAACCTTTTCCTTTCTTGCAAAATTACCGGATAAAGGTCAAATGAGAGGCATGACGAATATGGCAGAATATGGAAACAAGTCCCATGCTCAAAAGAACCGGCCCATATTTTTCCCGCTCTGCGAAAAAATGACTATCTTCGCTAACGCAAATATGCAGGGACAGCGTTCTTTACTGTGATATGACAGAGGAATCGGGAGTCCGTTTCGCGTGGATTTTCTTCCCCGAAAAAGGCAACGGATAGGTAGCAATTCATTTTCCTAACCCATCAAAAAACGGCTGATGCCCTCCAATGATGGACATGGAATACAACCGCACATCACCTTTCATTTCCAACTGCTTGCATTATTCCTCCGAATTTCATCCGTATGTGGGCGAGTTTTCGTATATTTGCACGTATATTTTTTCCAAGACAACCGGATTAATCTATCGGAAACATGACGGGCTTGCGCAAAAGGGTGACGGTCGGATTTCTGAGCATCGTCTGCCTGCTCTTCTTCTCGGGGATGGTCTCCTTCCTGGAGTTGAGCCACTTGAGCCGTGATACGGGCGAGATCCTCAAGGCCAACAAGCGAAACATCGAACTGGCCAAGGAGATGCTCGACGCCGCACACGAACAGAACATCGCGCTGATCCACCTGGCGGTCTTCGGCGACCGCTCCTACGACAGTCTCTGCCGCGCCGAACTCGAGCGGCTCGAAAATACGCTGCTCGTCGCCCAGAACGAGGCGCTCGAGAAGTCGTTTCTCGATTCGCTGGCCTTCGCGACGACCGAGCTGCGCCTGTTGACGGACAACTACCTCGCCTTCGGCCCGTCGGCCGATTCGCTCGGCCGGCAGCAGGTCGATTCCGTGGGCGGCCTCTGGTACAACAACGAATACGAGGCCCTTTACGGGCGGTTGACTTCGGCCATCAAGAGCTACATGACCTCGACGCAGAGCTCGCTGGCGCCGCGTGCCGAGCAGATGAAGAAAAACGCCTACCGGGCCGTGACCCCCGTGCTGATCTCGCTGGCCGTCATGATCGCCATCGTGCTGATGCTCTACTACTTCATGACGATCTACTGCGTGAATCCCATCCTCGGGATGAACAAGGGGCTGGGTGATTACCTCTCCTTCCGCATCCCCTTCACCGTCAAGGGCGAGTGCAAGGACGAGATGCTCGAGCTCAAGGAGAAGATCGACACGCTGATCAACCAGTCGAAACAGTCCAAATCGTGATGCCGCAATGAGAGTGGATGTGGTTTTGCGCTATGTCGGCGTCGTGATGCTCTTCATCGCGGCGTTCATGCTGCTGTCGGCGGGTATCTCCTACGTCAGCGGCGTGGACTCGGCGTTCTATCCCCTGCTGCTCTCGTCGCTGCTGACGGCGCTGCTGGGGGCTTTCCCGCTGATCTTCGTCGAACGCAAGGTGCAGATCACCAACAAGGAGGGGTTCTGCATCGTCGTCGGCTCGTGGCTCGTGGCCTGCGTCGTGGGAATGTTCCCCTACCTGATCTGGGGCGGCGAATTCAACCTGGAAAATGCCTGGTTCGAGAGTGTCTCGGGCTTCACGACCACGGGTGCCACGATTCTCAACGACGTCGAGATCCTGCCGCGCGGCATGCACTTCTGGCGCATGTCCACGACCTGGATCGGCGGTATGGGCGTCGTGATGTTCGCGCTGGTGGTCCTGCCGTCGATGGGCCGCAGCAAGATGACCCTCTCGAACGTCGAACTCTCGACGCTGGCCAAGGACAACTACCGCTACCATACGCAGCTCATCGTGCAGATCCTGCTGGTGGTCTACGTCGGACTGACGGCCCTGACAACCCTGCTGCTCAAGGCGGCGGGCATGAACTGGTTCGACTCGCTCTGCCATGCCATGTCGGCCTGCGCGACGAGCGGCTTCTCGACCAAGAACGCCAGCCTGGCCTACTACAACAGCCCGGCCATGGAGACGATCCTCATCTTCGCCATGGCCTTTGCCGGCGTGCACTTCGGCCTGATCTACGCCACCGTGACGGGCAAGCGCAACAACATCTTCCGTTCGGAGGTGGCGCGCTACTACTTCGGCATATTGCTGCTGGGCAGCGTACTGATCGCCGTCAGCCTCTATGCCGCGGACATCTACCCCACGTTCTGGCGGGCCTTCCGCTATGCGGCCTTCCAGTTCGTGACGCTGGTGACGACGACCGGATTCGCCACGGCCGACACGAACGTGTGGACCTCGTTCGCGATCATTCTGCTGATCTTCGGTTCGATCATCTGCGCCTGTGCCGGTTCGACGGCCGGCGGCATCAAGGTCAACCGGCTGGTGCTGGCCGGCAAGATGATGCGTGCGCGCCTCAAGCAGCAGCAGCATCCCAATGCCGTGATCCGCATCCGGCTCGACGGCATCATCCAGGACAACGAGACCCTCTACGGGGTGCTGATCTTCATCGTCACCTACCTGATGTTCATCCTGTTCGGGACGGTCGTCGGCACGCTCTTCGGCTGCGATCTGATGACGAGCTTCTCGGGCTCGGTGGCCTCGATCGGCAACGTCGGTCCGGGCTTCGGCGAGGTCTACTCGATGGGCAACTACGGCGCCCTGCCCTCCGCGGTGAAGCTGGTCTTTTCGCTGCTGATGCTGCTGGGCCGTCTGGAGATTTTCGGTCTCATTCAACTCTTTTTCATTAAATGGTGGAGATAACTGCGATGTTTCGTCGATTTTGCATATCGCTTCTGTCGCTTGCCGCGCTGCTTCTCTGCGGGGAGGCCGTTGCGCAGCAGCCGGCCGTGCAGGCCCGCATTGCGGGGCTGGAGAGCAACGAGGAGTACATGTCGCTGCTGCGCCGCGATGCGCAGCTGCAGGTGCGTGAGGATTCGATCATGCGCGTCGTGAGCGGCATGCGGCATCGCCTGCACGACGAACCGGACAACCGCCAGCGCTACACGCAGGAGATTCTGCGGCTCGAAAGCCTGATCTTCGACCTGCGCACCGCCAAGGGGCGGCTGATCGACCGCATCAACGCCATCGAGCAGGAGTGGGTCCTTGCCAACCTGAACTCCGCGTCGGCTTCCGAGCCGTCGTCCGCGGCGGAGGTCACCATCCCCGACTCGCTCAAGGTGCGCAACCTGGTATACAACAGCTATTTCCGTGACTGTCTCGCTCCGGAGGACTACGCCGCGCTGCGCCGTGCCCAGCGCATGGAGCCGCAGGCCGTGGACTATGTCAACCGCTTCCTGGTCAACCACGGGACCGCCACCGATCTGGCCGAGGCCTATGCGGCCGCCCGCACCGAGGGCGAGGCGCTGGAGATTCACGACCGCTTCGAGGCGCTCGAGCGGCAGAACGCGGGGCTGGCCGATTCGCTGTCGACCCTCTGGAACTACATCTACGACAACAAGAGCTACGCCTACTCCTACGTGCTCGACCGGCTGGGCGAGGAGGAGATTCTCTCCCGCGAGGAGGAGCTTGCGGCGCGGGCGTCGCGTCAGATGACCACGCTGCGCGGCGAGACCGCCTCGGATGCCGTGGCGGACTACTTCCTGCGCAAGCGCGTGATTGTCGACTACGAGGAGCAGGTGGCCCGCGTACTGGGTCTGACGGCTGCGGCCGACTCGTTGCGGGGGGTTGCCGGGCAGCTGGAGACGGTGGACTTCCGCCTGCCGAAGGTGCGCATCGCCGAGCGCAGCTTCCTTGACTACGATACGGTCGCCTTCTCGTCGCATCCGAAATACACCTACCAGAACCCCATTCCCGAGTGCAAGGTCTACGCCAACGGCACGATCTACCGCATCCTGCTCGGAACCTTCAATACGAAGCGTGCGGCAGCGACCTTCCGCGGCGCCTACCCGCTCTACTACCTGATAAACGACGCCGGCAAGTGGTGCTACTATACGGGCGGCTTCGCCACCTTCGACGAGGCCGAGGCGGCGCGCAAACTCCTCAAGGAGCATGGTTTCATCCGGCCCGAGATCGTGGTCTGGACCGACGGTGTCTACCGCAACCTCGCGCAGGAGCCCGATACCGCCGCCACCTTCTTCCGGATCGAGATCGCCGGAACGGAGGCGCTCTCCGAGGCGGTCAAGCAGGCGATCGCCGAACAGGCCGGCTCGGCCGAACTCTCGCGGGCCGGACACTACTTCGTCGTCGGGACGTTCGACGACCGCGCCGTTGCCGACCGCGTGGCGGAGGCGATCCGCCGGGCGGACGACACGCTGGAAATAAAAGTCGTCGAAATCGCGGAATAATCGGAAAAAATCCGTATATTGCCGTATAACCATTGCAATCGCTCTCCATGGACCTGTTGTATGTCGTGCTGCTGATTCTTTTCGGCGTGCTGTTCCTCGTCGCCGAGATCGTGCTGCTGCCGGGCGTATCGGTCGGTGCCCTGCTGGCGCTGGTCAGCTACGGCGGCGCCGTCTACCTCGCGTTCCGCGCGTTCGGAACCGTCGGCGGCATCATCGCCATCGCCGTCGTGCTGCTGCTGTCGCTCGTGGCGACGATCATCTCGCTGCGCGCCAAAACGTGGCAGCGCTTCTCGCTCAGGCAGCAGATCGACTCCTCGAGCATGCCCCGCCCCGAGGAGGAGCTGCATGTCGGCGAGCGTGGAAAAACCCTCTCGCGCCTCTCGCCCATGGGTCGCATCGAGATCGACGGCCGCATCTACGAGGCCAAGTCGCTCGACGCCTATGTCGATCCGCAGCGCGAAGTCGAGGTTGTGGGATTCGAGAACTTCAGCGTGATCGTGAAAGTAGTCAAATAACCTAACTAAAAGCCCTTTTCGCTATGGATTTCCAGTCTGGAATGATCGTACTGATCGTCTTTGTGTGCCTGTTTGCCGTCTGGCTCGTCTTCTATTTCATCCCCGTGGGACTGTGGTTCTCGGCCCTGGTGTCGGGCGTGCGGATCAGCCTGCTGCAGCTCATCCTGATGCGCTGGCGCAAGGTGCCGCCCTCGACGATCGTCTCGTCGATGATCGAGAGCACGAAGGCCGGACTGAAGCTCAACCCCAACGAGCTGGAGGCGCACTACCTCGCCGGCGGCAACGTCACGAACGTCGTGCATGCGCTCGTCTCGGCACAGAAGGCCAACATCATGCTCGACTTCAAGATGGCAACGGCCATCGACCTGGCGGGCCGCGACGTCTTCGAGGCCGTGCAGATGTCGGTGAACCCGAAGGTCATCAACACGCCGCCCGTGGCCGCCGTGGCGAAGGACGGCATCCAGCTCATCGCCAAGGCGCGCGTGACGGTGCGTGCCAACATCAAGCAGTTGGTCGGCGGCGCCGGTGAGGAGACCGTGCTGGCGCGTGTCGGCGAGGGCATCGTCTCGTCGATCGGTTCGGCCGACTCGCACAAGATCGTGCTCGAAAATCCCGACTCCATCTCGCGCGTCGTGCTCGAAAAGGGCCTCGATGCCGGGACGGCCTTCGAGATCCTCTCGATCGACATCGCCGACATCGACGTGGGCAAGAACATCGGCGCCCAGCTGCAGATGGACCAGGCGCAGGCCGACAAGAACATCGCGCAGGCCAAGGCTGAGGAGCGGCGTGCAATGGCCGTGGCGCTCGAGCAGGAGAACAAGGCCAAGGCGCAGGATGCACGCGCCAAGGTGATCCTGGCCGAGGCGGAGGTGCCGCTGGCCATGGCCGAGGCGTTCCGCAACGGCAACCTCGGGATCATGGATTACTACAAGATGAAGAACATCATGGCCGATACGTCGATGCGCGAGTCGATCGCCCGGCCCGAGAAGAAATAGCCCCGCCGCCCGGGATGCGGGCACAACAGGGGGCGTCCGAAGGGGAATCCGATACCGGATTCCCCTTTTTCATGTCCGACTTTTTCATGCCCGACGCAAGACGCCCGGCAGCGCCGGATGTCGGGAACACGGGATACTTGATTTCCGAAGCGTATGCGGCCGGGAGCCCGGTGTGCCTGACGCCGGTGTCCGGCGAGCGCCCGATGTTCGGGCACCCGATGCCCGTGGTGTGCCGTATCGCTGATTTCCGAAGCGTATGCGGCCGGAAGTCCGGTGTGCCTGACGCCGGTGTCCGGCGAGCGCCCGATGTTCGGGCACCCGATGCCCGTGGTGTGCCGTATCGCTGATTTCCGAAGCGTATGCGGCCGGAAGTCCGGAGTGCCTGGCGGCGGTGTATGGGGGCACAGAATGCCGGATACCCGAATCCGGATGCCGGGCGGTGCCTCTCCCGGCGCCTGCTGCGGCGATCCCGGGCGGGCCTGCTGCCGGTCGCGGTGCCGGAAACGGCGCGCCGACATACTAATCGGGCCGTGAATCCGTTAATGTGAAGAACGAAGGGCGGAGGCGGCGAAATTATGACGGACGTTGTTGGGATATATGCCGCTTTTTGGTATCTTTGCAAGGATTTTTCAACATGCGAAATTTGGTAAACGCGAATATTATGAAGGGATTTTTCAGGAGCACGCTCCTGCTGGTGGCCGCGGCTCTCTCGGTTGTCTCGTGCAGCAAGGACGGCGAGCGCGGCAGACTCTCGTTCGAGAAGTCGGCGCTCTTTTTCATGGCCGGAGAGACGAAAAGCGTGAAGTTCTCCGCGTCGGACGTCCGCTCGCTCACCGTCTCGTCGAAGCCGGCCGAGTGGAGCGATCCGGTAATCAACACCGAGACGAAGACGGTTCGCATCACGGCACCGGCCCCCGATACCGAGGGGGCTGCCGAGTCGGGTACGCTGACCATCACCGGACGGGGCGACAACGGCCGAAGCGTCTCGGCGTCGATCTACGTGAGCATCAGCCGCACGGTCGACATGAGCGACCGCCCGGCCAACAGCTACCTGGTGAACAGCCGGCAGACCAACTACCTGTTCGATGCCATGCACGCCGGAGACGGCACCACGGCGCTGGAGACGGCCCGGTTGCAGATCATCTGGCAGCGGCCTTCCGATCTGATCGAATACCTCACGCTCGACGAAGAGGGCCGGGCCTCGTTCTTCGTCGGAGCCGATGACGACGACGAGGGGCGCATCAAGCAGGGCAACGCCCTGATCGGCGCCTACGACGCGGGGGGAAACCTGCTGTGGAGCTGGCATGTCTGGGCCGCGGACTACGATCCCGACAATCGCGGGACGGTCTCGTTCAACGGGTACGAGATGATGGACCGCAACCTGGGCGCCCTGGCTGATTCCAACGCCTCGTCGGACGATGTGCTCAACTCGTTCGGGCTCTACTACCAGTGGGGCCGCAAGGAGCCCTTCATCGGTCCGGGCACCTATGATTTCAGCAACGGCACGTCGGCCACGCTGTACGACGACGAGGGCGACGTCGTGTCGCTTTCCGTCGAGGAGTCGTCGGCCGAGACCGGTACGGTGGACTATGCGCGCGAACACCCGCTGACCTTCATCGCCGGGGTCGAGGCTTCGGAATACGACTGGATGTGGGGTTCGCACTCCGAGGCGCTGTGGAGCGATGCGAAGACGGCGAACGACCCCTGCCCCTACGGCTGGAAGGTGGCTCCGGCAGCAGCCTTTGCCGGGCTGACGATCGCCGACCCGCTCGAGGGGGTCTCCGCTGACGAATATTTCGACAAGTACGGCTGGACGCTGACCGACGGCAGCGCCGAGTCGCTCTTCATGGGCGCCGGACGCCGGATCTATCCCGACGGCCGATTCCAGAACATCTACGTGAACCCCGATTCGGAGCGTCAGGTCCGCAACGTGGCGATGTACGACCAGCCGTGGGTGGGACTTTACTGGACGACGGACATCTCGTCGTCGCAGTCCTCGGCCTTCTACTTCTTCTTCAACAAGCTGCATGTGGAGAACAGCCGTGTCGAGGGGCCCGTCCTCCACTACCGGGCCAACGGCATGCCGGTGCGCTGCGTGGCCGACCGGTAGCGGGTTTTGGAGCGATCATACGGGCGACGGAGCGGCATCGGGCCGCTCCGTCGCTTTCGTCTGTGGCCGTTTGGTACGACACTTGCGGGTGTGACGGAAACTCCCCTTTCGTCATGGAAATCAAAACAGGTAAAGGTACGATCCCGCTGGTGGTGCTGCTGGCCATCTGGTCCGTCTCGGCCATCTCGTCACTGCCCGGACTGGCCGTCTCGCCCGTGCTGGGCGATCTGAACCGCATCTTCCCCAAAGCCACGGACCTCGAAATCCAGATGCTCACGTCGCTGCCGTCGCTGCTCATCATCCCCTTCGTGCTGCTCTCGGGCCGCCTCTCCGTCGGGCCGCACCGCCTGCGGATCCTCGCCCTCGGGCTGCTGCTCTTCTTCCTGAGCGGCGTGGCCTGCCTCTTCGCCCGGAGCATGGGGTTGCTCATTGTCATCAGCTGCCTGCTCGGCATCGGGGCCGGCATGGTCATCCCCTTCTCCACGGGCCTTGTCGTCGACTACTTCACGGGCGACTGCCGCGTTAGGCAGCTGGGGTACAGCTCGGCGATCAACAACCTGACGCTCGTGCTGGCAACGGCCCTGACGGGCTATCTGGCCGACGTCGACTGGCACCTCCCCTTCCTGGTCTACACGCTGCCGGGTGTCTCGCTGCTGCTCGTCGGGGCGCTGCGCCGCTGCCGCCCCGTACCCGAACCGGCCCGGAGCATCCAGTTGCAGCACAAGACGATCGACCGCACGAAACTCGTCGGGCTGATGGGGCTCTACTTCTTCATCACCTATGCCGTGCTGGTGGTGACCTTCTACATGTCGTTCCTGATCGACGACTACCGCATTGAGAGCTCCTTCTCGGGGGTTGTCATCTCGCTCTTCTTTCTGGCTATCATGCTCCCGGGCTTCTTCATCGGGCGCATCATCGCCCGGCTGAAGCAGTATGTGAACTTCGTCTCGCTCCTGTCGATCGCCGTGGGGCTCTGCTGTATCGGCCTGTTCCGCGACCGTGCGCTGATCGTGCTCGGGGCGCTGCTCGCGGGACTGGGCTACGGCGCGATGCAGCCCGTCATCTACGACAAGGCCGCGACGATCGCCCCGCCCCGCTCGGCGATGCTGGCCCTGTCGTTCGTCATGGCGATGAACTACCTGGCCGTGATGGCCTGTCCCTTTGTGGTCGACTTCCTCCGACATCTGTTCCATGCGCAGGGCGACCGCTTCCCGTTTTTGCTCAACGCGCTGCTGACGCTCATCCTCGCCGCGGCCGCCGGCCTGCGGCGCAACCGTTTCACGCTCGGACTGGATGCTTCCTACTATAAAAACTGACGGAAATGGTGGAAATGGGATAAAAAGTCTTATTTTTGCGGCATAAAGACGCATTTTTAAGACTTTGATTCCAAATGAAAAGATCGATTCTTACTGCATGGGCGGCGCTTGTCGCCCTTTTGCTCGCAGGATGTGCCGATAAGGCCGAAACTGCAACATCCTCCGTGCGAATCATGCCTACGATCGAAACCCGCGTGACGGGACTCTATTTCGATGCGGGAGACCGGATCGGTCTGACCGTCATGATGGATGGTTCCGGCCCCTATGTCGAGAACCGCATGATGACCTACAACGGCTCGACCTTCACCTCGCCGGGTTTTCTGTGGTACAACGACCTGAACGTAACCTCGACGCTGACGGCCTATTATCCCTATGCGGAGTCGGGCGTGCCCGAAGAGTTCCGCATCGCGACGGACCAGACGTCGGGCTGCACCTCCTCGGACCTGCTGGGTGCCGTCAAACGCGGCGTCACGCCGGCGTCGGCTCCCGTGGGCATGGTCTTCTATCACCTTTTCACGCAGCTGTCGATCCGCGTGAACAACGTCTCCGATGCATCCGTTACGGGCATTACCGTCGGCGGCACGGTCACCACGGCCGCGGTGGACCTCTCGGTCCCGACGGCTTCGGCGCTCGAAGGGGCGGCTGCGGAGGAGATCACGGTCTTCACCGTGACGCCCGACGAGGAGTATCGGGTCATTCTCGTGCCGCAGCAGGGGACGCTCACCGTGACGGTCCGCACCGACGACGGCAAGAGCCGCAGCCGCACGATCTCCTCGACCCTGCTCGAGAGCGGCAAGCGCTACGATCTGTCGGTCGAGGTGACCAATATCGACATCTCGCTCTCGTTGAGCGGCGAGATCAGCGACTGGGAGGACGGCGGCTCGCTCGATGACGGGAACGGTGGCTCCGGTTCGGGTGACGTGACGGTGACCGACGGGACGATCTCCCATGCCGGCGAGACCTACCGCACGGTGGCGATCGACGGCCGGCTCTGGATGGCCGAGAACCTGCGCTGCATGCCCGAGGGTGCGGCGCTGGGCAGCGGCGTGTGGAATCCTGCGGGCGGGGCATCGGCCGTATCGACGCAGGGCATGCTCTACGACTATGCCACGGCGACGGCGGGTGAGAGCTGGAGCGAGGGCGTGCAGGTGCAGGGCATCTGTCCGCCGGGCTGGCACCTGCCCGACGAGGCGGAGCTGACCGCCCTTGCCGCAAGTGCGGCGCGTCCCGACGACTTCTTCGTCTGCGGCGGCTTCCGTATCTACGGTGCCGCAGGTGACCGGATTGGCTCGACAAGCAAGGGGTATGTGATGGGCTCGACGCTGCAGGATGGCAAGTGCAGCTGCCTGATGTTCACGTCGCTCGACAACGACGTGCCGCAGGTGACCTCGATCTCCGCGGAGTACGGCCTGACGGTTCGCTGCGTACAGGACTGACACGCGGCGCATGATACGGCAGGGCCCCGGACCGGAAGGTTCGGGGCCCTGTTGCATCCGGCGGCTCCGGTTCGGTCGCTGACCGCGATCGCTCCAGCGGCGGGCGGGTCCCGGGCCGCGGTTCGCCGCCGAAGGAGAACAGCCTCCTGCGGCAATTCGTTCCTGCGGCAATTCGTTCCTGCGGCAGTTCGCTCCTGCGGCGGCGATTCCGGCCGGCGGAGCTTCGGGCCGTGCGTCGGATCAGTGGTCGCGGTTCAGGAAGAAGATCGGGATGTTGGCCAGAAACAGGTCCTCACCGGTGAGCTGCTCCCGCTTGGCGAGCAGCTCGCTCAACGCAATGTCGCCGATGACGTAGTTGCTCTCTTCGCTCGTGTACTGCTCGCGGATCTTCCTGAAGTGCAGGATGCGGTGGATGTCCGTCGTCGTGTAGCGGACGTAGACCTTCAGCGTGATGTCGGTCGTGTAGTCGGGACGCTGCACGTAGTTCTGCTTCTTGTACTCGTAGCGGTAGTCGTGCAGCCGCGCCATGATGTCGCTCAGGATCGACGAGGCGGTGGGCAGGCTCCCGGCCCCCTTGCCGAACATGAACTGCCGGTCGTAGCACTCGCCGCGGATCACCACGCCGTTGTACTCGTCGTCGACGCTGTAGATGTACTTGTCGGGGGTGACGAACTCCGGCATGACGAACATCGTGAAGTGCTCCTCGCTGACCTTGACGACCTGCGCCACGAGCTTGATCTTCACCCCCTTCTCGCGGGCGTAGCGGATGTCCGACTCGTGGATCGTCGAGATGCCGTAGGTGAAGATGCGCTCCGGGGCGACGTAGGTGCCCAGCGCGTGCACGGTGATGATGACCAGCTTGAAGAGCGAGTCGTAGCCCTCGATGTCGAACGACGGGTCGCTCTCGGCGAAGCCCAGCGCCTGGGCCTGGGCCAGCGCATGGGCGTAGGTGTCGCTGTGGTCGAAGACGCGCGAGAGAATGTAGTTCGACGAGCCGTTCAGGATGCCCTTCACCTCGAGCAGCAGGTCGTTGTCGTAGTACTCCTCGAGGTTGCGGATCACGGGGATCGAGCCGCACGACGAGGCGTCGTAGAGCAGCGCCACGTGGAGCCGCTTCTGGATGTCGATCAGCTCGGGCAGGTGGTGCGCCAGCATCGTCTTGTTGCCCGAGACGACCGGAATGCCCTTCAACAGGGCGCGTTTGACGATGTCGTAGGCAGCGCGGGCGTCGTCGATCACCTCGACGATGAGGTTGATCTCGGGGTTGTCGAGAATCTCGTCCGCCGAGTCGGTGAAGTAGCTGCGGTCGATCGTGCGGGGCTTGTCGAGCGAGCGCACGCAGATCTTCACGATCTCGGCATTGGCGTTTTTCGATTTGCGCACCACTTCGTAGATGCCCTGCCCGACGACGCCGAAGCCGAAGAGGCCGATTTTGATTTTTGCCATATCTGTTCCGTGTTTGTCATTTGTCCTGTGGTTACTGCTCCATGAAGGGGCGGAGCAGGTCGTTCAGCTGTTCGTGCTCGACCAGAAAGCCGTCGTGACCGAACGGCGAGTCGATCTCGTGGTAGCGGCTGCCGGGGATCATCGCGTGCAGCTCGCGCATCTCCCCGGGCGTGAAGATGAGGTCGGTGGTGATGCCCACGACCAGCGTCCGGGCCCGGATGCGGGCGAGGGCCGCCGCTATCCCGCCCCGCCCGCGGCCCGCGTCGTGCGTGTCGAAGGCATTGAGGATGGCGTAGTACGAATAGGCGTTGTAGCGCCGGCAGAGCTTCTCGCCCTGGTACTGCTGGTAGGTCGAGGCGCGGTGCCGGGCGGGCAGCTCCTCGCGATCCTGCTGCGTGAGGTTGTAGCCCTGCGAGCCGCGGTAGCTGAGCAGCCCGATGGCGCGGGCGGCCGCAAGCCCCGCCATCGCGGCGTCGTCGCGCGGCTCGCCGAACGATGCATCGGCCTCGATGGCCATGCGCTGCGTCTCGTCGATGGCGATGCTCCACGGCGAAGCCTTCGCCGCCGTGGCGATCAGGATCAGTTTCCGGATGCGCTGCGGCTCCTCGACAGCCCACTCCACGGCCTGGAACCCGCCCACGGAGCTGCCGATGAGCGTGTCGATCGTCCCGATGCCGAGGGCGTCGGCCAGCAGGCGGTGCGCATGCACCATGTCGCGGATCGTGAAGGGCGGGAAATCCCGGTAATAGGGACGCCCCGTCGCGGGATTCACGTGCAGAGGCCCCGTCGTGCCGTAGTGCGAGCCGAGGATGTTGGCGCAGACGACGTAGTGGCGCGCCGGATCGAGGAAGCGCCCCGCCTCGACCGTGTGGGGCCACCAGTCGGCCACATCCGAATTGGCCGTCAGGGCGTGGCACACCCAGACGACGTTGTCGCGCGCGGCGTTCGGCGTGCCGTAGGTGTGGTAGGCAATGCGCAGCTCGGGCAGCGTGTGTCCCGTCTCGAGACGGAACGGGCCGTTGTGTGTGTAGACCTGGGCTTCCATTATCCGACGTGTGCGAAGGCCTGTTCAAAATCCTCGATCAGATCGTCCGGGTCCTCCAGCCCCGGCGAAATGCGCAGCAGCGTCGGCGTGATGCCCGCGGCCGCGAGGTCCGCCTCGCCGAGCTGCTTGTGGGTGGTCGACGCCGGGTGCGTGACGACGGTGATCGAATCGCCGATCATGGTCATGTTGGCCGCCAGATGCAGCGACTCGACGAAGCGCACGGTGCTCTCGAGCGTCCCCTTGAGCTCGATGGCGAAGACGGCCGACGAGCCGAAGCGGTAGTACTTGCGGGCGTTCGCGCAGCTCGGGTGCGAGTCGAAACCCACGAAGCTCACGCGCTCGACCTTCGGGTGGTTGCGGCAGTATTCGGCGAGCTTCCAGGTCGACTCGACCTCGTGGCGGACGCGCAGCGAGAGAGTCTCGAGCCCGAGCAGCATCAGGTAGGAGTCGAACGGCGAGGGGCAGCAGCCCAGGTCGCGGAGCCCGTCGACGCGGCACTTGACGATGAAGGCCGCGCGGCCGAACGCCTGGTGGAGGTTCAGCCCGTGGTACCCCTCCGACGGACCGTCGATCTGCGGAAACTTGCCGTTCGACCAGTCGTAGTTGCCGCCATCGACGATCACGCCGCCCATGGCCGTGCCGTGGCCGTTGATCCACTTCGTCGCGGAGTCCACGACGATGTTCGCGCCCCAGCGGAAGGGGTTGCAGAGGTAGCCCGCCGCGCCGAACGTGTTGTCGACGACGAAGGGGATGTCGCGCTGCCGGGCCAGCGCTCCCAGCCCTTCGAGGTCGGGTACGGCGCAGGTCGGGTTGCCCATGCTCTCGACGTAGAGCGCCCGCGTGCGGTCGTCGATCAGCTGCCCGAACGCTTCGGGGGTCTCGGCCGGGGCGATGCGGCAGTCGATGCCGAGGTTGCGCAGCGTGATGCGGAACTGGTTGTAGGTGCCGCCGTAGAGGTGCGGCGAGGTGACGATGTTGTCGCCCGCCGAGGCCAGTGACAGCACCGTCAGAAGGATCGCCGACATGCCCGACGAGACGGCCAGTGCTCCCACCCCGCCGTAGAGCGCCGCGATGCGCTGCTCGAAGGCCGAGGTCGTGGGGTTTTGCAGGCGCGTATAGATGTTGCCCGCCTCGCTCAGCTCGAAGAGCCGCGCGGCGTGGTCGCAGCTGCGGAAGCGGTAGGCCGCCGTGGGATAGATCGCCACGCCGCGGGCCCCGGTGGGCTCGTCGGGCGTGAGGCCCGCATGGACCTGCAAGGTTTCGTAACGGTAGTTTTTCTGTTCCATCTGTTGCATCTGTTTTTTGGGGAAATTCATAAAAAAATCCGGCATCGCAGGACGCCGGATTGTCTTTTCATGCACGTGAAAGCGCTACACCCGGCGGAGTCGGCTGCACATGCACATCATACCCATCATCATGCCGCGAAGCATGCTGTTTGCCGGGATATATGTCATCGTGTTGTGCACCGTCGGTCGGGTTTTGTTGTTGCAAAGATAGTATTTTTTCGCCGGATTGTACCGCGCGGCGCAAAAAAATCCGCAGGCGTCGGCCTGCGGATTTTCGTTCCGGCGGATCGGGATCGCTTCTGTGCCCTCCTCTCCGCCGTTTTGTCCTGCCGGAAACTATCGCCTCCGGTCGATGAGTTCGATACCCTCACGGGTTGCGGCCCCGCGCAGGATGATCTTGCAGAAGAGGCGGATGCCGTCCCGGTTCGTGTGGTTGAGCCGGAGCTCCAGAATCGTGCCGAGCAGCTGTTCGGCAAAACCTCTTGCGTCGATCTCCCGGAGCAGCAGCCCCTCTTCGCGGCAGCGTTCCAGATCCTCGGTCAGCTCGCGGATCCAGAATTCGCGGTGTTCGTCGTAGTGCTCCGCGAAGACCACCTTGCGGCGGATGTCCGTCAGGAAGCTGTACTCGACCTTGCAGAGGATGTCGATGTACTCGTTCATGAGCTTCAACGCCTTCTGCAGCGAGTTGCCGCTGCGCCGTTTCCGGCACTCGATGATGTGCTGCTGCTGGCGCAGGCTCATGTCGTCGAGGCAGGCGCTGACCAGGTCGTTCTTGTCGGCGAACATCTCGTAGAGGGTGCGTTTGGAGATGCCGAGCGTCTGGGCGATCTCATCGACCCGCACGGCCCGGATGCCGTTGCGGGTGATGAGCTCCTGCGTCGCGCGGATGATCTCGTCCCGTGTCGCTCCCCGCTTCATTACTTCTCCTCCTGCGTAAGGTCACGGCCACCGCCGAGAGCCTGATAGAGGTTCACGATGCCCTGTATCTCGTCGAACTGGTCCGATACCTGCGACAGCCGTGCCGAGAGCAGCGACTGCTGGGCGGTCAGGACCTCCAGGTAGGTTGTCGAACCGTGCTGCATGAGCAGCTCCGTGCTGACGACGGCGCGCTCGAGCGCCTCGATCTGCTGCATGCGCAGGTCGGTCTTGGCACGGGCCGACTGGCACTGCGTCAGGGCGTTGTTCACCTCCGCACCGGCGTTGAGCAGCGCCTGCTGGAACGAGAGCAGCGCCTCCTGCTGCTGGGCCTTGGCGATCTGCACGCGCGCCCGGTTGGCGTTGGCGTTGAAGATCGGCTGCAGGAGCGATCCGGCCACGTTCCAGAGCAGCTTGCCCGGGTTGACGATGCCGGCGCCGCTGCTGTTCGTCCAGCCGAGCGAACCGCTCAGCGTGATCGAGGGATAGAGTGCCGAACGGGCCTCACTCGTGGCGTAGTAGTACTGCATGAGCGTATACTCGGCCGAGCGGATGTCGGGACGGTTCGAGAGCATCTGCAGGGGCACGCCCACGGCGAGGGTCTCGGGCAGCTGCTGCGCCTCGAGCCTGCCGCGGCCGATCTCGTGCGGCGCCTCGCCCAGCAGCGAGCAGAGGCTGTTTTCGGTCTGCGTGCGCTGGTAGGCCAGATCGTGCAGCGAAGCCTCGATCGAGAGCGTGTTGGCCTCGTACTGGGCCACGCCCGCCTCGTTGGTCATGCCCGCATCCTTCATGTCGCGCATCATCTCGACACTCTGGCGCCACTTGGCTGCGGTCTCTTCGGTGATCTCATACTGGCTGTCGAGCATCAGCAGCGTGTAGTAGAGGTTGGCGACGCTGGCGATCAGCTGCGTCTTCACGGCCTGCTCGTACTCCTTGCTCTGAAGGTATAACGCCTTCGACTTGCGCTTGGCGTTCGTCAGTCCGTTGAAGATGTCGATCTGCCAGCTGGCCGTGACCGGGATCGAGTAGGTCTTCGTCACGGGGCTGTTGTCGAAGCTGCTCAGGCTGCCCTGCGGTGCGAAGTTGAACGACGGCAGGTAGGCCAGCCGCGCCGACTTGAGCGTCGCTTCGGCCTCCTTGATGCGCCAGCCTGCCGACTGGAGGTCGGTGTTGTTCTCCAGGGCCCTGTCGATGAGCTCCTGCAGCTGGGGATCGGTGAACATCTCCTGCCAGCGGATGTCGCCCAGGGTCGTCGAGTCGGCCGTCTCGGCCTCGCCGTACAACCCTGCCGTCGTGACCTCCGGGCGGGTATAGGGTTTGTAGATGCCGCAGCCCGTAAACGCGGCTGCCAGGCAGATTATCACGATTTTTTTCATGTTACTCCTCATCTTTCTCTTTTTTGACATCTTCCAGTTCGGCTTGCAGCGACCATTGGGGATCGAGGTCTATTTCCAGCGGTTTGACCTTCTCCTGCAGCGTCTCGAAGACGATGAACAGCGTCGGTACGAGGAACAGCAGCGCCAGCGTGCCGACGATCATGCCGCCGACGACACCCGTGCCGAGCGTCGAGTTACCGTTGGCACCCACACCGCTGGCGACAACCAGCGGGATCATGCCGAAGACGCAGGTGAGCACCGTCATCAAGATAGGACGCAGACGGACCTTGGCGGCCGAAACGGCGGCCTGCGTGAGGCTCATGCCGGCGCGGCGGCGGTCGGCGGCGTACTCCGTAATCAGGATGGCCGTCTTCGACAGCAGACCGATCAGCATGATGATACCCGTCTGGAGGTAGATGTTGTTCTCCAGTCCCATGATCTTGGCGAAGAGGAACGAACCCATCAGACCGCACGGTACGGCCAGAATGACGGCGAACGGAATCAGGAAACTCTCGTAGAGGGCGCTCAGGATCAGGTAGATCAGCAGGATGCAGATGCCGAAGATGATGGCCGTGTTGTTGGTGGTCTGGGCCTCCTCGCGCGTGATGCCGTCGAATTCAAAGCCGTAGCCTCGCGGCAGCACCTCGGCTGCCACCTCGCGGATGGCCTGGATGGCGTCACCCGACGAGTAACCGTCGGCAGCCGTACCGTTCACGGCAATCGAGTTGTACATGTTGAAGCGGTTGAGCACCTCCGATCCGTATACGCGCGTCAGGTTGACGAACTGGCTCAACGGAGCCATCTCGCCGTTGTTCATGCGCACGAAGACGTTGTTGAGCGACTCGGCGTCGAGACGGTATTTCGGATCGGCCTGCAGAGTCACGTAGTACATCTTCGAGAAACGGTTGATGTTCGAGACGTACTGACCTCCGTAGTAGCCCGAAAGCGTCGAGAGGATCGTGTTCGGCGAGACGCCTGCACGCTTGGCCTTCGCGGCGTCGATGTCCACGAGGTACTGCGGGAAGTTGATGTTGAAGGTCGAGTAGGCGCGCTCGATCTCGGGACGCTGGTTCAGTGCGGCGATGAACTGCAGGTAGATGTTGTAGAAGTCGGTGATCTCTCCGCCGGCCTTGTCCTGCAGGTGCATCGAGAAACCGGTCGACGTACCGTAACCCGAAATCATCGGCGGTGCCACGGCGAAGATCTGGGCATCCTTGATGTCGGCCGTGCGGGCGTAGATCTGTCCGATGACGGCATTCACGGCATCCTCCTTGTCGGGGCGGTCCTCCCAGTTGTTGAGCTTGATGATACACATACCGTAGGAGGAACCCTGACCGGCGATCATGCCGTAGCCGGCCGTCTGCATGAAGTCGTGGATCTGCGGAATATTCTGGATGCGCGAGGCGACCTCCTCCATGACCTTGTGCGTCTCGTTGAGCGACGATCCCGGGGCCGTGGTGACGTTGACCATGATCGTACCCTGGTCCTCATCGGGGACAAGACCCGTCTTGGTGGTGTTCATCAGCACGACCAGCGCACCGAGTGCGAGGACGAGCGTCGACCACATGAGCCACTTGTGCTTGATGAAGAGCAGCACGACGTGCTTGTACTTGCCGATCAGGACGCTGAAGGCCGAGTTGAAGGCCTTGCGGAAGCGGGCGGCGAAGTTGTCGCGCATCTCGCCGTTCTCATCCATGTAGGGCTTCAGCAGCAGGGCGCAGAGGGCCGGCGAGAGCGTCAGGGCGTTGATGGCCGAGATACCCACGGCCACGGCCATCGTCAGACCGAACTGCGTGTAGAAGATACCCGACGTACCGCCCATCATCGACACGGGGATGAACACGGCCATGAAGACGAGCGTCGAGGTGATGATGGCCGACGAGATACCCGACATGGCGTCGATCGTGGCCATGTAGGAGGACTTGTATCCCACGTCGAAGCGCGCCTGCACGGCTTCGACGACGATGATGGCATCGTCGACGACCGTACCGATCGCCAGCACGAGGGCGAAGAGCGTCAGCAGGTTGATCGAGAAGCCCGCCACGGCGAGGAACGCGAACGTACCGATGAGCGACACGAGGATCGAGACCGTCGGGATGAGCGTCGAACGAATATCCTGCAGGAAGACGTAGACGACCAGCACGACGAGGATGATGGCCTCGATCAGGGTCTTGATTACCTCGTTGATCGAGGCGTAGAGGAAGTCGTTCACACTCTGCAGGTGGGCGATGGCCACGCCTTTGGGCAGGTCGGCCTCCACTTCGGCCAGCAGGGCGTCGATGTCGTTGACGACCTGCGTGGCGTTCGAGCCGGCCGTCTGGAAGACCATGGCGCTGACGCCCGGGTGTCCGTTGATATAACCCATGAAGGCGTAGGACTCGCGGCCCAGCTCGATGTCGGCGATATCCTTCAGCCGGAGCACCTCGCCGTCGGGCAGTGCCGAGATGACGATCTGTCCGAACTCCTCGGGGGTCATCATGCGGCCCTTGTACTTCATCGTGTACTGGAACGTGTTTTCGGAGTTCTCACCCAGCGTACCGGTTGCCGACTCGATGTTCTGCTCGGCCAGTGCCGCGGTGATGTCCGACGGAATGAGTTTGTACTGGGCCATGACGTCGGGCTTGAGCCATACGCGCATCGAGTAGTCGGCGCCGAGCGTGAAGGCCTCGCCGACGCCCTGGATACGCAGGATACGCGGCTCGATGTTGATCTTCAGGTAGTTTGCCAGGAACGTCTCGTCGTAGCTGTCATCGGGGCTGTAGAGCGAGAAGATCTTGACCATGGAGGTCTGACGCTTCATGGTGGTCACACCGATCTGCGTTACCTCGGACGGGAGCTGTCCGGTAGCCGTTGCCACCTTGTTCTGCACGTTCACGGCAGCCATGTCGGGGTCGGTGCCCTGGCGGAAGTAGACGCTGATGCTGGCGCTGCCGACGGCAGCCGACGAAGAGATGTAGGTCATGTCCTCCACGCCGTTGATGGCCTCCTCGAGAGGTACGACGACCGATTTCTGAATGGTCTCGGCGCTGGCGCCCGGGTAGGAGGCGCGGACCATCACCGTCGGGGGCGCGATGTCCGGGTACTGCTCCACGGGCAGCGTCGCAAGGCCGAGAATACCGGCGATGACGATCAGAATGGAGATGACGGACGCCAGTACGGGGCGTTCGATGAAATGCTTGAGTGTCATGGGTTATTCCTCCTTTCCGGTTTCGGTTTGCGTGCTGTCGGCCGCAGCGGCTGCCGGAGCCTCTTCGGCTGCGGGCTGTGCGGCGCTTTGGCCCTTCGGCATGACGGGCGTACCCTCGCGCAGCAGGCCGACACCCTCGGTGATGATTACGTCGCCGGCTGCGAGACCCGAGAGTACGATGTACTCCTTGCCGTCGGAGATGCTGGCCACCTGTACGGGAGCCGACGAAGCCTTGCCGTCGACGAGTTTGTATACGAAGACCTTGTCCTGCAGCTCGAAGGTTGCGGACTGCGGAATGGCGATGCAATCCTTGTAAAGGGTCGGCAGAATGATGTTGCCGGCGCCGCCGCTGTGCAGCAGACCGCCCTCATTGGGGAATGCGGCGCGCAGCGAGACGGTGCCCGTCGAGGGGTCGATCACGCCGCTGATGGACTCGATGCGGCCCGTCTTGTCGTAGATCGAGCCGTCGTTGAGCCGCAGCTGCACGTCGGGCAGCTGCTTGAGCGTCTGCTCGATCGAGCCGTACTTGCGTGTCATGTCGAGCAGCTGATTTTCGGTCATCGAGAAGTAGACGTACATCACCGAGTTGTCCGAAACGGTGGTCAGCGGCTGCGGAATCGACGCACTGACCAGCGCACCGACACGGTACGGCAGCGTGCCGACCACGCCGTTGGCGGGGCTCTTCACGACGGTATAGGAAAGGTTGTTGGCCGCATTGACGCGCTGGGCTTCGGCCTGGGCCAGCTGAGCCTTTGCCGTGAGCAGGTTGTTCTCGGCCGTCGAGAGGTCGAACTGCGAGACGACGTTGCGGGCGAAGAGCTCCTTCTTGCTGTCATAGGTGAGCTGGGCCGTGGCGACGCTGGCCTCGGCGGCAGCAACATTGGCTTCGGCAGTCTGCAGGGCCGCCTTGTAGGGAACCTGGTCGATGATGAAGAGCGTCTGCCCGTTCGATACGCGCTGGCCCTCCGTGACGCAGAGCTGGAAGATGGTTCCCGACACCTGCGGATAGATATCGATGTCCTGACGACCGCGGATGGTTGCCGAGTAGTTGCTCGGGATTTCGCGGTCTGTGGTGGAGACGGTCATCACGGCGTATTGGCCGGGACCCATGGCCGTCGGAGCCTGTCCGCACGAAACAACTGCCATGCAGCAGATCATAAGTGCTGCTTTCACAAATGTTTGCTTCATAATTCCTTTCTTTGGTTGTACTAAAAAACTTTTTCAGGTGCAAAAGTATTCTAAAAACGCTGTCGTTCTACTCTATATTGCGAACAGTGTTGTTGATTTTCGGAACAAATTTCTGCGGATTAACGATTTTATCACTATTTTTGTTCGGAAAAAGAATTGAGTATGTCACAGTTGAATCCGATCATCACGACCCCGGAGGAGCAATTCGTCGTCGGCGAGTCCGATTTCTCCTTTTTCAGCAATCACGCCTGCCGCTGCGAGAGCGGTGCGCTGCTCTTTTGCCGAAACGGCCATGCCAAGGCGGGCGTGAATCAGATTCAGGGCGAGGTGCGCCGCAACACGCTCCTCGTGCTGCTGCCGGGCTGGGTGCTGACGCTTAACGACCGCTCGGAGGATTTCCGGGCCACCTTCTGCGCCTTTTCGCGGGATCTGTTCGCCGAAGCGGCCTTCCGGCTCGATCCGTCGTTTTTCCGCGAGCTGGGCATGAACCCCATCTCCTATCCGCCGGCACGGATCGTCGAGGGCATCACGATCTGGTTCCAGATGGCGGCCTACACCTACCGGGACCGCAACAACATGTTCCGCAATACGATCATCCGCAACCGGCTGCAGAACGTGCTGCTGGAGTTCTACGACAAGATGCAGCGTCTCAATGCGCAGAAGCGGCGCGTCCCCGAGGCGACGACGCGGCAGACGGACCTTTTCCACCGCTTTGTGGCGCTGGTGCACGAACATTGCGCCCGCGAGCGCGAGGTGACCTTCTATGCCGACAGGCTCTGCATCTCGACACGCTATCTGTCGACCATCGTGCGCAACATCTCGCACGGCTCGGCCAAGGAGTTCATCGACCGGGCCGTGGTGCTCGAGATCAAGGTGATGTTGCAGTCGACGGACCTCTCGGTGCAGGAGATCGCCTACCGGCTGCGCTTCCCGGACCAGTCCTACCTGGGCCGTTTCTTCAAGAAGCACACGGGCGAATCCCCTACCGAATACCGCAATTCCAAACAGCGGTGATGCCGGTCCATATTATTATTAATAAAAAGGTGTATCCGACATACGCCGAAACGGTTGCCGTGCGTTTCTGGAAGTGACGGGCCCGTTTTGGAACTCCGTTTGCGGGCCTGCGGAAAGTGATTGCACATAAAACAGTCTACGAACCATGAACAAAGTCATTCTATTCGGTACGCAACCCTACGACCGCGATTCGTTTGAACAGCTGCGCGACGCCTACGGGTTCGACATCTGCTACCATCGCAGCCACCTGAACATCCACAACGTCGCGCTGGCGCAGGGGGCCGATGCGGTCTGCATCTTCGTCAACGACACGGCCGACGCCGAGACCGTGCGGGCGCTTTCGGCGCAGGGTGTGAAGCTCCTGGCGCTGCGCTGTGCGGGCTTCAACAACGTTGATCTGCGCGAGGCGGCCCGCTGCGGCATGCCCGTGGTGCGGGTCCCGGCCTATTCGCCGCATGCCGTGGCGGAGCACGCCGTGGCGCTGCTGCTGGCGCTCAACCGCAAGATCCACCGTGCCTACTGGCGCACGCGCGACGGCAACTTCTCGCTGCACGGCCTGCTGGGTTTCGACCTCTACGGCAAGACGGCGGGGATCGTCGGTACGGGGCGGATCGCCCGGGAACTGATCCGCATCCTCAAGGGGTTCGGCATGGAGGTGCTGGCCTATGACCTCTATCCCGATCCGGAGTATGCCGCGGCGGCGGGTATCACCTATGTCTCGCTCGACGAGCTCTACCACCGTTCGGATGTCATTTCGCTGCACTGCCCGCTGACCGATGCGACGCGCTACATGATCGGCGACGTGGCCATCTCGCAGATGAAGCCGGGTGTCGTGCTCATCAACACGGGCCGCGGGCAGCTGATCCATACCGAGGCGCTGATCGACGGTCTGAAGGAGAAGCGGATCGGCGCCGCGGGGCTGGACGTCTACGAAGAGGAGGCGGCCTACTTCTACGAGGATACCTCGGACCGCATTCTGGATGACGACGTGCTGGCCCGGCTGCTGTCGTTCAACAACGTGATCGTCACCTCGCACCAGGGGTTCTTCACGCGGGAGGCACTGGCCAACATCGCCCATACGACCATGGAGAACCTGCGGGCCTTCTTCGAGGGGCGGCCGCTCGAGAACGAGGTCCGTGCCGACGCACAGCATTGACTCCGGCCCCTCACCCCTCTCCCTTTTTGGGCCCGGGGCTTTCGTGCGGAAACTGTCCGGGGGGGCGGGAGCAGTTTGTGGGCAATAAGGGCCTTGTCCCGACGGACCGCATGCGGGGCCGCAGCCGGAGGTATTTCTCCGCTCTGCGGCCCCGCTTCCGGAAAAATGGCAGAAAAAACCGGAATCCGGGACCGTTTTTTTGCCGCATGCCCGTTACTTTTGTCCTGCGAAAGGTCCCGCACGCGGGTATTTTCGCTATCTTTACACTGTTCGGATAATCGTTGCCTATGTTACGGAAGATCAGAATCGCGGTCGCCGTCCTCTTTTTCCTCCTTGTGACGCTGTTGTTCCTCGATTTCACGGGGACGCTGCACGTCTGGTTCGGATGGATGGCCCGCATCCAGTTTTTGCCCGCCGTGCTGGCGCTCCATGTCGGAATCGTCGCGGCGCTGGTGCTTCTCACGCTCCTCTTCGGACGTATCTACTGTTCGGTCATCTGCCCGCTGGGCGTGATGCAGGACATCGTGTCGTGGTTTGCCGGCCGGCGCCGCAAGTACCGCTTCCACTACCGTCCGGCCCGCACGTGGCTCCGCTACGGTGTGCTGGTGCTCTTCGTCGCGGCACTCGTCGCGCAGGTGGCCTGGCTCGCGGCACTCATCGCCCCCTACAGCGCCTACGGACGCATCGCCTCGAACCTCTTTGCGCCGCTCTGGCGCTGGGGCAACAACCTGCTGGCCCTGGTGGCCGAGCACTTCGACAGCTATGCCTTCTACACGGTGGATGTTTGGATGAAGGGGCTCGGGACGCTGCTCGTCGCCGCGGTGACCTTCCTCGTGATCGGCGTGCTGGCCTGGCGCGGCGGCCGCACGTGGTGCAATACGATCTGCCCCGTGGGGACGGTCCTGGGTGTGCTGTCGCGCTTCTCGCTCTTCAAGCCGCGCTTCGACGTCTCGAAGTGCAACGGCTGCAAGCTCTGCGCCCGCAACTGCAAGGCGTCGTGCATCAATCCCGAAGCCCACGAAATAGACTACAGCCGTTGTGTCGCCTGCATGGACTGCCTCGAAAGCTGTCGTCAGGGCGCCATCTCCTATACGTGGCGGCGGCAGCCCCACTCGGCATCGGCGTCCGCTGCGGGAACGACCGCAGCGACAGGATCGGTGAAGTCGGCGGCGCGTCCTACGGTGAAGGCTGCGGCTGCCGGGGCCTCCGACGCTGCGGCTCCGGACCGCTCGCGGCGGCGTTTCCTGGCGGGACTCGGGACCGTGGCCGTGGCGGCAACGGTCCGTGCGCAGGAGATGAAGGTCGACGGCGGACTGGCCCTGATCGAGGAGAAGAAGATACCCGACCGCGCCACGCCGCTGACCCCGCCGGGATCGTTGAGCGCCCACAACCTGGCGACGCACTGCACGGGGTGTCAGCTCTGCATCTCGGCCTGCCCGAACGGCGTGCTGCGCCCCTCGGGCAAGCTGACCTCGTTCATGCAGCCCGTGATGTCCTACGAACGGGGCTACTGCCGGCCCGAGTGCACCGAGTGTTCGTCGGTCTGCCCGACGGGGGCCATCCGCCCCATCACGCGCGCCGAGAAGTCCGCGACGCAGATCGGCCACGCCGTCTGGATCCGCGAGAACTGCGTGACGCTGCGCGACGACGTGCAGTGTGACAACTGCGCGCGCCACTGCCCGACGGGGGCCATCACGATGGTGAAGGCCGTCCCCGACGACCCCTCGTCGCGGCTCATCCCCGTGGTGGACGAGGAGCGCTGCATCGGCTGCGGCGCCTGTGAGAACCTCTGCCCGGCGCGTCCGTTCAGTGCCATCTATGTCGAGGGCCATCTGCGCCACCGAACCGTTTAAGCGATCGAAACCATGAAGAAAGAAGAGAAAAAGATAGGCCGCCGGGAGTTCCTGAAGGTGCTGGGCGGCAGCGCGCTGGTGACGTCGGCCGCGATGTACGGCTGTGCCCCGAAGGGGGAGGTGAAGCTCGCGGCGCAGGGCGAGGTACCGACCGAAGGCATGGAGTACCGTACCTCGGCGACGGGCGACCGCGTGTCGCTGCTCGGCTACGGTTGCATGCGCTGGCCGACGTATGAAAAGCCCGCTGCCGACGGCAGCATCATCGACCAGCAGGCCGTGAACGAACTGGTCGACTACGCCATCGCCCACGGCGTCAACTACTTCGATACGGCGCCCGTCTATGTGCAGGGACAGTCCGAGCGTGCCACGGGCATCGCGCTCAAGCGCCACCCGCGCGACCGATTCTTCATCGCCACGAAGATGTCGAACTTCTCGAACCTCACGCGCGAAAATTCGCTGGCCCTCTACCGCAACTCGTTCAAGCAGCTGCAGGTCGACTACCTGGACTACTACCTGCTGCACTCGGTGGGCGGCGGCAGCGGTCTGGGCACCTTCCGCGAGCGCTTCATCGACAACGGCATACTGGAGTTCCTGCTGCGCGAGCGCGAGGCGGGACGCATCCGCAACCTCGGGTGGTCGTTCCACGGGGCCGTCGAGGTCTTCGACTACCTGCTGGCCATGGGCGTGAAGTGGGATTTCGTGCAGATACAGATGAACTACGTCGACTGGCGCCACGCCTCGGGCCGCAACGTCAATGCCGAATACCTCTACGGCGAGCTGGACAAGCGCGGCATCCCGGTCGTCATCATGGAGCCGCTGCTCGGCGGTCGCCTGTCGCGGCTGAACGACCACCTCGTCGCGCGGCTCAAGCAGCGGCGCCCGACGTCGAGCACCGCGTCGTGGGCCTTCCGCTTTGCCGGCAGCTACCCGCGCGTGCTGACCGTGTTGAGCGGCATGACCTACATGGAGCACCTGCAGGACAACATCCGCACCTATGCGCCGCTCGAGGCGCTGACCGAGGAGGACTTCGCGCTGCTGGAGGATACGGCGCAGCGCATGTTGCAGTTCCCGACGGTCCCCTGCACCGAGTGCCAGTACTGCATGCCCTGCCCCTACGGGCTGAACATCCCGGCGATCTTCGCCCACTACAACCGCTGCGTCAACGAGGGCAACGTCCCGAAGGACGGCCGCGACGAGAACTACGCCCGGGCGCGCCGCGCCTTTCTCGTGGGCTATGACCGCAGCGTGCCGCGCCTGCGGCAGGCCAGCCACTGCATCGGCTGCGACCAATGCGTGTCGCACTGTCCGCAGAGCATCGACATCCCCGGGCAGCTGCACCGCATCGACCGCTTTGTCGAGCAGCTGCGCAGCGGCACGCTCTGACGGGACGGGACAAACGGAAAGACGCGCCGGGCGGCATACCAACGTATGCCGCCCGGCGCTGTCGTGTGCGGGTCGCGGGTGACTATTCGGCGTTGTTGCGCAGCCACTCCATGCGCCGGACGTCGGGCAGGTGCTTGACCTGGAAGTGCTCGAAGACGGCCTCGAAGCCCTCGCCGTCGGGGCAGGCGGCCATGGGCCCTACCTGCACGGGGGAGTTGTCCTGCATCCAGGCGTTGCGCATGAGGGTGTACTTCTTGTCGTCGAACGAGTAGAAGACCTCGACGGCGTCGCGCCGGCGGACGGCCTTGATCCAGATGAACGGCACGGCACGGTCCAGTTCGATGACGCTCCAGTCCGAGGTGCGGTGCGTGACGACGGTGCTCAGGTTGTATTTGCCGTCGACGAATTCGATGCCCGCCTTGATGTAGTTCTCATGGTCGATGCGGAGCATCAGCCCCGCCTGGTCGAAGCGCTCGCGGTAGTTGCCGCTGACCTTGAGCTTGACCTCGAACTCGCCGCCGTAGTTGGCGTAGTAGAACGGCGCGTCGTCCACCGTGAATCCGTAGTGCGAAATCCGCCAGTAGTCGCTGTGCGGCGTGACGGACATCGTCAGGACGCCGTCGCGGATCTCCCACTTTTCGGGTTCGTTGTACCACTGCATCTTTTCCAGCGTCTGGGCCTGCGAGGATGTTGCGGCAAAGAGCATCGTCAACATCGGAAACAACAGTCTTTTCATCTTCAGTCTTTTGCTTTATTGGTTCGTACTTTTTCGTTTCGGCGTTTGTTTACGGGTTGTCGCCCGCTGTCGGAGCGGGCCGGAATTTGCGGCCGCGGGGCACCCGCGGCTTGCGATAACCTGTTTTTTGTTTTACCTTTGCAAAGGTAAGGTGTTGACGTGTAGTACACAATAGTCATAAATAACCAATTTTCCGCATGAAGGACATCCTGAACCGCCTGAACGGGGAGCTTCTCGAACAGCCGTTTGCACCGCACGACGAGCGGCTCCGCCCGGACGATCTGACGCCGTATCGGGACCTCGCCCGCCACTACGCCTGCATCGAGGGGGCCGTTGCGGTGTTGAGCGACCTGCGCGCGAATACCAGTCTGGTCTGTTACGGAGCCTGTGCCCGGATGCTCGGGCTCAAGGGCACGCGCGAAGGGGCCGACGGGGAGTTGCTCGATTCGATCTGGGAGCGCGAGATTCTGGATCGGATTCATCCCGACGACCTGCACGAGAAATACCTGCTGGAGCTCTGCTTTTTCCACTTCATCCGGAGCCGTCCCCGGCGCCTGCGCGGGGAGTACTATTTCGCGAACCGGCTGCGGATGAAGGACCGCACGGGTCGCTATGTCCCCGTGCTGCACCGGCTCTTCTATGTCGCGCCGTCGTCGGAGAATGTCGTGAGGCTGGCCCTGTGTCTCTATACGCCGGCGCTGTCGGACTTTCCCGGGCGCGGCGTGGCCGTGCATACGGCGACGGGCGAGGTGCAGGAGCTCGGCGAGCGGCGGGACGTGCGGATTCTCTCGACGCGCGAACGGCAGGTGATCGAACTCATGGCCCGCGGCATGATGAGCAAGCACATCGCACAGGCGCTCTCCATCAGCATCCATACGGTCAGCCGCCACCGGCAGGACATCCTGCGCAAGCTGCGCGTCGGCAATTCGGTCGAGGCGTGCCGCGTGGCGCGCGAGCTGGGGATTCTCTGATCGGGGCATCCGCCGGACCGGCGGTTGCGGGCGCCGGATACCGTCCGCGCCGGCGTTCATGCACATGAAAGCAGTCCCGGCCGCCGATTAAGGCGGCCGGGACTGCTTCGTCTCTGCCGGGCCCGTGCGGTCAGACCGTCTTGCGGTATTCGTTGGGCGTGAGCCCCGTGATCTTCTTGAACAGGCGCGTGAAGTGCTGCGGGTACTTGAACCCGAGGCAGTAGGCCACGTCGCTGATCGAACGGTTGCGGTCGGCGATCCGCTCCTTGGCCGCGTCGATCAGGCGCAGCTGGATGTGCTCCTGCGCCGTGCGGCCCGTTTCGCGCTTGACCAGATCGCCGAAGTAGTTGGGCGAGAGGTGCAGCTGCGCGGCGCAGTACTGCACGGTGGGAAGCCCCGCATCGAGCGGCTGCTCCGAGGCGAAGTAGTCGTTCAGAATCTGCTCGAAACGGGTGAGGATGTCCTTGTTGGCAACCTGGCTGCGCGTGAGGAACTGCCGGTCGTAGAAGCGCGTGCAGTAGTTGAGCAGCATCTCGATGTTGTTGACGATGAGCGTGCGGCTGTGCTGGTCGGCGGGCTGCTGCAGCTCGTGGCGGATGTTGCGCAGGCAGTCGATGACCGTGTGCCGCTCTTGCTCCGAGAGGTGCAGCGCCTCGCGCACTTCGTAGGAGAAGAAGGTGTAGCGGCCGATGTTGCGCCCGAGCTCCGTGCCGCGCAACAGGTCGGGATGGAAGAGCAGCGCCCACCCCTTGGGCTGGAACTTCACGCCCCGGTTGTCGATGCCGATGCACTGCCCCGGTGCCAGGCAGACGAGCGTCCCCTCCTGATAGTCGTAGGTGCTGCGTCCGTAGGTCAGGTCGCCGCACCGTACCTCCTTGAGGAAGATGGCGTAGAAGCCGAAGCTGAAGCGGATGTGCTCCGTCATTCGGCACTGCGAGAAGTCGATGACGCTGACCAGCGGGTGGAGCGTCTCCACATGCAGCAGTTCGTTGTATTGCCGGACCTGATCCAGACGCATGACTTGATCCATGGGCTGTGTCGTTTTTTGCAAAAATAAAAATAAAAGCGCAAAATGCGAAACCCCGGGACGGTTTTGTCGGACCCGCCGTGCGACGGGGCGGTCGGGCGCGATTGTCGGGTCGGGGGGGATGCTCCGCGGACAGTACGACGGACGCATCCTGTCGTGACGGATGTCCCCGGTCGCCGTGTGTGTCGGCCGGGGTGACGGCTGCCGCACCGCACGGCGTAAGAACCGGGCGGCCCGGCGGTCGGACCGGGTTACAGGGCGGGTATTCGGGGCCTTGGCGGGGCGGCCGCGGAGCAGGACCGTAATAATGGTAACTAATACCGTGATCCGTATAATCTTCCCGGCGGGCGCCGACGTATTTTTGCAGTGTCGGAAGCGGCTCCGGCCGACCGGTACGGGATGTGCCGGGGCGCGGTGCCGCATCACCCGCCGAAAACACGATGGATACCATTCTGCATCTGGACCATGTATTCCAGTACAACGACCTCATGGGGGTCGAGACCCTGCACCCGCTGGTCAGCGTGGTGGATTTTTCGCAGCTGCAGACGACCGTGCGGTCGCAGCTGAACATGTTCGGTTTCTATGCCGTATTCCTCAAGGAGGTGATGTGCGGCGATTTGATCTACGGCCGTCAGACCTACGACTACCAGGCCGGGACGCTCGTCTGCCTGGCGCCCGGACAGCTCTTCGGCGTGAAGGACGACGGACGGCCCCACCGGCCGCAGGGTTGGGCGCTGCTCTTCCATCCCGATCTGCTGCGCGGCACGGAGCTCGGACGCAACATCGGCCGCTATACCTTCTTCTCCTACGAGGTGCGCGAGGCGCTGCACCTTTCGGAGCAGGAGCGGCAGACGGTCATCGACTGCATGCGGAACATCCTCCACGAGTTGCAGCACGCTATCGACCAGCACAGCCGCACGCTCATCGTCAACAACATCGAGATGCTACTCAACTACTGCACGCGCTTCTACGACAGGCAGTTCCTCACGCGCAGCCAGGTTGCCAACAAGGACATCCTCGCCCGCTTCGAGCGTATCCTGAACGACTACTTCCGATCGGACCTGCCGCAGACGCTCGGCCTGCCGACGGTGCGCTACTGCGCCGGGGAGCTCTGCCTCTCGCCCAACTACTTCGGTGATCTGGTCAAACGCGAAACGGGCCGCACGGCCCAGGAGCACATCCGCCTGAAGCTCATCGACACGTCCAAGGAGCTGCTCTTCGACCGGCAGCATACGGTCAGCGACGTGGCCTACCGCCTGGGCTTCAAGTATCCGGCGCACTTCACGCGCCTGTTCAAGCAGGTGGTCGGCTGTTCGCCCAACGAATACCGGACGGTCAACTGACCCGGCGAACGGAATTTTTGCTATTTTTGTCCGTACCTCCGGGTCGGAGCCGCCGTCCGGGGCTGTCAATACACATACACAGATGATGATATACCGTACATTGGGCCGCACGAACCTGCGGGTGAGTGCCGTATCGCTCGGCTGCGAAGGCTTTGCCGGGAAGAGCCCCGAGGCCGTGCGCGCCGACTTCGACTATGCCATCGCCCGGGGCATTAACTTTCTGGACCTCTACTCGTCGGACCCGCAGCTGCGCAGTGCCATCGGGCTGGCGCTGGCCGGACGCCGCGAGGGGTTTGTCATTCAGGGCCACCTCTGCACGACGTGGAAGGAGGGTCAGTATCTGCGCACGCGCGACATCGCCAAGTGCGAGGCGGGTTTCGAGGATTTGCTCGTGCGCCTCGGCACTTCCTACGTCGACATCGGCATGATCCACTACGTCGACAGCGCGGCCGACCTGCACGAGGTGCTCGACGGCGAGGTGATGCGCCTGGCGCAGCGGCTCCGCCGCGAGGGGCGCATCCGCCACCTCGGGTTGAGCAGCCACAATCCGCAGGTGGCACTCGAAGCCGTGCGCACGGGGCTGTTCGACGTGCTGATGTTCTCGATCAACCCCTGCTACGACCTGCAGCCCGCCGGCGAGGAGGTCGAGGCGCTGTGGGCCGAGGAGAGCTATGCCGCTCCGCTGCACAACATCGACCCCGACCGCGAGCGGCTCTACGAATACTGCGACCGCGAGGGGGTGGGCATCGACGTGATGAAGGTCTACGGCGGCGGTGACCTGTTGAGCGAGGCCAACTCGCCCTTCGGACGGGCGCTGACGCCGTTGCAGTGCCTCGAATATGCACTGACGCGCCCGGCTGTGGCCGCCGTGATGGTCGGCTGCCGCACGACGCAGGAGATGCAGGCGGTGATCGACTGGTGCGACGCCCCGGCCGCGCAGCGCGACTACGCCGCGGCCATCTCCGGCATGGAGCGCTTCACGTGGCGGGGCCACTGCATGTACTGCGGCCACTGTGCCCCGTGCAGCGTGGGGATCGACATCGCGTCGGTCAACAAGTTCTGCAACCTCTGCCCGTCGGACGACGACATCCCCGAGACCGTGTGCGAGCACTACCGCGTGCTGCCGCACCACGCCTCGGAGTGCATCGCCTGCGGACGCTGCGAGTCGAACTGCCCGTTCGGGGTGGAGATCATCGAAGCGATGCGCCGGGCCGTGCGGCGCTTCGGTTATTGAAACAACTCACGCAGGATTTTCGTATATTTGCCACGCGGACGGACCCCGGCAGGAGGATCCGGCGCACAAACCGAATGAAACGATGCAGGAATCGATGCAATACGAATGGCGGGAGCTGGTCGACCGGCTCCGAGACGAGGATGCCTCGTGCGTGATCCGCAACGGGGCCGAGACGCGGGTCTTCCGCGAGCGCGGCGTGAAGGACCTCTTCCGCCTGCTTGAGACCGATCCGGCGTTTCTCGCCGGGGCGCTTGTCGCCGACAAGGTCGTCGGCAAGGGCGCTGCGGCTCTGATGGTGCTGGGCGGCGTGCGGGCGGTCCACGCGGGGGTGGTCAGCACGCCGGCGCTCGGACTCTTCGCCGCGGCGCACATCCCCGTGGAGTACGGGCTCGAGGTCCCGCACATCATCAACCGCACGAAGACGGGATGGTGCCCCGTCGAGACGCTGTGCCGCGACTGCCGCACGGCCGAAGAGTGCCTGCCGCTGATCCGCGGTTTCCTCGCCGCGCAGCGGTGACACAGCCCGGCGCGGTCGGTCGACGCGCCGGACAGGAATGAAAAGAATTGAATCATTAATTGAGATAAACCATGCAAACAACGACTGTAAAGCTCTATTCGCTGGAGTTCGCGAATGCGAAAACCTACCTCGCCGCGGCGCTTTTCGCCGTGGGCAACATCCTGCTGCCGCAGTTGTGCCATCAGGTGCATCTGGGCGGGCCGACGTGGCTGCCCATCTACTTCTTCACGCTCGTCGGCGCCTGCAAGTACGGCTGGCGCGTGGGTCTGCTCACGGCCGTCGTCTCGCCGCTCGTGAACTCGCTGCTCTTCGGCATGCCGGCCGCCGCAGCCCTCGTGCCCATCCTCTTCAAGTCGGTCATTCTGGCGCTCGCCGCCGGCTGGGCCGCCGCACGCTTCGGCCGGCTGTCGCTTGGAGTGATGGCGGTCGTTATCCTGACCTATCAGGTCGTCGGCTCGCTCGGCGAGTGGGCCTGGATCGGTGACTTCCGCGCGGCCATGCAGGACTTCCGCCTCGGCGTGCCGGGCATGCTCGTGCAGCTCTTCGGCGGCTGGGGCGTCATCAACTACGTGATTCGCAAATAACGACGGCGATATGGCTGGAAAACTCGGATTCGGCTGCATGCGTCTTCCGCTGCTGCGCGAGGACGACTTTGCGGCGGTGGACACGGCGCAGGTCGAGCGCATGGTGGACCTCTTTCTCGAACGGGGCTTCACCTACTTCGACACGGCCTACATGTACCACGACTTCAAGAGCGAAACGGTGATGCGCGAGGCGCTTGTGCGGCGTCACGACCGCGCGAGCTTCACGCTGGCCTCGAAGCTCCCGACGATGTTCCTCAAAAAGGAGGGCGACCAGGAGCGCATCTTCGCCGAGCAGCTCGAAAAGTGCGGCGTGGACTATTTCGACTACTACCTGCTGCACAACCTCAACGTCTCGCATTACGAGAACGTGCGGCGCTTCGACAGCTTCGCCTTTGCGCGGCGCCTGAAGGCCGAGGGGCGCATCCGGCGCCTGGGCTTCTCGTTCCACGACCGGGCCGATCTGCTCGACGAGATTCTCACGGCACACCCCGAGACGGAGTTCGTGCAGCTGCAGATCAACTACCTCGACTGGGACAACGAGAGCATCCAGTCGCGCAAGTGCTACGAGGTGGCGCGGCGCCACGGCAAGCCCGTCGTCGTCATGGAGCCGGTCAAGGGCGGCACGCTGGCGCGCCTGCCCGAGGAGGCCGAGCGCCTGCTGCACGAAGTGCGGCCCGACCTCTCGCCCGCGGCGTGGGCCATCCGTTTCGCCGCGAGCCTCGAGGGGGTAATGATGGTCCTGAGCGGCATGTCGTCGCTCGAGCAGCTGCGCGAGAATACCGGTTTCATGCAGTATTTCGAACCGCTCGACGAGCGCGAGCGCAAGGCGATTGCCGATGTCGTGGAGATCGTCCACCGCTCGATCGCCATCCCCTGCACGGCGTGCCGCTACTGCGTGGACGGCTGTCCCGAGCGGATCGCCATCCCCGACTACTTCGCGCTCTACAATGCCGAGAAGCAGGCGCTCAACCGCGGATTCTCGATCCAGAGCGTATACTACGAGAATCTGGCCAGGACGCACGGCAAGGCGTCGCAGTGCATCGCCTGTCGGCAGTGCGAGCGGAGCTGTCCGCAGCACCTGCCCATCGTCGACTACCTGCGTCAGGTTGCCGCAACCTTCGAGAAGGAGAGCTGATGGCGTTGTTGCCCGCGCGGCCTGCCTGCCGATATCGGGACCGTCGCATCCGTGCGGCGGTCTTTTTGTGTTGCGGCCGGGCGGTTTGCAGCCGCAGGATGGGGCTGGCCCTTTCCCGGGACGGTTGTGGCCCTTTTCCGGGACCGGTTGTAGCCCTTTTCCGGGACGGTCGCGGGTCCGGGGCGGGATTATTCCCCCTGCGGCAGCAGCGAGTGCCGGGCGAGGAAGTCGTGGAAGGCCTGCCGGTAGCTCTCCGAAACGGGAATGTACTCCCGGCCGAAGACGATGCGGTTGCGCTCGATGGTGCGGATCTTTGCCGGTTGCACGATGTAGGAGCGGTGCACGCGGATGAAACGGTCGGCGGGCAGCTGCTCCTCGAGCGACTTGAGGCTCATGAGCGAGAGCACCGGGCGCGGTTCACCCTCGAGATGAATCTTCACGTAGTCCTTCAGCCCCTCGATGTAGAGAATCCCGTCCAGCGGAATCTGCTGCAGGCGGTATTCGGTCTTGACGAAGATGCTCCGCAGCTCGGAACGCCTGGGTGCGGTGCCGTGCCCGTCGTCCGGTGTGACGGTCTGCCTGTCGCCCCGTCCGGCAGCTTCGGCGCGGCGCTTGATCTCGAACCATTCGAGCGCCTTCTGCGTCGCCGCCAGAAAATCGGCGTAGCTGATCGGTTTGAGCAGGTAGTCGATGGCCCGCACGCGGAAGCCCTCGACGGCGTAGCTGTCGAAGGCCGTGGTGAAGATGACGCGCGTCTCGGCGGGGAGCATGCGCGTGAGTTCCATGCCGTTGAGCCCCGGCATCTGGATGTCGCAGAAGAGCAGCTCTACGGGGTGCTCGCGCAGGGTCCCGAACGCCTCCGTCCCGCTTCCGAAGGCACCGCAGAGTTCCAGAAAGGGGGTCTTGCGGACATATCCCTTCATCAGTTCGACGGCCAGCGGCTCGTCGTCGATTATGGCGCAGGTCAGTTTCATGGTTCCTGGAGTCGGATGGTGAGCAGGGCCTGGTAATCCGTCTCGCCCAGTGGCCCGTATTCAAACGTGTAGCGTCCCGGATAGATCATTTCGAGGCGCTTTTGCAGGTTCTTCAGCCCGATGCCCGAACCGCTGCGGTCTTCGCCGTTTTTCGGGAAGCGGCTGTTGCGGATGCGGCAGATGAGCTGTTCGCCGATCTCGTTCAGCTCGATGGTGATGTAGGAGGGTTTCTCGTTGCTCACGCCGTGCTTGAAGGCGTTTTCCACGAGCGAGATGAAGAGCAGCGGCGCAACGGGCGCCTGCGAGGGTTCCTCGGGCAGCGAGACGTAGATGCGCACGTGACGCGGCTGGCGGATGCGCATCAGCGAGATGTAGTCGCGCAGGAAGTCCACCTCGGCACGCAGCGGCACCGTCGGGCGGCTGCTGTCGTAGAGCACGTAGCGCAGCAGACGGCTCAGGTCGTGGACGACGCTCTGCGCCCGGTCGGCGTCGAGCTGGATGAGCGAGTAGATGTTGTTGAGCGTGTTGAACAGGAAATGGGGGTTCAGCTGGCTCTTGAGGTTCTGCAGTTCGGCTTCGGTGCGGCTGCGCTCCAGCTCGCGGCGGGCCGTCTCGGCGCGGTACCAGCCCCCTGTCTGCGGATAGCGACGCCGACGCCCACGACCAGCATGTAGAGCAGGGCGTTACCGGTGAAGAAGCGCAGCGTCTCCTGCCAGGGCCGCACCATCGGCGGACGCATCGCGTCCGGCGGCAGCACGTAGCGGAAGAGCAGGTGCACGCCGACCATGACCGTGCCGATGAGCAGCAGGTTCCAGCCCAGAAACCGGCCGATGCGCCGCGAGGTGAGGAAGCGGTCGATCAGCAGCAGGTAGTTCGTATAGAAGACCACCATGAACGAGAGGGGCACGACGAGGAAGCGCCCGTACTCCGGGCCGCTCATCAGCGGCCGGTGGGGATTGGTCACGAAGAGCGGCATGCCGAAGATCACGGCCCAGATCGTGAGGTGGATGAGCCACCCGGTGTATTTCGATTGCAGCGCGGTCATAATGCAAAGGTAATAAAAAATTGTCGGGCGGGCGTGCAGAACGGGCCCGGTAATCCCGTGCGGCTCTTTTCCGCCCGTGCAGCCCGTTTCCCGGGCCGGTTATTCGTAGCGGATGGCCTCGATCGGGTCGAGCATGGCGGCCTTCTGGGCGGGGTACCACCCGAAGAAGACCCCCGTCAGGGTGCAGACGGCGAACGAGAGGATGACGCTCCACGGCTGGATGTAGATCGGGAATGCCGCGGCGAGGTTGACCACGACGGCGGCACCGATGCCCAGCACGATGCCGATCAGACCGCCCGTGACGCTGATGAGGATCGACTCGATGAGAAACTGCGCGAGGATGTCGCGCCCCTTGGCGCCGATCGACATGCGCAGGCCGATCTCGCGTGTGCGCTCCGTCACGGAGACGTACATGATGTTCATGATGCCGATGCCGCCCACGAGCAGCGAGATGCCCGCCACGGCCGCCAGCAGCGCGGTCATCATGTCGGTCGTCGAGGTGAGCATCGAGGCCATCTCCTGCTGCGAGCGGATCGAGAAGTCGTCCTCGTCCGTCGGCTTGAGCCGGTGGTTTTCGCGCAGGATCGCCGAGATCTCGTCGATGGCCTGGTCGGTGTAGGCTTCGGTCAGCGCCGAGCAGACGATCTCCTGCAGGTGCGTGATGGCCAGGATGCGTTTCTGCACCGTCGTGTAGGGGGCGATGATCAGGTCGTCCTGGTCCATGCCCATGCTGTTGTAGCCCTTGCTCTCGAGCACCCCGACGATGCGGAACGGAATCGTGCCGAAGCGGATCACCCGCCCGACGGGATTCTCGCCGTCGGGAAAGAGTTCGTCGACGACCGTCTGCCCCACGAGGCACACCTTGGCGGCCGTCTTGATGTCCTGCTCCGAGAAGCTGTCGCCGTCGGCGATGCGGTAGCGGCGGATCTCCAGGTAGTCGAGATTCACGCCGTAGACCGTCGTCGGGGTGTTGTTCGCGCCGTAGATGGCCTGCCCGGCGCTGTTGACCGACGGCGAGACGTAGGTGACATAGCGCGTTTTGGTCTGGATGTCCTCGAGGTCCTGGAGCTTGAGCGACTCCATGTCGTCGGCGCTCAACTGCACGCCGCCGCGCCGGTCGCCGCCCGGGTGGATCATGATCATGTTCGAGCCCATCTCGCTGATCTCGGCCTGGATGCTGCGCTTCGAGCCCTGCCCGATGGCCAGCATCGTGATGACCGACGCCACGCCGATGATGATGCCCAGCATCGTCAGAAATCCGCGCAGCTTGTTGTTGCTCAATGCCTTGACGGCGATTTTGAAAAGATTGGCGAAATTCATGGTCTACTCCTCCTGTCTGGGCAGCCGCGCCAGGGCGTCGGCCGCACTCAATATGTGTTCGTTGCGCCGGTCGTCCGTGATGCGGCCGTCGCGCAGGGTGATGTTGCGGCTGCTGTACTGGGCGATCTCGGGGTTGTGCGTCACGAAGATGATCGTGCGGCCCGCGGCGTGCAGCTGCTGGAAGAGCACGAGCACCTCGAAACTCGTGCGCGTGTCGAGGTTGCCCGTCGCCTCGTCGGCGAGGATCACCGCCGGATTGTTCACCAGCGCCCGGGCGATGGCCACGCGCTGCATCTGTCCGCCCGACATCTGGTTGCTGCGGTGCAGCAGCCGGTCGCCCAGCCCCACGGCCTTCAGCGCCTCGACGGCCCGTTCGCGCCGCTCGGCGGCCGAGCATTGCGGATTGTACATCAGCGGCAGCTCGACATTCTCGATGGCGGTCGTTTTCGGCAGCAGGTTGTAGTTCTGGAAGACGAAGCCGATCTTGCGGTTGCGCAGCGTGGCCCGCTGGTTCTTGTCCATCGTCCGCACGGAGATTCCGTCGAGGTAGTACTCCCCTGCCGTCGGCGTGTCGAGACACCCGAGCGTGTTGAGCAGCGTCGACTTGCCCGATCCCGACGTGCCCATGATCGTGACGAACTCCCCCTCGCGGATCGTGAACGAGACGCCGCGCAGCGCGTGCACCGTCTCGTCGCCCACGCGGAAGTCGCGCCGGATGTTTTCGAGCCGGATGATCTCCCTGGTCTGAACAGATGTCTCCATGGCTACTTCTTCTTGTTGCCGCCGCCCGGGGGTGTCGGCATGAAGGGACTGCGTTCGGCGGTCGGCATCTGCTCGACGGCGGCCGTCGAGGTCATGGCGACGGCTACCTCCTCGCCGTCGGTCAGCCCGTCGAGAATCTCCGTGCGGTCGTCGCTGGCGGCCCCGGTTGTCACGTAGCGCGGCGTGAGGCGCTGTCCGCTGCGGACCCAGACTTCGCGCTTCCCGGCAACGGCCGGTACGGAGTCCGAAGCCACGCTCATGTCCAGTTCGGAGAGCAGTCCGGCATCGGGAACGAAGCGCAGCGCCTTGGTCGGAATGGAGAGGGCATTCTCCTTTTCGAGCGTGTAGATCGTGACGTTGGCCGTCAGCCCAGGTTTGAGCTTCAGGTCGGGATTGTGGGCCGTGATGACCACTTCGTAGGTCACGACGCTCGACTCGGTCGTCGCTTCGAGCCGCACCTGCTCGACCGTTCCTTCGAACGTGTCGTCGGGATAGGCATCCACGGTGAACTGCACGCGCTGTCCGTCGGCCACCTGCCCGATGTCGGCCTCGTCGACGTCGGCGATGACGCGCATCTGCGTCAGGTCGTTGGCGATGGTGAAGAGCGTCGGGGTCTCGAAGCCCGCGGCTACGGTCTGCCCCTCCTCGACGGCACGGCTGATGACCACGCCGTCGATGGGCGAGGTGATGGTCGCGTAGTCGAGGTTCTGCTTCACCTTGACGATCGCCGCCTGCGACTGGGCATAGGCGTTGCGGGCCTTTTCATAAAGGTAGAGCGCCTCGTCGTACTCCTGATCGCTGACGAGCTCCTTTTCGTGGAGCGTCTTCGTGCGGGCGTAGTTCTTCGACTGGTACTCGTATTCGGTCTTGCAGCTTGCCAGCTCCGCCTCGGAGGACTCCAGCTCGGCCTGAAGCGTCACCTTGTCCATCTCGGCGATCAGCTGTCCGGCCTTCACCACGTCGTTGTAGTCGACGTAGAGCCGGTCGATGATGCCCGAGACCTGGGTGCCGACCTCCACCTCGGTGACCGGTTCGACCGTTCCGGTCGCCGTCACCGAGTTGCTGATCGCAATGCGGCTCGTGGGGGCGGTCTCCAGCGTGACCTCCTCCCGTTTCGACGGGCGCAGCAGCACCCAGAGCACAACGGCGGCAAGGAGAACGTATGCCGCAATGAGCATGTTTCTTTTTTTCATGATGTATGCGTCGGTTGTTTGTTTGCGAATCAGATCGTCGTGACGGGCCGGCCCTGGTAGATGTCGAGCAGCGCCATGTTGAGCAGTGCGACATACTTCGCCTGCAGGACCTCCAGCCGGGCCGACGAGAGTTCGTTCTGCGCCGTGATGAGCTCGACCGTGTTCTTCATGCCGACGCGGAACTGCTCGTCGGTCAGGTCGTAGCTCTCCTGTGCGTAGCGGCGCTTCTCGACGGCCGCCGTGTACTGCGACTGGGCCGAGACGGCATCCAGATAGGCCGTTTCGACCTCGCGCAGCAGCGTCTTTTCGAGATTGAGCCGTTCGAGGCGGCTGTTCGAGACGCTGATGCGCGCCTTGTTCACGGCCGTGCGGTTGCGGCGGTTTGAGAAGATCGGGATGTTGAGCGAAAGCCCGACATTCTCGTTGAAGCGGTTCCATACCTGCGAGCCGCTTTCAAAAGCTCCGCCCGACATGTGTCCGGTGCCGATGCCGGCCGTAAGGGAAACGGACGGAAGGAAGCCTGCGCGCGCCTGCCTGACTTCCAGCTCTGCTGCTTCGATGGAGAGGTCACCCCGTCGGATCTCGGGCATGACATCCAGTGCCGTCGCGTAGATTTCGGTTTTTTGGGGCAGAGCCGTTACCACCTTATCCTCACCTGCGGCGGGTGCGGCAAGTTCCATCTCGTCCGTTATATCGAGTTCGAGCAGCTGCTTGAGCTGCAATTTGTAGTTGTCGAGTGTCGTGCGGGCCACGACGACCTGGTATTCGTCGCTCACGTACTGGCTTTCGATCTGGGCGAAGTCGACCTTGCTGATCGACCCCGTCCGCCACATCTCGCGGGCCCGGTCGCGCTGGGCGCGGGATACTTCGGCCGTGCTGACGGCGATCTCCACCGCTTCGGAGGCGTAGAGTGCCTGCATGTAGGCCTCGACCAGGGCCAGGCGGATGTCGTTCTCGGCCTCCTCGACCGTCAGCGCGTCGATGCGGTTCTGCAACTGCTGCCGGCGGACCGTCGTGCGGAGCATCCCGCCCTGATAGAGCACCAGATCGGCGTTGACGCCGTAGGTCCCCGTGTAGGAGTCGTTGTCGGAGACGTTCGACGACGGGTAGTTCGTGTAGGCCTGCGTCGTCGAGGCCGTGAGCGACGGCAGCAGGGCCGCCCTGGCCTCCTTCGTGTCCTCCACCCCCGAGAGGTAGTCGTTGCGGTTCTGCCGCAGCTGGATGTTGTTCTCCAGCGCATAGTCCAGACACTCCTGCAGCGTCCAGCACTTCACGGCTTGCTGCCGGTCTGCGGTCTGCTGCGGCGTTGTTGTCGCCTGCGCCTCAAGTCCCTGCTCTTCCGATACCTGTTCGGCCGTTTCTGTCTGTGAGGGCTGCTGCGCGACAGCTTCTGCCCGGGCTGTATCCATTCCGCATGCGGTCCAGACGGCACCACTGAGCAATATCATCTGTATGAGTCTCGTTTTCATGGTCTTTTCGGTTTCCGACGGCAAATGTAGGCGATGCTGCCCGCCCGTACAATCAAAATAGACGAACGGCCCACTTTTGTCGATGAAATCCCGCTTTTGCCGGATAACCGGACGCGCAATTTTCCAAACATGAAGGGGACGCTTTCCACTTTCCGGATAGTGGTTTCGACGGTAACCGTCTCGATGACGACGGCTTCGGCGATCGGGTTGGCTGTGATAACGTTGACCTCATCAACCGGGCCGCCCGCGTCCGAATGGATCAAAAGGCCCCGGTGCATACGGCACCGGGGCCTTTTTTCGGATTGTCCGGCGACGCTGTCTCCGGAACGGAGGACACCCGGCGGATGGGAATGCAGGCAGGCCGGGCCCGGACGATGCGCGGGTCAGAAGTGCCACGTGGCGCCGAGGTAGAGGTCGCGCGGGCGGATGGCGTAGCGGCACGACGAGGAGCTCAAGGCGTCGAAGAGCGTGTAGGCGTAGGCTGTTTCGCCGAGCAGGTTCGCCGCCGTGGCCGAAAGCTCCCAGCGTTCGCCGATCTTCCAGCTCACCGAGGCGTCGGCCAGAAGCAGGTGCTTGGACTGCGTGTCGGAGAGCTGCGTGTAGTAGTGCTCGCCCGTCAGGCGGATGACGAGGCGTTCGGTCGGCGAGAGGCTGACGGTCAGCCGCTGGTCGGCGGCGTGGCGCGCCGAGGTGTCCGAGCCCTCGATCTTCAGCTGCGTGTAGCGGTAGTTGAGCCGGTATTCGGCGTTGATCCAGCGCGCGAAGCGGAGGTTGATGCGCGGCGAGAGGGTGAGCGTCCGGTTGCGGTACGGCATGCGGCTCCCCTCCTGCAGCATCTGCGCATCGGCGTTCATGAAGGAGGCATCGAGCCCCGCCTGCCCGTGCAGGGCGTCGAGGTTCTTGCTGATGCCCGCCGAGAGTTGCCACGACGAGGTGTTTGTCGTCTGCTCCGCCCAGCCGCCGACGAGGTAGTCGCCCTCGAAGCGCTGCGTGGCGAGCAGCGGCAGGCGGCTCCGGCTGCCCCACGCCATGAGGTAGGCGAACAGGCCGTCGAGCGGGTTCTTGTAGTTGGCCGCCGCGGAGAAGGTGGTGTGCCACGCCTGCTCGAGCGACGAGGTGCCCGCGCAGAGCGTGCGGTAGTCGCGCAGCAGCACGCAGGGATAGATCCTGCTGTCGTCCGGCGCCGCCTGTCCCGTCGATGCCGAGGCCGAGAGGGCCCAGTAGGCCGAGACCTCCCAGCGGGCCATGATGCGGCTGTCCCAGACGGGCAGGTCGGCCTGCTGCGTGCCGGACCAGTAGTGGCGCCACGCTGCGGGCAGTTCGCACGTGAGGCGCAGGCGCGAAGAGCGGAACGTGGCGGCGGGCTGCACGTAGGGACCGACGTATCCGAAGCGGGCATCGCCGTGCGCCGCCTCCGTTGCGACGCCCGTCAGCGTGCCTGTGAAGTCACGCAGCAGGCCCGCGACGCCCCCTTTGAGGCGGAACGACCAGCGGCGTCCGGCCTGCATGTCCCAGGCGGCGTTGTGGTTCATGCGCAGCAGGCCGACATCGAGCTGTTGCCGCTGCGCGGAGCCTTCGCGCACGACATCCAGCTGCTGCGGCTGCGTGAGCCACAGCATGTTCGAGGTGACGGTTATCGCGTGGCGTCCCGTGCGGCGGATGTAGTCCAGATCGTTCTCCACGCGGAAGGCGGACGCCGCACTCTGCTGCCGGTTGGGATAGGTGCCCGAGACGAGGGAGCGGAAGTCGCTCCAGACAAGGTCGGCCGCGAGCCGCTCGCGCAGGTAGACCCGCTCGGTGTTGGCCTGCAGCCGCACCTGCGCCGTGACCTGGCGGTTGCGCAGCCGGGCCTGCTCGCCGAGCTCCTCGATGCGCTCGCCGTCGCTCAGGTAGCGGACCGTGCGGGCCGCGTAGTCCGACTGCGTGCGGTCGGCGGCGCAGGCGACGTGGGCGTTCAACTGGTAGTCGTCGGAGAGTTTCCAGAGGTTGTCCGCACTGGCCGCGAGCGAACGGTTCATCCGCGTGCGCCGGTCGTCGAGCGGCGCCTCGGAGAGCCCCGTCGAGAACCACTCGGGTGTCGCGTAGCGGTTGGCGCCGCCGTTGAGCAGGTCGTCGACGCTCAACTGCCGCAGATCGGCCGTCGGGTCGCCACCCGTGTTCTCGCCCTTGACGTTGTACATCGACTGGCTGCCCGACGCGATACGCATGGCGAAGGCCGAGCCGTTCCAGAGCACCTCGTCGGTCGAGGCACCCGCCGCAGCGCGCAGCGTGCCGGTCCAGTGTGCCCGGGCCTGCTTTTTCAGGCGGAGGTTCAGCGCCGCACGGTCGCTGTAGATCATGTCGCGCAGGGCCTTGATCGGCTGGTGGTTCTCCATCACCTCGACGCTCGCCACATCCTGCGGGGCGATGTTGTTCGTCGCCAATCCATAGCGGCCGTCGAGCATGTCCAGCCCGTCGATGTAGAAGCGGTTGATCGCCTTGCCGTTGTAGCGGATTTCGCCTGTCTTTTCGACCTCGATGCCGGGCATCTTGCGCAGTACGTCGGCGATCGTGCGGTCCTGTGCCTCGGTGAAGCTTGCGACGTGATAGCTTACCGTGTCGCCCCGCAGCGAGAGGCGCGGCGCGCGGATCTCGACCTCGCGGATCGCGACGGTACCGGCTTCGAGGCGGATCTCCCGTGGCACGCGGGCGGCATCGAACCGCTGCGTGCGGTAGCCCATCGCCGAGACCTCGATGCGGGCGATGTGCCGCCCCGCATGCGGCCGGAGACGGTAGGCGCCGTCGGCTCCCGAGGTCGTGTAGCCCGCCTGGCGGCCCGTGCTGTCGGCCGCCAGCACGATGGCTCCGGCGACGGGACGTCCGTCCGCGGCATCCACGACCCGGCCCGTCAGCTCCTGCGCCGATGCGGTTGCGGCAAATCCCAGCAAGACAATGAAAAATGCAATCCACTTCATGCGACGCTGCGGGTTATTCGAGTTCGATCGGGTTGTAGCCGCGCACGAGGTCGCCCGGATTGAGGGGCGTGCCGTCCTCGTTCTTGATGGTCATCCGCACGTTGGAGTTGCCCGTGAGGTAACCGACCGGATCGGTCATTATCTTCTGCTTGAGATCAAGGTATTTATTTCGATTGGTTTTCATGAAATTGCGCTTGGTCATGCGGATGGGTTCGACGCGCTGTTCCACGCCCGTGGCCTCCAGGTCGAGCACCCCGGCGTCGTCCCGGATGGCAAGGATCAGCCCCGGCAGCCCGCCGAACTTCCACGGCCCGGCGCTCACGGCGATTTCGGGCGCATACCACGCCTCGTAGTTGCGGCCGCGGAAGGTGCAGGTAGCTCGGCGACAGGCATAGCCGAGGATCGTCCGTTCGCCGTCGGCAAGTTTCCAACCGCAGTCGGGCAGCGGCTCGGTGTAGAGCAGGTGGTCCATGCCGATCTGGTCGGTGTGGGTCAGGCGGCCGGCCTTCTGGTCGCGGAAGAGGATGTCCTGCACGCCGCCGTGAAAACTCCCGAGGTTGGCCATCACCTGCTCGGGCGGCGTGACGCGCACGAGCGAGTCGGTCTGCCACGTCTTGTAGGAGTAGAATTTCGTGACGTTGCGCCCGACCTGGAGCAGCAGGAGGTCCTCCATCGGCTGTTCGTTTTCGGGTCGCCGCTCGTAGAGCATGCGGTAGCTGACGACAAAGCGCGTCGTGTCGAGCACCTCGCCGGGCTGCTCGGCCGTGTCGAAGGTCGTGACGCCGTCGGGCGTATAGGTAACGAGGGTCTGCTGCGCCTGTACCGCGCAGATCGAGGCCGCAAGGGCGGCCAGGGTGATGACAAGAAGTTTTTTCATGGCGTATATCGGTTTTTGTTCCGATGACAAAGGTCGCACGAAATCCGGCAGGCGATGGTTAACGCTCCGTTAACGAATGTTAAATAGTCTTAACGCCGTTGGCCGTGGCGTTTTTATGCGTACCTTTGTTTCGCACAAAACGCGCATCGGGATGAACAAACATCGCTTCGGCCGCATATCGCTTCTGGTTACCGCCTCGCTGGCGGTGCTCGTCGCCGTGCAGGCGTGGAGCCTTGCGGGTATGTACCGCGACCGCCGGCGCGAGTTCTCGCGGCAGGTGATGCAGGCCATGACGCGTGCCGCCTACGACGACCTGCTGCTGGGCAACAAGCCCTCCGGGCACCGCAGCCACATCACCTTTTCCTCGTCGGGAAACATCGACTCGATCCAGGTGGACATGATTCAGGAGATCTCGGTGAAGAATCTCAACGGCGCAGGCAAGAGCATCACCTTCACCCCGAAATCCGATACGCTCCACCACGATATCAATATCTCGGACGGCGTGACGACCCGCCACATCCGGCAGGAGATACGCATCCCGTCGGTCTATGTCCTGCGGCTCAACATGGCGCGCTACGACTCGCTGCTCACGTGCAACCTCGCGGCGGCGGGCATCGACCTGCCCCATCTGGTGGATATCGTGCAGGGAGAGGCCGATTCAACCTCCACGGCGCAGCTCATCTCCTCGCGCCAGCCTGCGGACGGGGAGGTGGTCCTCGCGGCGTGTAACGACTCGCTGCGGCTTGCGGACCCGCTGGTCTTCACGACGCCGCTCACGACCGACGACGAGCTGCTCTTCCGCCTGCGCATCGAGAACCCCGACCGGCAGCTCCTGCGCGACATGGCCGGGGTGATCTTTTCGTCGCTCCTGATGCTTGCGGCCGTGGCCGGGGCGCTGATCTACCTGCTGCGCACGCTCTTCCGGCAGAAGACGCTCGAGGAGATGCGCCTCGACCTGACGCACAACATCACCCACGAGCTGAAGACCCCGATTGCCGTGGCCAACGCCGCGAACGACGCCCTGCTCGACTTCGGGGCGGCCGACGACCCGGTGCGCCGCGGGAGGTACCTTACAGTCATCCGCGAACAGCTGGCCGCGCTGGGCGGCATGGTGCAGCGCATCCTGACGATGAGCGTCGAGGAGCGCGAGGAGTTCACGCTCCGCCGCGAGCGCTTCGCACTCGGGGCGCTGCTCGACGAGACGGCCGCAAAATTCCGGATGAAGGCCCGCGGCCGGGCCGAGATCACGGTGCGTGTCGAGCCGGCGGACCTCGCGGTGACGGCCGACCGCTTCCACCTCGGGCATGTGCTGGACAACCTGGTGGACAATGCGCTGAAATATTCGGGCGAGCGGGTGTCGGTTCTCCTCGCCGCCCGGCGCACCGCAAAAGGGGTCGAGCTGCGCGTCGCCGACGACGGCATCGGCATGGACCGCACGGCGCAGGCCCACATCTTCGAGAAATTCTACCGCGTGCCGACGGGCGACCGCCACGACGTCAAGGGCTTCGGACTGGGGCTCTACTACGTGCGGCTGATCGTGACACGTCACGGTGGTACGGTCTCGGTCGAGAGCGCGCCGGGCCGCGGTTCGACCTTCACACTGATTCTGCCCGATGAAGAACGATAAGATCCGCATGCTGCTCGTCGAGGACGAGCGGACACTGGCCGACATCATTGCCGACACGCTCGGCGAACGGGAGTTCGACGTCACGGTGGCCTACGACGGCGCCGAGGGGCTGCGGCGCTTCGACGCCTGCCGGCCCGACGTGGTTGTGACCGACATCATGATGCCCGGCATGGACGGCTACACCTTTGCCGAGGCGCTGCGCCGCCGCTCGGCCGACGTGCCGATCCTCTTCCTCTCGGCCCGCTCGGCGGCCGAGGATGTGGTGCGCGGCTTCGAGACGGGTGGCAACGACTACCTGCGCAAGCCCTTCGCCATGAGCGAGCTGGTTGTGCGCGTCCGGTCGCTCGTCGGGCGCAGCCGCGCGGCACGGCCCGCCGCCGGGGTGCACTACGCCGTCGGCCGCTTTCAGTTCGATCCCGAGCGGCAGACGCTCGCGGACGGCGGGCACGTGCGCGAACTCTCGGCCCGCGAAGCCGGGGTGCTGGAGATGCTGTGCGAGCGCATGGGCGAGATCGTCCCGACGCAACTGATCCTGCAGCGCATCTGGGGCGACGACACCTTCTTCAACGCCCGGAGCCTGCATGTCTTCATCACGCGCCTGCGCCGCCTGCTGGCCGCCGATCCGTCGGTGCAGATCGTCAACGCCCGGGGCGTCGGCTACCGCCTGCACGCATGATCCCTTCCCTGCGGCTTCCTGCGGCTCCCTGCGGCGGCGCGCAAAACATGGATTCGGGTAGAAACCTCCGTAAAACGTATAACTCCGGCCGGCGGCCGTTGCGTACCTTTGTATCGGAAACGGAAACGCAAACCAACGAACCGCAAACGATATGAAGACCCGATTCATGCTTGCGCTTGTCGCATTGGCACTTAACACAACAACGATCATGGCACAGGAAAAAATCAAACAGACGGCCGGCCGCGACCAGCTGGGCGACTTCGCCCCGAAATTTGCGGAACTGAACGACGATGTCCTCTTCGGCGAGGTGTGGAGCCGCACCGACCGCCTCGGGCTGCGCGACCGCAGCCTGGTGACGATCACGTCGCTCATCAGTCAGGGAATCACCGATTCGTCGCTGACCTACCACCTGCAGACGGCCCGGCAGAACGGCATCTCCCGCACCGAGATCGCCGAGATCATCACCCACATCGGCTTCTACGCCGGGTGGCCCAAGGCGTGGGCGGCATTCCGGCTGGCCAAGGAGGTCTGGGCCGCGGATACGACCGGTGAGGATGCCCGGGCGGCCTTCCAGCAGCAGATGATCTTCCCCGTCGGCGAGCCCAACACGGCCTACGCGCAGTATTTCACCGGCAACAGCTACCTGGCTCCCGTCTCGTGCGAGCAGGTCGCCGTCTCGAACGTCACCTTCGAGCCGGGCTGTCGCAACAACTGGCACATCCACCACGCCGAAAAGGGCGGCGGGCAGATGCTCATCGGCGTGGCCGGACGCGGCTGGTATCAGGAGGAGGGCAAGGCTGCCGTGGAGATTCTCCCGGGCACGGTGATTCACATCCCGGCCGGCGTGAAGCACTGGCACGGCGCCGCGGCCGACAGCTGGTTCGCCCATCTGGCCTTCGAGGTGCCGGGCGAGAAGACGTCGAACGAGTGGCTCGAACCCGTCACGGACGAGGAGTACGGCAAGCTGGAATAGACTGTCGCGTTTCAGGAGACTTGCCGCCTTTACAGGAATCCGGCCGGTCGCAGCTTCAGACTGCGGCCGGCCGGTTGTATTGTGCGGCGACGGGAATGCGTGATGTGAGGCGGAGGCGGGGGCGTGGCCCGTTGTGTTGTGCTGCGGTGAGAATGCCCGCTTGTGAGGCGAGGCGGATATGCGGTGTAGCGGCCGACAGGGTGTGTTGCGGAGTGCGGTGGCGGACTACCCTACCGTTTGGCGACGAGCGTGATGATGAGCGACAGGGCGGTGAGCAGGGCTCCGGTTCCCACGACGCCCGACCAGCCGAAGAGCACCCAGGCCATGCCCGAGAGCAGCGTGCCGAGCGAGCCGCCGATGAAGTAGCAGCTCATGAAGATCGTGTTGATCCGGTTGGCGGCTGACGGGCAGAGCTCGAACAGCGGTGCCTGGTTGCTCAGCTGGATGCACTGCATGCCGATGTCGACGAGCAGGATGCCCCCGATGATCGGCCCGTAGTGGTCGCCGCCCGCGGCGAAGAGCCCCCAGGCGGCCAGCTGCAGCAGCGCCCCGAAACAGTTGAAGCGGTAGACGCCCAGCCGGGCGATGTACTTGCCGATGAAGGAGGCCGTCACGGCTCCGGCGATGCCGCACAGCCCGAGCATTCCCACCACGTCGCTGCCGGCGTGGAAGGGCTCCTGCGCCATCTTGAAGGCGAGCGTGGCCCAGAAACCCATGAACGAACCGAAGGCGAGCGCCGCGCGCACGGAGTGTAGCCGCAGCAGCGGGTACTGCTTCAGCAGCGTGAAGAGCGAGCGCATGAGCGCGGCGTAGCTGCCCGTGAAGTTGGGCTTCTCGTCGGGCAGGATGCGGAAGACGAGCACGGCGCAGACGAGCATCATGCCCGTGGCGATGCAGTACATCTCGCGCCAGCCGAGCCACTCGCCGATGGCGCCGCTGACGACGCGCGAGGCGAGGATGCCCGTGAGCAGTCCCGAGAGGATGATGCCCACGTTGCGGTTCTTATCCTCGGGGCGCGAATACTGCGCAGCAAAGGGGATGAAGAACTGCGGCACGACGGAGCAGACGCCGATAACGAGCGAACTGACGTGCAGGACGCCGATGTCGGGCGCCGTCGCCGTGGCCAGCAGGGCGAGGATCAGCAGCGTGAAGTCGACGAGCAGAATCCGCCGGCGGCAGCGCAGGTCGGCGAGCGGAATGAGGAAGAGCAGCCCGAGGGCGTATCCGCACTGCGAGAAGAGGGCGATGTGGTTGGCGGCAAGGGTCGTGGTGCCCATCTCCTGCCGGATCATGTCGAGCAGCGGCTGGTTGTAGTAGAGGTTGGCGACCGAGACCCCGGCGATGACGGCCAGCGTGTAGAGCAGGCGGTTCGGGAATCCGGCTCCCGCTTTCAGACGTATTTCCATTCCGGATGGTTTTTGCGCGCAAAAATAGAAAGAAACGGGTGAATATCCTAATAAAGCGTTGTCAAGGCCTCTTCGGCGCGCGGGACGGACCGGAGGAAATTGCTGAAGACTTGGCGGATGGGCGGCCTGAAAATCCGTAATTGTGGTAATTATCCCGAAGATCCGTATAGGTGCGTGTCGGGGCGTTGTTCCTATCTTTGTATCGACAAACCGAATAAACGGAAGGACGATGGAAAAGATCATGAAACGATCGGCGCTGGTCGCCGTACTGCTTTTGCTGCAGGCCCTGTTGTCGGCGTGCGCGCCTGCCGACAGCCGTCCGGTGCTGCCCGGCGGATCGGAAGGACAGGAGGAGCCGGGAAACGGCGGTGGAGATCCCGATGTGCCGCAGCCCGGCGAAGAGCCGCGGACGCTGATTCTCTACTGCTCGCGCTCGGGCAATACGCAGCGCGTGGCCCGGGAGATTGCGGATCAGACGGGCGGCGAGGTGCTGGAGGTGGTGCCGGCCGAGCCCTACGAGGAGGATTACGACGCGATGCTGGCACGGGCACAACAAGAGCTGGCGGAGATCGACCGGGGCAACTATCCGCCGGTGTCGACCGTCGTGGAGCGGTTTGACGACTACGATCTCCTGATCGTGGGCTACCCCATCTGGTACGGCTCCATGGCTACGCCCATGCAGTCCTTCCTGCATGAACACGCCGCGAAACTGTCCGGGAAGCGCGTGGCGCTCTTCGCCACCAGCGGCAGCAGCGGCATGGCGGCGTCGGTCGCCGAGGCGCGGGCGCTCTGCCCCGATTCCGAAGTGCTGGAACCGACGCTGCTGCTCACCTCGGCGGACCTTCCGCAGATGGAAAACAGCGTGCGGGAGTGGCTCGGCTCGCTGGATCTGACACAGAACGACCATAACGACAATGATGATATGCAAAGCAACACGATCCGTCTGACGGTGAACGGCCGTTCGTTCACCGCAACACTTGAAGACAATTCGTCGGCCCGGGCACTGGCCGAACACCTCGCACAGGGGGACCTGCAGGTTCTCATGGAGGACTACGGAGACATGGAGAAGGTCGGTCCGCTGGGTTTCTCCCTGCCGCGCAACGATGTCCGGATCACGACCACGCCGGGCGATCTGATCCTCTATCAGGGCAACATGCTGACGATCTATTACGACGTGAACACCTGGAGCTTCACCCGGCTGGGACACGTCGACGGGGTTTCGACGCGCGAAGAGATGCTCGAACTGCTTGGCGGCAAGGGCACGGTAACCGTTACGCTCTCGGCCGGCACCGCGCAATAGAGACAGGCTCCGGAGCGCCGAACGATCCCCTCGACGAAAAGCGAATCCGGAGCGGAGAGGGGCTCCGTTTGGCGCGGATTCACTATTTTTGCAACCGAAAAAACAGAATCACGATATGGAAACGAAACAAACCGTCACGTTGAGCAACGGTGTCGAGATGCCGATGCTGGGATACGGTGTCTATCAGGTGGACCCGGCCGAATGCGAACGCTGCGTGGCCGACGCCCTTTCGGTCGGTTACCGCATGGTGGACACGGCGCAGGCCTACGGCAACGAGCAGGGCGTCGGCAACGCCGTGAAGAGGAGCGGATTGTCGCGTGGGGAGCTTTTCCTGGTCACCAAGGTATGGATCTCCAACGCCGGGTACGAACGGGCGAAAGCCTCGATCGACGAGTCGCTGCGCCGCCTGCAGACCGATTACGTCGATCTGCTGCTCATCCATCAGCCGTTCAACGACTACTATGGCACCTACCGGGCCATGGAGGAGGCCTACCGCGCCGGCAAGGCCCGAGCCATCGGCGTGAGCAACTTCTATCCCGACCGGCTGGTCGATCTGGCCGAGTTCAACGAAATCCGGCCGATGGTCAACCAGGTGGAGACGCATGTCTTCAACCAGCAGGTCCGGGCACGGGAGGTCATGAGGCGCTACGGCACGCAGATCATGTCGTGGGCCCCCTTTGCCGAGGGTCGCAACGGCTTTTTCACGAACCCGGTGCTCGAAGCCGTCGGCCGTGCGCACGGCAAGTCGGTGGCCCAGACGGCGCTGCGCTACCTGCTGCAGCGCGGCGTGGTGGTGATTCCCAAATCGGTGCACAGGCAGCGCATGGAGGAGAACTTCGACGTGTTCGACTTCAGCCTCACCGACGCCGAGATGGAGGACATTGCGGCGCTCGACCGCGGCGAGAGCCTCTTCTTCTCGCACTATGATCCCGAGGTAGTCGGCTGGCTGGCCGGGCTCGGCAAATAGGAGGCTCCGCGTCGGGCGGGTGTGCCGGTCGTGCCGGATTCCGCCCGGCAGAGCGCAGTATGCAGTTTCAAAACCCTTGCAGATGAAGAGAACCCTTGCAACCCTGTTTCTTGCGGCGGCTGTTGCCGGTACGGCTGTCGCACAGACCCCCGCGCGCGACTCGCTGCACGCGGAACGCAACTATGAAATCGGCGAAGTCGTGGTGACGGGCACCCGTCTGGCGACCGACGTGCGCCACCTTTCGCAAACCGTCTCGGTCGTGGACCGCGCGCGCATCGAGGCGGCGCGGCAGCCTTCGCTGCTCCCGCTGCTGGCCGAGCAGGTGCCCGGCCTGTTTGTCACCTCGCGCGGCGTGATGGGCTACGGCGTCTCGGGCGGTGCGGCCGGCAGCATCTCGCTGCGCGGATTGAGCGGCAGCTCGGGCCGGCTGATGGTGCTCATCGACGGCCATCCGCAGTATGCCGGCATCTTCGGCCATCCGATCTCGGATGCCTACCAGTCGTTCCTGGCCGAACGGGTGGAGGTGCTGCGCGGCCCGGCATCGGTGCTCTACGGCTCGAATGCCATGGGCGGCGTGGTGAACATCGTCACCCGCAAGCTGTACGAAGAGGGCGTGGATACGCATGCGAGCGTCGGCTACGGCTCCTACAACACGCTCGAAACGGAGCTGACCAACCGCATCCGCAAGGGCCGCTTCTCCAGTGTCGTGTCGGGGTCGTACAACCGCACGGACGGACACCGCGTCGACATGGGCTTTGAACAGTACGGCGGCTATGCGCAGCTGGGCTACGAAGTGGCGACGCACTGGAGCGTGCGCGGCGACGTGAACGTGACGCATTTCAACGCCTCCTACCCCGGGCCGGTGCAGGCGCCGCTGCTCGACGGCGATCAGCGCATCACGCGCGGCATGACCTCCTTCGCCCTCGAAAACAACCACGAGCGAAGCTCCGGGGCCTTGAGCTTCTTCTACAACTGGGGCGACCACTGGATCAACGACGGCTACACTCCCTCGGCCGGTGAGGGGCCGCAGGAGACCCGCTTCCGCTCGTATGACGACATGACGGGTGTGTCGCTCTACCAGAGTCTGCAACTGTTCAGGGGCAGCCGCATCACCTTGGGCGCCGACTGGTTCCGCTACGGTGGCCGGGCGCGGAACGTGTATGTGAGTGGCGAGCAGGCGGGCAGCTCCTCATCGCTCGTGAACAAACACGAGAACGAGGTGGCCGGATATGTCGACCTGCGCCAGCACTTCGGCGCGCGGATCACGGTAAATGCCGGGCTGCGGGTCGACCACCACTCGCGCGTGGGTACGGAGTGGGTGCCGCAGGCGGGCATCGCCTTCCACCTGCCCCGGGCCGTCGAAGTGAAGCTCTCCGCATCGAAGGGCTTCCGCTATCCGATCCTGCGCGAGATGTACATGTTTCCGCCGCAGAATCCCGATCTCAAGCCCGAGTCGATGTGGAACTACGAGCTGGCCCTCTCGCAGCAGCTGGCCGACGGACGGCTGACCTACGGCGTCAACCTCTTCTACATCGACGGCAAGAATCTCATCCTGACGCTCCCGAACCCCTCGGGCAGCGGCATGCTCAACCTCAATTCGGGCCGGATCGAAAATGCCGGTGCGGAGATCGAGGCTGCCTGGCGCATCGACGAGCGCTGGACGGTGGATGCCAATTACAGCTATCTGCACATGGAGCACCCCGTCGTGGCGGCTCCCGAACACAAGTTCCATGCGGGTGCCGACTTCCGGTGCGGACGCTGGCACCTGACCTCCGGCGTGCAGTACATCGCCGGGCTCTATACGCAGACCGATCCCGTCATCACGGAGGAGTTCGTGCTGTGGAACATGCAGGCTTCGTTCCGTGCGGCCCGCTGGCTCGGTATCTGGGTCCGCGGCGAGAACCTGCTGGCCCAGCGCTACGAAATAAATGCCGGTTATCCCATGCCGCGCGCAACGGTCATGGCCGGCTTCGATGTCCATTTCTGAAATTCTTTAACCGATAGCAACCCATGAAAAAACAGATCATGACCATGCTCCTGACTTCGCTGCTTGCAGCATCCGGCTGTGCGAACGGACAGAGCCGGCAGAAGACGGCGGCCTCCGCTCCGGATGCCCCGACCACCCCGACCGAAACAACGCTTCCGAAGGTCTATTTCTTCAAGCGGATCACGCCCGAAAATCTCGTGAAGATCTACGAGGCGCTCGGCCGCCCGGCCACGGGCGATGTGGCCGTCAAACTCTCGACCGGCGAACCCGGCGGTCACAACTTCCTGCAGCCCGCCCTCATCCGCGACCTGGTGCGGAAGGTGAACGGTACGATCGTGGAGTGCAACACGGCCTACGGCGGCGGCCGTGCCGATACGGAGAGCCACCTCAAGGCGGCTGCCGACCACGGATTCACGGCCATCGCTCCGGTGGTCATCATGGATGCCGAGGGCGAGGCGGAGTTGCCGGTCACGGGTGGCAAACATCTCGACCGCGACATCGTGGGACGCCGCTTCCTCGACTACGACTTCACGATCATCCTCTCGCACTTCAAGGGGCACGCCATGGGCGGCTTCGGCGGTGCCATCAAGAACATGTCGATCGGTATCGCCTCGTCGCGCGGCAAGGCCTGGATCCATTCGGCCGGCAAGACGACCGATGTGGGCAAGGTCTGGGGTTCGCTGCCCGAGCAGGACGATTTCCTCGAGTCGATGGCCGAGGCAGCGAAGGCCGTGGCGGATCATTGCGGGGATCGTATCCTCTATATCAGCGTGGCCAACAACCTCTCGGTCGACTGCGACTGCGATTCTTCGCCCGCCGATCCGCAGATGGGCGACATCGGCATCCTGGCGTCGCTCGATCCCGTGGCGCTCGACCGGGCCTGCACGGACCTGGTCCGCGCATCGGACGACCACGGCAAGATTCACCTGATCGAACGGATCGACTCGCGCCACGGCATGCACACACTCGACTATGCCGAGCAGCTCGGCATGGGAAGCCAGCGGTACGAACTCGTGGAGCTCGACTGATGCACGCCCTGCCCTGCCTGATCTGACCGGCCCTGCCGATCCGACTGCCCCTGCCCCGACCGATCTGACAGGCTCAACATGATCCGATCCGGATCGGAGAGACCAAAACAAGACAAGAGGAGATGCCCCAAAGGGCATCTCCTCTTGTTCTCTACGGTTGACGAATGCGGCTTCCGGACTGCGCTTTCCGCTCCTTTCACCCGGCAGGGAAGCCGCTTCCACGTCCCCTCCTGAAGAGATGGTGAGGGTCACGGGCAGCGAATCCCGTCTATCCTGCGAAATACGGCAAGAGGAGAAACCTCGCGGTCTCTCCTCTTCTGTGAGCGGAAAGCGGGATTCGCACTCGTGCTGCGCGCGGACGATTGATCTTGTTGGCACTCCGGCCCCTGAAAGGGGCGGCGAGGGTCACGGGCAGCGAATCCCCGTGTATCTGTGAATACGGCAAGAGGAGAAACCTCGCGGCCTCTCCTCTTCTGTGAGCGGAAAGCGGGATTCGAACCCGTGACCCTCAGCTTGGGAAGCTGATGCTCTACCGACTGAGCTATTTCCGCATTACGGAGTACAAAGATACTCCGCTTTTTTGATTTTTCAACTTTTCGCAGGCCGTTTTTTCGCTTTAACCCACGATTTTTTTCAGCGACGCCAGATTCTCGGGGTTGCGCAGCGCCTTGCCTTCGGCCGTATAGAGGTACTCCAGCCGCGGTCGGAAGTGCTCCTCGACCTTGCCGCGCACGACCTTCATTGTACTGTTGACCAGTCCGTTCTGTTCGGTGAAGGCCTCGTCGACGATCGCCAGTCCGGCCGGCAGCCACCGCTCGGGGAACTCCCCGGCGTGGTCTCCGTCCGCCCGGTAGCGGTCGATCTCGGCGCCGAGCAGGTCGGCCGCCGCCGCGGCCCGCTCTTCGGGTGCGACGCCCCGGGCCTCCAGCTCGCGGCGCAGCGCCTCGCCGTTCGGTACGATGATGGCTCCGGTGAAGGGGCTCTGGTTGTTGTGGATGATGATCTGATCGATGTAGGGCGAGTTGCTCACGATCGACTCCTCCATCCCCTCGGGGCTGTATTTCTCGCCGTCCGAGGCGATGAGCAGGCTCTTGAAGCGGCCCAGCACGTAGAGGAACTCGTCCTGCGAGACGTAGCCCATGTCGCCCGTGTGGAGCCAGCCGTCGCGCACCGTCTCGGCCGTCGCTTCGGGGTTTTTCCAGTAGCCCGCCATGACGTTCTCGCCGCGGATGATGATCTCGCCCTTCTCGCCGCGCGGAAGTTCGCGGCCAGCCTCGTCGACGATCTTCAGCTCGAGCGGGATGAGAATCTTGCCCGACGAGCCGAAGCGGTGCCAGTGGTACTTGGGCGAGTTGGTCGAGATGACGGGCGTCGCCTCCGAGAGACCGTAGCCCTGGAACATCGGGATGCCGATGGCGTAGAAGAAGCGTTGCAGCTCGATGTCGAGCAGCGCTCCGCCGCCGACGAAGAAGCGCAGGCAGCCGCCGAAGGCCTGGCGGATGCGGCGGAAGAGCAGCAGGTCGAAGAGCGCAACGAAGGGCTTGAGCAGCACGCGCCACCCCGTGCCGCGGCTGTATCCGTCGGCGTTGTAGGCGTAGGCCGTGCGGAGCGCTAGGCGGAAGAGCCGCTCGGTGAAGGCCCCCTTGGCGCGGATCGAGCTCTCGATGTTCTTGCGGAAGTTCTTGGCCAGCGCCGGGACCGAGAGCAGAAAGTGCGGCTGCACCTCGCGGATGTTCTGCGGAATGTTCTTGAGCGTCTCCATGGGCGTGGCGCCGACCTTCACCGTGGCGACCGACGCGCCGCAGGCGATCATGATGTAGAAGCCCACGACATGGGCGAAGCAGTGGTCGAGCGGCAGGATGATGAGCGTGCGGAAATACGACGGGATGTCGATGCGCGAGAGCGACTGCTCGACGTTGGCCGTGTAGTTGCGGTGTGTCAGTACGACCCCCTTCGGGTCGGCCGTCGTGCCGGACGTATAGGTGATCGTCGCGTAGTCGTCGTTGCGGATCGACTGTCCGATGGCGAGGAATTCCGGGCGGTGTTTCGACAGGTAGTCGCGGCCCAGCCGCTTGAGCGTGCCGTAGGCCGTCTCTCCCGGTTCGAGGGCGATGTGGCCCAGCACGATGACGTGTTCGAGTTCGGGCAGCTCGGCACGGATGCGGCGGATCTTCGGCAGCTGGTACTTCGACACGAAGATCGCCCGTACCTCGGCGTGGCGCAGGCGGAAGAGCAGGTCGTTCGACTCCTCGAGCTTGACCGACAGCGGCACGCTGATCGCGCCGGCGTAGAAGAGGCCCAGCTCGGAGATGATCCATGCGTTGCTCCCCTCCGACAGGATGGCGACCTTGTCCTTGGGGCGGATGCCGATCGCGGCGAGACCCGCACCGGTCTCGAGGGCCAGTTCGCGCGTCTCGGCGTAGGTCGTGGGCTCGAACTTGTGGTGGCGCTTCTCGAGCAGGAAAGTTTTGGCCCCGTACTTCTCGACGGAGCTCTCGAACAGGTCGATGATGGTTTTCTTCATGTCAGTCCATTTTTAATACCGCAAGGAATGCCGACTGGGGCACCTCGACGTTGCCGATCTGGCGCATGCGCTTCTTGCCCTTCTTCTGCTTCTCGAGCAGCTTGCGCTTGCGTGAGATGTCGCCGCCGTAGCACTTGGCCGTCACGTCCTTGCGCACGGCCTTCACCGTCTCGCGGGCGATGATCTTGGCGCCGATGGCGGCCTGGATGGCGATGTCGAACTGCTGGCGCGGGATCAGCTCCTTGAGCTTCTCGCACATCTTGCGGCCGAAGTCGTAGGCGTGGTCCGTATAGGTGAGCGACGAGAGGGCGTCGACCGGCTCGCCGTTGAGCAGGATGTCCAGCTTGACGAGCTTCGAGAGCTGGTAGCCCGTGCGGTGGTAGTCGAACGAGGCATACCCTTTCGAGATGCTCTTGAGCTTGTCGTAGAAGTCGAAGACGATCTCCGAGAGGGGCATGTCGAAGTTCACTTCCACGCGGTCCTGCGTGATGAAGGTCTGGTTCTTCATCACGCCGCGCTTGTCGATGCAGAGCTTGATGACGTTGCCCAGGAACTCCGACTTGGTGATGATCTGCGCGAGGATGTAGGGCTCCTCGATCTTGGCGATCTTCGTGATTTCGGGCAGTCCCGAGGGGTTGTGGACCTCGAGCTGCGCGCCCTGCGTCGTCGTGACGCGGTAGGAGACGTTCGGTACGGTGGTGATGACGTCCATGTCGAACTCGCGGTAGAGGCGCTCCTGGATGATCTCCATGTGCAGCAGGCCGAGGAATCCGCAGCGGAAGCCGAAGCCGAGCGCCAGCGAGCTCTCGGGCTCGAAGGTCAGCGAGGCGTCGTTGAGCTGCAGCTTTTCGAGCGAAGCCCTGAGGTCCTCGTACTGGTCCGCCTCGACGGGATAGACGCCCGCGAAGACCATCGGCTTGACATCCTCAAAGCCCGCGATGGCCTCCTGCGCGGGGTTGGCCACCGAGGTGATCGTGTCGCCGACCTTCACGTCGGCCGAGGTCTTGATGCCCGAGCAGATGTAGCCCACGTCGCCGGCGCGGATCTCGTCGCGCGGCTGCATCTTGAGTTTCAGCACGCCCACCTCGTCGGCGTCGTACTCGCTGCCCGTGTTGAAGAACTTGACGTGCTCGCCCTTGCGGATCGTGCCGTTGAAGACGCGGAAATAGGCGATGATGCCCCGGAAGGGGTTGAACACCGAGTCGAAGATCAGCGCCTGCAGCGGGGCCGCGTCGTCGCCCTTCGGGGCCGGGATGCGCTGTACGATGGCCTCGAGAATCTCCTCGACGCCGGCGCCGGTCTTGCCCGAGGCGAGCAGGATGTCCTCCTCCCGGCAGCCGATCAGGTCGATGACCTGGTCCTTCACCTCGTCGATCATCGCCGACTCCATGTCGATCTTGTTCAGCACGGGGACGATCTCCAGATCGTGCCCCACGGCCAGGTAGAGATTCGAGATCGTCTGGGCCTGGATGCCCTGCGTCGCGTCGACGACCAGCAGGGCCCCTTCGCACGAGGCGATGGCGCGCGACACCTCGTAGGAGAAGTCGACGTGCCCCGGCGTGTCGATCAGGTTGAGCGTGTAGCGCTCGCCGTCGCGGGCCGTGTACTCCATCTGGATGGCGTGGCTCTTGATGGTGATGCCCTTTTCGCGCTCGAGCTCCATGTCGTCGAGTACCTGCGCCTGCATTTCGCGCTGGTTCAGCGTGTTGGTCTTTTCGAGCAGGCGGTCGGCAAGGGTGCTCTTTCCGTGGTCGATATGGGCTATGATGCAGAAGTTGCGGATGTTTTTCATGGTCCTCGCGTGAAAATGTGTGCAAATATACGAAAAAAATCGGATTTGCGGGCTGCCGGCGCATTGCTTTGCGATTTGCCGTTTTGTCCGGAATGTCGTATATTTGCAGCCTCGTTTACGTTGGGTTAAAAGGTTGAATCAAGATGTTGAGCAGACAGATCGCATCCAGACTGCGGGGTTTCGAGACCCCTTTTTATCTGTATGATACGGCGCTGTTGCGTCAGACGCTCGAGAGCGTCGTCTATGAATCGAACAAATACGGCTACAAGGTCCACTACGCCATCAAGGCCAACTACGACGACCACCTGCTGGCGATCATCCGCGAGTACGGCCTGGGCATCGACTGCGCGAGCGGCAACGAACTGCGCAAGGCCGTCGAGGCGGGCTTCGACCCGAAGGGCATCGTCTACGCCGGCGTCGGCAAGCGCGACAGGGAGCTGCGCTACGCCATCGAACAGGGGATTCTGGCCATCAACTGCGAGTCGATCGAGGAGCTGCACGTCGTCGACGGATTTGCGGCCGAAGCGGGCCGCGTGACGGACGTGGCGCTGCGCATCAACCCCGACATCGACCCCCGCACGAACCACTGCATCGACACGGGACAGGCCGACTCGAAGTTCGGTATTTCATACGAGGAGATCCTCGCGCATGCCGACGAGATCAAGGCGCTCAAGCACATCAACATCATCGGTATCCACCTCCACATCGGGTCGCAGATCCGCGAGCTGCACGTCTTCGAGAACATGTGCGAGAAGGTCAACGTCATCGTGGAGAACCTCGAGAAGATCGGTTTCACGTTCCGCATGGTGGACGTGGGCGGCGGTCTGGGCGTCAACTACGACGTGCCGGAGAACGAACCCATCCCCAACTTCGCGTCGCTCTTCTCGATCGTCCGCAACCACCTGCGCGTCGACGGGCGCGAGGTGCACTTCGAGTTCGGGCGTTCGATCGTCGCCGAGTGCGGCGAGCTCATCACGCGGGTGCTCTTCAACAAGACGACGGCCACGGGCCGCAAGCTGGTGATCGTCGACGCCTCGATGACCGAGCTGATCCGCCCGGCGCTCTACGGCTCGTACCACAACATCGAGAACATCACCTCCGGGGAGGAGGCCCGCGACAAGTACACGGTCGTCGGCACGGCCTGCGAGTCGACGGACGTCTTCGACGAGAACGTGAGCCTGCGCAAGACGCGGCGCGGCGATCTGCTGGCGATCAAGTCGGCCGGAGCCTACGGCATGTCGATGGCTTCGCGCTACAACCTCCACGACCTGCCCGGCGCCGTTTACAGCGACGAACTCTGACGCCCCATGTGGTTGACGCTTGCCTTTACCTCCGCCGCGCTGCTGGGGTTGTACGATGCCGCCAAGAAGCAGGCCCTGACGGATAATGCGGTGCTTCCGGTACTGCTGCTCAACACGCTCTTCTCCACGCTGTTCTTCGTTCCGGCGATCGTCTCGTCGGAGTGCGGGCTGGGCTGGTTCGACGGCACGCTGCTCGACTGCGAGCCCGGCACGGCGCAGGCTCACGGACTGGTTGTGCTGAAGTCGGCCATCGTGCTCACGTCGTGGATCTTCGGATACTTCGGCATTAAGCACCTGCCCATCACGATCGTCGGGCCGATCAACGCCACGCGCCCGGTCATGGTGCTCGTCGGTGCGATGCTGCTCTTCGGCGAGCGGCTCAACGCCTGGCAGTGGACCGGCGTCGTGCTGGCGCTCGTCTCGCTCTTCCTCTTGAGCCGCTCGAGCCGCCGCGAAGGGGTCGACTTCCGCCACAACCTCTGGATTCTCTTCGTCGCGCTGGCCGCCCTGACGGGAGCCGTGAGCGGCCTCTACGACAAGTACATCATGACGCGTCTCGACGCCGTCTTCGTGCAGAGCTGGTACAACTTCTACCAGCTGGTGATGATGTCGGTGGTCGTGGCGCTGCTCTGGTGGCCCAAGCGGCGTGCGACCACGCCCTTTCACTGGAGCTGGGCCATTCCGCTCATCTCCGTCTTCCTCTCGCTGGCCGACTTCGCCTACCTGCTTGCCTTGCAGGAGGAGGATGCGATGATCTCGGTCGTCTCGATGATCCGCCGCGGCTCGGTCGTCATCTCGTTCCTGTGCGGCGCGGTGCTCTTCCACGAGCGCAACCTCCGCTCGAAGGCCGTCGACCTGGCCTTCATCCTCGTCGGCATGGTCTTCCTCTGGCTCGGGTCGCGCTGACGGCAGGGCATGCCTTCGGCCCGTGTGCGGGCGCTGTGCGCGGATTCTCGGCGCAAAGGTGGATAAAGTGCGGAAAATTCACTATCTTTGTTCGATTTTAGCAAATACATAAACTCAACGATATGAATATTTCCTACAACTGGCTCAAACGCTACATCGAAACGGACCTTCCGGCCGAGGAGGTGGCCCGTATCCTGACCGACATAGGACTCGAGGTCGAGGGCTTCGAGAAGATCGAGACCGTCAAGGGCGGTCTTCAGGGCGTGGTGGTCGGCGAGGTTCTGACCTGCACGGACCATCCCGATTCGGACCACCTGCACGTCACGACGGTCGATGTCGGCACGGGCGAACCGCTGCAGATCGTCTGCGGTGCGGCCAACTGCCGTGCTGGACTGAAGGTGCTGTGCGCCACGGTCGGCGCGGTGCTCTACCCCAACGGCGGCGACGAGGAGTTCAAGATCAAGCGGTCGAAGATCCGCGGCGTCGAGTCGCTCGGCATGCTCTGCGCCGAGGACGAGCTGGGCATCGGCCCCTCGCACGAGGGCATCGTGGAGCTTCCGGCCGACGCGCCCGTCGGCATGGCGGCCAGGGAGTACCTCCGCGTCGAGGACGACTACCTGATCGAGATCGGCCTGACGCCCAACCGGGTGGATGCCGCCTCGCACATCGGCGTGGCGCGCGACCTGGCGGCCTACCTCCGTAGCCGCGGCGAGCGGACGGAGGTGAAGTGGCCCGACGTCTCGGCCTTTGCCGTGGACAACCACGACCTGCCCGTGGCGATCCGCGTCGAAAACCACGAGGCCTGCCCCCGCTACGTGGGCGTCACGGTCTCGGGCTGCAAGATCGGCCCCTCGCCCGAGTGGATGCAGAATTGCCTGCGGGCCGCGGGCATCAACCCCAAGAACAACCTGGTCGACATCACCAACTTCGTGCTCTTCGAGCTCGGGCAGCCGCTGCACGCCTTCGATGCCGCGAAGATCGAGGGCCGCGAGGTCGTGGTCCGCACCTGCGCCGAGGGCACGCCCTTCGTGACGCTCGACGGCGTGGAGCGCAAGCTCACGGACAAGGACCTGATGATCTGCTCGGCCGAGCGCCCGATGTGCATCGCCGGCGTCTTCGGCGGCCTCGATTCGGGCATCAGCGAGACGACGACCGACGTCTTCATCGAGAGCGCCTACTTCAACCCCGTATGGGTGCGCAAGACGGCCAAGCGCTTCGGCCTGAACACCGACTCGTCGTTCCGCTTCGAGCGCGGCATCGACCCCAACCTGCAGGTCTACGCCGCCAAGCGCGCCGCGCTGCTGATGAAGGAGCTGGCGGGCGGCACCATCTCGAGCGAGATCACGGACATCTGTCCCGTTCCGGCCGCCGATTTCGTCTTCGATGTCTCGTTCGCGCGCATCAATGCGCTCATCGGCAAGGAGATTCCCCAGCAGACCGTGCGCACGATTCTGGCGGCCCTCGAGGTGAAGATCCTCTCCGAGCACGAGGGGCGCCTGACCGTTGCCGTGCCGCCCTATCGCGTCGACGTGCAGCGCGAGGCCGACCTGATCGAGGATATTCTCCGCATCTACGGGTACAACAACGTCGAAGTGCCGTCGCGCGTGCGTTCGACGCTCTCCTACGCGCCGAAACCCGACCGCAGCAAGCTCATGAACCTTGCGGCAGATTTCCTGACCGACAACGGCTTCACGGAGATCATGTCCAACTCGCTGACGAAGGCGGCCTACTACGAAGGTCTCGCCGCCTGCCCGCCTGAGCGCTGCGTGCGCATCATCAATCCGTTGAGCGCCGACCTGAACGTCATGCGGCAGACGCTGCTGTTCAACATGTTGGAGGCCGTCTGCCTGAACATCAACCACAAAAACGGCGACCTGAAGCTCTACGAGTTCGGCAACTGCTACTTCTACGACGAGGCGAAGCGCACGGAGGAGAACCACCTTGCGGCCTACTCCGAGGAGTACCGGCTCGCCATCGCCGTGACGGGCATCGCCACGCCGCAGTCGTGGAACACGAAGCCCGAGAAGGCGTCGTTCTTCACCCTGCGGGCCGTGGCCGAGAAGCTGCTGCGCCGCTTCGGCATCGACATCTACGCGCTCAAGAGCGAGCCGACGCAGAGCGACCTCTTCGCCGAGGGGCTCACGATGTCGCTCAACGGCAAGGAGCTGCTGCAGATCGGTGTCGTCAGCAACAGGCTGCGCCGCCTGACCGACGTCAAGCAGGAGGTTTACTACCTCGAGATGAACTTCGACGTGCTGGTGCGCTCGACGAAGAAGCACCGCATTGCGGCCGAGGAGCTCTCGAAGTTCCCCGAGGTGAAGCGCGACCTGGCGCTGCTCGTCGACCGCGACGTCACCTTCGCGGCGCTGCGCAGCGTGGCCCTCGCCACGGAGCGCAAGCTGCTGAAGAACGTCTCGCTCTTCGACGTCTACGAGGGCGACAAGCTCCCCGAGGGCAAGAAGTCCTACGCCCTGAGTTTCATCCTCGAGGACAAGACGCGCACGCTCGACGACAAGACCATCGAGCGCGTGATGGCCAACCTCACGCGGCAGTTCGAGCAGCAGTGCGGCGCCCAGGTGCGCTCGTAACGACGGGCCGTCCGCCTTGCGGCAGCAACGTCCGTCCGGCAGACGATCTTCGTGACAACGACCGGCTGTCCGCCTTGCGACAACGAAAAACTCCCGACCCTTTTCCGGGTCGGGAGTTTTTTTGTGGATGGCGGGAACGGAGCGGGACTTTGTGCGAGCGGTATCCGCCTCCCCCGCTGCCGCTTACAGCACCGGCTTGATCTGCGGCGGCTGGATCGTCACGTAGGGCGTGCCGTTGTCGTCGCACGTCGAGACGAGGCGCACAGCCTTCACCGGACGGTCGGGGTGCAGCGTGATGCTCCCCTGCTCCAGTTCGCCCGCCCGCTCGAAGTGCACGCCGTCGCCGGATACCTCGGCGTAGCCCGTCGTGAGGATCGTCTTCGGCAGCTGGCGGTTGCCCGTCTGGAGGTACATCTCGCGGCAGGTGACCGGCTCGCGGAAGGCGTAGAGCACCCAGTCCTGCTGGCGGCACGCCCGCCGCGTGCGCGACAGGCCGCGGTAGGTCGAGGCGTTCGTGTAGGGGAACTGCGAGCTCTCGCCCATCGACGTGGTGATCTCGACGGCCGGGCGGATGGTCCGGTAGTAGGATTTGTCGGCCACATAGGGGCTGCGGCCCGTGCCGCGGCGCGTGAAGAAGCGGTATAGATGCGGCCGGGCGGTCGCCAGCGGGCCCGTATAGCGGTGTTCGCCGGGCTGTCCTTCCTCGACATACCACACCTCCGAGCCGTCGTCCGCCGTGACGCGGAATGTGCCGCCGGCATAGGTCACCGTCGGGGGAAAGAGCCGGAAGCGGATGCCCATGGCCGTCATGCGGTCGTAGTGGCGGCCGACCAGTTCGCGATAGTACGCATCCCACCCTGCCGAGGGGCCGCCCCATGCCACGTGCGCGAGGGCGCAGATACGCGGGAAACACATGTAATCCAGGTAGTCGGGCTTCTCGGGCTCATGCGACACGTAAGCCTCGCTGAAGAATGTCCCCTCGAACCCTTCGACGTGGCGCAGCTGCTCCGCCGTGAAGCCCTGGGTGGCGGGATCGAAGCCGTAGACCTTGCGCGCGTCGAAGATCGCCGCCCAGTCGTGTCCGTCTTCGTGGGGCGACTGCCGCATGTCGAAATAGAAGTATTCGCCCGGCATGACGACCGTCCGGTAGCCCTTCGACGTGGCATCGAGGCACGCCGCCTTGCTCTCCCAGCCGTAGACGCGGCTCTCGTGCGTGAACTCCCCGGTGCGCACCGCCTCGTTCCAGACGGCCGGGCGCTTGCCGTGGGCACGCAGGATCGCCGTGACGCGCTCCATGAAGAGGTCCTCCAGCTCGTGGGGCGTAGCCATCCCCCGCTCTGCCATCAGCGCCCGGCAGTCGGGGCACCGCTCCCACTGCGACATGTCGACCTCGTCGCCGCCCACGTGGATGTACTCCGACGGGAAGAGCTCGCAGATTTCACCCAGAATATCCTCCAGCAGCGCGTAGTTCTCCTCGCGTGCCACGCACCACGCCGAGCGGTAGTCGTAGCCGTTTGTCGAGAGCGTGTCGGGCGGGTAGTTGCAGCGGATCTCGGGATGCACCGAGGCGATGTTGCGGCTGTGGCCCGGGAGGTCGATCTCGGGGATGATCTCGATGTTGCGCACGGCGGCGTAGTCGATCAATTCGCGCATCTCCTCCTGCGTGAAGTAACCGCCGTATTTCTCATCCCACTTGCCATATACGGCCCTTACGGGCGAATCGCCGCCGCGGAAGCCGCCCACCTCCGTCAGCTCGGGGTGCGAGCGGATTTCGATGCGCCACCCCTCGTCGTCCGTGAGGTGCAGGTGCAGCTTGTTGATGTTGTGGTAGGCCAGCAGGTCGATATAACGCTCGACAGCATCGGGTCCGATCCACGTGCGCGCCACGTCGAGCATCATGCCCCGGTAGGCGTAGCGCGGTGCATCTTCGATCTCGGTGCAGGCGATCGTGACCGGCAGTTCGCACTGCCCGGCGTAAACCTCTGCGGGCAGCAGCCGCAGCAGGGCCTGGATGCCGCAGAAGACGCCTCCGGCCGTGCCGCCCGCGATCTCGATGCGCTGCGGCGAGACCGACAGCCGGTAGCCCTCCGCCGCGAGCGCCGGGTCGAGGCGCAGGACGACGGCCTCGTCGGCCGACATGCTGCAGTCGGCGGGTGCCAGGTCGAGGTAGCGGCGCAGGTAGTCCGCCTGCGGCAGGAGTGCACGGTCGCAGCAGAGCCACATCTGCGGCGTGAGGGTGCAGTGTCCGGGGCGCGGGGCTGCATGCGCGGGTGTCGGCTGCGGGTGGGCCGGCAGCGTGCCCAGCAGCACGGCCGCAAGCAGAAACAGAAGGCGGTGTTTCATGGCGATGATCGGATTTTGTACCTTGCAAAGGTACTTTTTTCCGGCGAAAATGCTACCTTTGCGGTACATTTAATCAACACTATGGAAGACAAACGTCTGAAAGCCATGGCACGGCTGCTGGAGGTGATGAACACCCTCCGCCGCGAGTGTCCGTGGGACCGCGAGCAGACCTTCGACTCGCTGCGCAGCAATACCATCGAAGAGACCTACGAACTGGCCGACGCCATTACGGACCACAACATGGAGGGCATCCGCGAGGAGCTGGGCGACCTGCTGCTGCATGTCGTCTTCTACTCGAAGCTCGGCGAGGAGCAGGGCGCGTTCGACTTTGCGGACGTGGCCAACGCCCTGTGCGACAAACTTATCTACCGCCATCCGCACGTCTACGGCGACATCCACGCCAACACGCCTGCCGAGGTCAAGGCCAACTGGGAGGAGCTCAAGCTGCGCAAGAAGAACCGCAAGAGCGGCACGCTGGGCGGCGTACCGCGCTCGCTGCCGGCGCTGGTCAAGGCCTACCGCGTCGGAGAGAAGGCCGCCGGTGCGGGATTCGACTGGCAGCGCCGGGAGGATGTCTGGGAGAAGGTCCGCGAGGAGCTGTCGGAGGTCGAGGCCGAGATGAAGGCGGGCCGCAAGGAGGAGCTCGAAGCCGAGTTCGGCGACCTGTTCTTCGCACTGGTCAACGCCAGCCGCCTCTACGGCGTCGATCCCGAGTCGGCATTGGAGCGCACGAACAAGAAGTTCATCCGCCGCTTCAACTACATGGAGCAGCGCGCTGCCGAAGAGGGACATACGCTGCACGAGCTGACGCTCGACGAGATGGAGGCGCTCTGGCAGCAGGCCAAAACAGAAGAGTAGCCGCGCCCCGCGCATGAATCAAACATCAAACATCGTATAGATAAAATGGCTCTGATCAGAAAAGTACGCGGGCACGAGCCCGTGATCGGTGAGAACACCTTTTTGGCCGAAACGGCCGTCATTCTGGGCGACGTGACCATCGGCCGCGACTGCTCGATCTGGTACAACGCCGTGCTGCGCGGCGACGTGAACCGCATCGTCATCGGCGACCGCACGAACATCCAGGACGGTGCCGTGCTGCACACGATCTACGACAAGGCGAAGCACCCCTCGCAGACGATTATCGGCAACGACGTCTCGGTGGGGCACAACGCCACGATCCACGGCGCCGTGATCGAGGACAACTGCCTGATCGGCATGGGCGCCACGGTGCTCGACAACGCCCACGTCCCCTCGGGCTGCATCATCGCGGCCAACGCCCTCGTGCTGTCGAACGCGCAGCTCGAACCCAACTCGGTCTATGCCGGCGTCCCGGCCCGCAAGGTCAAGGAGGTGACGCCCGAGCAGCGCGAGGAGATCGTCCGCCGCACGGCCCACGACTACATGCTTTACGCTTCGTGGTATAACGAGGAGGAGTAGCGTGTGATGCACCTGCCGTCGAAATATTCCGATGTGGTGCTGAACCTGTTTGTCGCCGTGGCGATCAGCCTGGTGGTGAACTTCTCGTACCTGATCCTGCTCTTTGTCGAGCAGAAGGGGGGCGAGCGGACGCACATGCCCGAGGAGCGGGTCGTGGAGTGCCTCCGCGAAGGGGTGCTGCATGTCAGCCCCGACGGCCACGGCTACCTGGTCTACCCCGACGGCGACAGCGTCTACGTCATGCAGCAGCGCATCCGCCGGCTCGGCCTCGAGCAGGGCGACCGCCTCGTTGCGGACCGCGTGCCGCGGCACGGCCGGGGCGCCCATCCCGTCATGATGGGCATCCGCATGCGCAACGGCCACGAGTTCGACTACAGCGCGCTCTACAACCGCCCTTCGGAGACGGTCGAACTGCTGCTCCAGCTGTTCTATTACGTCGTCGTCTCATTCGTCATCCTCACGATCCTGACGGCCGCACGCCGCAACTATTCGATGCGCCGCTTCCTGCGCTGCGGCGTCTGGGCCCTGCTGGCCGCCGTCGGCCTCTACTTCATCGCTCCGGTGACCGACTGGCACTCGGGACGCATCGAGTTCAACTTCATGAGCGGGCGGATGCTCGACTACATGCTGCTGCTCAAGTGTTCGTTCGCCGTCGTGGTCTCGATGCTCTATGCGCACATCTACGTGCTCATCTCGCAGCGGCAGGCCATCGTCCTCGAAAACGAACGGCTCAAGAACGAGAACCTCACCACGCGCTACAACATGCTCGTCGGGCAGATCAACCCCCACTTCTTCTTCAACTCGCTCAACTCGCTGGCGATGCTCGTGCGCGAACGGCAGGACGAGAAGGCGCTGACCTATATCGACCAGCTCTCCTACACGTTCCGCTACATCATCCAGAACGGGCAGAGCACGCTCATGACCCTCGACGAGGAGCTGAAGTTCATCGAGGCCTACGGCTACCTGTTCAAGATCCGCTACGCCGACAAGCTCTTCTTCGACATCGACGTCGAGGAGAAATACCGGGACTGGACCCTTCCGGCGCTGTCGCTGCAGCCGCTCGTGGGCAATGCCGTCAAGCACAATACGATCACCAAGAGCAAACCCCTGCACATCACCATCCGCACGGCCGACGGATGGCTCGAGGTGTCGAACCCCAAGGTGCCGAAGCTCGAACCCGAGCCCTCGACCGGCATCGGGCTTGAGAACCTGCGCAACCGCTGGCGCCTGATTACGGGCCGCGACATCGAGATCGTCGACGACGGCCGGACCTTCACCGTGCGCATGCCGCTGCACAACCCCGCACAACCATGAAAGCCCTGATTATCGAAGACGAAACCGCTGCCGCGCGCAACCTGCAGGCCATTCTGCGGGAGGTGGCGCCCGCCGTGGAGATCGTCGCCACGCTCGAGGGCGTCGAGGAGAGCATCGAGTGGCTGCGCACGCATCCGCAGCCCGACCTGCTCTTCATGGACATCCACCTTGCGGACGGCGATTCGTTCCGCATCTTCCGCGCCGTGGAGATCACCGCGCCGGTCATCTTCACGACGGCCTACGACCAGTATGCGCTCGAGGCCTTCAAGGTCAACAGCATCGATTACCTGCTCAAGCCGCTCAATGCGGCCGATGTGGTCCGGGCGCTCGAGAAGCTGCGCCGCCTGTCGAGCAGCGAACGCAGCGACTACGGATCGCGCGTGCGCAGGATGGCCGCGCGGCAGCGCGAGGAGGTCTTCCTCGTGCACGTGCGCGACCGCATCATCCCGCTCGGCCGCGACCGCATCGCCTACTGCTACACCTCGAACGAGCGGGTGACGGCCTGCGACTACGACGGAGCGGTCTACCCGCTCGACAAGACCCTCGAGGCACTCGAGGCGCTGCTGCCCGCGGAGGATTTCTTCCGTGCCAACCGGCAGTTCATCGTCGCACGCCGCGCCGTGAAGGAGATCGTCGTGTGGTTCGGCAGCCGCCTGTCGCTGCACCTGACGGTCGATACGCCCGAGCGGATCGTCATCTCCAAGGCCCGCGTACCCGAATTCAAGGCGTGGATGCGGGCGGTTCACCCCGCCGAATAGGCGTTTGACCCCGTCGTTCGGACGGTTGAACCGGAGCCCGGCTCCGGTTTTTTTGTTTTGGCGCTACCTTTGCATCAGGAAACACGACCACATGTTTAACCGTTCAATTAAATTTTGCACAGAGATGAAAAAGAGCATTTTTGCAGCCCTCATGGGCCTTTGCCTCATTGCCGGAACGAGCACTTTCGCACAGACGCCCCAGGAGGCTCCCGCACCCAAGACTCCGCCGACGGCCGAGCAGATCGCCCAGCGGCAGACCGAGCGCATGACGCAGCAGCTCAACCTGACCGATGCGCAGGCCAAGCAGGTCTATGAAGTGAATCTCGAGCAGATCAAGCAGATGCAGGCGCACCGCGACCAGATGCGTGCGGCCCGCAGCGCCGAAGCCGAGAAGATGAAGAAGATCCTCTCGACCGAGCAGTTCATGCAGTGGGCGCAGATGCAGGGTCCGCGTCCGGGCGAGGGCCACGGTCCGCAGGCCATGCGCGGCGGCAAGCCCTGCATGAAGGATTGTCCGGCGAAGGCGGACCGGAAACATTGCAGAAAAGCATGCGACAAGCAGCGGCCCGTTAAGGAAAAGGAGTGAGGTCAGGTTTCGCGGCTTGTTGCTGCCGGGGGTGTCAGTCCGGTCGACTGACACCTTTTTTTTGCCGATTCACCACGAAAAGGGAACAAGCAATCGCAGAAAATCCTATCTTCGCGTGCGCAAAAATATACAAGAGGAAAGCATAACAGAAGACGGACACAAACAATCTCCCATGAAACGAATACTGCTAACAACCCTGCTGACGCTCTTCGCTGCCGCCGCCTTCGCACAGACGGGCGCCGTTACCGCGACGGTGATCGATGCCGATACGCGGGAGAGCGTGGTCGGCGCCGTGGTAACAGTGATTCCCGACAAGAACCCCGACAAGAAGCTCTACGTGACCTCGGCCTACAAGGGCGTCGTATCGCTTCCGCAGCTGGCCTACGGAGGCTACACGCTGACGGTGGCCTTTCTGGGCTACAACGAGCTGAGCCTCGCCTTTATGGTGGACTCGGCGCGGAAGGACCTCGGCGTGCTGGAGCTCAAGCCCGGCGTGCAGATCGAAACCGTCGTCAAGGAGGTCAAGGCCCTGCGCACGTCGCAGCGCGGCGACACGGTGAGCTACAACGCCGGAGCCTTCAAGGTGACGAACGATGCCGACGTCGAGGGGCTGCTCGAAAAGATGCCGGGCATCACGGTGACCGACGGTACGGTCGAGGCCCAGGGCGAAGAGATCAAGAAGGTCTTCGTCGATGGCAAGGAGTTCTTCGGCGAGGACGTCACCACGGCCATCAAGTCGCTGCCGGCACAGGCCGTCGAGCGGATCGAGGTCTACAACAAGTTGAGCGACGCGGCCGAGTTCTCGGGCATGGACGACGGCGAGGGCTACAAGGCCATCAACATCGTGACGCGCGAGAACATGCGTCAGGGACAGTTCGGCAAGCTCTATGCCGGATTCGGCTACGATGCCGACACCCGGACCGAAGACCGCTTCAAGTACATCGCGGGCGGCAACGTCAACATCTTCAACCGCGACAGCCGCATCTCGATCATCGGGCTCTTCAACAACGTCAACCAGCAGAACTTCTCCTTCGAGGACATCCTCAGCGTGTCGGGCAATACGGGCGGACGCCACGGCGTGGGCCAGTACATGGTGCGGCCCCAGAGCGGCGTGGCGACGGTCAACGCCCTCGGCGTGAACTACTCCGACACGTGGGGCAAACGCGACCAGGTGTCGTTCCAGGGCAGCTACTTCTTCAACAACACCCGCACGACGAACCGTTCGACGACGGACAAGTGGTACGAGGCCCCCATGGCGATCGACACCCTCTCGACGGCGGGTTACTCCGACACGAAGGCCTTCAACCACCGCTTCAACGCCCGCCTGGAGTGGAAGATCTCCGAGAACCAGAACCTGATGGTCCGGCCGAGCTTCAGCTACCAGTCCAACGACCCGACGAGCTCGACGCTGGGCTGGCAGTACGGCGAGAGCGGCTACAGCCGCACGAACAACTTCAGCGACGCCATGCGCGACGGCTACAACCTGCGCACCTTCGCCATCTACCGGGCCAAACTGGGCAAGGACGGCCGCACGATCACCGTCAACGGCAACGTGAACTATGCGAACAGCTCGAACACGTCGGATTCGTGGTCCAACCAGCTGGGGTCGCTGCCCGACCGCCCCGTCTTCGATCCCGAAACGGGCGCCTGGGACCCCGAGGCCTACACCGAGCTGCGCTACCTGCGTAACCTGGCACCGTCGAGCAGCTATTCGCTGCGCGGCGAATTCACCTACACGGAGCCCGTGGCCAAATATGCGCAGGTGAGCCTCCAGTACCGGGCGAACTTCGAGCATCAGGAGCGCGACACGCGGTCGTATGTCACCGGCGACGACTTCTCGATCGCGGGGCTGACGCCCGATCCCATGCTCTCGAACTCCTACGAGAGCAACTACACCACGCAGCGCGTGGGCCCGGGCTTCCGCTACTCGAAAAACCGCAATACCTTCGTGGCGAACGTCTACTACCAGCGTTCGGCGCTCGACGGCCGCGTCACGCGCGGTGAGTCCGAGCAGATCCGCCACACCTACGACAACTTCACCTACTTCATGATGGGACAGCTGAACATCAACAGCGAGAACTCGCTGCGGCTGTTCATCTCCTCCTATACGGACAACCCCTCGATCACGGCCCTGCAAAGCGTCTTCGACGTCTCCGACGCCCAGAACATCTCGCACGGCAATCCCGATCTGAACCCCTCCTACACGCACTGGGTGAACTTCCACTACATCAACTCGAATGTCGAGAAGGGGCGCACCTTCATGTGGATGTTCTCCCTGCAGGCCACCTCGGACTACAACGCCACGCACCTCGTGCAGTCGCCCGGCGCCATGGAGATCGGCGGCGAGACCTACACGCCGAACTACTACTCGACCCAGGTCAACCTCGACGGATACCGCCAGCTGCGCACGCACATCAGCTACGGACTGCCCGTCGGGTGGCTCAAGAGCAACTTCAACGTCATGGCGGGCGTGACCTACACGCAGACGCCGAGCATGCTCGGCGGCGTGGTCGATCCCGTCACGGGGATGATCTCGGGCGGCGACCGCAACGACAGCAAGAACATGGGTTACGACTTCCGGGCCGTGCTGGGCAGCAACATCTCCGAGAACGTCGACTTCACCCTCTCGTGGAACGGCACCTACAACGAGGCGACCAACTCGTTGAGCGCCACCGCCACGAAAAACCGCTACTTCAACCACTCGGCGCGCGGCGACCTGAAGATCATCTTCCCGCTGGGCTTCACCTTCACGGCAAGCGCCGCCTACACGCAGTACGTGGGCTTCACGAACGACTACGAGGATTCCTACCTGCTCTGCAACGCCTACATCGGCAAGAAGGTCTTCCGCAACCAGCGCGGCGAGGTGATGATCGGCGTGAACGATATCTTCAACCAGAACCGGGCCTTCGTCCGCACGACGGGTTCGGGCTGGACGCAGAACGCCATGAACAGCGTCATCGGCCGCTACTACATGGTGCAGTTCACCTACAACCTGCGCCTCTTTGGCAAGAAGGGATCGCGCAACATCCAGGATTACGACGGGGTTGAGCAGCCGCGCCGCCGTCCCGGTGCGATGCCTCCCCCGCCCCCGGGTTTCGGCCCGAGATAGCGCGAGCGGTCTCGAGACGAAAAGAGGACGTCGGTGAATTCCGACATCCTCTTTTTTTGCGTTCATGCTTTGGGAGATTTCGGATGGTTTCGGGAAAACGATACCCGACACCGGTCCGTCTTTTGCCGCTGCGGAGCGGTTTCGGCGTGCTGCGCCGCTGTACCGCTCCCCGGGAGGATGCCGTGTCGCGGTGAAACGCTTCGGGCTGTGCGGCGGTCGGGGGCCGGCCGGAGACCGGAGAGTCCGTCCGGCAGAAAGTCCGCTCTCCTACCCTTTCCGTGCCGCCTCGCGCTCGCGGCGCCGCTCCTCGCGGTCGATGGCCAGGTGGGTGCCGATGCAGGCCAGCCCGCCGTAGATGACCGTCAGGATGCACAGCGCCTTGATCTCGGCGAAGACCTCCTGCAGCGACGCCCCCATCGTGCGGATGCGGATGAATCCGTTGACGCCGTGGCTGCTGGGGAAGATCTGCCCGAAGTTGTAGAGCCAGTCGGGAATGCCCTCGCGGGGATACGACACGCCGCTGAGCATCAGCAGCGGGATGGAGGTCCACAAGAGCAACAGCAGCGAATTTTCGCGGTAGCGGAAGAGCGTCGACACGGCGATCGAGAGGGCGATGCAGGCAGCCATGTAGGCCGAGAGGAACAGGACGAGGGTCCAGGTCGAGCCGTTGGTCGGGTAATTGAAGAGCCGGTAGTGGACGCCCAGCACGTAGGCGCACGTCACGACATAGACCGAAGCGTAGACCAGCGCCCGGCCCGTGACAATGGGCAGCGTCGACATGCGCCGCCGCCCCGCCGGGCAGAGCTTGTGGTAGAGCCCGAACTCGCGCCACGTGCCGCCGATCATGCCGATGCCGATGAGCATCGTCTGCTGGATGATGACCATGATGATCGCCGGCATGACGAAGGTTCCATAGCCGAGGTAGGGGTTGAAGAGGTTGTGCGCCTGGTAGATGACGGGCTGCGTCGTGGCCTGCGCCTGCGGGATGTTGGCCCCCTTGGCGATCAGCCGCTGGAACTCGACCATGGCACCGGTCTGCCCGATCGAGGTCACGAGCTCCTGGAATACCTGCCGGTACATGAGGAAGTAGCTCGCGTCGCAGTAGATCGCCACGACGGCCTGCTCGCCGCCGTAGAGCTTCTCCGCATAATTCGACGGGATGTAGACCACGCCGTAGATCTTGCGGTCGTAGAAGAGCCGGCGGGCCTGCTCCATGTCGGTGGGCTCGTAGGCCACATAGGTGTTCGGACCCGCGTTGAAGGCCTCGATCAGGCTGCGGCTCGTCGGCGTGCGGCTCTCGTCCACCACGCCGATGGGGACGTTGCGCAGCACCTGCGCCCCGTAGGCCAGCGAATAGGCCGTGGCGTAGATCAGCAGCGCAAAGACGAGAATCAGCATGACGCCGCCGTCGGTGAAGATCGTGCGGTACTCGTTGCGCATGACCGTCAGCAGCTGCTGGCGGTAGGATTTCATCTGTCTCGAAAAGCGGCTCATGCTACAGTCTCCCCCAGAATTTCTGCTCCGTGCAGACCCGTTTGAGCCGGGGCAGGCACAGGAGCGGTAAAACAACGAACAGCGACATCCAGCCCAGATCGGGCAGCGAGCAGACGACCGGTGCACCGCGCAGCATCTGGTCCACGAACAGGTCGGTGTAGTAGGTGAACGGGAAGAGGCGGCTCAACCACTGCATCGGCTCCCACATGGCCATGATCGGGAAGGTCAGGCCCGAGAAGGTGAAGGCCAGCACGGAGTAGCCGCCGCCGATCGAGAGCGAGAGCCGGAGGTTGGCCAGCAGCGAGACGATCAGCACGGAGATCGCCTGATAGCTCATGATGAAGAGCAGCGTGCCCGTGAGAATGATCGCGAGCGAGCCGTTGAGCGGCGTGCCGACGACCTTGAAGATGATGACGAACATCGCGAGCGAGAGCAGGAACATCCCCACCGTGACGGGCAGCGTCTTGCCCAGCAGCGCCGCGCCCACCGAGTCGTCGGCCGTGCGGAGCCACTCGCGGGCCGTGGAGTTCTTGAGCTCCGTGCCGATCGAGAAGACGGTCGTCAGCACGACGAAGATGAGCAGCATCATCGGCAGGAAGCTCGGCGCGAGGTAGTAGCCGTAGTTGATGTAGGGGTTGAACAGTACGTGGCGGTCGAAGCGCACGGGCATGAGCTGGGCCATGGCCTGCCGTTCGGTCAGCCCCTGCTTGGTGAGCAGCTGCAGCTGGATGCCCGCCGAGAAGGTCGTCACGGCGGTCTGAATATCCTTCGAGAGCAGTCCGTTGACGGTGATGTTCGTGCCCGAGACGTAGTTTTCGATGTGGGTCTGCGTGTTGCTCAGGATGCACTTCTCGAAGAAGGCCGGAATCTGCACGATGGCCATCACCCGGCCCTCGCGCATGAGCCGCTCGCCCTCGTCGATGTCCTGGATGTCGTAGGCGACCATCGCCGTCGGCGTGTCGTCGATCATCTGCGCCACCTTGCGCGAGAGCGTCGTGTGGTCCTCGTCGAGGATGGCAATGGGGATGTTGCGCGCCACGCCCTGGTTGAAGAGCAGGGCGAAGAAGGCGAACGATAAGAGCGGCAGGACGAGCATCAGCGTAAGGTAGATCGGCTGGTGCGTCATACGCACCAGCTCCCGTTGCAGCACGGCCCAGGTATTCCGCAGAAAACGCATCGCCCGATCAGTCGATTTTGTCCCAGTCCACCAGTACGCTCATGCCGGGGCGCAGCTGCCCGGCGTCACCCGTCGGGCGGGCCTTCACGGCGAAGGTGCGGATGTCGAAACCGCCCTGCGTGCGCGTGGCCGCCCAGGTGGCGAAGTCGGCCTGCACGGCGATGTAGCTCACCTCGAGCTCCACGTCGCGGTCCAGCGCCGGGACGTAGGCCGTCATGCGCGTGCCGACCTTGATTTTGGGCAGGAGCGTCTCCTTGACGTTGAAGGTCACCCACAGGTCGCTCATGTCGAGGATCGCCACGACAGGATAGCCGCTGCCCACGAGCTCGCCCTGCTGGGCGACGATCGTCGAGACCTCGCCCGCGACGGGCGAATAGACCATCGCGTCGCCGATGTACGACTCGACCTCGCTCACGGCCCCCTCGGCCTGACGCACCCGTGCGGCGGCCGCCTCCTTGTCCTCCTTGCGGGCGCCGTCAACAGCCAGGTCGTACTGCGCCTTTGCGGCCTGCGCCGTGGCCTTCATGGCCTCGTAGTTGGCCGTCGCCTCGTCGAGCTTCTGGGTCGGGACGACCCCCTGGTCGTAGAGGTTCTTCACCCGTTCGTAGGTCTTGCGGGCCAGCTCCAGTCCGGCCTGCGCCTTCTCCCACATGTTCAGTGCGGCTTCGATCTGCTGGATGCGTGCTCCGGCCACGGCCGCGGCATCGAGCGCCGCGGCGGCACTCTTCACGGCCTCGGCCTGCGCGAGCTTGGCATCGAGTTCGGGCGTCGAGAGCACGTAAAGCAGCTGCCCCTTCTCGACGCGGTCCCCCTCGGCGACCTTCATGGCGTCGATGCGTCCCGGAACCTTCGACGAGGCCTTGTAGGTCGTGCATTCGACGGTTCCCTGGATCAGCATCGGACTCCGCTTGGTGAGGTACCAGCTGATGAGTGCGACCGAGAGCAGAATGACCGCCGCGGCCGCGACGACTCCGTAAATGTTGCTTCGTTTCATATCGGTAGTTGTTATTTCTTATCGAAATAGATCGGCCGGGCGTCGGTACGCCGGGCGTAATCGGCGAACTCCTCGCTGATGCCCGCCGCTTCGAGCAGCCGGGCAAGCGCCAGATCGAACTTGTAGGCCGCCTGGAGCCGTTCGGCACGCACCCCCGCGAGGTTCAGCTCGGCGTCGATCAGGTCCGACGACGAGCTCATGCCCTCGAGGAAGGCGGCATTCTTCATGCGGAGGTACTCCTCGGCGAAGGCGAGCGACGAGTCGATCGAGGCCATCTGGTTGCGGTAGTTGAGCAGCTGGTTGTAGAGCTTCTCGATCAGCACCGCAATATCCTGCCCGGCCTTGTTCTGCAACTCGCCCACGCGGCGCACGGTCTGCCGGGCCGCCGAATATTTGTATTCGCGGTTCAGTCCGTCGAAGAGCTTGATGTGTATCCCCACGCCCACGGCCCAGCGCGGCACGAGGCCCGAGACCTGGTAGTTGTAGAACATGCCGCCGCCCATGGCCGCCACCTGCGGCAGGAAGTCGGCACGCTGTGCGCGCACCCCCTCCTCGGCCAGCTGCCGCTTGAGCGACACCTGGTTGAGCAGCGGGTTGCGCTCCTGCGCGAGCGCCTGGTAGTCGGCCAGCTCACCGATCTCGTCCACCATGAACATCGCCGTCACGGGCAGCCACTCCCCCTCGCGCCCCAGCGTGTTCGACAGGGCGCTGGCCACGGTCCCGGCTTCGAGTTCGGCGTTGGCCAGCTCGCGTTCGGCCTCCGTCATCTTGAACTCCACGTAGAGACGTTCGCTGCGCGAGATCATGCCGTTCTTCTCCAGCGCCACGGCATCCTCGAGGTGGCGGCGCACGCCGTCGACCACCTGCCGGCGCACCTCGACGACCTGCCGCGCGAGCGACAGTCCGAAGTAGCGCTCAACGAGCTCCGAGATCAGCGCGTTGCGCGTCTGCTCGCCCTGCGCCTCGGCCGTGCGGAGGTTGATCTTCGCGGCGCGGTTCGCGGCGTTGATCTTGCCGCCCATCCAGATCGGGAGCGTCACCTCACCGCCCACGAAGCCCAGACTGCGGTCCTGAATCGTGAGCGACCAGTCGGCCGCGAGCAGCGGTGAAATCAGCCCCTGGATCGTCGGAATGTACTGCGGCGGCACCATGCCGCTGCCGAGAATCTGACCCGCAAGTCCGTTCACCGGCTCCTTCATGTCGTTGAGATCGAATCCTATATCCTTGCCCAGGTAGGCGTAGGCGCCGGTCACCCCGATGCGGGGCATGCGCAGACCGATGGCGGCCCGGCGCTCCTGCACGGCGGCCTTCTCCTCGTAGGCGGCAGCCTTCATGGCGGGGTTGTCCGTCAGGGCGGCCGTGATGGCTTCGTCGAGCGACAGCAGCTGCCCGTCGGGCTGTGCGGCGAGCGGCACGGCGACCGTCAGGGCGGCGGCGGTCAACAGGGTTCTGACAGCAGATTTCATAGCGTAAATCATATTTATGCGGCAAATATATGCGGAATCTCCGGATATTCGCCACGGTGCATGCACTTTTGACCAATATTAAGCCTTTATGGACACAAAATGTGTCTCTTTCAATGCTTCAGGTGGGCATTGATCTTCAGCACTTCGTCGCCCAGATCGGGATAGAAGCGCACGTCGACGCCCTCTTCGCGCAGGGTCTGCGCTCCGCGGCAGCAGGCGAAGCGGTCGGGTTCGTAGAGGGCGAAGGCCACGTGGGCGAACCCGTGGCGCAGGATCAGCTGCGTGCAGCTTTCGGGCTCGCTCCGCCGTGTCGAGCAGGGCTCCATCGAGGAGCAGATCGACGCGCCGCGCAGCTCGGCACCCGCCCGCAGCGCCTTGGCAATGGCCTCCTGTTCGGCATGGTGCGTGGGCGATGTCTCGTGGGTGTATCCCGTGAAGAGCTCGCCCGCCGTCGTGCGGATCACCGCCCCGACGCGGTAGCAGGTGTCGCACGGCACGCAGCGGCGGCTTTCGCGGATGGCCAGCGCGAGGTCTTCCCGGTCCCGGGCCGCGGTGTCCGCACGGAGCCTCCATACTGCAACCTCCATGCCGTCGTTCAATCGCTCGCGGCGGCACGGCAGCGAGGTGTCGGGGTGCAGGTCGAGCCGTGCGCCGCCCCGCTCGGGTCCGAGCGTCAGCGCGGGGTTCACCGCCAGGCGCAGCGTGTCGGCCAGCCCGGCGTCGAAGAACTGGCGCAGCGTCCGGGCGCCGCCCTCGACAAAGAGCGAGCCGATGCCGCGTTTTTCGAGTTCCGTGACGACGGCCGCGGCCGTGAGCGGCGCGCCCGGGAGGATCACCTCCGCCACCCCCTCCAGCGCCGGGATCGGCACCTCGGAGAAGACCAGCCGGTCGGCGTCGCCCTCCGTGAAGAAGCGCATCGCGGGCGAGAGCCGCCCCGAGCGGGTCATCGTCACCTTCGTCAGATCGGGTTGCAGCCCGCGGGCCGCACGCCGGGCCCGGGCCCCCTCGTCGCGCAGCAGCAGCGCGGGGTTGTCGCGCCGCAGCGTCTCGGCGCCGACCAGAATGGCGTCGTGCGCGGCCCGCAGCGCCAGGACGGCCGCCCAGTCCTCCGGCGTGGAGATCATCAGCCGCCGGGGCGTATTGTCATCGAGGTAGCCGTCGGAAGTGACCGCGGCAGAGAGGGTTATTCGCATCGTTTCAGGGTAAAAAGTGTTACTTCGGGCCAGGCGCCCAGCCGCATCGGATAGGCCACGTAGCCCGTGCCGTCGTTGATGTAGAGCGTGCGTCCCTGCTCGTCGTAGCGGCCGCTCCAGCGCTCGTAGAGCCACGCCGCGGGTGACCAGGCCCGGCCGAAGAGCCGGACCTTGAACTGCATGGCGTGGACGTGTCCCGCGAGGGTCAGGTCGCCGTATCCGCGGGCAGTGATCTGCTCCCAGAGCTGCGGCAGGTGCACGGCCGTCAGGTTGTAGAGCGAGTCGGGTACGCCGGCGTACACGCGGTCGAGGTTCGTGGCCTCCAGGTCGCTGTCGTGCCGCTGCTTGCGCAGCGCGGGGTCGAACGAGACGCCCGAGAGCGAGATGCTGTCGCCGCCGCGGTGCAGGTAGAGGGTCTCGTCATCGAGCACGCGCCACCCCATCGCCCGCTGTGCGGCCAGCAGGTCGGCAAGCGACCGCTCGCGGGGCAGCGAGACCGTATCCTTGATGTAGGACCCGACGTCGTGGTTGCCCGTGACCGAGACGACCGGTGCCTCGATGCGGCGGAGCAGCCGCACGGCCCGCTTGTCGAGCTCCGAGGCGCGGATGTTGACCAGGTCGCCCGTGAAGATGACCAGCTCGGGATGCAGGGCATTGACCGAGTCGACGATGCGCGTGAGCTCCCGCTCGGGGGAGACGATCGTGCCGAGGTGCATGTCCGAGAGTTGCACGATGCGCATGCCGTCGAATCCGGCGGGCAGGCGCGGCGAGCAGATCTCCACGCGGCTGACGTGCACGCCTGTGCGGCCGAGCGTGGCGCCCCAGATGAGCGCCGCGATGATGCTGCAGGCGATCACGATGCCCGTGCGGCGGAGGTGCAGCAGCCGAAAAATATAGTAAACGAGCCGCGGCAGCACGGTGAGCATCCAGATCCATACGAGCCACATCACTGCGGCCATGTAGCCGGTCGTGTTGTCGCTTACGACAAGCCCGGCCAGCGGCACCGCGACCGGGATGAGGTCCGTGACGCCGCACCAGAGCATCCGGAGCGGGGCGATGCGCCGGTGCTGCTGCCGCAGGCGGCGGAAGCGGAGCACGTCGGCGACGATGGCCAGGACGCCGAGCAGGGGTATGACGAGAAAAAGAAGCATCGGTCGTATTTTTTCGGCCTTTATATAAGGTAGTGCGGTTCGTGACCGCAACTGCCGGGCCGAAGTTTCACAAAGATAGAAATTTTTTGCATATTTGATGGTTTTATTTGGCATGCAACTTGAACATCGGCCCGCGGGATACTAAATAAAATCTTACAGCCTATGAAAACAATCCGACTTCTGATCGTGCTTCTGCTGCTCGCATCGTCCGCCTCGGCGCGGCATCACCTCTCCCGCAAGGACCGGTATGCCCCGACGGTCTACCTCGTCTCCGTCCACGAGGTGGATACCATCTACAACAGCGGCGCCCTGCGCCAGGCGGCACTGGAGAATCGTGCCGCCGTGGCGGAAGCCCAGCAGGACTATCTCGAGACGCACCGCACGGGATTCCAGCAGGACGACTTCCCGAAATTTGTCTTCACGTCGAAGAACAACCGTTTCTCCTTTGCCGTGGGCGGCTTCGTCGCCCTGCGCGCGGGATACGACTTCGACGGCATCTCGGACAACATCGACTTCATCCCCTACGAGATCCCGATTCCGGGCAACTACAACACCGAACAGAAGCTGATGATGGACGCCTCGACCTCGCGGCTCTACATCTCGGCCATAGCCAACACCCGGGCGCTGGGGCGTGTCGTGGTCCACATCGATACGGACTTCCGCGGCGGTGCGCCGGGCAGCTATACACCGCGTCTGCGCTCGGCCTATGTCAACTTCCTGGGGCTGACCTTCGGCCGCGACATCACGACCTTCTGCGACCTGCAGGCCGCGCCCACGACCATCGACTTCCAGGGTCCCAATGCCTACAACTACGATTTTGCCACGCTGATCCGCTACGAGGTGTCGTTCGCCCGCCGGCACATGACCTTCGGCGTTGCGGCCGAGATGCCCCGGGTCAGCGGCACCTACGGCGACAACTTCGCACCGATGCATCAGCGCGTGCCGGACGTCCCGGCCTACCTGCAGGTAGCCTGGGGCAAGGATATGTCGAGCCACCTGCGCCTGTCGGGCATCGTGCGCAACATGTATCTGTACAACAACCGCACGCAGAGCACCACCTCGCTGCTGGGCTGGGGCGCCCAGTTCAGCGGCACGATCCGGGTGGGGCGGCCCCTGCAGCTCTTCATGAACGGCGTATACGGCGAGGGCATCACCCCCTACATGCTGGACCTGATCGGCTCGGGCCTCGACTTCACGCCCGACCCGAACGATGCGTCGCGCATCCGCACCACGCCGATGTGGGGCTGGCAGGCCGCCGCACAGATCAACCTCTCGCCGCGTCTGTTCCTCTCGGGCGGCTACTCGATGGTCCGCATCGACAAGAGCGACGGCTTCTACGCCGAGGACGAATACCGGCAGGGACAGTACATCTTCGGCAACATCTTCTATTCGGTGACGCCGCGCTTCAAGATCGCCGGCGAATACCTCTACGGCACGCGCGAGAACATGTCGGGTGTCGAGAGCCACGCCAACCGCGTCAACATGCTGTTGCAGTACAGCTTCTGACGCACGCCTCCGCCGCGCGCGGAATGCGGACGGGCACGAATGCGCCGTCCGCATTTTTCTGTATCTTTGTCTGCGAAAACAAGATTGCCCGAAACATGGACTTCATTGCACAATACAACCTGACGGGGCTGGTGATCGGCCTCGCGACGTTCCTCATCATCGGGGTGTTCCACCCGCTCGTCATCAAGGGCGAATACCACTTCGGCGTGCGCATCTGGTGGGCTTTCCTGCTCATGGGGCTTGCCGCCATTGCGGCGTCGGTAGCCGTGCGGCACGTCGTCTGGTCGACGCTGCTGGCTGTCTGGGGCGCCTCGTCGCTCTGGTCGATCGGCGAGCTGTTCGAGCAGCGCAAGCGCGTGGCCAAAGGGTGGTTTCCGCGCAATCCCCGCAGAAAGCAGTAGCCGGCCGGCCGCCGTGCGGGACGCACAACATGGCAGCCTACTATAAAATAAAGTGGGGTTCCATCGCGGGGCGCGGTCCCGGCCGAGCGGGGTGTCAGCGCGCCAGCAGCGAATCGGTGTCGAGACGGAAGGTGCGGTAGGCGTCGCCCAGACGCATCGTGTCGGCCGCTTCGGGCGGGAGGATGCGGTAGCCCGGCATCGCTACCCAGACGGGGACGGCCCGGGCCGTGTACTCCATGCGGCCGTCGGGGCGCTTCGTCACCCCGATTTCGGCCAGCAGGCCGCCGTCGCAGTACCTGCGGCGCTGGTTCGAGACGAGATTTCCCAGCGAGTAGAAGACCGCCGAGGCCGAGTCGGCCTCGTAGGGCTGCACGACGTGCGGGTGGCTGCCGATAACGAGGTCGGCGCCGTGCCGCCGCATAAAGCGGGCCAGCGTCCGCTGCGAGGCATTCGGACGGCGTTCGTACTCGTTGCCCCAGTGGATGCAGACGGCGATGCAGTCGGCGCCGGTGAGCCGTGCTGCGGCCAGGTCGCGCGCCATGGCCGCGGTGTCAATGCGGTTGACGAGCGTACCGGCCGGGACGGGCATGCCGTTCGTGCCGTAGGTGTAGTTGAGCAGGGCGATCGAGATGCCGCCGCGTCGGAGCAGCAGCGGGTGGTTGCGCCGGTAGTCGGCCGAGTCGCGGAAGACGCCCGTGTGGCGGATGCCGCAGCGCTCCAGCTCACGGACGGTCGTGCGGATGCCACTCTGCCCGCCGTCGCAGCAGTGGTTGTTGGCCAGCACGGCGACGTCGACCCCGGCCTCGTGCAGCGCATCGGCCAGCGCCGCGGGCGAGCGGAAGACGGGATAGCCCGCATAGGGCTCCGCATCGGCGAGCGTCGTCTCGAGGTTCACGACCACGAGGTCCGCGGCCCGGAAACGGGGCTCAAGCGCTGCGAAGACGTCTCTGTAGTCGAATCCGCCGTTGCTGCGCGCCGACTGGATCTGTGGCAGGTGCTGCATGACGTCTCCGCCGAAGAGCAGCCGGATGCGCTCCGGCGCCGGCGGTTCGGGCATGCGGACCGTGCGCTCCCGACGGTCGGGAACGCAGCAGGCGGCCGCGAGCAGTGCGGCGCAGAGTATCGGGCGCAGGTATTTCATCCTTCGGGGCGTTCGTGACTGCAAAAATAGGAAATATTCGGGAAACGGACGGCTCCCTGCGCCCGGGGACGGCGTTTTCGGGAGATGAAAAAGGCGCATAGGTAATCCGAATAGTTCCATAAAAACTACCGATCGCGATTTTTTGGCGAAGTGAAACGGATTTTTGCTATCTTTGCTTCAGAAAAACACCAAACACGACAAAACTATGGAAAAGAGCATCAAGGGTACACGTACCGAACAGAATCTGCTGAAGGCATTTGCCGGCGAGAGCCAGGCACGCAGCCGCTACGTCTTCTTCGCGAGCAAGGCCAAGAAGGAGGGATACGAACAGATCGCAGGCGTCTTCGCCGAGACGGCCGAGCAGGAGAAGGAGCACGCCGAGCGTTTCTTCAAGTTCCTCGAGGGCGGCGAAGTGGAGATCACGGCCAGCTACCCCACCGGACCCATTGGCACGACGGCCGAGAACCTGCTCGCCGCAGCCAAGGGCGAGAACGAGGAGTGGGATGTCCTCTACCGCGAGTTCGCCAAGGTAGCCGACGAGGAGGGCTTCGCCGAGATCGCAGCCGCCTTCCGCATGATCTCGATCGTCGAGGCCGAGCACGAGCGCCGCTACCTGAAGCTGCTGAGCCGCCTGACCGACGGCAACTTCTTCAAGCGCGACGGCAAGATCTGGTGGCAGTGCCGCAACTGCGGCTTCATCATCGAGGCCGAGGAGGCTCCGAAGCTCTGCCCCGCCTGCAAGCACCCGCAGGCCTACTTCGAGCCCAAGAAGGAGAACTATTGATCGCGCGGCCGCACGGCCGGTGATCCGTCATCGGGCCGCACTCTTCACGGAGTGCGGCCTTTTCGTATCCGGACCGGCGATGCGGTCTTTGCGGCAGCCGGCGGGTGAATTGTCCGCCGCCTGAGAAGATTCTCCGCGGCCGAAGGCGGAAAATCCGGAAAAACATCGTATATTTGCAAGGATAAACGATTCGCGGCAGAAGAGCCCGTGCACGGCGGCCGCCGTGCTCCCACCCCGGGCGGAGCCTCTTTGGGCCGTTTTACCGAAGCACACGTTAACGACAGACATGGCAGACGAAAAAATCATCTTTTCGATGGTCGGGGTCAGCAAGACCTTCACCAACCAGAAAAAGGTCCTGAACAACATCTACCTCTCGTTCTTCTACGGCGCCAAGATCGGCATCATCGGTCTGAACGGCGCGGGCAAGTCGACGCTCATGAAGATCATCGCCGGAATCGACAAGAACTACCAGGGCGAGGTGGTCTTCTCGCCCGGCTACACGGTCGGCTACCTCGAGCAGGAGCCCAAGCTCGACGACACGAAGACCGTGCGCGAGGTGGTCGAGGAGGGGTGCGCCGAAACGGTGGCCCTGCTGAAGGAGTACGAGGAGATCAACGCGAAGCTCTGCGAGCCGATGTCCGACGACGAGATGGCGGCGCTCATCGAGCGGCAGGGCGTCGTCTACGAGAAGATCGACCACTGCAACGGCTGGGAGCTGGACAGCGTGCTCGAACGCGCGATGGACGCCTTGCGCTGCCCCGACCCCGACGAGAACGTCAAGCACCTCTCGGGCGGTGAGCGGCGCCGCGTGGCCCTGTGCCGCCTGCTCCTGCAGCAGCCCGACGTGCTGCTGCTCGACGAGCCGACGAACCACCTCGACGCCGAGTCGATCGACTGGCTCGAGCAGCACCTCCAGCAGTACAAGGGCACGGTGATCGCCGTGACGCACGACCGCTACTTCCTGGACAACGTCGCCGGGTGGATTCTGGAGCTCGACCGCGGCGAGGGCATCCCCTGGAAGGGCAACTACTCGGGCTGGCTCGAGCAGAAGACCAAGCGCATGGCCATGGAGGAGAAGCAGGAGTCGAAGCGCCGCAAGACGCTCGAGCGCGAGCTGGAATGGGTGCGCATGTCGCCCTCGGGCCGCCACGCCAAGTCGAAGGCCCGTCTGTCGGCCTACGACAAGATGATGAACGAGGATGCGAAGCAGAAGGAGGAGAAGCTCGAGATATTCATTCCGAACGGTCCGCGTCTGGGCGACGTGGTGATCGAGGCCCACGACGTGAAGAAGGCCTTCGGCGACCGCGTGCTCTACGAGCACCTGAACTTCTCGCTGCCGCCCGCCGGCATCGTCGGCGTCATCGGCCCCAACGGTACGGGCAAGACGACGCTCTTCCGCATGATCATGGGATTGGAGCAGCCCACCGAGGGTACGTTCCGCGTGGGCCCGACCGTCAAGCTGGCCTACGTCGACCAGCAGCACAAGTCGATCGACCCGGAGAAGACCGTCTACGAGGTGATCTCGCAGGGCGCCGACCTCATCACGCTGGGCAACCGGCAGGTCAACGCCCGGGCCTACGTCGCCCGCTTCAACTTCTCGGGCGCCGACCAGGAGAAGAAGTGCGGCATGCTCTCGGGCGGCGAGCGCAACCGCCTGCACCTGGCCCTCGCCCTGAAGGAGGAGGGCAACGTGCTGTTGCTCGACGAGCCGACGAACGACATCGACGTCAACACGCTGCGCGCACTGGAGGAGGGCCTCGAGAACTTCGCCGGGTGTGCCGTCGTGATCTCGCACGACCGCTGGTTCCTCGACCGCATCGCCACGCACATCCTCTCGTTCGAGGGCGACTCGAAGGTGGTCTTCTATGAGGGCTCCTACTCCGAATACGAGGCATGGAAGCGTGCGCAGGGCGGCGACGTGCAGCCCCACCGCGTCAAATACAAGAAACTTATCGAGGAGTAACCCGCCCGCCGGGGCTCACGTCCGGTGCGCCCCGGGCAGGGAGGATGAGAAAAGAGAAAGGGCAGAAAAAGGGCGAAGGGCGAAGTCCCGCCACAACGGCTCCCCTCTCGCTCCGGCTCCGACGAACGATACAAACACACTGAACCGAACATGCAAAAACCGTCCATACCCAAGGGCACGCGCGACTTCTCCCCCGTGGAGATGATGCGCCGCAACTACATTTTCGATACGATCCGCTCGGTGTTCCGCACCTACGGCTTTGCGCCGCTCGAGACCCCGGCGATGGAGAACCTCTCGACGCTGCTGGGCAAATACGGCGACGAGGGCGACAAGCTCCTCTTCAAGATTCTCAACTCGGGCGACTACGCCGCCGGCCTCTCGGACGACGAGGTGCGCCAGGCGTCGCGCATCTGCGAGAAGGGGCTGCGCTACGACCTGACGGTCCCCTTCGCCCGCTATGTCGTGCAGCACCAGAGCGAGCTGACCTTCCCCTTCAAACGCTACCAGATCCAGCCCGTGTGGCGTGCCGACCGTCCGCAGAAGGGTCGCTACCGCGAATTCTACCAGTGCGACGTCGACGTCATCGGCACGCGCTCGCTGCTCTGCGAGGTCGAGCTGGTGGAGATCGTCGACGAGGTCTTCCGCCGGCTGGGCATCCGCGTGGCGCTGAAGATGAACAACCGCAAGATCCTCTACGGCATCGCCGAGACGATCGGCCACGCCGACAAGATGATGGACATCACCGTGGCAATCGACAAGCTGGACAAGATCGGGCTCGAGAATGTCAAGGCCGAACTGCGCGAGCGCGGACTCGACGACGAGGCTGTCGGACGACTTCAGCCGATTCTGGAGATGAGCGGCGACAATGCGCAGAAAATCGCGCTGTTGCGGGAGATTCTTGCCGGCTCGGAGACCGGCCTGAAGGGCGTCGACGAGATCGAGACCGTCTTCACGCACGTCGGCCGGCTGGGGCTCGGGCTGCCCGTTGAGCTGGACCTCTCGCTGGCGCGCGGACTGAACTACTACACCGGGGCGATCTTCGAGGTCAAGGCCCTCGACTACGCCATCGGCTCGATCTCGGGCGGCGGCCGCTACGACGACCTGACGGGCATCTTCGGCATGCCCAACCTCTCGGGCGTGGGCATCTCGTTCGGAGCCGACCGCATCTACGATGTCATGACGGGGCTCGGGCTCTTCCCCGAGGAGGTCAACTTCTCGACGCGCGTCTTCCTGACGAATCTCGGAGAGGAGGAGCAGACCGCGGCCCTGGGGCTGCTCCGGCAGCTGCGCCAGGCGGGTATTGCCGCCGAGATCTACCCCGAGCCGGGCAAAATGAAGAAGCAGATGGAGTACGCCAACCGCCGCAGCATCCCCTACGTGGTCATCATCGGCTCGCAGGAGCTGGAGGCGGGTGTCGTGACACTCAAGGAGATGCGCTCGGGCGAGCAGCGACAGGTGCCGATGGCCGAGGTCGCAGGCGTGCTCGCCGGCAACCGATAACGGCTCAACGGCACCGTCTGTGCGACGGGCGACGAGACATTATTATAAACAGATTCGGAATACGGGGTCGCAGCACCCCGTATTTCGTTGCAGACATTCAAACCGTGGATCGAATCGTGAAAAATCATCCGTTATACTCCCTCTTCCGCACGGCGGCGACAGCCGCTGCGAAGGGCGCCCCGCGGTCGGGGCGCAGCCCGTGGTGCGGTCTGCTCTGTGCCGGGCTGCTGATGGTGGCGCTCCTGCGCCCCGCTGCCCTTCCGGCGCAGAATTCCGATGCGGCGCCGCAGTTGCAGAAACTCGTGGAGGTCTACCGCTTTCTGGCCCGCTACTACGTCGACGAGGTCGAGATGGCGCCGCTCGTGGAGCAGGCCATCAAGGGCATGCTCGACGAGCTGGACCCCCATTCGGCCTACCTCGATGCCGAGCAGATGGAGTCTGTTGCCGCGAGCTTCGACGGCGAATTCAGCGGCATCGGCGTGGAGTTCAACATCCTGCGCGACACGATCATCGTCGTCAACACCATAGCCGGCGGTCCGGCCGAACGGGTGGGGGTACGGCCCAACGACCGCATCGTGCGCATCGACACGCTCGATGCCGTGGGCATGCGGCAGGTGGACGTGCCGAAGCACCTGCGCGGCCGGACCGGCACGCGCGTGGCCGTCGATGTCGTGCGCCGCGGTGTCGGCGAACGGCTGCACTTCGTGATGGTGCGGGACCGCATTCCGCTCAATACGGTCGACGCCGCCTACATGGCCGCCGAGGGCATCGGCTACGTCAAGGTCAACCGCTTCGGCCGCACGACGATGAGCGAATTCCGCGAGGCCTACGAGCGGCTCGGGCGCCCCGCGAAACTGATCCTCGATCTGCGCGGCAACGGCGGCGGACTGCTCGAACAGGCCATCGGCATGGCGGAATTCTTCCTGCCGCGCGGGGCGCTGATCGTCTCGACCGAGGGCCGCGGCGTGCCGCCGCGCACGTTCCGGGCCCAAAGCGACGGCGAGGACCTCGACGGTGCGCTGGTCGTGCTCATCGACGAGGTGTCGGCCTCGGCGTCGGAGATCGTCACGGGAGCCGTGCAGGACTGGGACCGCGGCGTGGTGGTGGGCCGCCCGAGCTTCGGCAAGGGGCTCGTGCAGCGGCAGGTGTCGCTCGGCGACGGTTCGGCCGTGCGCATCACCGTCGCCCGCTACCACACCCCTTCGGGCCGCGTCATCCAGCGCCCCTACGAGAAGGGCAAACGCGAGGAGTACTACCTCGACCACCTGCGCCGCTACGACGACGCCGTGCGCGACTCGCTCGACGCCGCGGCGCCCGCATTCCGCACGCTCCGCACGGGACGCACGGTCCGCGGCGGAGGCGGCATCCGCCCCGACATCCTGATCGATGTCGACACGACGGAGTATTCGCAGTACCAGGCGCAGCTGATCCGCCGCGGCGTGGTGAACGAATATGTCGGCGTGCTGATGGACAGCCGGCGCGACTCGCTCCAGCGGCTCTACCCGACCTTCGAGCGTTTCGACGAGGCCTTTGAAATCGACGATGCGACGCTTCGCGGACTGACCGAGCTGGGTGCCGAGCGCGGCGTGGCGCCGGACGAAGCGGGATTTGCCGTCTCGGCGGAGCTCCTGCGCGTCCAGCTCAAAGCCCTTGTGGCTCAACGGCTCTTCGGTACCGAAGGCTACTACCGGGTGGTGAACCGCCTGCGCAGCGAGGCCTTCCGGGAGGCCGTCTCTCTGCTCGAAGCGTGGGAGCAGCGGGGGCGTCCGCTGCTCGAAAACCGAAAATAGCTTGCCGGTTTTTTGGTGGATTACGGATTTTTGTGTATATTCGTATATACAAAGGACATATTTGTATACATTAACACCAAAAAACTGCGATTGTCATGTTACCTCATCCAACCCCTCGTCGAGAGAGCGAGGAAAATGGTGATCAGATTCTCACGAAAGCCGTGAAGGCAGGTCGTAGAACCTACTTCTTCGACGTGCGCGCCACGCGCGGCGATGACTATTTCCTCACCATTACCGAGAGTCGCAAAATGCCAAACCCCGACGGCACCTGCAGCTACGACCGGCATAAGATCTTCCTTTACAAGGAGGACTTCGCCAAGTTCGCGGGCGGACTTCAGGAAGTGATCGACTTCATCCGTCGCAGCAAGCCCGAGTTCTTCGAGCAGGTGGCAGAGAAGGCCTGACGGCCCGAATGCGGCCATTGAATTACACGATTACCCGGGAGACGCCCCTGTAATCGTGCAATTTTTTTATTTGACAGTCCGCCGCTTTTTCGTATCTTTGTACCCAAAATCAACCGCACATGAAATTTTCACGCTACATCATGCTGGCGCTCAAGGGCTGCGCCATGGGCATGGCCGACGTCGTACCCGGAGTCTCGGGCGGCACGATCGCCTTCATCTCGGGCATCTACGAGGAACTCATCGACTCGATCCGCAGCATCGACCTCCAGGCCCTGAAACTCCTCGCAAAGGGGCGCCTCGTCTCGTTCTGGCGCCACATCAACGGACGCTTTCTGCTGCCCGTGCTCGTCGGCATCGCCATCGCGATCTTCTCGCTCGCCCGACTGATGACCTACCTGCTCACGAACCACCCGATCGCCATCTGGTCGTTCTTCTTCGGACTGATCGTCGCCTCGGCCCTGCTCGTCGCCCAGCAGATCGGCCGCTGGAACTTCTCGACGGTCGCCTCGCTGCTCGTCGGCGCAGCCATCGCCTGGTGGATCACCGTCGCCACGCCCGCCGAGACTCCCAACGACTGGTGGTTCATCATGCTATCGGGTGCCATCGCCATCTGCGCCATGATCCTGCCGGGCATCTCGGGAGCCTTCATCCTGCTGCTGCTCGGCAAGTACCAGTACATCATGCAGGCCGTCGGCGACCTGAACATCCCCGTGATCGTCGTCTTCGTCATCGGCGCCGCCGCGGGCATCATCTCCTTCTCGCACCTGCTCTCATGGCTGCTCAAGCACTGGCACGACGTCACGGTCGCCGTGCTGATGGGCTTCATGGTCGGCTCGCTCAACAAGGTGTGGCCCTGGAAGGAGGTCGTCGAGACCTACCTGGACAGCCACGGAGCGCTTCAGCCGCTGATCGAACGCAACGTCCTGCCTGCGACCTTCGAGCAGATCACCGGTCGACCGGCGCTGCTGACCGAGGCCATCCTGCTCTGCATCATCGGATTTCTGACGATCTACGGCATTGAGGTGCTGGCGCGCATCATCACGAAGAAACGCGAGGCATGATGCGGCGTTATGGACTGATCGGTCGGCCGCTGGGGCATTCGGCTTCGGCCGTCTACTTCGCGGAAAAGTTCAGAAAAGAGGGGATAACGGATTGCCGATATGATCTTTACGAGCTGCCATCGATCGATGCGCTGCCCGAACTGCTGCGCCGCACACCCGATCTGTGCGGGTTGAATGTCACGATCCCCTACAAGCGCGAGGTGGTGCCGCTGCTCAACGAACTCTCGTTCGAGGCTTCGGCCGTCGGGGCGGTCAACTGCATCCGCCGCACGGCCGACGGGCGGCTCACGGGGCACAATACCGACATCATCGGTCTGCGTGCGGCGCTCGACGAGCTGCTCGGTGCGGAGCAGCCCGAACGGGCGCTGGTTCTTGGTACGGGCGGCGCCTCGCAGGCCGTGCAGTATGTCCTTGCGGAGCGGGGCATCGCCTACGACCTCGTGTCGCGCGACCCGGCAAGGGGCAACTTCACCTACGACAACCTGCCGTGCGAGGTGGTCGAGTACAGCCGGCTGATCGTCAACGCGTCGCCAGTGGGGACCTACCCCGCCGTCGATGCCGCGCCGCGCATCCCCTATGCCTACGTGACGCCGGAGCACTTTCTGCTCGATCTGGTCTACAACCCGCCGCTGACACGCTTTCTCGACTTCGGGCGGCAGCGCGGCGCCCGCATCCTGAACGGGGAGACGATGTTCCGCACGCAGGCCGAGGCCTCGTGGCGGATATGGAATGAATAGTTCGCGGGAGCCCTACCCGCCCTTTCGGCGGGTGCGGCACGCGAGGGACAAAACGGGAAGGAGTGCACCCCGAAGGTGCCGCTTCTTCCCGTTTCGGTGCTGCCGGCTATCTGTTCTGCAGCAGGGCGCGGGCGCTTTCGAGGTCCGATTCGCGCACGACAAGCTGTGCGGGCATGGTGCCGATGGGATAGATGGTCGACATGTATTCGTTGCGGATCGTCGACCAGATGCCGGCGCTGTCGAGCATCGACTTGCTGATTTCAGCCTCCGTGATCGTGTTGTACTCCGCCAATACAACCATAGTGTCCTCTTTCATGGTTCATCGGTTTTATCGGTTATCTAAAGTTAAGCATTTTGTTGATAAAATGCAACACCCCTGCCACGAATTGTGCGGAAATATGTGTATCTTTGCATGAACCCCACCCCGGGGAAAACCTGCATGCCATGTCGAAATTCGTTCATCTTCACGTACATTCGCAATATTCGATCCTCGACGGACAGGCCAGCATCCAGCGTCTGGTGGACAAGGCCATGGCCGACGGTCAGCCCGGCATCGCCGTGACGGACCACGGCGACATGTTCGGTATCAAGGAGTTCTACAACTACGTCAAGAAACAGAACGGCAAGAAGCACGACAAGATCAAGACGCTGAAAAAACTCTCGGCCGGGCTCGAAAAGCTGCTGGCGGAGGGCAGCGACCCCGCCGCGCGGCTCCGGCAGCTCAAGGAGGAACTTGCTGCGCTGGAGAGCCGCAAGAACGACTCGCCCGAGGATGCCGAGGCCTGCGCCGCGGCCCGTGCGCGCGTCGAGGAGGTCGAAAGCATGCAGAAGGAGTTCGGCTTCGACCCGGCGGCGGCGCAGGAGAAGATCGCGGGACTCGAGGCCGTGCCGGACTTCAAGCCCATCATCGGCTGCGAGGTCTATGTCGCGCGGCGGCGCCTTCAGGACAAGGAGGGCAAGCAGGACCAGAGCGGCTACCACCTGATCCTGCTGGCCAAGAACCTCAAGGGATACCACAACCTCATCAAGATCGTCTCCAAGGCGTGGACCGACGGTTTCTACATGCGTCCGCGTACCGACCGCACAGAGATCGAGAAGTACCACGAGGGGCTGATCTGCTGCTCGGCCTGTCTGGCGGGCGAGGTGCCGCGCGCCATCACGGCCGGTGACCTGGAGAAGGCCGAGGAGTCGATCCGCTGGCACAAGCGGGTCTTCGGCGACGACTACTACCTCGAGCTGCAGCTGCACAAGGCGACCGTCGAGCGGGCCAACCACGAGGCCTACCCCATGCAGCTGGAGGTCAACCGCCACCTGCGCGAGCTGTCATCCAAATACGGCGTGCGCATGGTCTGCACGAACGACGTACACTTCGTCGACGAGGAGAATGCCGAGGCGCACGACCGCCTGATCTGCCTCTCGACGGGCAAGGACCTCGACGATCCGAAGCGCATGCTCTACTCGAAGCAGGAGTGGCTCAAGACGACGGCCGAAATGGCTTCGATCTTCGGCGAGAGCGACCCGGAGGCGATGGCCACGACGGTTGACATCTGCAACCAGATCGAGTTCTACTCGATCGACCACGCGCCGATCATGCCCAACTTCGAGATTCCGAAGGAGTTCGGCACCGAGGAGGAGTACCGCGCCCGCATTACGGAGCAGGAGCTCTACGACGAGTTTACGCGCGATGAGCACGGCAACGTGGTGATGTCGGAGGAGGAGGGCCGCAAGAAGATCGAGAAACTCGGCGGCTACGACAAGCTCTACCGCATCAAGTTCGAGGCCGACTACCTGGCCAAGCTGACGATGGAGGGGGCGCACCGCCGCTACGGCGAGCACCTGACCGAGGAGCAGCAGGAGCGGCTGAAGTTCGAGCTGCACATCATGAAGACGATGGGTTTCCCGGGCTACTTCCTCATCGTGCAGGACTTCATCCGCGCGGCACGCGAGGAGCTGGACGTCTCGGTGGGTCCGGGGCGTGGCTCGGCGGCCGGCTCGGCCGTGGCCTACTGCCTGGGCATCACGCAGATCGACCCGATCGCCTACGACCTGCTGTTCGAGCGTTTCCTCAATCCGGACCGCATCTCGCTGCCCGATATCGACGTCGACTTCGACGACGACGGCCGCGGCCGCGTGCTCAACTGGGTGACGCAGAAGTACGGCAAGGAGAAGGTCGCCCACATCATCACCTACGGCACGATGGCCACGAAGCTCTCGATCAAGGATGTGGCCCGCGTGCAGAAACTCGCCCTCTCGGAGTCGGACCGGCTCTGCAAGCTCGTGCCCGACAAGACCCCCGAAGGCAAGCCGGTCAAGAGCCTCGGGCAGGCCATCGAGCTCGTCCCGGAGCTGAAGGCCGCCGAGCAGTCGGACAACCCCGTGCTGCGCGACACGATCCGCTATGCCAAGATGCTCGAGGGCAACGTCCGCAACACGGGCGTGCACGCCTGCGGCACGATCATCTGCCGCGATGACATCACCGACTGGGTGCCCGTCTCGACGGCCGACGACAAGGAGACCGGCGAGAAGATGCTCGTCACGCAGTACGAAGGGTCGGTCATCGAGGATACGGGCCTCATCAAGATGGACTTCCTCGGGTTGAAGACCCTCTCGATCATCAAGGACGCCGTCGAGAACATCCGCCAGACGAAGGGCGTCAAGATCGACATCGACGACTTCTCGATCATCAACGACCCGGCGACCTACAAGCTCTACAGCGAGGGACGCACCGTCGGGACGTTCCAGTTCGAGTCGGCGGGCATGCAGAAATACCTGCGCGAGCTGCAACCCTCGACCTTCGAGGACCTGATCGCCATGAACGCCCTCTACCGTCCGGGCCCGATGGACTACATCCCGGACTTCATCGCGCGCAAGCACGGCCGCAGCCCGATCGTCTACGACATCCCCGTCATGGAGAAGTACCTGAAGGATACCTACGGCGTGACGGTCTACCAGGAGCAGGTCATGCTGCTGTCGCGCCTGCTGGCCAACTTCACGCGCGGCGAGTCGGACACGCTGCGCAAGGCGATGGGCAAGAAGCTCAAGGACAAGCTCGACGCGCTGAAACCGAAGTTCATCCGCGGCGGACAGAAGAACGGCCACGACCCGAAGGTGCTCGAGAAGATCTGGGGCGACTGGGAGAAGTTCGCCTCCTACGCCTTCAACAAGTCGCACGCGACGTGCTACTCGTGGGTCGCCTACCAGACGGCCTACCTGAAGGCCAACTACCCGTCGGAGTACATGGCGGCGGTGCTGAGCCGCAACCTCACGAACGTCGAGCAGCTGACCGTCTACATGAACGAGTGCAAGCGCATGGGCATCCGCGTGCTGGGTTCGGACGTCAACGAGTCGCGGAAGACCTTCTCGGCCAATGCCGCGGGCGACGTGCGCTTCGGTCTGGCCGCCATCAAGGGTGTGGGCGAAGCCGCCGCCGAGAGCATCATCGAGGAGCGCGAGAAAAACGGCCGCTACAAGGACATCTACGATCTGATGGAGCGGCTGAACTTTAGCGTCGTGAACCGCAAATGCTTGGAGAACATGGCCTACGCCGGGGCGTTCGACTCGATCACGGAGTTCCACCGCGGCAAGTTCTTCGGCACGGACAGCCGCGACTCGAGCGGCGTCACCTTCCTCGAGCAGCTCATGCGCTACGGGCAGCGCTACCAGGCCGAGCGCGACAACGCCCAGCAGAGCCTCTTTGGCGGCGACGGGCATGTCGACATCCAGCGTCCGGTGCTGCCGACCTGCACCGACTGGACGCAGCTCGAGACGCTGGGCAAGGAGCGCGAGATGATGGGGCTCTACCTCTCGGCGCACCCGCTCGACGAATACAAGGTGCTGATCAACCACATGTGCAAGACGCAGGTCACCGAGCTCGAGCACCCCGAGGCGCTCAAGGGGCAGGAGGTGGCCGTGGCGGGCATGGTTGTGGGCGTGCAGAACCTCATCACGCGCACGGGCAAGCCCTTCGGCAAGTTCAAGCTCGAGGATTACAACGGCACCTACGAATTCGCGCTCTTCGGCAAGGACTACGAGACGTTCCGCAAGTTCATGTTCACGGACTACTTCCTCTTCATCCGCTGCAAGGTGCAGCCCAAACCCTACAACGACAAGGAGCTGGAGGTGAAGATCGTCTCGATCATGCAGCTCTCTGAATTGCGTGACTCGATCAAGGAGGTGACCGTGCAGCTGCCCGTCGAGGAGGTGACGCACGAGCTGATCGGCGGCCTCTCGGAGCGGGTCCGCGAATCGAAGGGCGACACGCTGCTGCGCGTCAACGTCTTCGACCGCAACACGCAGGTCGTACTCAACCTCTACTCACGATCGCACCGTGTAACACTCTCACAATCACTTGTGGATTACCTGGAAGATAATCAAATCCGCTATTCGATGGCATAACATAGAACAAATTAAACGATAACTTCAAATCATTACAACTATGGCATTAGCAATCAACAAGGAGAACTATCAGGAGATCATTTCGTCGGAGAAGCCCGTGGTTATCGACTTCTGGGCCGAGTGGTGCGGCCCCTGCCGCATGGTGGCCCCGATCATCGACGAGCTGGCGGCCGAGTACGAGGGCCGCGTCGTCATCGGCAAGTGCGACGTCGAGGAGAACGACGACATCACGATGAAGTACGGCGTGCGCAACATCCCGACGATCATCTTCCTCAAGGGCGGCGAGCTGGTCGACAAGCAGGTCGGCGCCGCATCGAAGGACGCGCTGAAGGCGAAGATCGAAAAACTGCTGTAGGATGATCCGCTGCATCGACTGGAACGGCCTGCAGGCCGTCGAATTTGCGAAGGGCGACTACACGGCGCTGCTCGTGCCCTCGATGGGCGCGAACCTCGTGCGGCTGGCCAATACGCGGCTGGGCGTCGAGATCCTGCGCACGCCTGCGGCCGACGAGATCGAGACCTTCAAGGGACGTCCGCAGGTCTTCGGCCTGCCGGTGCTCTTCCCGCCCAACCGCATTGCGGACGGACGCTACACCTTCGAGGGGCGCACCTACCAGTACCCCATCACCATCGAGAAGGAGCACAACTACCACCACGGCATCCTCAAGAGCCAGCCGTTCGCCGTATCGAAGGCGCTGGAGAACGACGACGAGGTGCTCATCGAGTGCCGCTACTATGCCAATGCGGGCAACGACGCCATCTACCGCGACTTCCCGCACGCCTTCAAGTGCAAGATCACCTTCCGTCTCTCGAACGAGGGGCTCGCACAGGAGATCATGTTCGCCAACCGCAGTGCGGAGCGCATGCCCGTGGGTGTGGGCTTCCACACGCCGATGCGCATCCCCTTTGCCGGCGGCACGGACGCCGACTACGTGATGCGTGTGGCCGTGGGCGAGCAGGTGGAGTTGAGCGCGCGCAACCTCCCGACGGGACGCCGCCTGCCGCTCACCGAGCAGTTCGCGAAGCTGCGCGAGGGAGGATTGCGCGTCACGGGCTGCGATCCGATCGAGGCGGGCTTCACGCTGCGTGAGATCGAGGTCGACGGCAAGCCCTACCGCGGCGCGCTGGTCGAGAACCTCCGCACGGGCGTAAGGACCTTCTACGAGGTCGACGACAAGACGACCTACTGGACGATCTGGAACAACGGCGGGCACGAGCCCTACTGCTGCCCCGAGCCGCAGTCGTGGACGACGAACGCTCCGAATCTGGCCGACCCCGAAGCCGAAGGCTTCCACAGCATCGCCCCGGGCGAGAGCTGGCGCATGAGCTTCCGTCTCTACGCAAAGTAGGCGGCAGCGCGGGACAGGGCCGGGAGCCGCTTTTCGGCATCCGTCCGCATCGTCCCTTTCGGCAACCATCCACACAAAGAGAGAGGAACGGGTCCCAGGACCCGTTCCTCTCTCTTTATATGCGACAGACATTATATGCGACAGGGCAGTCGCGTCAGAAGTGTTCGTAGACGACCGTCTCCGCGAGGGGTTTGCGGGTCTCGGTGTGGCGGTCGGGCGACGCAGGTTCTCCGTCGCCGTAGCCGATAAGCAGGATGTTCACGGGCTCGATGCCTTCCGGCAGGCCGAACTCCTCGCGCACGGCTTCGGGTTTGAATATGCAGATCCACAGCGTATTGAGACCGAGCGACGTGGCGCAGAGCATCATGTGGTCCGTGACGATCGAGGCGTCGATGTCGCCGACCTGCTTGCCGTCGTATTTGCGGGTCCACGCCTTTTTGGCCAGTGAAAGAAAGTCCATATCTTGTCAAGGATTTTCCCCAAAGATACGAAAAAACGGCGAATATTCCGTACCCGGCGCTGCGGTTCCCCGCACACGCCTTTCCGTTTTTTCGTCTTTCCCTCTGCCCGCCGTCCTTCACTCTCGCTTGTCGGCATCCCTGCCTGCCCCACCCGTCCTCTACCCGACTTTCCGCCCTCTTGCCGGCCGGCTGCATCCCGGGGCGGCGGGACGGTGCGTCGTTTGTCGGCACGCCCCGGAGCCTTGCCCACGAAGGAGTGCGCCACCCTGTCAGTCCCGTGCTGACAGATTGACAGATGCGGGGCGCTGGCACACGGTTTGTTGGGATGGGGGCAGACGAACAAAACAAAAACAAGATATGACTATGAAAAACGGAAAAATCGGAGTGACTACGGAGAACATCTTCCCCGTAATCAAGAAATTCCTCTATTCGGACCACGAAATCTTCCTGCGCGAGCTGATCTCGAACGCCGTCGATGCCACGCAGAAGCTCAAGACCCTCTCGTCGATCGGCGAGGTGAAGGGCGAGCTGGGCGATCTGACTATCCACGTGGCCGTCGATCCGCAGAAGAAGACGCTGACGGTCACTGACCGCGGCATCGGCATGACGGCCGAGGAGGTCGACAAGTACATCAACCAGATCGCCTTCTCGGGCGCCGAGGAGTTCATGGCAAAATACAAGAACCAGGCGATCATCGGACACTTCGGACTGGGCTTCTACTCGTCGTTCATGGTGGCCGACAAGGTCGAAATCTTCACCCGTTCCTATAAGGAGGGTGCGAAGACCGTGCACTGGAGCTGCGAGGGTTCGCCCGAATTCGAGATGGAGGAGACCGACGAGGCGCGCGACCGCGGCACGACGATCGTCCTGCACCTGGCCGAGGATACGCAGGAGTACGCCGAGGAGTCGAAGGTTCAGGAGCTGCTCCGCAAGTACTGCCGCTTCCTGCCCGTGCCCATCGCCTTCGGCAAGGTCAAGGAGTGGAAGGACGGCAAATACGTCGACACCGAGAAGGACAACATCATCAACGACGTCGATCCGCTGTGGACGCGCAAGCCGGCCGACATCACCGAGGAGCAATACAAGGAGTTCTACCGCGAGCTCTACCCGATGAGCGACGATCCGCTCTTCTACATCCACCTCAATATCGACTACCCGTTCCACCTGACCGGCATCCTCTACTTCCCGAAGATCCACAACAACTTCGAGATTCAGAAGAACAAGATCCAGCTCTACTCGAACCAGGTCTACGTCACCGATCAGGTCGAGGGCATCGTGCCGGAGTACCTGACGCTGCTGCACGGCGTGATCGACTCGCCGGACATTCCGCTGAACGTCTCGCGCAGCTACCTGCAGAGCGACGCCAACGTGAAGAAGATTTCGAGCTACATCACGCGCAAGGTGGCCGACCGGCTGCAGGAGCTCTTCAACACGATGCGACCGGACTATGAGGCCAAGTGGGACGATCTGAAGATCTTTATCCAGTACGGCATCCTGACCGACGAGAAGTTCGCCGAGAAGGCCACCGACTTCATGCTCTGGAAGAACGTCGACGGCAAGTATTTCACGCCGAAGGAGTACACCGAGAAGGTCAAGGAGAACCAGACGGACAAGAACAAGAACATCATCTTCCTCTATGTGGATGATCCCGTCGAGAAGCACACGTCGCTCGAAGCCGCCCGTGCCAAGGGCTACGACGTGCTGGTGATGGACGGCCAGCTCGACAACCACTACATCAACTGGTACGAGTCGAAGAACAAGGAGGTGCGCTTCGCCCGCGTGGACAGCGACGTCATCGAGAAGCTCATCCAGAAGGACGAGGATATCAAGATGTCGCTTACGGAGGGCCAGCAGGAGATTCTGACGCCCGTCTTCGAGAGCCAGATGCCCAAGGACGAGAAGATTCACTACCACATCTCGTTCGAGGCCATGTCGCCCGACGAGGCGCCCGTGGTCATCACGCAGAATGAGTTCATGCGCCGTATGAAGGAGATGGCGGCCATGGGAGGCGGCGGCATGAGCCAGTTCTACGGCCAGATGCCCGACAACTTCACGATCGCCGTGAACGGCAACCACCCCATTGTCATCGACATTCTGGCCGACGTGGAGAAGGCCTACGGCGACAAGCTGAAGTCGATTACCAAGAAGATCGACGCGGCCGTTGCCGAGGAGAAGCGCTTCGACGAGGTCATCAAGGGCAAGAAGGAGGAGGAGCTCTCGGCCGAGGAGAAATCCATGCGCGAGGAGCTGTCGAAGAAGGTCGTCACGCTGCGCGACGAGCGCAACGAGCGGCTGCGCGAGATCGGCGGCGAGAACAAGCTCGTCAAGCAGATCATCGACCTGGCCCTGCTGACCAACGGCATGCTCAAGGGCAAGAACCTGACGGATTTCATCCAGCGTTCGATCTCGCTGATCGAGAAATAGCCGCGGAGGCGGCGGGCATCCCGCTGCCGGACGCTTCAAAAAGGGAGCGGACCTCAAACATGAGGTCCGCTCCTTTTTTTGTGCCTTCTGCCGGTTCTGCCGGCCGGGGCTCCTACCGGCGCATCAACGGGCGCTTCGATGCCGGCAGCGTGCGGGGACCGGTGCTCTTCAGCAGGCGGGCCCCCGTGCCGGCCTGTTGCAGGGACGCGGCGCCGCTGCCGTAGGCCGTGCCGTCGTAAAAGGCGAGCGGCCCGGTGTACGATCCCCGGAAGATGCCTTTGTAGGTGTTGTCCCGGAACTCGAAGTCGATGGTGTAGTTGTCCCCCTCGCGACCGATGACGGCCGTCCCCACGGTGGCTCCGTAGTAGGGAGTCATGTCCAGGATGTACCACGTACCCAGGCAGTAGCCGTTCTGCGTGAATCCCGGCACGGCCGTGTAGGGCACGAACGACGCCTCCTCGATGACGTCGAATATCTCGTAGGTGCCGGGCGTGATCTCCCGCGTGGCCGACGATGCCGTGTTGACCTCGAGTTGCAGCATGTGGCCCGTGCCGTCGAACGTGTTGAAGTCGAACGTATCCTCGGCCAGGTAGATCGTCCAGTTGGCATAGTCCGTGCCGGTGTCGCCGTATGCCTGACCGTAGTAGTCCATCTCGCCGTGCGTGAAGACCCCGTCGAGCTCAACCGTCGTGTAGTCGTCCCCGCCGCCGAGGTTGCGGCCGTCCTCGAGCGGAATGGGTCCCGTGTAGGTGAAGCTGAAGCGGCGGCCCCCGGCCGTCAGGTCGGCCGTCACCGCATATTCCGATCCGGAGCGCGAAATGTCGACGGTCCCCTCCTCGGCCATAAGGTAGGTCGGCGTTCCGCCGCTCTCGCAGATGTAAACAAATGTGCCAATGATTCCCCAATCACCCATGTCAACGCCGGTAGACCAGGTGAAACTCTGATCCTGATCGTCTTCAAGCAGCGGTATGTAAGTTCCTTCGGGTACAGTTGTGGCTCCGGTTGGTGGAAGATTCAGATCAAGCCACAATGCCATGCCATCACCAGAAAGGCTTACATTGTCTTGTACTACATTGCCCGAGAGGAAGTAGACATAGTCGTTGTCATACCCCGTTCCCCACTGATCGCCGAAGTAGTACCCGCCGGCCCGTGTCATCAGGACAGTCTCCTCGTCGCCGCCCGTCGAGGATTCGGTAACCGTAACCTCGCACGTGGCGGTATATCCGCCGTCGGTTGTCGTGACGGTCAGCAGCGTCGTTCCGGCGGCTATGGCACGGATGTTCCCCTCCTCGACAACGGCAACCATCCCGTCGCCGGTACGCCAAGTGCAGCTTCTGTCCGTCGCGTTTTCCGGCAGGACCGTCACCTTCACCGGCACGACATCGCCCGGGGCGCAGACAACGCTCTCGGGGTCCACGCGGACGCCCAACACGGCTACCTTTTTCGAGCCGTTGTCTCCGTCCTCCTTCTCGGTGCAGGAGCTCATAAACAACGGAAGCGCCGTCAGCAGCCACACGGCGGCGCACAGGCGGAGTGTGAATCCAAATTGTTTCATGTGTAGATCTGTTTGAGTGAGTATGTTTCAAATATACGAAAATATCCCTTTTCGGAGAAATGCTGCCGGACAAAAAGGATCAAAAGAGTTTGCCGCGAGCCTTCGGCAACCTAAACCGCCGGTCCCGCGACCGGAAAATCAACAACTTCGATCCCTTGCGGCTGCCGGATACGGAGCATCATGAGCCGGTTCAACTGATGAGGACCACAGAACGTTGCGAGCCGCCGCAGCCCGAGGGCCTGTGCCGTATATTGACGCCCGACGGACCGGACAAGAAGGGAGCGGGCCTCCAACTTGTATCTGCCGGGATCGGGAACCTGTCATCCCGACAACGCCAGGCATAGGGGCATGCCCTTTCCAAAACCGGATCTGTTTGTCGGGGTTGTCTGTCAGATACCGGCACCGTTCAGATAGTCGATTGCCGCCTGCATCTGCTCGTCTCGGCCTTGCATCAACCCTTCGGCTGTCGGCTCAACCACCATGTCAATCTTCACGCCGTGGCGCTGGGCGTTCTGCCCGTCGGGATAGTATACGCCGAGACCGGTGAGGTTGAATGCCGCATACGGCAGCTGGACACGCGTTCCATTTCCGTCGGCTCCGGCCGTTTGACTGCCAATCGTCATGGCTCCCGGAATTGTTTGCAGGAACATGGTAAAGTATTCGGACATCGACTGCGAACAGGCGTCGACCAGCAGTACAACCCGCCCTCTGAAAAGCCGATCGGGATCGAACGTCCGGGCTGTTGACTGCACCCTGCGCGTCGCGGTTCCCGGAATATCCGCCAGCGGCAGCAGTATGGCAATTGCCTCCCGGGCCTCGGAAAAGAGGTATTTGGGAAGCATATCGTGAATTACATTGTAGTCGGCAGGATATGCCCGCATGTCGATAATCAGTTTGTCATGCTCTTGCAGAAAATCTTCGAGCCTGCTTTCGTCGGCGCACGTGAGTGTGCCGATGCGGATGCAGGCCACGCCATCCGCCACCTCTTCAAACGTCGGCTTTTCGGGTGTATACAGGCTTGTGTAGATTCGTCCGACAAACTCCTCTCCGTCGACCGTAGGGAGGATTGACGTGCGAATCTCCCCGTTGCTCCGATACTCGACCTGCACCTCGTTCCGTGCCGTCAGCAGTGATGCATAGGAGCCGTCGCGCATGAGTGAAGCGCTATTGGAGTGCGGTATATAGGGCGTGAGAGCCGCCAGCCGGTCGACGGGTCTATGGCCGTCGATGAGGAGAATCTCGTCGCCGACACGGAAATCATTGGGTACAAGCGTACAGGTATCCGTAACGAACAGACGCTCTTCGGCAAAGCGGCATACGACGGGTGCAAATCGTCCGCCGAAGAGCGGGATAAACCACGAATTGACATGCGTATCGCACAGTTCGGATACCATGCGGGAATAGAGCGCCATAAAGTTGACCGAACGGTCGAATGCCATGGCCGTATAGTCAGAAAGCACCTCGTCCCACGGACGGTCCGTTAGATTGCGGTTGGGGGAATAGCTGTCGACGGCATTCCAGAATTTGGCCACACCGAGCAGTCTGTATGCGATGTCTTCGTCCGGAATATCGGTATATTCCGGTTCGACGTATGAGACATTGACGGGAGTCTGTTCAACATAACAGTTTTTGCCCGGATCGGCCTGACGTATTTCAGACAACAGGCGGCTTAAAGGCTTTCCGAGAAGCAGCGTGTCGGAAATCCATCCGAAGTCGTTGAAGACCTCGAGCCGCTCGTTGTGGTCGGCACGTACGGAAAAGGGTCCCAACGCGGCAATCCAGTCAGCATATATTCCGTTGTGTGTCGAGTCCGGCGCATGAAGGATGCGGTTCAGAAGGGTGAAATATTCGGCATCCGCATCCAATGATTTATCGGAAAAAGCAGGATGGTGATATTTGACAAAACCCCAGATTCGGGCAACCTGTACCGCAGCGGCGAGTTGTGCGCTGTCGGGTGTCTCGGGGAATGTCAGCTCTGCCCGGGCCTCCTCTGCCGAAAGTGATTTTACGGAGCCCCCTCCGCAACAAACGAATGCAAGGGCAAGGGTGAGAAGAGCGGTCGGGAAGGTGAACAGGGCTCTTTTCATCTGTCAGTATATTTGCTGTTGGAACATTGTGCAGCCTACTCCTCGGTCCAGTGGGCCCGGATCAGGTCGAGGTACCACTCCGGGCAGCGGCACGGACGGCGCGTGTCGCTGTGGATGAAGCCCAGCTGCGTCATGCCGGTGTTGATGAGCTGTCCCTGCTCGTTGTAGATTTCGTAGAAGAAGTTGATGCGCGTCGTGGGCAGCTCCCGGAGGATAATCCGCACGGTGAGCAGTTCGTCGTAGTAGGCCGGCTTGCGGTACTTCGACTGCACCTCGAGGATCGGCATCATGATCCCCCGCTTCTCCACCTCGGCGAAGGACATGCCCAGAGCGCGCAGCATCTCGCTGCGGGCCGCTTCGTAGTAGCAGATGTAGTTCGAGTGGTGGCAGATGCCCATCTGATCGGTGTGCTTGTACCACACGCGGATTTTGCAATCGTGGCTTATCATCTTGTAACTGTTTTGTGTGCTTCTTTTTCCTGAAGACGGAAATTCCGCCTTACGCCCGGACCCGTCACACGGCGGCCGCTGCCACCCGGCTTACCTTACGTGCTTCTTCGGGGTGCAGCTTCGGCGGACGCTCTCGCTTACCGGATGCCCGAGCAGCCGCTCGGCCTCGGCTATCCGGCCTTCGGCAATCAGCCGGCGGATGACCGTCGAGCTGACATGCTCGCCGCCGACCTCGCACTCGTCGACCCGGACGACGCGCAGGCCAAGTCCGGCTATGGCGTCGCTGCCGATGCGGTCGTGCCCGAAGCGGTGGTCGTAGCCCACGACCAGCGTCCGGGCGCCGAGGCGGCGCAGCAGGTATTCGCGGACGAACTCCTCGCCCGACAGGGCGCTGAACGTCCGGTCGAAGGGGATGACGATCACGTTGTCGACGCCCAGCGTCTCCAGCAGCCGGACCTTCTCGTCGAGCGTCGTCAGGAGCAGCAACCCTTCGGCGCGCCCCAGCGTGATGCGCGGATGGGGCTCGAAGGTCAGTACGATGCTCTCGCCGCCGGAGGTCCGGGCCTCCGCCACGAGCCGGTCGATCAGGGCCCGATGGCCGAGATGCACGCCGTCGTAGGAGCCGACGGTAACCACCGGGCGGATGAATTGCGGCAGGGAGTTGAATCCGTGGAAAACCCTCATTACAAATTTATTGCGTTATGTCGCCTCAAGTGTTGCTGGAGTTCTCCTCGTTCTCCTTGACAAAGTAGGCGACCTTTTCGAGCAGCGTCGTGATGTCGTAGTTCTCGACGACGATGCCCTGCGGGAAGTTGAGCGGCGTGGAGGTGAAGTTCAGCACCCCCTTGATGCCGGCATTGATGATCGGCAGGACGAGCTGCGGCGCCACCTTCGTCGGCGACGAGACGACGACGATGCTGATGTCCTTGTCCTCGACAACCTCCTCGAAGGTATCCATGTGGTAGCACGGGATGCCGTCGATGATCTTGCCGACCTTCTCGGGGTCGACGTCGAACGAGGCCGTGATCTTCAGCTTCAGCCCCTTGCCGTTGAAATATTTGGTGATTGCCTGTCCGAGGTGTCCCATACCCAGGATGGCGATGTTCATCGGCGTGGGGCTGTCGAGAATCTTGCTGATGTACTCGATGAGCACCTGCACGTCGTAACCCTTCTTCGTGTCGCTCGAAAAGCCGATGAGCATCAGATCGCGCCGCACCTGCACGGCCGTGATGCCGTGAATGCCGGCCAGCACGTGCGAGAAGATGTGCGTGATGCCCTGCTTGTGGCTGGCGAGCAGCGTGCGGCGGTACTCGCTCAACCGTTCGATGGTCTTTTCGGGGATTCCGTTGGTTAAAGCTCCCATAAGCCGATACCTTATTCGATCGTTATCGTAAAGTCCTTGTTGTAGTTCACGCGCATCCACTCCTGGTTGACGTGGTTGTGGCTGCCCTCGCCCTGCCGGAAACGGTAGGTGCTCTGCAGCGGCGTGTAGCGCCGGTCCTCCATGTCGTACTCGATGTCGTTGTACATCGCCGGGCAGAAGATCACGGCGGCGTCGTAACCCCGGTAGGAGTAGAGCGTCGGCAGCGCCCCGAAGGCCCGGATGTAGTCGCGGTCGAACTGCGCGACGACCTCGGCGTCGCGCTTGGCATGGTAGGTCGAGATGAAGACCAGCCGGTCCTTGAAGAACATCGCCCGGTCGAGGTTGTTGAAGCGGTTCCAGCGGGCGTTGCCCAGCACGACGAAGCGGGGCGGCGTGCGGCCGCGGCTCGTGAGGTTCGTGTCGGCCGAGGCAAGGGCCGCAAGGATGCGGTCGACCTCGACCTCGTTGTCGGACAGGATGATGAAGAGGTTGTCGTCGTCGTTCTCGAGCAGCGGCGTCAGGTCGCTCGGGCTGTTTTCGCGGGCGTTCGACGGGTGCTCGTACTGGTAGGTGTGGCGCGTCCGGGGCGTGTCGCCCAGCTGCGTCAGGATTTCGCGCTCGAACTCCCGGTCGGTGCTGCCCGTATAGATCAGCGTCACGCGCCGCCCGCCGTGCAGCAGGTCGGCCACCTTGTCGTACTTGTGCGCCGGATCGGGAGCCAGCTGGAAGAGTACGTCGCTGTTCATGCGCGTGATGTGGGCCAGCGGCGAGACAACGGGAACGTGCCGCTGCTCGGCAAAGCGGATCACGGGATAGAGCCCCTCTTCGTAGACCGGGCCGACGATCAGGTCGGTCGCGGCGAACTCCTCCGATCCGACGATCGTGCGGATGCGCGCCGTATCGCGCGCCGTATTGTAAAGATGCAGGTTGACCGAGTAGCCGCGGGCCTTCACGCTGTCGAGTCCCAGCAGGAATCCCTGATAGAACTCCAGGTAGTTGGCGTTGGGCTGGCCGTTGACGGCCAGCGGCAGCAGCAGCGCGACGTCGAGCGGCTGGTCGGAACGCAGCGCCCGGAAGTCGATCTCCTCGACCCGCTCGTCGATGAACCGTCCGGCGTCCGCCGGCAACGACAGCGTATCGGCCAGGTCGGCGGCAGGCTCGGGCGACGCCTCGCCCGGCACCTTGATCATGGCTCCGGCCTTCAGATCGGCAGCTTTCAGTCCGCCGTTGAGCCGTCCCAGCTCCTCCTCGGTGATGCCGAAGCGGCGCGAAAGCGAATAGAAGGTCTCGCCCGGGTGGACGATATGGTACGACGTGCCCGCCTCGGCCACGCTGTTGAGCGAATTGCGGTAGGCCTCCCACTGCTGCTGCGTGCCGGCCTCGTCCTCCGATCCGATCTGCTTCCTGCGGATCAGGATGCGCTCGCCCAACCGCAGGTGGATCGGGTCGAGTGTCGGATTGTCCTCGATGATCGTCTGGATCGGGATTTCGTACCGCCGCGAAATGGCGTAGAGCGTCTCGCCCTTCTCCACCGTATGGAAGTCGAAGGTCCGGCGCAGCTTGCGGTCGGGAAGCTGTTCGGAGACGCGCGCCACGAAGGGAATCTTGAGGACGGCCGAGGCCTTCAGTCCGTCGGCCGCCGAGGGGTTGTTCTCCAGGATGACCTTTTCGCTCACGTTGTAGCTCTTCGACAGCGCATAGAGCGTCTCACCCGGCTGCACGGTGTGGACATAGTATTTCGCCCCGTTGATGTAGACGATCGTCGGGGACTTCTCCGTCGCCGGGGCGCAGAGGCACCAGAGGGCGAACAGGGCGGTCAGGCAGAGTCGCTTCATCGTCATTTCGTCGTTTTGTCGCGCATGCGGATCTCCGTAATCACCTTCTTCGTGTAGAGCGGGAAGTCGCCGTTCATCATCCAGGCGTAGTAGCTCGGTTCGATGCGGAAAATCTCCGCCACCGAACGTCCCTTGTACTTGCCGAACCCGAAGACCTCCTCGCCCCGCTCGTTGTAGAGGATGCGCCCGGCATAGTCGGCGCACTCGCCGCGCGCGGAGTATTCGGCCAGCGCGTCGACGTCGTTCCGCAGGTCGGGATAGCGGTCCAGCTGCGCCTGCAGCACCTCGTAGGTGGCCAGCGTGTCGGCCTCGGCCGAGTGGGCGTCGTCGAGCTCCTTGTCGCAGTAGAACTTGTAGGCCGCCACGAGCGTGCGCTGCTCCTTCTTGTGAAAGATGTTCTGCACGTCGATGAACTTGCGGCGCTTGAAGTCCACGTCCACCCCGGCACGCAGGAACTCCTCGACGAGCACCGGCAGGTCGAAGCGGTTGGAATTGAAACCGCCGAAGTCGCAGCCGCGGATGAACTGTTCGAGCGACTTGGCGACCTGCGCGAAGGTCGGGCAATCCTTCACATCCTCGTCGGTGATGCCGTGAACGGCCGTCGCCTCGGCGGGAATGTGCATCCCGGGGTTGAGCCGCCGCGTCTTGCGGATCTCCTCGCCGTCGGGCATCACCTTGACCATCGAAATCTCGACGATGCGGTCGCGTGCCGTATCCACGCCGGTCGTCTCGAGGTCGAAGAAGATGATCGGGCGCTTGAGGTTCAACTTCATTTCGGGTGTCGTTAGGCGTTTATCATCATCGGCATGAGCAGCATGAGCGTCGAGCTGGTCTGCTTGTCGTCATAGACCGGCTTGAAGACACCGGCGCGCGTCGAGTCGGCCAGTTCGATCACCACCGTCGGGGTCTCCATGTTCGAGAGGATCTCGACCAGGAACGTCGACTTGAAGCCGATCGAAAGGGGCTGT